>Ga0209633_10002787_pt1 | contig 16594 bp, 14 predicted proteins | sample Cruoilmetagenom1_FD_187290 | JGI IMG/M metagenome (GOLD analysis project Ga0209633, IMG submission 187290) | Oil polluted marine microbial communities from Coal Oil Point, Santa Barbara, California, USA - Sample 1 (SPAdes) (version 2) | ecosystem: Environmental > Aquatic > Marine > Oil seeps ... | reverse complement strand
GCCTCCCCAATAGCTCGTCCAAAATTAGATTCTAATTCCTTAAATGTTGTATCTGTATCTTCTATAATATCATGTAATAAAGCAACCTGAACAGCAAAATTTATATCAAAATTGGTTGTGTTATGGCCTGCTATTAAAATTTCCATAGCTACATTGGAAAGGTGTAATAGATAATTGGATCCTGTTCCAGGAACCAGTTGATCTTTGTGTTTTTCACCTGCAAACTTTACAGCTTTCTGATAGAGCGATTGGGTGTTCATATTAGTTATTTTTACAAATTTGATTCACATATTCTTCCGCTTAGTTTCGAGGAGAAAATTTCTTGCCATTTGGAGGTTCATCAGGTAATACAACGGGTTCTTCTCCATACATCGCAAAACTTGCCATCAAATCACCTACTGTTCTTCCTGAATAACACTCCCCTACAAAAAACTCTTCAATTATTTTTTTTGCAGCTAGTATAACATCTTCATAAGTTTCATAATTGCCATGATTATAGGCTGAAGCTTCATCCCAATGGTGATTGTTATCAAATATTCTAAGGTGGAATTTTTTCATGCTATAAATAATTATTAAACATGGTAAATTAAATTAGATCAATCATTAAGTCTCCCCTAACCTAGCCAACTAGGGTACTATTCAATCTAAACTCTTATGATTAAAATTCAAAAAGGTATAACCTTCTTCTACCTCTTCATAAGTAATTTCCGATTCAAGCTCCATAATATGTGGATTTTAACCATTTGGATATTCCATCTTTCGATAAATGAGCAACATCGATAGTATAAAAAATGATACTGGAGACAGTAAAACCTTCTAATACTTTATCTTTGATCTTTTAATAATTTATCTAAATACATGGTTTATAATTTAGGATCGTCAAATCCTGGTGATAACCTAATAATAATTTATTTTAATGCCGAGTTGGCTTCATTAAATTTATCAACAATATTTTTTGTATCAATACCAATATCTTCTAAAGGTTGTTTTAAATAAACCTTTTAAAATCTCGGTAAAGAATTTTTCAGTTGCATTTACAATTATTCTATCTGTTGGACTATAAAACGAGAATTAAGTCTACATTACTTTCATTACCAAATCACTTTTAATAATTTCATTAACATTAATAGTTGGTAATAAATATTTATTAAAAGGTGTATTTTCTGTTTTAGCATGTAAAATACCTCTTGTTGTTCCAATAGTAAGCATTGCCAAATGACCTACAAAACCTTTTGGAAATGTAATCTCTCCTTTTTTAGAATCTAAAAATTCATTCCATGAAGAATCATTAATGTTAAAATGACAAGCTGCATCTAATTTTAAAAAATGTTTATCCTTTTGTGTGAATTGTACAGATAGGATAACAACAATTAAATGCTTTTCCTCATTGATGCCAAATTTTAAATTTGTGCCTAATTGAATTTCGTCACCATCTTTGTAGGAATCGTCAAGAATAGCAAATTGTTCTGTAGTAACCTTTTGTAATGAAAACCCTATTTGATCTTTTGACTTTTTCATTAGGAAGCTATTTTTAAATGATTTTCACCTGCATTAGTGTAAATTTCTTTAGGTGCTGATTTTTTATAATCTATTTTTGGTTCATTGATTTGAAAATCATTCGAAATAGAATAATTGTCAATCAAATTATATGATTCGTTAAATTCGAAGTGTTTAAAATAAAATTCTTCAATTTTTTCAGTTTGATACATTTTCATCAAATCTTCAACTTCTGAAATAGTTTGTTCAAATTTGGATAGCTCATTACTTGATTTTTCTTCAGCAAAAACTAAAGAGATGTTTAATGCCTGTTCTAAGTTAGAAATGGTTTCTAAAGTTAAATTTTCGCTACCTTTTACAATTTTATTAACCTGTTGTGGTGAAACATTTAATGCTAAGGCAAGTTCTTTTTGTGAACCGATACCAGTTTTATCAGCTTTATTCATACGAAGTGTTCGTAAGATTTTAACAGCAATCTTTTGAGAATGTTTTAACCATTCTTTATTTTCTTGACGTTTTTTAGCTTTTTCTAGCCATCCTGATTTCTCCTCTGAAACCAAGCTTTTAAACTTCTCTATGTTGTTTTTATTATTCATTATTAAAAGAAGATTTCTTGAAAACTATCAGTATCATATACACCATGATCTTTGAGATAGTCTCTACATTTATTAATTTTAATTAATTCTTGATTTGTATGTGGTCTATCCTGCATTAATTGTGTGAGTTTAATAGCACCACCTGTAATTACATAATTATTCTCATCTATTTTAATAGCATACAGCCTCAGCCATCTGTTTCTTGCTTTTTGTTTAGAAAGATCTTGATTTGTATATTCATAATTGTTTAGATTCTTAAATAATTGATTTAATTGATTAGGATTAGCTTTTGCTAATTCCATTAATTTTTTTCTTAAGAAAATAGCTTCATTATTTATTTTTTTAATTGCTTCTTCAATGGATGTTTTTATATCTATTTCATTTTCTACAAAAAAATCATACAAGAATTCCATATCTGCCCATTCATCAAAAACTCTTTCTAACTCATCCGTTTCGTTTTCAGGATATTTAAAAGCATACAAGCAGGGTACAAATGTATTAATTATTTTCATAAAATCAACCTACAGGTTTATTTTTAACGTTTATTTATGTGTAAAAGTATATTGTTTCTTTTTGATAATTGGTTTTACTTGTAGAGATAATGCTTAATTCTATCGTCATTTTCAATATACCCTCGCCAACTCTTTTCAAAGGTTAAATACATATCATCAGGTGTTACATAAAGCATATTTAACCAATCTACCGCATCATTTGGATGAACCTTCATATCTCTAGTTGTTTCCAATTTTTTTAAGAAATTTTCCGTAACAGTCATGAATAATTCTATTCTATTCCAGTCAAATTTATTAAAATCAATTTCATAATCTAAATCTTTGACATGTTCATTTAGAAATGCTTTTAGCATTTCTTTATTAATTACATAGGGATCAACTTTTAAATGTTCTTTTTTACCAACACCGGTATTAATACTCTTGCGTATGTCATTTAGTTTATCTGTTCCAAAATCTGCAAACTCTCCGGTAGCTCCTCTTCTTTCCTGACAAGATTTAATAATTTTTTCTTTTGTTTCTTCCTTTAATTCAGCTTCTTGTGGAATATCTCGCCTAAGAACCTCAGTGAAATCAGACAATATATTTTTTACTATATCATTATTAAGAGGATAATTTGGGTCATGATTATGAAGCACAAAATCAAATGGATCTATAGGTAGTATTGGACCACCTTTTTCATGTACAGCTTTTAATACATCTTGATATAATTTAAGTTCATACGCCATTGCTTCAGAAGTTGCCAATTCTGCTAAAGAGAGTGAAGTTGGTATAAGCAATATGTCGTTTGGTTTATTGAATTTACCTTGTACTATGTAATACCAAACATTCGTATCACATATTACATGTGGTTTAGTTTTATCCTCAAAATATCTAAATTTTACTTTATTCATCATATCTGTTATTATGTTTGTACCCTCATGTTTTTGTTCTTTTCTTTATCTTTCTTATATTTTTCAGGTAATCTTTTTACCAAACACCAGTATTCTTCTTGACTTTTGTCCCTAATAAATCTAACTGCTCCTGCTCTAACCAAAATTCTTCTTAATTTTTCTTCTTCAAAACCACCCAATTTTGTTTTTATATGGTTAAATGATCGTTCATAACGCTCATCTTCTGTTAAATAATAATTAATAGTCCTTTCAGCTATATTTAAAGTTTTTTCCTCATCAAACTTAAGTTTATAATCTTGTTCAAGATTTTGTTTTTGTAAGTTCAAATCTTGTATAAATTGTTGGTCTTGTAATTTAAATTCGTGTTTAAATTTCTTATTTTGGATAAGATAAGTGATCATACCTCCAACTATTACTCCAAGGAATGATAATAACGAAGCTATAATTGCTATTTCCATAATTATTTTGTGTTAATTTCACATTTATATTACACACCCCTGCCTATCGGCTTTTTCCTCTCAAGCGGGGGAGGACTTACCAACCGTAACCTGCCCATTCATTAACATAGGCAATAACCAATCTCTTAGTTTAGTGAGTTGTTGGTTTTCAATTTTATTTAATTCTCTCTTTCTTCTTTGTGGTATAGTAATTTGTTCAAATTTCTCTTCTAAGTATTTTGAAGGTCTTACAACATAGAGCTCTTTTATACCCCTAACATTTAAGCTTTTGAAAAATGCACCTGAATCCGTATTAAGGATAATTTGTCTTTTCATTTCTGCTCCTTGGAAAGTATAATACAAAAAAGTAGGTAAGATTTTAATTGGTCTAATCGCTGTTATATTTCTACCAATCCCAGTAATTATACCTTTAGATATTTGGGCTAATCCTGCAACTCTCCCCGCATTTGTAATGACAATATCGTGATCTTGAACTTCAATTCTTGTTGTCCATTTTTTATAATCCTCTTTTGATACATAATATTTTTTACTCAAGTCAATTAAACCATCTTCTTTGATGTTTTCTAATTGTAATAAATATGTATTTTCATCTTCAAAGATATAATCAGATTTTTTTGAATGTAAACAATCAACTATTTTGCAACATAATGATAATTTTTCAACCTCCCAACCCTCAGGAATCTCTCTTTTCAATTCTTCATTATAAACCATTTTACCGCCTGATGATTTATAACCCCTCTGTCCTGTCGACATCTGCCCTAAAGGGGAGGTTGGAAAATCAAACTGTACAAACCAATAATCATAAAGCGTTTTTGCTATGGTTTCCAATTCTTGGTTTATTTTGTTGTTGAGTTCTATTTTGGTATCAAGGTTAAATAAAACATCTACAATAAAAGAATTTCGTTTATTGTATTCTAATACTGGGAAATCTCTTAACGCTCCAAGTGATAAAAATTTCTGAACAGCACCATTTAAATATCTTTTAATATGTATTGTTGCAGAAGGGCTTTGTAAAAAATAGTACAACCATTTTGCTTTATATTCATCTCCACAAGAAAACACACCAATATTTTTAATAGCATATGGTATATTTTTATCTTTTTGTAAATAAACTTCTCCAACAGAACCAATCATACTAAACAAAATATCCCATTGACTTACTGCACTTCTTTTTTGGATTGAAATATAATCTTTTTCTGAAATATTATATGTTGTTGATAAATTAAGTTTTCTACCTAAAATATGTTTTGAAGTTACTAATGGGATTCCATTTTCTACGGGTTTGGGTGTGTCGTGTGTACCATCAAATACCTTCATGCAGTATTTATTTGAAGGAATAATTTTACTCATATCCCAAACCTTTTAAATTGTTTTGAATTTCAGCTTCCAAAGTTTTACCTTCTGTAAAAAGTTTGTTTAAATTTTCTTCAAAAGCTTTTATCTTGGCATCAAACTCTTCGGCAGAAATATCGACATACTCAATTCTTACCTCAAAATATTGTCCGGCACTTAATGAGTAGTTTTTCTGTTTTATTTCATCGTAAGATATTACAACCGAAAAATCGTCAACTATATTTTTGTTGTTAAAAGTATCTATAATTTGCTGTTCTTCAACAGGGCTTAAAACAGTTTTTTGGTTTTTACCTTCTTTTACTTTTGTTCCTAAATTAGAAGCATCAATTAAAACAACATCACCGGTGTTTTTTTTATCTAAAAAGATGATGGAGACATTAGTTCCTGTAGTTGCAAAAATATTTGAAGGCATAGAAACTACTCCTGTTAACATTTTACTATCTACCATTTTTTGACGTATTTTTTTATCAATACCACTTTGGGCAGTAATAAAACCGGTTGGCACTACAATGGCTGCTTTTCCTTTTGAGCTTAAGGAATGGATAATATGCTGTAAGAATAATTCGTAAATAGCCATTTTATCTTTGGCTTTTTTTGGTATATTAGGTATTCCTGCAAAAAAGCGTTCGTGATTTTCTTTGGTATCGAGATCATCTCTAAAATCAGAAAAATCAAGTTTAAAAGGCGGATTTGAAACGATATAATCAAATTTTGCCAATTTTCCATTATCGTTTTTATGGTAAGGGTGTAAAATGGTGTTACCCTGAATGATATTTTGTATAGAATGTACCAGATTATTCAATATCAAATTTAAGCGTAATAAACTGGATGATTTTTGTGAAATATCCTGTGAGTATATGGTACATTTATCTTCACCAATGGCATGTGCAATATTCATGAGTAAGGTACCCGAACCTGCCGAAGGATCATAAACTGTTACATTTTGAACTTCTTCATTTACTAAACAAGATGCCATAATTTTTGCTACGGCGTGAGGTGTAAAATATTCGGCATATTTTCCACCACTGTCTTTGTTGTAATCGGAAATCAGGTATTCAAAAATAGTAGCATAGAAGTCGTATTTTTGTGTGAAAATATGTTCAAAATTTACATGAATCAACTGATTAACAATTGCTCTTGCAAAATCATCTCTTTTTGAAGTATCGCTAATAAATTCGGTTACTCTATCAAATAAGGTTACTTTACTTCCTCCATCGGTTTTAACCGAGAAAATATCGTTGTTTGTTATGGCAATATCACGTAAGGTATCATCAAACAATTTAGCGAAATCAGGTTCATTTTGTTTGCTGAAAAGGTGTGAGATAAAATGATTACGTTTTAATACTCCGGTGTCTGCATCTAAATCCAGTAATAAAGATTCGTATTCTTCATCGGAATATTGGCTTAATTCTTTTTCCCAACCATCGGATTTTTTAAGTTTCTCATCAATTTGTTTAACATCATAGGCAAATCTGTCATTCATAAATTTATAAAGGAAAACCTGTGTAATTATTTTAAACTCGTTTCCATCATTGCCTAAACCATAGTTGGCACTTATTCCTTTTAGGTTATCAATTAATGCTTTTACTTTATCTTTAAAATCTATATCAGTCATGTATTTTGTAAATTTATTTAAGCTGTTTTGCCGTAAAATTCATTCATATATTCTGTTACTACTAAATTATTAATGTATTTAGAAGCGGCTGTATCTAATTCAATTTTATTTTTATTAATGAATTGATCTCTTACCATTTTCATCATTACTTTGTCAAAATAACTTTCGTTGTTTAAAAGTCGAGTGTTTTGTAATACCTGTAAATCTGCATCTTGTTTTACACCTTGCAATGCTTCAAATATTTGACTTTCACGTACTGTTAAATCTCCTTTTTCTTTTAGTCGTTTGTGTGCCCTTGTATATTTGGCATCGTTATTATATTTAGCTTTTAGCAGGTTATTTCTTCGATTTAATTCTGTTACCCTATCAAAAATCTTGCGTAAAGCTACTATATTATTTTTCATCTCGTCTTGTGTAATTTCATCGAGATTTTTTTTGTCAAAAAGGCGTTTTAATTCATCGTAAAGTGTAACAAATTCAGGGTCTTTTTGATCGAAATTATCAGCGAGAGCTTCACGGGTTTTACGTAAAGTGTTTTTTAATTTATCTGCAATCACCAATTCTTCTTCTGACAATTTGGTAAACATAAAAATTACATTCTCCAAAGCAACATTTAATAAATTAGAATTTTCCATATTGCCACTTAAAGCCTCTTTTGTATTAAGTAGTGCTAAGTGGTTATCAGCTTCTCTATATAGAATGGTTAATTTTTTAAAATCAATTTTTTCTAACAAGTCATAATGACCAAATAGACGAATTAAGTTATACAGACTTTTGGCATTGCCTAGAATGTTTTTAATTTTAAGCGCTTTTTGGCGATCTTCAATCTGACTAATTTGTTTAGAAAAAATTTCAGCATTATCCGTATCGAAATGAAAGAGAACTTCTTTAATTTCTTTAATTTCCTCTTCAATTTCTTCTTTAGATTTAAAGAGGTTGGAATAGTGTTGCATTTCATCACCAAGTTCCAATTGTAATTCTTCAAAATAAGCTCTGTTGGTAGCATCAAATTCTTTGCTTATATCAGCAAAATCAACCACATAACCATATCTAAAATTGTTATAAGTACGGTTTACTCTGGTTAAAGCCTGTAATAAATTGTGTTTTCTAATGATGCGGCCTAAGTAGATTTTTTTTAATCTTGGAGCATCAAAACCTGTTAAAAGCATATTGTAAACAAAAAGAAAATCAATTTTACCTTCTTTAAAATCTTCAATTAAATCTTTACGATCTTGTTTGGTACCAATATCATGTAAAATTAAGGCAGCATTATTTACTTTAAAAGATTCTTTTTTATTTACTTTATAACTTTCTCGTGCTTCTGCTGCTTTTAATAGATTATCAGGGATAATATTATTTTGAATATATTTATTTTCAAAAATATTATACATTTCTTTAGCCTGATTTGAACTATCGCAAATCACCATACCACCAATAGAGTCGTCATCATGTGTAAATCTGCTATTCTCAAAATCAGAAACAATATAATCCAGCATTGGTTCAACAAAGGTAGGATGGGCATAGATTTCCTTTTTAGGAATATCTCCTTTTAATATTTCAATTTCCTTTAAAGCTTCCTCTAAGCTCATTTTGTAGGTAGTTTCAATATCCTCACGAATTAATCGCAAAGTATAACCATCGGCAATTGAGGCATTGTAATAATACTTATGTATATAGTCACCAAAAAGCATTTTTGAATTATAATCATTACCCAATAGAGGTGTTCCGGTTAAACCGATCTTGATTGAGTTTGGATCAGATTCCTTTAAGTTTGCCAAGAAACTACCTTTGGGATTGTAACTACGATGAACTTCATCTAAAAAATATACCCTTTGAATATCAATATTATAATCTTTTTGACTTATCACATTGGCATCATCACTAAATTTTTGAATATTCACAACGGTGATTTCCTGTTTACCCGATAAATTATGAAATGCAGTAGTTGTTTTAATATCATTGGCAAACTCTTGTTTAGAATTTACGGTATGCACAATTAAACCACGACTGGTAAATTCACGTTTTGCCTGAGTAAGTAAATCTAATCTATCTACAATAAAATAGAACTTTGGAATTACTTTTTTCTTTTGGAAATAATGAGTTAAGAAATTGACATTATAATATGCAAGAGCTGTTTTTCCACTACCCTGAGTATGCCAGATTATTCCTTTTTTAATACCCGATTCTAACTTCTTTTCAATGGCTTTTGTAGCGAAAAGTTGGGGGTATCGCATGATATGTTTTTGAATCCCATTAAATTCTTTTACATAAGCGATAGCGTACTGGAGGATAAACTTTAACCGATCTTTACTAAATAAAGATGTTGAAATACGATTTGTTGGCGTATTTGGGTTTTTATTGGTAATAAATTCAGGTGAATGTTTGATGATTGAAAGGTTGTTGTCTTTTAAAACAAAGTCTTCAATTTCATCATTTTCTTCATTTAGCAATTTACTTAAATCAAGATTTTCTTCTTCTCTAAAATAGTTAAAAATAGGTTTGTGATAAGATGAGGAAGCATAAAAAGCGCCCTGAATTGGTAGAACAGCCTCATTGTCGTATTCCATATTGTTGGAAAAAACCATTAGCTGTGTAATATTTACAAATTTTCTAAATTTTTTGTTTTGAAAACGTCTGTTGATACGTTCTCTTTCTGCTAAGATACCATCACGATTATTTGGTTTTTTAACTTCGATAAAAACCAAAGGCATTCCGTTAAGTAAAAGAATAATATCCGGTCGGAACTCTTCATCACCATTTTTATAGGTCAATTCAGTAACAACATGAAAAGAATTGTTATCAAAATTCTCAAAATCGATTAGTTTTGCACCAGATCTTTCCGTAAGTTTTTCATAAAAGGCTTTTCCTAAATCTTCGTTATCGAGTAATAATGAAATATCTTCCAATAATCGTTTTGAATCGTCCTCTTCAAAATCATCATTGATCTTTGTGATGCTTTCAATAAAAATATCAGTAAAAATATTGGTATCCGTATTCCAAGTAGCACCTTTTAAAGAGATGTATTTATAACCCAATCTGGTTAAATGCAGAATTGAGGGAATTTTAACACGAGAATCTTCGTTGAATTTCATAATATCAATATATACTTTAAAAGTGTTTTAACCATAATAGTTTTAAACAAAGTTCGGAATATTTTTGTTTATTTTTAATGATAATTATCAAGATTCTAATATTAAACCTTTCAGCACTTTTACAATAGGAAGATCTGCTTCCGCTAAATCATAAGTAATAAGTTTATTTAATCTAACCCATTGTATTTGATCATGATCAGTTAAATTAAAATCTCCCATTAAATATTCTGAAAAATAAGCTTTGAGTTTAATTTTAAAAGAACCATAGTCATGCTCATTAGTAGTAATATATTTTCCGGTTTTTGTTTTTACACTAAACTCTTCAAATAATTCACGTTCTAGAGCTGTTTCATGTTTTTCATTTTTTTCAATCTTACCTCCGGGAAATTCCCATTTACCAGGAAGAGATTTATGTGAGGCTCTTCGAGCAATTAAAACTTTACCTTCTTTAACTAGTATTCCGGCTACAACTTCAATCATTAGCTTAAAAACTTTTTTACTTCAAGCACTTTAAATCCAATACCAAAAGCAATGATGTCACCTGGGTTTTTATCTAATAAATGTTTAGCAAATGCACTTTCTTGACTTAATTTTTGTGCTTTAGGAGCATCAACACCAATACTAAACCATTTGGATTCTTTATCAGTAGGCTCTAATAAAACAAGTGTACCTACTTGTACTGAACTATCCTCATCATTCAATGTATATATTTTCTTTAATCGAAATAAACAAACTGTATAGCCACTTTTGCCAATTTTATCCCAGGCATCAACAACTTTATACAAACCACTATACGTGTACCCTGATTTTGGAGAGAATGCTGATTCATTTGAAGTCCCACGAATAACACGAACTGGTAAATCTCTATTTTTACTAACTAGCAAACCTTTATTTCCATGAGCATCCCATGATTGATTGGCAATTTGTTTTTTAGAGGCAGGGTCATTACCGCCATGACCGGTATAAATTATTTCATCCCCCCAATCTAAATCATCTTCGTAACCTCCAGAAACTACAATTGCTGCTACACCTTCCGTTCCATTACCATCAATACCATGTTGAATGGATCTATGTAATCCAGCATCAACTAGATCTTTTCTGCTAGAAAACTTTTGACCTTCTTTTATATCTGGGATTTCTCCGAATTGAATGTTGCTCATTTTTTTAAATTTTGAATAAATGTATAAAAAAAAGACTTTCAATTTGTAAAAGTTTTCAGTCTAATTTAGTAGAACAATATCAAATCGTCCTCATTAAAAAAACTATTGAAAACCATAAGGAAAATTTCTAAAATATTAACTCGGATTAGTTCAACATCTACTTCAAACTTGACTTTACAGCAATTTAAAGGTTATTTATTCTTTGCTGACTTTCAATTATTATTTATCTTTTTTATAGACAACAAATTTATTTGGTCTAAACCAATTCTCACTTATTTTATTATTATCACTTTTTGGTAGAGGATTTGCTTCATTTACTTTAAAGGTTGTTGGTAAATTTACAGAATGCCCAAATATTAATGCGTGTTGAGTTGGGATTGATGGCATTCTTTTCAAAATAGTATCAGAAATATGAGGTGTGATTTGACGAATATGTGAAAGGTCTTCTGGGTTTTGAATTCTATGGACAATGAAGTTACTACATTGCGATAACACCGTTTTTGATAATTCACTTGGTCTTTGTGAAGATACCATTAGTAACATCCCAAACTTTCGACCTTCTTTTGCAATTAGTTCAAATATTTTATTTGCTTTTAGAAATGAACCCATAGGTGTATTAGAAATATATCTATGAGCTTCTTCTAAAATTAAATTGACAGGAAATGAATTTCTTGGTTGAATTTCTTTTATTGCTTCATAAATTATTCTTGCTACTACACAAGAAACTACTTCTACTATGTCATCTTCAACACTACTCAAATCTATTATGAGAATTTGTTGTTTTTTTATGACGTTACTATTTTCATCACTACTTTTTAAGCCTAAAATATTCTCTTTATATTTTACAAAATCTGCATCATCTTGCTTCAAGAAATTAAAATCAGGTCTATTTTTTATACTTTTTAACCTTGTTATTAATGAAGCACAATAATCTCTTATTTGCTTATTTCCGTGTGCTTCTTCATATAATAATGCTAAATCTAAAGCATCTTCAATTATTTCAAATGAAAATTTTTGGTATTTTCCATATGTTGGCATTTGAAATTTATCAGTAATAAATAATGGAATTCCGTTTTCGTCAGTCTCCTCTAAATAAGAGATAAGTTGAACTAAACCTTTAATTTCACCAAAATGGACAGTTAAACAATTTCTAATTGTAATATCTAAATCATTACGTCTGTTATTATCAAGTTGTATCTTATCAAATTCATTACCGTCTTCATCAGAGTATTTAAAGTCCTTTGCTAAACATATTTCTTCTGTATTAAACTTTTGAAGAATAGAAATTATTCTATCTTTTTTTGAAGGACTACTTGTTTCATCTCTTAATATTTCAGTTATGCAGGTTGCAAGAATGTGGTTTTTTAATTCGTTAACATCTTTATCTGAAGTGAAAATTGAAGCAAGACCCAAAGCATTTCGTAAAATTGGTAATTGAGTTTTCTCTGTTGCTTGTAATAATAATGCCCATTCATCTATTGTTAAAAACCAATGAGGTAAAACAAATTCTAAAACATTATCGGTTACACCATTTGGGTCAATAGTGAAGTTTTGCACCACTAAATCATTATTGACGTTGTTTATTTCTGAAAATGCTTGTTGATACTCTCCATTAACATCAAAAACAATAAATGTACTACCTACAGCACTATATTCATTAAACTTGTATAGGTTTTGTATCATTGAAGCAATAGTACACGATTTTCCACTACCTGTATTTCCTAAAACGGCTGAATGACTTGAAAAGAATTTATCTATATCAATTTTAATATCATAGTCAGGAAAAATAGTTGATTTTCCAATTGAAAGAGTTTTATATTGCTTATTTGTACAATTACAGTTCTCCGTATGTTCATTTGGCTGTTCACAAACTATTATCTCTTGATTTTTAACATTGAATATAGCATCTAACTCCTTTTCTTTAATGTATAGAGTATCTGTGTAAAGAGCGGGATATACACTAACTCCAAAATCAAAATTATATATATTTGGTTCATTAGTTTGAGGTCTTAATGTCCCAATTGGCAATACTTCTAAAAATTTTCCTGATTTAACTTTGCTTAAAAATTGTTCGGTAGGGTTACTATAAGGAACATTTAAATCTTTTTCTCTTATACCTGAAACTTCTGCAACAATATAGTAGTTTTGATAAGGAAGAATAACATAACTATTTAATTGGGCGAAGTAATGAATATCATCAAATCCATTCACATTGAAATTATCAATACCACTCAATAATTCAATTGTAAATCTGTCAGAGTTGATTGCAACAACTTTTCCTATTGCCCTTTGTTTGTCTTCTTTATTCATTTTTTTGTAAAAAGGGTTTTGATAGCATTTTCAATCTTATTATCTATTTCGTCATTGCTTAAGTCTGGTAAAATTCTGTCTGTAAATTCTTTAAAATAGTGAAGTTTGTTTTCGTCTTCAAGTTCTCCACCAATTATCCAAATTCGAGGGTCATTTAAAGATTTTAATTTTTCAATTTCTTTACTTCCTTTTTTGTCTGCTAAAACAATCAATCGAAAGGAAGGAATTGTAAATGCTTGATAAATCAGGTTGTTAATGTGTTCATCACTAAAGCTATAGCCTAAAGTTATTAAAACATTGTTGTTTTGCATTAATTTTTTTTGAAATTCACGGAATAAGTCAGAATATGGGCTTCCCATACTTGCGTTTTGTTTTAAAGGTGTAGGATGTATCATAATGACATCTTTAGCTTTTAAATTTTCAAAACTTGATTCTTGAATTTCTCTAACTCTAAATAGTTTTGATTGTTCTTCATCTTGTATCCAATTTAAAGAACCGTGAATTTTATATAAGTAAACAAAATTGTCTATAACACTCCATTTGCTTTGTGATAAATCCATTTTTTCAGCCAATGCGTAATTGAAAATTGTAGGATTAAAATATTTTCGTATTCCACCTGAAAACCCATTTACATAGTGGATACCTAAACTATCTAATGCTATTTCAGAATATAAATCATAGTTAGTTGTAAATATGTTGGGTTTAGGCAAGTTTGAATTTCTGTATAATAATTTTCTGTAAAAGGATTTGTATAAATCAACTAATTTAATGTCCGAATTCAAGTTTCTATTAGTTTCATTTAAACATTGTTCTAATAAAAAATTCCTTGCTTCTTTTATTATTTTATTTATTCTAATTGCATCTGTTTTTTTATGTTGCTCTGTCGTTTCAAAATAATAAAATAAACTATGAAGTGTGCCTAAAAATATTTCAAGATTTTTATCAAATATGGTATTGTCAACATTTAGACCTTTGCTTTCATTCAACCATTTTTTATCTTCTGCACTTAGAATGTTGTTGTAAAAGTCCTTTGCTAAAGGTGCCATTGTAGGGATTCCTATTTCATTCCATTCAGTTTCTTCACCATTTCCTTTATCTTCTTCCACATAAAAAGAGGAACAGCCTGAACCTAAAAGAAAAGACAAATTTTTTCCATCAAGAACTTTGCTAAATGCGTCTCGTATTTTTTTTAATAAATCGGTTTCAGTTGTATCCGTATTTTTAGTTTCTAGTTTTTCTAAAACTTCTTCATTCCCTTTGTAAAAATATATTTTTGTTTCTGTCATTGTTTTTTATCTATGGGTTTGATTACGGTATAAGCCTACAGAGAACTTGATATATTCTCTTTATAGAAATGTTTATCCAATAATAACTCAATTAAACATCAATTATTCCCAAATATATCCAACTTTAAATTATTATAACATGATGAATATCAATATTAGGAAAAAGATTTTGATAAAAACCAATCTACAATCGATCAACGATCAACTATAAACAGGTTTGTAATTTACAATCAAGTACTCAATACTCTTACCAACCTTTCCATAGATCTAATCTTACTGGTATGTGTAACCCTTGCATAGATCATGGTAGAGTTTATATTTTTATGACCTAAAAATTCTTTTACCATTTCCAATGACACTCCATTTTCCAATAAAATAGTTGTGGCACAAGTATGTCTCGCCATATGGTGATACAGATTTTGTTTTATCCCTGCTTTTTGTGCCACAACCTTTAACCATTTATTCATGGTTGGATTTGCCATTTTTGGCATTAACCTTTTCTCTATCAACCTTTCTGCAGAGTCATTGTATTTATCTATTAGAGCTTTGGCTTTTGGATAAATTGGGTTTTCAACCGGGTTTTGTGTTTTTTCCTGAGCATCTAAAAAATAGAATAAATTACCGTTTACTTCTTTTAAATTATCTATTGTGATACGTTGGTTATCTCCGTATCGCAATCCTGAATACACCGTAAACACAAAAATATCTCTGGCTCGATCTAATTTTGGATATGCTGATAGATCTAAGTTTTCTACACTATTCAATTCATTAATGGTTAAATATCTGATGATGGGAGGAACTTTTTTTAACTTAAACCGCTTATAGGCTTTAACCTTTGTATACTCCTCATCATAGGCCTGATTCAATACAGTTCTAAAAAAACCATGTGTTTTATTAATGGTAGTTTTTGACATAGGTTTTTTATACTGTTTTGTTATGATGGAACACAAATGTGAATCAAAACCAATGATAAAACTATGATCTACTTTTTTAACATCTACATCTGTGACACGGTATGTGTCACGAATGTAGTTTTCAAGTTTAATAGCCAGTTGCTCATACTTAACCGGGGTTTCTTTGGATAAGCTTACTTGTTTTAATTTTTGCTCTTTCACTTTTCTAACAAAGGCCACTACTCCAATATCAAAAAGGTGTCTTCCTAAATAATAATCTGAAATACTCTTGTGATCGATATATTTCTTTTCATATTTAAGCCTGTCTACAACTTCATCAATCTCTGTTCTCATATTTGTCAGCTTTTTCATAATCAAAGGAGATTTTATTGCCGATTGTAATTCGTGATTCCATTTTTCTGGTTCCAGCCATAAGTTTGTAGCAAACTCACTTTTTTTTCTTTTATAAAAGATTCGACCATAAATTTTTTGCTTTCCGTTCTTCTCAAACCGCTTGTTTAAGAAAAATATTACTGTATAGTTTATACGCATACTGATTTCGTGTTTTTTTGTTGATTGTTGACAATCGTTCCGTAAGACCCGTGGTTATACAGTTTTTGTTGTCAACAGAAAGTCAACAAATCAACAAATGGATTTATTACTGATTTGTTATGTCAACAGCATTTCCGCCATTGTTGACTTTCTGTTGACAGTGTTTTCCCTTATTCTATACGGTCTAAGAGCAAATTGTCAACAATCAACAGATTTTTCAGAAATTGACCCTGATATTCTGTAGGTTCTCTCTTGAAAATGTGAATACTCTTCCTTTGTCATTATTGAAGTTTGTATTCGGTTCTTCATTTACTGAATTATCCACCAAAAAGAATTTCTTATAAGTGGTATTCTTACTTTGCATATTCCATTTCTCTTTT
>Ga0209633_10002785_pt1 | contig 16596 bp, 19 predicted proteins | sample Cruoilmetagenom1_FD_187290 | JGI IMG/M metagenome (GOLD analysis project Ga0209633, IMG submission 187290) | Oil polluted marine microbial communities from Coal Oil Point, Santa Barbara, California, USA - Sample 1 (SPAdes) (version 2) | ecosystem: Environmental > Aquatic > Marine > Oil seeps ... | reverse complement strand
GTAGCTAAGACCCAGTAAAAAAACGATGTCAAAAAGATGCCATTCTATTTCCTGAAGTGCAATAGAACCAGAAGAGAACACATAACGCATCGCTGCATCGTAAACGACCAAAAGAGAAAGAACGACAACCAAAAATGCTGCAATGAACCCTGCATACTTAGAAATACGGTCCCCGTTAGTTATATAAATATTCCACATATGTTATATTTTGTTTTATGGACAATAATTTGACTTAGTTCAAAAAACATTTTTAACCTTTCATACTTTATTATTGAAATATTATTCTATAATTTCTAAGATACTTTTTATGCCATTCTGTATAGGGAATTAATAAAGGATATCTTATAACTCATTTAAAATTCTTAAAAAAATAACAGATGCCCCAATAAGAAAACTTCTTATTTTCTTCAATTTAAGATTATACAACTTCTTGTCTAAAGTAGAGGGACAATAATCTACATTTAAGTGACTAATAATATATATTAATATAAAATTTATTAACAAACAAAAAAGGAAGAAAAATGAAAAAACTACTCAAACTTAGTGCTTTACTGCTATTCTCATCTCTCGTCATGACTGGTTGTGGAAGTGCTAAAATTTACAATGTACAACAACACAAGATTTCCCATAAAAAATCGAGTGAAACAGTATATCAAGCTATAAAAAGCGGAGGTCAGTCTCTAGGTTGGAAAATTAATAAAATTAAGCCTGGTGTAGCACAGGGTAAGCTTTATCTTAGAACTCATGTAGCAGTTGTAAGAATCAACTATACTAATTCTTCTTATAGTATCCGTTACGTCAGCAGTCAGAACCTTAAATATGATGCTAAAAAACAGACAATTCACAGTAATTACAATGGATGGATTCAAAACTTAGAAAAAGCGATTGATGTTCGTTTATAAAACTTTTGCAGGCAGAATGTAAACTCTATTTTATCCATAACTTCTTACCTACCTGATTGGTAGGTATTTTATCTACAATATTTAATTTGATAGAAAACTTTAAATTTGACAACTCTTCTTGTAATATTTTCTTAATTTCTTTAACGGTATATAATTCACTACACTCTATAGTAATATCTAAATATTCTCCTCGTAAAGAATTTTTTTCTAATCCTACAAAGACTAAAGCTTTTTTAATACCTCTCATTGATTCTAATATATTTTCAATTTGTACCGTTGAATAACGTTTTCCTGCTAATTTAAAAATTTTTGAACTTCTCCCGATAAGTTCAAAACCTAATCTTTCTTGTTCTATGTAGTCAAACGTTTGTATTTCACCGTTTGTATGCTTAAAGCCATTTTCATAAATAGTATTGGAAACAAAAGGGGACCTGACTTTCAACTCATTTTTATCATTGGTAGAAATATGAACACCTTCAAAAGGTCTCCAAAGGAACTCAGCATTAATTTTATAAGCAATACCTCCTGTTTCAGTTGAACCAAAAATTTGAATAATATCTGCTTTGTACTTATTTTGAAAGGTTTCTATTTCCGGGAGAGGAAGTGCTGCAGTTGAGCTTACAAATACAGATTCATTCAAATCTTTCTCTTCTGAGAGTTTATTCAGTGCTTTAATGTAAAGAGGAGTCGTTACTACCATCGTATTCGCATCTATCATATCAAGTAGATCATGAGGCAAAAAATGTTCTTTTATGAAAATATCAATATTGTTAAACAACGGATACATAAGCCCCAAAAGTGTTCCATACAAATGAATAAAAGGCACGGTAACTATTACTCTTTTTATCTTATATTTTTTAAACAGCAGTATGAGAGCATTAATTTCTGACTCAATATTTTTTTTCGTTTTGAGTGCAGCAATAGGATGACCTGTACTACCACTTGTAAAGTACATTAGAGAATACTTTTCTGCATTAAAGATCGTTTTATAATCTGGTAGCGTTGGGAACATTGGGATATTCAAATCTTTCAACTGTTTTAAGATGGCTTTATTTGTTTCATCCAGTAAAATAGCTTTTGCATTTGAGAAATAGGCTTTCAAAATGTTAAGAGCATTTGCTTCTTTTGACTGTGTACCAATGTATCCTACTCTATCCTCTAGTGATTGATTGAAAAAATGCTCTTTTACAATAGGATACTGTTTGATGATGCCATCATCATTTATAATATTAAGATTCATTATCTACACCTTTTACGAATATCAGTAAAATAAAGATTGATACAATTCCGGTTGTTGCTATAATGCCCATTGAGTAAAGTGCATTGATTTGGCTAAATATTAATACACCAAAACCTGCAAAGGTACTGATAAGAGAATAACTTATGGCTTCTTTTGTTAAGGCATCATTCTTTTTTGAAAGGTATATTGCATAATCTATACCAATAGCCAAAATAACAAAAAGCATAAAAATATGCAAAATATTGATAGCTGTAAAATATGCATAGATACCTACCATTGCAATTGGAAAAAGCAGAAATAACAATGCATACCCCATGGCTTCTTTTGTAATTAGATAGAGTAATAGGATTATTATAAATAGTGCCATTACGCCTAATTTAGCCAAAGTACTCATAGAGCTTTTCATGGAAGCTTCAAACCGTTCCTTTAAACTCAAGCTTTCTACAAAAGAGTATTTCAATACTTCTGGATATGACACTTTATCCACTCTTCCATAAGTGATATATGTGTTATTCATTTTAATAACTTCAATTCCATTCGCTTTAAAATCTTCCAGTGTATACGAAACAAACTTTTTATTCATAGTATAAGCATTGTCAAAATACCCATCCTTAAACCCTATCTTCTTTGCTTCAACTTTCAAAGTATTTCTTAAATCACTTAAAGAAGCTAAAAGCACTTTATTCTCTTCATAGGAAGACTTGCTGACCAAGGTTGCCATAGGCAATTGTGTTGAGGGAATTTTGTGTTGTATTTTTTGTGCATACACTATAAGCTCATCAATTGTTTTTGCTTTAATTGCAAAGGCAATAGACTTGTTCTTCTCAAAAGCTTTAGAAAAAAAGACTTCTGTTTGTTTTAAGGCTTTATTGTCATAGTCTAAGCTCTTCAAATTAAAATCAAAATGTATCCAGATAGAAGATATCGCTATAACTGTTATAGACACAAGTAAAAGTATCTTAGCACTGACAAGTCTCATACTTTTATGCAAGACAGACATCTTAGTTTTAAACACCCTGAATCCAATATTAGGATAAATGAATGCAAAATGTAAATATGAAATTAGTAATGAGACTATAGCAAAAACAGAAATCTGTTTAATTAGTAAAAACGAAGTAAAACTTAAAATAAAAAAGGCTGAAACCGTTGTTAAAAAACCATAAAAAACTTCTTTGTTAAATACTTTTTTCCCAGTATAGTACCCATGTAGATAATGATGAAACATATAATCTATAGCAATACTACTAATAGAAATACCAAAAACAAAAACAAAAATTGAGACTTCTCCATAAAGTTGTGTAATGAAAATAATGGCTAATATGGCAGAGGTACCCAAAGTAGTTAATGCGTTTAAAAGAAGTGGAATATCTCTTAATATAAACAAATAAAGTAGCAATAAAATAGTCATTGCAACGACTATAATTTTATTGACATCAGAACGAATTGCATTTGAGTTTTCCACATAATAGAAAATAGGACTAAATACTTTTATATCGACATCATTTTTTACAATTTTATAAATTTGATCATAAAGTTTCCGATGATCTTCAAGGGTGCTACTTTCAAGTTTAAAATGACTCAAGTAACCATACTCATCTAAAGTTAAATATCCATTTTTAAATTTTAAACTTTTCCTCTTTGGATACACTAAAAGTGCAAAGGGATCTTGCCTATCTATATGTACAGGAAAAAAAGAAGTACTCATCTCCTCATAGTAAGTATTTAACTCTTTTTTCACATTAAGTTGTGTCAATTTTTTTTTATTAATAGGATATATAGAAAGTTTATAGTCCTCTTTATGATCATATAGCCAGGTATTTTGCTTAATGGCTTTTGAAAAAACCAAAGGGAGTTCTTTTAATTGATTCTCTACTCTCTGCATCTTCTCTAATGCTTTCTCATCAAAACCCTTAACACTTAGTAAAAGTATTTTACTGTTTTGTGTTTTATTAAAATTTTGCAACATCTCTTTTATCTCACCACTTGGAAGAATAGCTAGAAGTGAAGTAGAGAGATGCGTATAACTCTGCAAGGAAAACAACACTATTAAAGCGACTGTGAAAATAATAAAATTTAAATTTTTAGTCAAGCTCTTCAATATGTACCCAATCTTTGTTTGTTAGTTTTATCTCTAAAAATTCTAATTTATTTTTTATTTTTTTATATCGAACGATATTAATATAGCGAGAAACATTTTCCCTTGGAGTCAATACTATTATACCTTTTAAATTTTGACTTATAAAATACGACTTCAATACCTTTTGTTTGTCGAAATATATCGCTTCGAAAAGAAGAAAAAACATTTTAGCAGCCGGCTTTTTACTCAAATCTAATTTTTTTGTTTTTCCTTCTTTTTGCATATAAAGAAAATCACCTGTATATGTTACCGTAGTATTATCATCATATACAATTTGAATTTTCTCACCAGCAAAAGTAATCTTACCTTTTTTATCAAATGTCTTTCCCAGAGCATCATAATATTTTTCTTCATAAAAATGAATGGTTTGAGACAAAAGAGGCATGATTGCAAGTAAAAAAGCAAATACTATTCTAAACATTTTCTCTCCTTAAAAAAATATAGCGTCTATGGAAAAATTGAATTAACCCTGCGAGTATAAATAAAAAATACCATCCGAAAGAGCTATAGTATAACCAAAAATAGAGGTTAGGATTCAAAAAAGCACTTAAATGTACTGCTGTGTTGAGCAAAGTTATAAAGAACCAAAAAAGTGTTGAATGGTGTATATACTCTTTTTCTTTTTCAGATATAGGCATTTTGGAAAACTTTTCTGCAAAATATAAAATAATCGATCTTTTTTTTAAATAGGAAAGCAATATAAAAAGAGAAAAAAATACTGAAATAAAAAGAGGAATTATTTTAAGGACAAGAAACTTTTCAGAAAAAAAAGAGATCACAGCAACTAACATATAAAAAAGAGGAAAAAGTGAAGAAAGCTCTTTTTTAGTTTTAAGAAAAATGAACCAAGTTCCACTCATGATAAAAATAATGACTGATACAAGTTGAATATCGAAATATCGTAATGAGAGAAAAACAATTGGTGCGTAAAAAAGAGAGAATATAAAACTCATCTCTTACCTTACCATTGCACCACTGATATTCAGTACTTCTCCACTCACGTATGTTGCTTCATGCCCCATGAAATAAGCACACTTTGCCACTTCATCTGCCCTGCCAAAACGTTTAAGCGGGATCGCTTTCTTTAACTCTTTCATATTGGGAATGTTTTCTATCATCTCTGATTCTATAATTCCAGGAGCTAAAGCGTTTACTCGTATATTATAACGTCCCAGTTCTATGGCCAAGGTCTTTGTCAAAGCAATAATACCACCTTTTGAAGCTGCATAATTTGCTTGACCTGCGTTACCACATATTCCAGAAACAGAAGCTACATTCACAATACTTCCTTTTTTATTGCGGATCATATTTTTTGCAATGAGTTTAGTGATGTAAAAAGGTGCATTGAGATTTGTATTTATAACATCATCCCATGCATCTTCTTCCATAAAAAAGAATAGACTGTCTCTAATGATCCCTGCGTTATTTACAAGTACATCTACTTCTAAGTTTTCCAGAGATGAGACCAATGCCTCTTTATTGTTCATATCAAACTGTATCACTTCACCATTCTGGATGGAACATAAAAGTGTTTCAGCCTTACTGATATTTTTATGATAATGAATATATACATAGTAACCGTTTTTTGCATACTCTTTGACAATCGCAGAACCTATTGAACCTGTTGCTCCGGTAACTAAAACTTTAGGTGTACTCATACTATGCAAACTTTCCATCTCTTAATAATGATTTAATCTTATGGATATCTATATCCATTCTTCTATCTGCTACAAGAGGTTCCGTAATACTTCTCACTTCATTATAAATATTTCTAAGGTATGGCGATACTTTATCTTCTCCTCGTATATCAACTGCTTGTGCCATACCAATAAATGCAATAGAAAGCATATTATGCAACTCTGGCATCATCTTTGCAAAATCATTAGCAGCAGTTGTTCCCATAGAAACTTTATCTTGATTAAGTGATTCTGTTGGACGAGAGTGTATTGATGCTGCTGTTGTATTTTTAATGACATCTGCACTTAGTGAACTAAGTGTTATTTGCATTGCTTTAAAGCCGTGATAGTATGATTCAGGAGCAATTTTTAAGTTCTCTCCCAACCCTCTATTGAATTTATCATCAACAAGTAAAGCAAACTCCTTATCTAACAGGTCCGCTAAGTTTGCTGCACAGATCTTCAATGTATCCATTGCATGTGCTACATATCCTCCATAAAAGTTACCAGAAGTATATATTTTCTCATTCTCGCCATCTATAAGAGGATTATCATTCACTGAATTGATCTCGGTCTCAACCCAATTCTTTGAAATCATTAGATTATCTCTAATGACTCCTAATACCTGTGGTGCACAACGCATAGAGTAATTATCTTGAATATTTAAGTTGTTATCTTCAAAAAATTTAGCATATCTTGTGTCTCTTCCATGTGTTAGTTTGGATCCAGACATCTTTTCTCTAATGTTTTTTGCAGAAGCTATTTGCCCAAAAAATGGTTTAGAGTCATGTACAAAGTCTGATACAGGTGTATCATCACCCAAAAGAACCTCAAACATACCTGCAACATAAGACTCCATTGAGTCTAAAATCACTTCAAACTCTTCCAAAGCATCTAAGGCAATTGCACTCATGATTGTCGTCCCATTCATAATAGCTAGCGCTTCTTTAGGTTTAAAAACATATGACTCAATACCTAATTCAGCATATACGTCAGATACATCGCGTATGCACCCTTTGTAGTAGACTTCTCTTTCTCCTGCAATGACTGCAGCAATGTAAGATAAAGGTGTTAAATCACCACTTGCACCAACTGATCCCTGTGATGGAATAACGGGTATGATATTTTTTTGAATTAAGAGTTCAAGTCTATGCAAAAGATTCATGCTTACTGCGGAACGTCCTTTGCTCAATGAAACAATACGCATCATAACAGCATAACGACATACCTTTTCACTTAAGTTTTTACCCACACCACAACCATGAAATCTAAATAAATTCTTTTGTAAACGTTGCGCGTCGTCATAGGAAACATAGTTTTTACCACTTGCACCATATCCTGTCGTAATACCATAAATCGGTTTAGTCTTTATCTGCTGCATTAAAAAATCATGAGCATGCTCAACATTCTCAATAAATTTACTATCGGATGAAATTTTAATACTCTTAGCTTCCATAATCTCATTTAAACTTATGTTTCTACTATCAATCATCAAAGTCATTTATTCTCCCAAAAATCATAAAGATTAAACCATTGATTTGGATATTGTCTTATAATTTCTTCAAATTTTTCTACATATTGTGTTAATGCTATTTTCACCGCTTCATCTTCTCTTTTTGTTTTGTCCATATTAATTTGTATGTACTCTACTTTATATCTCTGCATGCCCGTAAGGATAATAAAATATACCAATATAGGTTTATCTGTTTTATAGGCAATCTGAAATGGATTTTTATTGAATTTAGCTTTTTTATTTAGGAAGTTTACTTCCATCTCAGACTTTTTATTCGATGTTCTATCCGCCATAATGGTGACCACTTCTTCATTCATCAAAGCATTGGCTATTTGTACAGAAACCGCTATGGTTCCTTGATTTAAATCTATTATGTTTAATTGTGATTTTAACCCCATGGACTTTTCAAGTTTTTTGATACCATCAAGCATTGCTTCCTGCATTACAATATTAATCTTATTTTTTACATGTGCTCCACTGGAAGATGCTGCCCATCCTCCAAAATGAGAATAGACCAATACTGTTCCCGACTCCATAATTTTTATTGGTATTTCCATATTATTATATTCAAAAGTATACTGTTCAGGATGAATTTTAGATATGAATCTGTCTACCAAACAAATAGCAAAGGTTCTTAAGTGCTCAAAATAAATTTTATTATTAAACTCAATACCTAAGTTTTTATAATAGATCTTTAAGGGTTCTTTAGCATTTTTAGCTACCAAAAAATAAAAAAATGTTATAGGATATAAAAGATAATATAAAAACTTATATCCAAATAATTTATACAAGAACAAAGCTAACTGAATACTCCAGCCACTGCCTCTTTGCTTTCCTTTCTCCATTATTTTACTTTTTATAAAATAAATTTAAAATATGTTTTGGCCATTTAAAAGGTAATATTTGGACGTGTACCCATACGATAGCCATTGTGTCCTCAAAGTTTCTAAAATGACTGACTCTTTCTTCAGATGTCGGGTAATGGCATTCTATATTGATTTCTTTAATCTTTTTCCCAGCATCTGCATGTCTAACCAAGACTTCCATTTCCCAGTCAAACCTATGTGTTTTAATAGGGAGATTTAAGATCGAAACAGGATATATTCTATAGCCAGATAGTGAATCTGTAATAGTTTGTCCTGTATCCCAACAGGCCCACATGTTACTAAACCATCTTCCAAATTTCGATCCAAATGGTACATGTTCCAAGTTAAGATTTCTAGCGCCAATAATAATATCATCACCATCACAAAGATCAATGAGCAGATGAGCTTGCGATGCCAAATGCTGTCCATCACCATCCATACTCAGTGCATGGGTATACCCCAGTTCTTTAGCCTTTTTTACACCTGTTATAATTGCCTGGCCTTTACCTTGATTAGTTTCATGTTTGACAAAATGTATTTCCCCTTGCTCTTCTTTTGAAAATAAATCTTCTATAGGCAAATCTGAACCATCATCAATAACTATCACTTCATAGTGATGATCCAATACATCATGAACTACATCCCTGATACTGTTTGGGTTGTTGTAGGTAGGAATAATAACTATAACTTTATTTTGATTCATATATAATTTCACTTACTTTTTTTTTATTTTTAAATATTTTTATGTTTCTTTTTTTGTTATCTGTCTTTATTTTACATATTAAAATATCATTAGGTAGCAGATGTGCTATAAACTTACTCTGAATAATATGGTTTATACTATCGTCCAATATTGTTGCCATAATATCAATAAGGGCGAAACCGGGTAAAATTGGGTTGTTGGGAAAATGTGCCTGAAATATGAAATGATCTTCAGAAGCAAGTTTTATTGTCACCTCTTCTAAATCATGTTTTAAAACACTATATAACCCCTCTATCATTTCAACTGTTCATCCTATCTGTTCAATAGGTCTATTTTACCAAAAACAAACTAAATATACTATATTATATATCTGTTTTAAAACCTTTCAGACAAACTATAAAAATTACGAGAAAAATATGCATAACTTTTTTACAAACAATGACACAAAAACAGCGCTTGAAGCACAATATGAAGCACAAAAAATCGCATTTGCTCCTATTATATTTCAGGTAGCAAGATCTATGAGAGATTTAGGTATTTTAAAAGCTTTATATGCTAATGATAAAAAAGGTCTTACTTTAGATGAAATTGTTCAGGAAGTTAGCTTATCTAAATATGCTGTTCAAACACTACTTGAAACTTCTCTAAGTGCTGACATAGTCAAAATAAATAATGATAAGTATCATATAACTAAAACTGGGTATTTCCTTCTCAAAGACAAAATGACCAGAATAAATATGGATTATAATCATGATGTTAATTATCAAGGACTCTATTATTTAGAAGACGCTATTAAGGAAGGAAAAGCTTCTGGGCTAAAAGTATTCGGTGAGTGGGAAACGATTTATCCTGCACTTTCATCTTTACCTACAAAAGCACAAAATAGTTGGTTTGCATTTGATCACTATTATTCAGATACCGCTTTTGAAGAAGCCATACAAATATTACTAAAAAGTAAACCAAAGAAAATTTTAGATATTGGTGGGAACACAGGTAAATTTTCCATAAAACTTGCTCAAACTGATACAGATACACATATCACTATTCTTGATCTTCCAGAGCAAATAAAATTAGCTCAAGAAAATATCAACAATGTTAATTTAGAACATCAAATAGATTTTATTGGATTAAATATCCTTGACCATACAAAGAACATTCCAACTGGATACGATATTATTTGGATGAGCCAATTTCTTGATTGTTTCAAAGAGGAAGATATAATTCAATTATTAAAACGTGTGAAAGAGTCCATGGATAACGATGCCTATATTTATATAATGGAACCTTTATGGGACAAACAAAGGTTTGAAACTTCTGCTTATTGTATCATTAACACTTCACCTTACTTCACAACTATGGCAAATGGTTATAGCAAAATGTTTAACTCAGCAGATATGATTGATTATATTAAAAAAGCTGGGTTACAAGTAGTGGAAGAGATTGATAATATTGGAATTTGTCAAAGTATTTTAATCTGTAAATAATCTATTATCATCGATGTATGCTAAAGAAAGAGTGACCTATCAATCTCATTCCCCTTACCATCAAATGTATATTTCGCCAACACTACTCAGTTTATCAACCCAAGAAAAGTGCTAATTATATAAACTATTGATGTAATCGGATATAGGCTTTTCAAGTAAGTCTTGTGGATGATCTCCACCTAGTGTCAACCATGAACTATTACTCTTAAGAACTATAGATGAAATATTTTTATTACTTTTGACATCAACAACTCTTATTTTAATTGTAACCTTGTCAGGTTTCCCCGACCACTCTGTTGCTCTATCTTCCCACTCCAATATTTGAGGGTAGAATAGATATGAAACTTTTTTACTTTTAGCATTCTTCAAAGCCGTTCCATAGTCTTCTGTAGTTCTTTTATCTGTAATAATTGAATCAACATGTTTTGATAAAGCCATTTTTATTGCTTGCGTAGTCATTATTCCTGAATCATGATACAATATAGTGCCATAACGACCATCATGAGAAACAGAAATATAAACTGACTTATTATTGTCAAGCTTCTTGTGACTTCTACTCGTTTCAGTTCGTTGTACATCATGTTTCTCAGCATAGCATCCTGCTAATAAGATTGAAACTAAAAAATAATATATATACTTCATTTATTCTGCCTTTTACAATATAAATTAACTACTTCATAAATTGATTATATACACATTAATATATTGTGTTACTGAAACAAATAATTGGTTATTCTTGGATGATAATAGTAAAATGTCCTGATACACATTTTACATCACTAAATTCTTCAAACGCTTCAAAATAAAATTGTTTAATAGTATTGATTTCTGCTTCGATTTCTACCTTAATGACATAACTCTTCTTATTGAGTTCATCTAATAATTTCACATCTTTTGAAGCTACTAAAAATCCAATTTTAGGCTTAATATCATTGTCAAGATCAAAAGCAGAACTTGCTTGTGCAGCGGCTTCTACAAACATTGCCAAAGTAGGAATATCTTCAAAAGCGCAAAGCACATCAACAATATTATCTTGTTTCTTAAGCACTTCTTTTGCAAATACAAGTGGTTCTTGATGTGGTAATTTTATAATATCACCTCTATAATATTTGACTTATCCATATGTAAATTTTTCGCAATATTTAGCATATGATCAAGAGATTTAGGCGTCTTAACGCCATTGCTTATATCCTCATAATCAATAGTTGCTTCTTCTTCTGTAAATCTCACCTTTAATGCAACACCACATTCTAAAACATCTATACAAGAATTAATATCTTCAATCTTATCAATATTCAAAGTCTCTGTTGCCAACAGTAATAGAGTATCACCGTCTAAAGATTTAATTGCACCTGATTTTAATATGTTTAGTGAAGTATTATCTCCGCTAGAGATAGTCATAATTTCATTGTTATTATCATTTAACATAGAGAGGTAAGAAACTGCAGTATTATAGACTGAATTCTGAAAGTGTGTAGGGCTAATAGACTCTTGAGCCTGTATAGAATGTAAAATATTTGCTGTGACACCTAATTCTCCAAAACTACTGCCATACACAATCCTACCATTCACAAAAGATACCTTATCTGCCAGATAAATAGCCATTTTTGCCGCTCTAGTCAGTCTTCTTCTTGTTATCATTTTAGGGACAAGTTCTTTTGTATTTAGTTCCTCTATTTCATTAGGAGCATAAACATAAGCACTTTCAATTATTTCTAAATTGATCTTCATTTAACTTTTCCAAAGACTAAACTGCAATTATTCCCACCAAAAGCAAAAGAGTTGCTAAGTACATATTCTATCTTGGAATCTAAACTAACTAAAGGTAAATTAATATTCATATTTTCAGGAATATTGAGAAATGTATTTTGAGGAAACTTCTGTTCTTGTATTATCATACATGAAATAATTGCTTCTAGTGCACCTGCAGCACCAAGTGTATGACCTGTAATTGATTTAGTGGAACTTACGTAAGGTTTATGAGGGAAAAGCGCTGTAATAGCATTTGCTTCAGCATTATCATTTGCTATAGTTCCTGTACCATGTGCATTAATATAATCTATTTGTCCAGATTTCAGGGATGCTGACATCAAGGCCTTAGACATAGCAGAGACTGCACCTTTTCCATCAGGATGTGGATGTGTCATGTGGTAAGCATCAGAACTATATCCTACACCACAAACTTCGACAGCATTTTTAGAAGGCTCACTTTCCAATAACAAACAAGCAATAGCTTCTGATACATTCATGCCATCCCTTGATACATCGAAAGGTTTACAAGGTTGTGATGACAATACCCCTAAAGTCAAAAAACCACCTACTGTTGTTTTAGATAAACTATCAACACCTACCACAAGAGCATTTTTGTAAATTCCTTTGGACAAAACTTCATGTGCATACCCTATTGCATTTGCACTAGAAGTACATGCCGTAGAGAAAGAAATATTATCATAAAAATTAAATCTTTTATTTATGATATTCGCAATAGCATTTATATTATGAAAATCAGGATTAATGTTTTTGTAATTTTGTGTTTCAAAAAAAATATCTTCTGTGGTCATCATACCTCCCACAGAAGAACCTATAATTAAGAGCGTATCATGAAAATCTTCTAATTTACTCTGATTTAAAATATTTTGACATTGACATAATAACTCATCATAAAAAGTTTTGCTCGAACGTAGTTTCCCTATCGCAGGTGTTGCTTCAAAAAAATAGTTCTTGTCTTGCTTAATGCCACTATTCCCATTGCATACATTAGTAAATAATGTTTTATTATTATCCCCTGCACAGCTAATAGAAGATGTAGCTGTTACAAATACCCTATGCTTTATTTTCATTAATATAATTTAAAAGACTTTGAACTGATGCAAAAATTGTTTGATACTGTTTAGGATCTGCAATTTTTACACCATATTCCTTTTCAACAGCCAAAACCATCTCAATCGCATCAACAGAGTCTAACCCCAGCCCTTCATCACCAAAAAGTGCATCAGTATCATCAATATCAGAAGGAGTGATATCTTCTAAATTTAAATATTCTATTAATACTTCTTTAAAACTTTCACTTGCAATCATTTAAAACCTTAATATTATATAATTAGTAGTATTTTACTATATAAAGCTTACAAGTGCTATTTTTTCATAATAATGAGGTAATTAAACATCCTCTAAAAAAGAAAGAAAATGTGAACTAAATTTAGAATTTCATGAAGTTAGATAGTTGTTTAGAACTTGTAACCAAAGTAAGTAAATAGAAATCCTGTAGTATCTAAATCCTTATATTCAAATCCAGGAACATACACAAAATTAATACTAAAATCCTCATAATAAAAATTAAGTGTTGGACCCAATCCTCCAGTAAGTCCATAATGTCCATCATTACGACTTAAATCATTATCATTATAGATTTTCTTGACCCCAAAAAATCCACTCACACCAATTGATATATCAATCATTCCAGTATCAAAACGATAAGAATGCCCCAATCCAATTGCAAGTTGCGGGTTCTTAAAAGAATCATTAAAAATTAAAACATTCGTTGCGAAATAAAATTCATCATAATCATTAAAAAAATTATGTTCATACCCCGCACCATAGTTGAATGCATTATATTTTTCACCAAAACGATCATTGTCATGTTCATGTATAGTAAATCCTGTTAAAAGGATTTTTTGTTCATTGGAAAAAATAAATAAAGGCAGCAACAACAACAGTATATATTTCATTTTTTTCCTAAGTATGTATAAGTATGTATATTATATAAATAATGACTTAATGTAACGATTGTTTTCAAGATTAGAAATTAGATTATTTTGCTATAATTTTGCATCAAATCAAGGGTAAAATAATTGAATCTTAATAAAATTAAATATTTCATTTATAGTTTTTTTTTAACTAACAGATATGGAATTAAACTACAAAATATTCTAGATCCCGTAGAAAAAAAAAGAGTAAGGCTTGAGTACTCTAGAAAATTACTTTCTAAATTAAATATTCATATAAATATCAAAAATAAGGAGAGGATACCACTTAATGGGCAATATCTTATTTTCTCTAATCATAGAAGTATTATAGACCCTTTAGCGATTGATATATTACTAAAAGACAGTACAATATTTGGTTTATGGGTAGCAAAAAAAGAACTATATAATTCTATATTTTTTGGGAAGGCAGTGAGAAATGGGGGCTGCATACAATTAGATAGAGAAGGAAACAATACAAAGACATTTTTTTCGGATATCAAAAATGGGCTAAATCAAGGTTCTTCCATTTGTATATTTCCAGAAGGCACTCGTAATAAAACACAAAAAAACTTACTTAAATTTAAAAATGGCGTACGCATTATTGCTATGAAGAATAAACTCCCGCTTTTACCTATTTATATCGAAAGCAATACAAGTGAAATTTTACAACAAGCCTTGTATGATACTAGCAAAAAAAGAGAAGTCAGCATTATTATTGGTGATACAATAACTTATTCAGACAAGAATGATTTAGAAATTATATATCGAAACATGTTTGGAATATAAACTATTCATTATTTTAATATATTGTATACTATATTGACTGACTCTGTTGGAGAATGAACAAACATATTTTTCTCATCCCAAACATAGCCACTTAAAACAGAAATAATTTTACGTTCTATTTTGTCTGACATTGGTTTTTCTGAAAAAAGGATACTTTGGAGTCTTCCATCATACCAGGCTTCTACATACTCTCTAAATACATTTATCCCAATCATCATATAGTCTTGATATTCAATCTGCCACTCAATTTTTTCACCTCTGAACTCTCTAATGGTAAGTTCAGCTGCCTTTACGCCTGACTCAAGAGCCAAGGTAACCCCTGAAGAGAAGACAGGATCTAAAAATTCTGTAGCATTACCCACCATAACAAAGTTTTTATCAAACATTTTTTTTACATTTGATGAATACCCTCCGATAAAACCAACTTCGTTAATTTTTTTAGCATTGACATAACGCTTATTTGCATGTGAATTGGTTTTAATAATATAATTCCAAAATTTATCTTGCGTCAGGTTAAATGATTTATAATATTCATCTGAACAAACAATACCCACAGAAGTTTCCGTTGGACTTAATGGAATATTCCAGATCCAGGCATCATTATCACCTACGATATAAACATAGATATAGCCATCGGTACCATCATCTAGGCGTATATCATTTTCTACACGACAGAAGATTGCATTACGAAGTTTTAATGATGAATCGCTGTCTAAATCTAAAAGACGAGGAAGTACACGTCCGTAGCCAGATGCATCAATCACCTTTTTTGCATGATACTTCTCTTCTCTGCCATCTTTATGAATAACAGTAATTATATTTTTTTCTTCATCATAGGCTGTAACTTCTGATTCAATAGTAATGTGTGCACCTAATTTTTCAGCTTCATCCAATAAAAGTTGATCAAATATTTCACGCCGTACCTGAAAAGAACTATTATGTTTTTGCCCCAAATTTTGTTTAAAATGTACAATCTTAAGATCGTTTTTTTCATTTTCAAAAGCAACACCGCCTTTAAATTGAAAACCTGCATTCTCTACTAATTTGAGTATTCCAAGTTCCTCAAGTAATTCATTACAGCGAGGGAGCAGGGATTCACCAATAACAAAACGTGGAAATTTAACTTTTTCGACAAGTTCAACATGATAGCCAGCATTAACAAGTTTTACTGCTGCTATGGAACCAGCCGGACCACCCCCAATAATAAATACATCACACTCTGTCATATCAACTCTTTTTATTTTAATTATAACAGAAAGTATATATGATATTTTATACTAAACATATAACGTTTGTGTTAATGTTTTGCATAAAGTAATTACAATAATGTTTTTTTAATAATTAGTAGTGTCGAGTGTCCCTGAGTAAAATCTTATACTCTAAACATATTTTATAACGTTTTAACGTATTGCGGCAAGAAAATAGCAAAATAAAACATACCTGTATAGAGAATTTCATAATGAAAGCGTTCTAGATAATACGATAATTGTGCATTCATAGTATACTTCTCTTTTTCATATATTTTTTAAAAGTTTATCTTTTT
>Ga0209633_10002783_pt1 | contig 16606 bp, 12 predicted proteins | sample Cruoilmetagenom1_FD_187290 | JGI IMG/M metagenome (GOLD analysis project Ga0209633, IMG submission 187290) | Oil polluted marine microbial communities from Coal Oil Point, Santa Barbara, California, USA - Sample 1 (SPAdes) (version 2) | ecosystem: Environmental > Aquatic > Marine > Oil seeps ... | reverse complement strand
TTTGATCTTGGAGAACCACTAATCAAAGATTGGATTTATTTCTGCCCTTATATGTCCTCAGATGGCAAGTATTTTTTCTTTTCAAGAAGATACAGTAATCCTCCAGAGAGTGGGTGGAAAGGGGTAACTAAAGGAGAAGTGTATTGGGTAAATGCAAGTGGCATTTTTAATCTTAAAAAATAATAAACAATTGCTAACATTGTATAAACGTAATAGCAGTTGAACTCCTTAATTGAAATTAATTACATAAATTTAAGGTCAGTCATAAACCGAAAGATAGTGCGTAAAAATCCGCTACCTCGTTTCTACATAACCGTTAGCAGCAATTACGGAATTGCTAAAAACAACATATCTTGAATTTGTAAAAAAAATGGAAAAAACTTATAGAAAAGGTGCAATTGGATCATTAACTGATGAATATGAAAAAGCACTTGATGAACTGAAAGTTATATTGTTGAAAATTTCTGATGATAAGTTTAAAAGAATAAATGAAAAAGCATCAGAACAAGATTTTCAATCTATTAGAAATATAATTTCACATATTATTAGTTCGGGATATGTTTATGCAAATCACATCAGAAAAAGGTTTGGAGATAATTATATCGTTCATGAATTAGAAGTTAATTCAACAGAACAAGGAATATTTAAACTTAATGAAATGTTTGAATATACCGTTGAAACTTTTCAGGACAAATGGTTGCTGACTGATGAAGAATTATTGAATACAATAATTAAAACTTCTTGGACAACTTATGACTTAGAAGCATTAATTGAACATTCAATTGTTCATGTTTTAAGACATAGACTTCAAATAGAAAAAATGATTACAAAATACGGAATATAGTAACAACTGAATAACAAGAAACTAATGCTAACATTGTGTATAATTCATTGCTTGGTTAGTTTTGTACTTAGAAAATCCTGTGGATTTTCAGCCAGTTTCGAGCAATTTTAGTAGTTTAGTTGCTGAAACATGCAACGAAATCATACACCAACCGTTGGCAATAATTATGATACACCAAAAATAGATTTTAAATGGAGCTTATTATTATTTGTTATATTAACAAAAGTCATTTAACCCAAGTAAAAATTACTCATATACTTACAGAAAGTATACCAATAGAATTCTTATAATATGCCTCAATGATAAGAATGGCAGACTATGTGTGCAATAAAGGTATTATTATAAACAGATTTTATTTTTATTTGATCAAAACTTTAGATATCAAACCTTCAGGATTAATTTTGCTATATTTTATTATTTTATCTGGAACTACAGGTTCAAGGGACATCCCACCATTAGGGCGTTCTAGAATAAATCGTGGACAAAACGCTTTCAATTTACTGTTCTTTAGAACCATAATTTGTATTCCACCAGTTTGTCCGCTTTTACCACCTGTAGGCTCACCTACTAAGGCCGCAAAATTATAATCTTGTACGGTATTAGCAAATAATATAGAAGATGAATAAGTATACGGTCCTATTAAAACAGATACTTGTCCATTAAACTTAAAAGATGTCGTATCATTCACATGAATAAATTTGTCAAGATCTCCAGTTTCTACACTACCTACAACTTCACCCTTATCTCTGGAATTAGCTAGGATTTTTACTTTAAATTTTGAGCCCCATCTATATGGCTTATCCGCAATATATTTTAAAATACCTTCCATCCAATTATTATCACTTCCGCCACCATTTTCTCTTATATCAATTATTAAGTGCTTAACATTTTTCTCTTTTAATTTTTTAAAAGCAGCGTTCATAAAATCTAAATATTGCTTACGATTTTTCCAGTTAAAAGAATTGACAGTTAATAAAGCATTTTTTTTGTCAATAATCTCAAACTTATAATTATCATTAAATTGCTCCTCAATTTTATAGTGTTTTGGCATTTCATTTGACCCATTAGCATGTATTGTGAATTTATTACCATTAAATTCATATTCGATGTCAAACTCCTTTTTTTCACCATATAAAAAAAGAAAAGAACGGCTAAATCTTGTGGCTAAAAGTGCTTTTTGTTGAGTCTCACTATCGCCATTGACACGTAACAATAAATCTCTAAGAATTGTCTCAATCGGAACCTTATTAATTTCAGTTATTCTATAAGAAGTATATTTATTCGCAGAATATGTGCCTAAGTCACTCTTAATAAGTAAATTGTCTTTATCAAAAACTACTTCAAAAGGAAAAAGAAGTCCATCGTTTGCCAAAAAATCGCGTAGATTATCAATAGATAAACCTCCTACTAGCATATGTCCATCTGATAAGGTATGATTGAGGGTTGAAATTTTACGGCTAAACTCTAATCCTGTCATTGGCTCTCTGATGTCCTCTTTGATAGAATCGAAACTTTTGTAAAAGGCATCGATGTCCTTTATTGTATAAGATAAATCAGGATGAGTTTTATGAATCCAATCAAACCAATCATTTAAATCATGCTTTAAATGTTTCGCTGATATCATAGAATCATATTTTATTACATCATTTTGACCATGTAAATAAAGAGTAATTATTAGTACTGTTATAATTGTTAATATTTTTTTCATTTTTTAACCTTATTTGATAAATATCTTTGTGATTATTTGCTGTAAATGTGTTTTGCGCCTTTTGAGATTAAATATGTTACAATGTCATTATGCTTGTTTTTTGATGCAGCTGCAAGTGCAGTTCCAAAACTGTTAGTAAATAAATTAACATCAGCTCCCCTTTCTATTAGTAGTTTGACCGTATTTAAATGCCCATTTTTTGCGGCAGTAACTAAAGCAGTACCATGACCTTTAGTTTGAGCATTAATATTTATACCATTTTCAATAAGAAGTGCGACAATATTATCATAACCATTTCTAGCGGCAGTGACTAAGGCAGAACCATATCCATCATTGTGAGCATTAATATCGACATTTTGTGCCAATAGATATTTTACGATTTCAATATGCCCATTATTAGATGCAGCTATTAAAGCACTTCCATGCCTTGGAAAGATTTGGTCGGCTTTCGCCCCATTAACAATTAAAAATTGTACAGTTTCAATATGGCCTTTATTCGCTGCTATTATCAAAGCGTTACCATATTTAGGTGACCAGCTATTTAAGTCAACTCCTTGAGCGTAGAAGTACTTAATAAGGTTTAAATGATCAAAAGCTGCTGCTACAATTAAAGGAGTTCCTTCTCCGTCAATATTACGATTTACCTCTGCTCCTTTGAAAATTAATAATTTAGCCATTTCTACATTACCAGTTCTTGCAGCAGCGGATAATGGTGTCTTAGCTTTTTCGATTTGCCATTTAATATCTTTTTTTATATACTCATCATAGCCAGGATTGGTATCTATACAATTTACATTTGTAGAATTTAAAATTGCTTTAACACTATTGATATCAATTGACCTTACAGCATCTATTAAGGCTTTGCATTCAGAATTATTAGCCTCGATAACTGTGTTTCTCCCATTACTTGATTGTATTTCCATACGATTCTCACGTGCTAATGAGATATACGGTTTGTTTAAAAAAAGAAGTGTCATAAAAAACAATGGCATCGCAAATGCATATTTCCAATAACTATGTGGATTTGATCTTTTTGTGTTCATTTTTAATATTCGTTGTTTGATTAATGATTGATTGTAATTTGTAGTGATGGTAAGTGGTTTATTGAATGTCGCTATTTTTAATAGATTCATTTGATAACTATCTTTATCAGCAGTATTTGTATCTAAAATAAGATTATCCGTTTGGTATTCTATATTCTTTTCAACTTCTTTTCTAAATAGCCAAATAAAAGGATTAAACCATAGAAAGATTACTGCTATTTCTGATAGTAATAAATCAATAGTATGTCTTTTTTTAACATGAATTTTCTCATGCGCGATAATTTGTTCATAGATTTCATACTCATATTCGTCTGGGTTTATAAAGATGTAATTAAAAAATGAACATGGTTCTTTTACAAAGGATGAATTGATAATTGTTCCATCAGTATCTCTGATTTTATCTTTACTTCTTATAATTTTAATTAATAAACTAAGTACTTGAGATATTAAATTGATAGACAAAATAATAACCCCAAATAGATATCCATAAAACAGCCAGTCGGTGAAGCTAGTTTGTGAGCTTACTTCCATAACTTCTACCGTTCTATTATCTACAGATGTGTCCGAATCTATTGGTTCGTTTTTGTTAAAAACTTCGATAGGTGTAGTATTTATAGTAATAGGTTGGGAATTATCAATTGTATTTTGGTTAGTTTCTATTAAATTGGAAATGACACCCTGATTTTCTATAAGTTTTGGAAGTGTCACAAACGGAAGTGCAAATGTCAAAATCAACCCAAGTATTAGATATATTCTATTGGTTGTAAAAAAGCTTTCTTTTTCAATTACAATTTTGTAAAATAAAAGTGCTATCAGAATAACGATTGACATTTTAAGAAGAAGAAGAATCATTATTTCCTATTTTTATTAGATTTAATGGTAATCATTAATTCTGAAAGTTCTCTTTCAGATAAGCTCTCTGCTTTAGCAAAATATGCCATCATTTTCGGAAATGAGTTTCCAAAAAAAATCTTTTTAATACTTCCAAGATTACTATCTCGATAATCTTCAAACTTCATTATAGGACTATACAAATGGGTGTTTCCTGTGAGTTTGGATTTTAAAACACCTTTTTTAACTAAAATCTTTACTATTGTCGCAACTGAATTATAATGTGGTTTAGGTTCTGGAAGTTCAGCAATAATCTCTCTTATAAAAGTAGTTTTAAGCTGCCATATAATTTGCATTATTTCGTCTTCTCTTTTAGTCAATTTTTCCATTTGTGAGTTTTTCCATTTGTGAGTTTTAAAAAACAAAACTACTAAATAATTAGTATAATTACTAATTATTTAGTAGTTTTTTGATGTCTTAGATTAGGAAATGAAAAAAAACTATATTATCAAGAATTAACGATCAAATTAAACTATTGCCAACAATGTATAAAAATAATAGCCGAGATAGTTGTTAATTCAAGCGTTGTAGCCCGCTTCAACTTTTCTGTATCTTGATAGGGATGAAGCTCAAGGTCGGCTACTATTCTTATACTAACCTATCTATTTTTTTGTATCTGATAAAAATGTATTCCACTAATTGTTTTTGAATCCACAATTTTTCCATCTGTTATCATTTTGTTAACTTCATCTAATGTAAATTCAAAAACTTCCATTCCATGTTCACCCTCTTCTCTATTATGGTTCCCGGCTTTTAAGTTTTCAGCAAGGAACATATAAAGAATCTCATTGCAAAATCCTGGAGAAGTGTAAATTTTACCAAGAGAAGAAACTGCTTTTGAACTGTATCCAGTTTCTTCTGTTAGTTCGCGTGTTGCACATTCTTTTGGATCTTCGTTTAATTCAAGTTTTCCAGCAGGAAGTTCATACATAAATTCATCAAACGGGTAACGGTATTGTTTGACCAAGATAATTTTTCCATCATCTTTAACTGGCACAACAACGGCTCCGCCATTATGCAGAATTACTTCTCTTACACCTTTGTTCCCTGAGTCATATTCAATTTGATCAACTTTAACATCAAAAACAAAACCTTCAAAAATTGTTTTTGATTCTTTTATTTTAAAATTCATTTATGTTCCTTATACTAGATATTTTAATTTAGCATTTATAATCAAGTAATGTTTTCTTTAGAATGTCATATTAAGGGAGTTTGCTTTTTAACGACTGAAATATATCGAATTAGTACTATACTAAAACTAAAGTGATATTCGAATTTCTTAAGATTGTCATTTCGAACACTCTTTTCGTGAGAAATCTCATGCCCCTTATGGTTTATAGATTTCTCAATTGCTCAAAAAGCAAGCTCATTTCGAAATGACAAATTTTATAATTAGACGAACTTCAAGTTATTTCTTTCAATTACTCCCAATAGAAAATTTTCATTCTGTGTTAAATTTATTCTTAAACTTCATCGTAAAAAGCATTAAGTTCTTTTCCAAGAAATTTTAATACAGCAGTAACAACACCAAGGTCATCAAGGTAACCGGCAAAAGGAATAAAATCGGGAACAGAATCAATTGGAGAAATAAAATAAATTAATGCTCCAACAACAATCGACTTCCTATACCAAGGAACGTCCGAATTTAACATATAATTAAAAAGTGCTTTTATATCCTTAATAAAAGAAAGTTTTGTTCCAACTCGTTCAAGTTTTGCCCAAAAATTTTCCTCAACAAATTCTTTACCTTCCTCATACTTTTCATGCGAATCATAATCAGAACTTAATTCATTCAATTCATTTAACGCTTCTTCCATGTATTCATGTTCTTCAGTTTCACTAATGTCGTGATCTTTGTTAAATTCTTCCATGGCAATTACCTTGTTTTATAATTATCAAACCAATTGTAAATACTATTCCACCACAACTTAGCATTTTGTGGTTTAGTTATGAAATGATATTCGTCAGGAAAATATAATAATTTACTTTCAACTTTCATTTTTTGCAAAGCAGTAAATAATTCCATTGCTTGCCCAAATGGTACTCTAAAATCATAAGCTCCATGAGTTACTAACATTGGTGTCTTAAAGTTTTCTACAAACATATGAGGAGACCATTTTTCATAAAGTTCTCTATTCTCCCAAGGAGTTCCGCCCATTTCCCATTCCGGGAACCAAAGCTCTTCCGTTGTTCCGTACATACTTTCTAAATTGTAAACACCTGCATGACAAAGCAATGCATTGAATTTATCAGTGTGTCCTTCAAGCCAATTGATCATATAACCGCCGTATGAAGCTCCCGCAGCAAAAGTATTTTCACCATCAATATAACTGTAATTAGCCAAAGCATAATCATATGAATTCATTAAATCTGTATAAACTTTTCCACCCCAATCTTGTGAAATTCCATCTGTAAAGTCTTGACCATAACCTGTGCTACCACGTGGATTAGGAGCAACAACAACATAACCTTGTGAAGCAAACATTTGCAAATTCCATCTAAAATGAAAATCGTCATTCCAATGTCCTTGTGGTCCGCCATGAATTAAGAAGATTAAAGGATGTTTTTTTGAAGCATCGAAGAACGGAGGTTTTAGTATAATTGATTGAACTTTCGCTCCTTCAGCTCCATCCGACCAAAATGTTTCAACCTTATTCATTTCTATTTGCGAAAGTAAGTTGCCGTTCATATTCGTAATCTGAGTTAAATTTGTGCCATTTGTATTGGCAGAAAAAATCTCATAAGGCATAGTCGCATTTTGTTTCTTAAAAAATAATTTTTCTCCGTTGTTTGATAGTTGAAGTGATGATACAACAACTTGTTCTAAAATGGTTGTTCGTTTACTATTGCTTATATCTATGTTATATATGGAATTATAAATTTCATTTGCTGAGGTAAAGAAAATTGATTTTGAATCGTTACTCCAAACTATTTCTCCAACAGATAAATCAAAATCTTTAGAAATATCCGATGTGGTTTTAGTTTTTCTATTGTACAACATTAGTCTTTGTTTATCAGCTTCAAAACCAGCTCGTTCCATTGATCTAAATGCGATATACTTTCCGTCTGGAGAGAAAACCGGCTGATTATCGTTTCCCAAACTAGTAGAAATTTTTGTGTTTGGAGTTTGTGCTCCATTTTTTACATCATTCAAACTTAAAATAAAAATATCGTTGTTTGTGCTTGTTGCAAGAAAGTCAGAATTATTCATTGCAAATGCAATTTCTTTTCCATCGGGAGAAAATGAATAATCATTAGAGCTTCCAAGAGCAAGTGGAGGCGTATCAAATTTACTATTAAGGGTTAAGTCAGAATGTTTTTTTGAATCTAAATCCATTAAAAAAAGATGTGAAATTTTTGGACCTCGCCAATCGTTCCAATGTCTGTACATTAACTCTGTAAACATTTCAGCTTTAACTTTGCTGTTTTCTCTGTCTTCATCCATTTTTTCATTACAATCTTGTGTTTCACAATCAGCATATACATTTGATGCAAAAAGTATTTTGTTTCCATTAGAATTAAATTCTGCTCCACCAATTCCTGAATAAAATTCTGAAAGTTGTTTTTGGTTTTCTCCATTAAGATCGCAACTAAAAGCGTTTCCTTCTTTTACAAAAAATATGTTTTTCCCATCGTTCATAAATTGAGGTTGTGATACAGAACTTAAAATTTGTTTGGGATTCTTTCCATTATTATCAGTAATCCAAACACCGGTTGTCCCTATATTTTCTTCCATGCTATATGATGTAACTGAGAATACAATATTTTTCCCATCTGGAGAAACATCATAAGAGCCAACTCTGTTCATATTCCATAAATCATCTACAGTAATGGCATGTTTGGTTTGTGCTAATAAGCTTACACTAAAAAGAGTAACTATAAAAAGAAGCAGTAAATTTTTCATTTATTTCCCCTGGTAATTAATTAATCATTTAATATCATAAATTTACTAAAGCATATTGAAAAAGTTAAAATTTTTTTAGATTAAAGGTTAAACTACTTGTATTCTTATTCGATTGTTTAGTAATCAATAAAAGCAATATTTCCTTTACTTTATAAAATAATTCTGGAGCTTCAAATGCCTTTAATTGAATGGAATAACAAAATGAGCGTAGGTGTTGAAGAAATAGATGTTCAACACAAAAAATTAGTCGAAATTATCAATGATCTTCACGATGCACTTAAAAATAATTCTTATGCCGAAGTATTAAAACCAATATTTGTAGAATTGGTAGAATACACAAAAACTCACTTCTCTACAGAAGAAGCAATAATGGAAAAAGCTGGTTATGAAGACTTAGAAAATCATAAAAAACAACACCAAAGATTTGTGGCAAAGATGGAGAGAATGAAAAATAGATGTTATCAGGGAAAGGAAGAAATTTCTGTTGAATTAAGCAGTTTCTTATCTAGTTGGATGATTGGGCATATTTTGCATAGTGATAAAGAATATTCAGATACAGTTGTAAGTTCGGATTGGTTTAAAAACCATGGACAAAGTGCTTAATCTGTTTTTATAAATTATACTAAATTAGTTTTTCATTTTCCATTAGCTGGTTATAAGTTTCTCGTTCTCTAATTACAAAAAACTTATCTCCATCAACTAAAACTTCTGCTGGCCGTCTTCTAGCATTATAGTTAGAAGACATAACCATTCCATAAGCTCCGGCTGACATTACAGCGATCAAGTCATCTCTTTTACATTCTGTAATCGTTCTGTTTTTGCCAAGAAAATCTCCACTTTCACAAACAGGACCAACAATATCTGCTGTTATATTTTTGTTATTAGTTTTTTCAATTGGTTGTATATGGTGATAAGCTTTGTATATACTTGGTCTCAACAAATCAGTCATTGAAGCATCAACTACAAGAAAGTTTTTATCAAGGTTACTTTTTGTATAAAGTACTTTTGAAACCAAACATCCACCATTTGCTGTTAGAAATCTTCCTGGTTCAAAAAATATTTCACAATCTGTTCGTTCCAAAACGGGAAGAATAGCATCTGCAAATTCTTTAGGCGTAAAAGGAGTCTCATCTTGATAATAAACACCAACACCTCCGCCAACATCAATGTGCTCAAGTTCAATTCCTTCTTTTCGAAGTGTTTGTTCTATATCAACTAATTTTGTAATTGCTTCTACATAAGGTTGCACGGTTGTTATTTGTGAACCAATGTGCATATCGATTCCAACCAAATTTATATTTGAAAGCTTTGAAGCTTCTTTAAATATTTCAAGAGCTATAGTTTCGTCAATTCCAAATTTATTTTCAGCAAGTCCGGTAGAAATATATGGATGTGTTACCGGATCTACATTTGGATTTACTCTAATTGCAAGTGGAGCAACTTTACCAAGCTCTTTTGCAATATTGTTTATTACATAAATTTCTTCAAGTGATTCTGCTTTAATTAACTTTACGTTGTTCTCAAGACCCAATTTTATTTCATCTTCAGTTTTACCGACTCCAGTAAGTAACATATTTCCTGGAGTAACGCCAGCTTTAAGAGCTTTATAAAATTCTCCGGCAGAATTAACATCAACTCCAGCACCAAGACTATAAAACAACTTAGTTACATTGATATTAAAGTTTGCTTTTGATGCGTAGAATATTTTGTGTTTAATAGATCTAAATGCGTCTTGAAATTCTAAGTATTTATCTACAAAAAATTTTTTGCTGTAAACATAAACTGGAGTGCCAATTTCTTCTGCTATATTTTCTAAACTTACGTTCTCACAATAAAGTTTATCATTTTTGTATGTAAAGTAATCTGACTTAAAGTAATCCATAATTCTCCGCAAATAAAAATTTCAATTGAATCTTAAAATATTGGGAAATAAACTTCAAAAAGGAAGTACTTTAATAGGTAGTGTCCTAGTTTGAGAAAAGCACAAAAAAGAGAGGGTCAAAATGTAGGTTCTTCTTTCAAGATAAAAGCGAGGAACGAACTTTATCTATAAATCAATAGCTGTAAAAAATATATTGACTGCCAAGACCAAAACTCTTTTCTTCATGAGCAACTACTCTTTTATGTTTTTTGAATACATAAGCTCAAATTCATCAACTTGAATATTTTGGCAATTATGTTTTTTCTTTTGGAATCGATAATATCTTGTGCTTTGTTTCCAGCAGAAACCAATAATCTCATAATGGTGTCTCGCTGGATTTGGGTGATTTTTTATATTCTTATCGAATTGCACCCTGTTAGTAAAGTGAGTATTAAGATCTTCTTAGAATAAGGTAGGTGGTTAGTCATTAGTCACTCCTTTTCTCTTGATTTTAGCTTAAAGGAGCAGTATATTAGTTTATCTGATCGTAGCCTCTAACAGCTATGATTAAATATTTAGCTATGTTTGTTTTTGGTGGAGCTAGTGAGAATCGAACTCACGGCAGATAGGACTGGGAAGACCCCTGCCGAACCATTCTAGCCCCTAGGGTGAGACTGACATGGGAGAAATGATTCCCACCTAAATGAAGGTTGTCAGTCCCGAACATTTGAGGCTCTATCAAACGAGCCTCTTCTATTTTAAAGAACTACAATTCAAATTGATCTGTATTACCCGTAACTTTCACATACTTTTCGTCATACTTGTATTCAGACAATATTTGACCATGCGAATCCAACCACTTAGGAGAACCCCAAAAAGTATTATTGTTCTGTTTGTTAATAACATACTTGACGAGCTTGCCCTCTCTTTTGAGAGTGGAAAGTATAGTGGAGAACCTAGACGAGAATTTCTTAACAGTAATAGACGGCTCTCTCGCATTGGCAAGTTCTGCAAGCTTTCTAGCGTGCATAAACCTTTGCTCTTGCTTAAAGAAGAATAAAATTTTATTCTTTATTGACATATCTGTATTATAATCGTCATTCACAATTTTCGGAGTATCTGCCTTTAATATGGATCTCGTCATTGATTGTTCTAAAATTTCGATGGTCTGAGAAATCGAGTTTGCTTTCGCTAGGTATGCGTCTCGTTCTTTTACAAGTAATTTAACAAGCGTTTGTTGTTGGTCTGTTGACATTTCTACCTCGAGCCATTTTTTTATTTACGTAAAGATATGTTTTTTGGCACTACTTGTCAAGCGTTTTATTAACGAATTACTAAGCGAACTACATAACGGCGTTGCCAATAGGTCTTGATTGTGCGTTTTTAGCTTGTTTTCGTTCGATACGTGATCTTATCTATATATAATAATTTAAATTTTTATTTGTTTTTCATCCTATTTATCAGCAAGTGTTACCATATAATTATTTGTGTAAACTTAGGACACCATTCTTTAATATGCTTTCTTGATTTACCAGCTTCATTTTGATACTTTTACAGTTCTTTTTGAATACATATTTGCAGGAATTTATGAAATACCCTTTTGTAGAAGTTGAAAAAAAATGGCAACAATTTTGGGATGAAAATAAGATCAACTCAACAGATCTTTCTGATACTGAAAAAAAATTATATACCTTGGTGATGTTTATTTATCCTTCAGGGTCCAAAACGCATATTGGTCACTGGTATAATTATGCGCCAACAGATTCGTGGGCACGTTTTAGAAAGTTACGTGGCTACAATGTTTTTGAGCCTATGGGCTATGATGCTTTCGGGTTACCCGCTGAAAATTATGCAATCAAAACCGGTGTTCATCCTAAAGATAGTACACTTAAGAATATAAGCGATATAAAAGAACAGCTTAAAACCATGGGCTGTATGTACGATTGGGATGCTGAGTTAATGACGTGCGTTCCTGAATATTACAAGTGGAATCAATGGTTATTTCTAAAACTTTATGAAAATGATTTAGCTTATAGAAAAAATGCTCCGGTAAATTGGTGTCCATCTTGTCAAACAGTTTTGGCAAACGAGCAAGTGCAAGGTGATGGAACTTGTGAACGTTGCAGCACAATGGTTGAACAAAAAAATCTTACTCAATGGTTTTTTAAAACTACAGACTATGCTGAAAAATTACTTGATGGATTAGATACGATAGATTGGCCGGAAAAAACAAAGCTAATGCAGAAACATTGGATTGGTAAAAGTTTTGGAACTGAAGTTGATTTTAAGGTAGCTGATTCTGAGAAAAAGTTTACTGTTTTTACAACAAGACCAGATACATTATTTGGAGTAACATATGCTGTATTAGCTCCTGAACATGAACTTGTGGAAGAACTAACTACAGAAGAGAACAAACAAAAAGTTGAAGAATATATTCAGTCGGTAAAATCTTTATCAGAGATTGAAAGAACCTCAACAGTAAAAGAAAAGACGGGTGTATCAACTGGATCGTATGCAATAAATCCCGTTAACAACGAGAAAGTACCAATATGGGTTGCTGATTATGTTTTGGTTAGTTATGGAACTGGTTGCGTAATGGCAGTTCCAGGACATGATGAAAGAGATTTTGAATTTGCTAAAAATTTCAATCTTCCAATTCGTAAAGTTATTCTTGAAGATGGAACAGATGAAAATGTTGAACTTGAATCGGCTTTTACTGGTATTGGAACAATGGTAAATTCCGGAGAATTTAACGGTGAAAAATCGGATGAAGGCATTGAAAAAATTTCTGCGCATCTTGAAACAAACCATGTTGGACATAGAACAATAAATTATAGATTACGTGATTGGTTAATTTCCCGACAAAGATATTGGGGAACACCAATTCCAATTATACATTGTGAAAATTGTGGGGAAGTTCCAGTTCCAGAAAAAGATTTACCCGTTGAGCTTCCTTATGAAGTCGAATTTAAGCATGATGGTGGTTCGCCACTTGCAAGTAATTCCGATTTTGTAAATACAACTTGTCCTAAATGTAATCGAAAAGCAAAAAGAGAAGTTGATACAATGGATACATTTATGGATTCATCATGGTACTACTTGCGTTATGTAAATCCAGAATTCTCAGATGGAATGTTTGATAAAGATCTTGCAAACAAATGGGCTCCTGTTGATATGTACGTTGGTGGTGCTGAGCATGCAACTATGCATTTACTTTATGCTCGTTTTATTCATAAATTTTTGAAAGATATAAATTTAGTTGATAGCGACGAACCGTTCAAAAGACTTATACATCAAGGCACAATTACAAATGAAGGTGCTAAAATGTCAAAGTCAAAAGGGAATGTTGTAGATCCCGGTATTTTTGTTGGTGAGTTTGGTGCAGATGTTTTTAGAATGTATTTGATGTTTATGGGTCCTTATGATCTTGGTGGTGACTGGAATGACAAAGGTATGGTTGGTGTTGATAGGTTTGTTCAAAGAAGTTATACGCTTATTAACAACTATAAAGATTTATTGAAGGAAACAACTTCAAAAGAAGTTTATAACCTAAATGATTTATCTGATGTTGAAAAAGAAATCTACAGAAAAGTAAATTTGACTTTGGATAAGTATGATCTTGAATTAGAAAACTTCAGATTTAATACTGCTGTTGCGTCGCTTATGGAATTAATGAATGATTTAACAAAATCATTAAGCAAATGTAACAATGAAATTATCGCATACTCATTAGAGCGTTTTGTATTTATGCTTTCTCCACTTGCTCCTCATCTTGGTGAAGAATGTTGGCAAATTCTTGGAAATGAAGAATCTATGTTTAAAAATCCTCCAAGCTATAATGTTGATAAAAAAGCACTTACTGTTGATGATGTAACAATTGTGGTTCAAGTGCAGGGTAAGGTTAGAGCTAAATTTCAAATGCCAATAAATTCCAAAGAACAAAAAGTTAAAGAAACAGTTTGGGCAGATCCAAATGTTCAAACTCATACTGAAGGAAAAACAGTAGTGAATGAAATATATATTAAAAATAAGATTTACAATATAGTGGTAAAGTAAAACAGAATAGAACGAAAATTTATTATGATGACTTTTTTTAAGTTTAGAAAATCTCAAAATTGTCATTCTGAATATAAGCGTTTTTTGCTGAAATGAAGAATCTCAAAATCACTTAGTATCGAGATGTTTCTCTCATAAAAAACATTCGCTCAACATGACAACCCATTTGGGTAGTTTAAACTTCAACAAACAATGTGAGTCCCATTGTTTTAAAAAAGAAGGAATTATGATAGACATAAAATTAATTAGAGAAAACCCTGACTTTGTAAAAAAGGGATTAGCAAATAAAAATGATAAAAGTAGTATTGATGAAATACTAAGTCTTGATGTGGAAAGAAGAGAGAAATTGCAACTTGTTGAAGAACTAAAAGCAAAAAGAAATTCTGCATCTCAACAAATTGGCAAGTTAAAGCAAGCTGGCGAAAGCACGGATGCTATTATGGTTGAGATGAAACAAGTTTCTGATGATGTTAAAAAACTTGATGATGAAATCAGAGAAGTAAATGAAACACTCCAAACGCTTTTAAGTTGGTTACCAAATCTTCCACACGAAACAACACCAGTTGGTAAAAGTGCAGATGATAATGTTGAAACAAAAGTTTGGAAACCAGAAGATTTTGATTTTGAATCAGACTTTAAAAGATTGGATCATATTGAACTGGGCAAAAAATTAGGCATTTTAGATTTTGAACGCGGAGCAAAAATTAGTGGTTCCGGTTTCCCTGTTTATGTTGGTAAAGGTGCAACACTTGAAAGAGCTTTAATTAATTTTATGTTAGATTCTCACATTCAGAAACATGGCTATAAAGAAATTTTTCCTCCGTTTTTAGCCAATGCCGATTCAATGTATGGAACTGGACAATTACCAAAAATGCAAGAAGACATGTATTATGCGGAAAGAGATGATCTTTATTTGGTTCCTACTTCAGAAGTGCCGGTAACAAACTTACACCGTAATGAAATACTAAGTGAAGAAGAATTGCCAATTCAGTACGTAGCTTATTCTGCTTGTTTTAGAAGAGAAGCTGGTTCTTATGGCAAGGATTCAAAAGGATTTTTGAGAGTTCATCAGTTTAACAAAGTTGAAATGGTAAAGTTAGTTGAGCCAGAAACTTCATTTGACGAATTAGAAAAAATTGTTTCTGATGCTGAAGAAATTCTAGTTGATTTAAAAATCCCTTATAGACTTTTATTGCTTTGTTCTGGCGATTTAAGTTTTGCAGCATCAAAATGTTATGATATTGAAACATGGTCGCCTGCAGAAAATAAATGGTTAGAGGCTTCTTCGTGCAGTAATTTTGAAGATTTTCAGGCACGTAGGGCTAATATTAAATTCAGAAAAAAAGATGTGAAGAAACCAGTTTTTCTTCATACATTAAATGGTTCTGGTTTAGCAACAAGTAGATTGATGGTTTCAATTTTAGAAAACTATCAAACTCCGGAAGGTAAAATTATTGTTCCAAAAGTTTTGCAAAAGTATACTGGCTTTAGTGTAATAGAAGAATAGCTTTGCATATACTCTTATCATACTAAATTGTTTAGCTAATTTCTCAACTATACAATTTAGTATTTCTTACACATCATTATTTTTTATTCTATATTGAATCTTAATAATTTTATTTTCTTTTTATAAAATATTTAGCTAATAATATATATGAAAACATATTCATCTCTTAAAACTCTAAACAAATATTTTTTACGGTATAAGCTAAAACTCTCTTTGGGTATTTTATTTATTCTCTTATCTAATATTGCGCAAGTTTATATTCCCATACTTCTAAAAGATAGTATAGATCTACTCAAAAATAATATTTCCAAAGAAGTACTACTTAAACATGCAATGTTAATAGTAGGTGTTGCTTTAGTTGCCGGATTTTTTAGGTTCTTAATTCGTACAACAATTATAATTGTGTCACGTGAAATTGAATATGACTTGCGTAAGGATTTTTGGCAACATATTCAAAAGTTACCAACACGCTTTTTCCAAAACAATACTACTGGTAATATTATGGCTCATGCTACCAATGATATCAATGCTGTTCGCATGTATATTGGTCCGGCAGTTATGTATTCGTTTGATACTATTTTTAAGTTTGTAATGGTTATTTCAATTATGATTGCTCTAGAACCTTGGTTAACTCTTTATGCTTTGGTTCCTCTTCCGCTTATGTCGTTTCTAGTATATAAACTAAGCAATAAAATTCACAGTAAGTTTCTAAAAATTCAAGAAAAATTTTCTGAAGTTACAAATAAAGCTCAAGAAAGTTTTTCGGGAATTAGAGTTGTAAAGTCTTATGCA
>Ga0209633_10002782_pt1 | contig 16618 bp, 23 predicted proteins | sample Cruoilmetagenom1_FD_187290 | JGI IMG/M metagenome (GOLD analysis project Ga0209633, IMG submission 187290) | Oil polluted marine microbial communities from Coal Oil Point, Santa Barbara, California, USA - Sample 1 (SPAdes) (version 2) | ecosystem: Environmental > Aquatic > Marine > Oil seeps ... | reverse complement strand
TTTTCAAGTTCCGCAGGAGGCTCCTGCACAGGCGTCACCACTCCCGAACCGGCCTGACTAAGCATATTCAACTTAGCCTGCATGTCCTTGGTAGTGCGTTCCATTTCCTCACGAGCTTGTCGCATCCTGTCTTCTTCGGCAGCAAGAGACCGCTTTTGCGCAGAAAGTGGGTCATCCTGCAAAATCACCTCGCCCTCGCTGCCCACAGCGTCGGCCTCTTCGTTCAACGACTTCACAGTGATTCTCTGCCCACTCTTGTTGGTGACAATCTTCGGGTACTCCTCATAAGGCTTGGCTTCCTTGCGGCCATCCTTGATTTGAAAAGGACCAATCTCACCTTTTTCTTGCAGCTTCTCATAAATCGCGTGCATCACACATTCCTTTCACTCATTCGGCCTTTCGGCATCCACGGCATTTCGTCGCTTCGTCGCTTCGGCACTTCAAAATACACATCGGCGCGTAGCAGCGAAGGGAAGCAAGCAGAAGAAGAGGTGGTTATCTTCATTTCACTTCCCTTCGCGCCAAAGGCCACTAGCCGCCGATTAGCCGGGCCTAAGTTACAGCGTCTGCAACGACACAGGCCCACTCAGGTCTGAGCCATCTGTACCCATAGAGCACATCAAGACGCGTGATCATCTGATCAGTTGCCACGACATAATCGGTGATCATTCTCATGCTCACTCCATCGAATGTTTCGCGAGCAGCTTCATGCACACCTTGTGGAATTTCCAGATCAGCCATAGCCATCGTGACAGCATCAGGCACAAACAGGAAGTTTTTCACATAAGTAGCACTCGCCGGATTCACAAGCGAAACAGCCGCTGCGTTCGCGGGGCCCGTGCTCACGGTTTGGAACTGAACTGGGTTGCCCAGCGCATCAGCCGGAATAAGCGCGGGGTAAATACTCACACTCGTTCCCGCCGCCGCCACATCAGCCGTGACAACAAACTGCGCAAGACGCCCAGTCGATTGCTTGGTAATGCGATTCGCCGCGTTCACACCTTCAAAGGTGATGATGTCACCAGCGAGAAGCGTGCCGGTGATGGCGTTGAGTGTGATGGTCGTGCCAGTTTGGCCTGCGCCGTCCACAGTACCAGCAGAGAACGTACCACCAGTGTGTTTGACCACGGTCTGATCTTCGAAGAAGTCCAAACCCCAAGCCGTCTTGATCTGACCGCTTGTGTACTGATCACCGATTGTGCCTTGCGGATTCAACAATCCACTGAAGGTCGCAACCGAATTCGCCATGGTAAACGGATCGGTGATAGCACGCCGGTCCATCTTCGGGCCCGACTGATCGGTAATCCGAGCACCAGCACGCAAGTACGTGTTCGCAATCGGACCGATCACATTACCACTGCCATCAGTGTTGGCTTCGAAATTCGAAATGCCGCCTTCGACACCACTCATCACATCCGCCGCAACAGCACCAGCAAGGTTGTTGACCATCGGGGCCAACACACGACGAGAGTAATCGTCGAGTTTCATCGTCCGTTCTTCGGTAGTGAAGCTCACATCCACACCGGCTTGCGTAGCAAGCACCAAAGTGGTGTTCTGCTCAGCAGTGTTCTGCACATTCACAGCCGGGCCGGTACGAGTCACATAGTCGTTCGGCAAACGAATACGCAGAGTAGAACCGATCTTTGCGCCCGATTTGGCATACTGATCGTCATACTGCGTGGAGACATGTTGGATGAACGCATTCGTGTTCTTCCACAACCGCAAAGCCTCGCGGGTGATCATGTCGATGGTAAGAAGTGCGTTTGACATCGCTAGTTCCCTTTACAAAAGACAGGACACACCTTATGTGCGCCTTTCCTCTTGCCGGGTGCTCGATTCCTAGCGATTTACACCACACGGTTGTGATGCTTCGAGCAGAGCGTCACACCATTCCACTCACAAGTGTTGTGGGGCGGGTGTGCGAGCCGCCGTCATGTTTGCTCCTACCAGCGCGTTGGTGTTTTGTCAACGCCTGCCAGGTTTGCTATCGACCTCTTGTTGACGCTTGGTCATCCACTCCTCGGTGCTCAAGGCCAGCTTACCGTCCTTGTCTGTGTCAAGAACTCCGTACTCTTTCGGCGATGCACCGGAGCCCTTGCCTACTCGTGGTTTGATCGGTGCTGGTGCATTACTCGCCCGGACCTTTTGCACTTGCTCGGCGAGTCCAGGCTGCTCAGCGCCTGTGCCATCACCCTCTTTTGCAATACGCTCAGCAAACTTCGTCAGCTCAACCGCTTGCTTCGTCGGCGTCAAAGACATAATCCGATCAGCCTCATCGGTGTCTTTGCCCAGCATATAAAGCACATCATGACCCATGCCGGTTTCGAGCGCGGCTTCCACGAACTGAATCGGCAACATAGGCCGCCCGTGCTCATCGGATGCAGGTGCAATGCGCGTGAGCGCCGAGATGGTCTCGTCGAAATCAGTATACGCCGCCTTGCCTTGTTCGACACTCTCGTTGCATCGCCGATTGAAATCAATCATCACGGCATTTTGGCGAGACAGCTCATCGAGTTCAGCTTGAGTGAATTTGGCCGCAGGCACAGGAGCGGGCGCAGCAGTAGGTGCCGGTGTCGGCGTAGGTGTGGGGGCTGGTGTCAGCTCAGGCGCAGGCGTTGCTGAGAGTTCTGCGATTTGCGCTTGTGCTGATTGAAGTTGGCGTTGAAGATCGTACTTCTCGCCTACTACAGAATCGAAACGTGCTGCCGGGACCATACGGGCCTCCGGCTCCGGCACAGGCACAGGAGCGGGCGCCGGTGTCGACTCGGGAGCGGGCGTGGGTGTCGGCTCAGGGGCCGGTGTGGCTTGCGGATCGGCTTCGGGTGGCATTGTCAGTCCTCTTTCAATTGAGCGCCGCCATTCGGCGTCTTTCAGCTCTATTTCGGCCTCTACTCAGGGCCGCGTCCATAAGTAGTGCCTCATGGATGTTTTTCTTCAACTCCTCGCTAATTGAAGTACCCAACATCCTAGACAACGTGGCCCGTGCCTCCCCCACCAAAGTCGGTGCAATCTCTCTCACATACTTCTTTCGACACGATTCAAGGCTCAATTCCTCATTCTGCTTTCGAACCTGCCGATACAACTCGTTGTTTCGTCTCATCGCTTCTTCGAATATCTCATTAGCCATATTGACCGCGATGTCTGCGATCATCTTGTGTGCATGGATTTTCTGAGTCATTCGAATCGTCCTCCAAAAATGTCCTTCGCGCGAACATGAAGCCCTCGCGTTCCATACAGTCGATTATCTTGGCCCCAAACTCCGGGCCAACAATCTCACTCACCAGCTTAAAAAGCCGGTCCTTTTGCACATTCATCTCTCACATTCCCTCAAGTGCTTCCCAAGTTTGTTTCATGACCACACGTTGCCCCGACAGACCATTGGATTGATGGAAACTATCCAAAGCATTTTGTGTTTTCTGCCCAAAATCACCGTCTGCATTCACACCAAGGGGGCGCTGAAATGCTTTGACAGCATTACCTTTGTCACCCTTGAGCAAAACAGGATAAGGGCCTTCATCATAAAACCTTCCTTCCAAAGCCGCCCAAGTTTCTTGATCTGACGTTCCATTGGGTTGGAGTGAACGAGAAGATTGAAAATCAGACAGCGAGTTTTGTGTTTTGTGGCCAAAATCGCCATCGATATTTCCAGGGCTGAAACCAGCAGAATTCAAACTCCATTGGAGCGTTCTGGCGGAATCGCCTTTGTCGCCATAACGAAGAAGCGGATAAGGCTCGGGGGGCTCCGGCGGCACCGGCTCTGGCCCTGGCCCCGGAGGTTGCGGGGTCTCGCCCTCAATGATTTTCTTGACATCAGCACGCATGGCATCGCCGACAGCTTTGTAACCAATCAAATCAGGGCGCGTTGTCAGTCGCGTAATATCCCATTTTCCATTCTGAGTGATACCAAGATTCGGTTGCACCTCGGCGTGCGTGAGCACCGTGGTCGGCGTAACAGCGATGTCATATCGAACAGCAAGCTCTGCAACAGCTTGCAATAACGCGGCCCATTGCGCAGAAGTTATCGGATACGCCCCAGGATAAAATGGGTTCTCACGCGCACCCAACATTGCGCAAACAGAAATGCCAATTGCGCTGGAATTGGCGTTCTTCGTGTGAGCTGCGTAATTGGATGAAAGAGGAGGCTCATTGGCGGTGATGGGCGGATTACCACGAACAGGCATCCCATCACCCTCAATCATGATGTGATAGTGCTTCTTATCAGTCGAATTGGCCTTGTGCCCACCTGCGGTCCAGTGCACATGAATCCGCTTCATATTCGCGCTCGGTAGCCAATCTGAGGGAAGTAAGGTCATGACATAAATCTCCAATTTAGGCTTCGAATGGATTGCCCTCAACAGGAACAAGGGTGCGCTCGCCCACTTGAACCGGGGTGCCCGGCGCGAATTGCGGCAGGCTACGCAAAAACAGTGCAGCCTCCAGCGGAGACTCTTGAATCTTCTCCAAAAGTTCAAAAGGATTTGGCATCGCGCCTGCGGGCGCACCAGTATTCGGCGGCATCATCGCACCCGGCATCGCACCCGGCATCGCACCCGGCATCGCACCCGCGCCCGTCATCCCAAGAAGCGCCGCGATTTGCTCTTGTTTCTGCGAATCCTGTCCAAGCGCAGCATTGAACTTGTTCACATACTCCGCACCGGATGTGCCGAGAATGTCACGTTTATTCGCACCTGTCGCACGCGGCCCACCAGTGAACCATGCACTCGCGGCGTCTTGTGGATTGCCGTATTTGTTCAAATACGAGCCGAATTGACCCTCGAACACCGCATCTTGTGCATCAGAGTCGCGTAAGAACTCCGTTGGTGTCAACTCGCGCCCGACATACTTCTTGGTCCACTTGGGTAAATTCGCGCCCATGACACCATAACGCCCGTATGCGTAGTCGCCATCGCGCGTCTTGGGGCCAACTGCGCCATAGTCACCACTACCGGCGCTCTCAATCCCCGCAATAACATCAGCATATGTGTTCATCGGACTCGGGCTCACTCTACTCGTGCGAATTGCCCAGCGCCGTTTGCGACATACCAACTACCATCACCAGCTTTCTTGGCCCCCGGTACTGGCGGCAAATCAAAACCCAATTGCGGACTGCCGCTTTGCGCAGCCGCCTCAAGCGTCGGATCAGTTGCGTCAATGACATCAGTCAAATCGGTCTCCAGCGCCTCACTTGCAACTTGATCAACAAGAACACCGATTTCATTCGGATCAATCGCGCGCCCTGCATCAGCGGCGGCCTTTGAAAGCGCGGTGATACGATCAGTAAGTGCCTTGTACGCATCAACCTGCCGAAGCGCATCCTTGCCCTTCACCTTGATCTTCTCTTTCGCCAAATCATCCATGGTCTGATTCAACAACGCACCCAAATTCTGCACTTGCTGTTGCAATTGCTGCTCAGCCTGTGACGGACCTTCCCCAAGCGCCTGTGCAGGCACCATACGCCGCATACGCGATGCAGCCTCTTCCGCGAGGTCAAAATCACTACTTTGCAGTAACAAATCACCGATGATCTGTGTGAGCTGTGGGGCCTGGGTCAGAATCAAACTCAACGCATGGAAGGTCTCCCGGCGCTTCGTGCCCCAATCCGGTCCAACATCGGTCTGCACATCATACTTACCGATATTCGGATTGAACAAAATTTGTTGCGCCGCATTAGCATTGATTTGATCATTCACTTGCATAGACTGCTGCATACCAGGGTTCATCATGACCTCGTATGAAACCCCATCCTCAGCCACAATGTTCATGACTCTCTCAGTGTCATAGAGCTTCGGAACGAGATCAATGATATGCAACCCGACGCCTCGGATTGCCTGTGCAAGGTGATCGACAAAATGATAGGTTGATGTGGAGGACTCTGCTGTGCGCTCGTTGATAGCCTCGGCGCTACGTTCGTTGCCCTGCTGCCCAAAATCACTCTCGAACTGCCCACTCGCCATCATCATCTCGCCAGACGCGGTTTTCATGCCCTCAAGCGCAGCGGGCATCGAAACAGGCGGTTGCTGCCGCTCTGGCGGCGCAATAGTATTCCCCTGATCGTCAAGCCCGTTGTATGGCAAAACCGAGAAGTTCTTCGTATTCGCGTGAGCCCAGTATTCTTCGAGACCCTCAATGGCCTCTGCTGGTGCAACATACGGACTTTTCGACTGCAGACTCGAATACTCCACCGCAACAGAAGTCATGTAATTGTACATTCTTTGCGGATCGCGCAAAGCACGGGTGTGCCCTTTACGGTCAAGCTGGCCCTCGATAATCGTCACCTCACCCACAACTGGGATAATCGGAATATACTTGCCAACCCATTCACCACGCTCGACAATGCTATTCCCGACGATCAAATACCATTCAATAGTGTTCCGTGTGGTCTCACGCTTCCGCACACCATCGAGCGCCTCAATCCGCTCAACCAACTCTGGTGCGCTGTTGAGTTCACTTTTGTAAAACGTAATCGGTCCTTGCGGTCCTGGAATGGCATACAAAATATCAGGCACCTCGACTTTGCGGAAATACTCAGCAATTCGAATTCCATTGTCCCTACGCCATCCATACGCAATATCCAACGTAGCACCCGTCATAGCATCTTCATGCTCAGGGTATTTCCTCTTAAACAGCTCGTCTTCCATATCATCGAACACAAAAGCAAAACGTGCGTCCGTTGCATCCGGTTGTTCATAATCCGGATCGAGATAAATCAACAACGGATCAGGCACACGTTCAATCGTCGGTACTTGGTCGAATGAATCCAATTCCTCGTAGTCTGTTCGAATCCGTATATACCCAATTCCACCTTTGACTTGGAACGACGAAGCGGTGTCATATGCCATATAGGCTTTCGAGGTGTATTCAATGTGCCGCACAATCGAGTTGTAAACCCGTGCTGAATCCGCCGTCGCGCCCCCGCCAGTCGCACGAAGTTTAATACTCGGCTTGTTCTTCTTGTTCTCGTTGATGATTTTCAAATTATGCTGTCGAACTTTGTTGACCGTCAAACATGGCCTCTCGTCAACATCGCGCTGGCGTCGAATTTGATTAGGCCACTGATATTGATTAAAAGAATCACCCTCGGCGAATTTCACATCATCAATCCAACGCGAACGCGGAACTGATTCCCAGCTCTGACAACGTTGAAAACGCTGCTTGGCCTCGCGAACAATTACGTCATCATCTTGATAATCTTTCTCAACCGGATGACTCAGATCAGGGCTGTTCGGCTTTTCAAGCTCGACACGCCCCGCGTTGGGTGCTTCACGGGGCTCGCTTGGTTCTTTTGTTGTTTCTTCTGGCACTTATTAGCCTCCCATCCAACCAAAATTGTCTTGGCGCGGAAATTCACCCTTATTTCGGCCCAAATTCAAAGTCCGCTTGATCTTCTCCCTCAACTTATCTTTGTGCCGCACACCTATTTTGCTCGCCACCGCGAAATACTCAAAAGCATTTGCCGCATCTGAATGTCCGCCTTTGTGCGAAGGCTTCTCACTGAACTGTTTGGTATCCGGGTTCACCTCATAACAATAATGCCGCAAGTGTTGCAGGCCATCTGCACAGCGCTTTTCGTCAAAATAGCAATTCGGAAAAACCGTGCGCGCAGCGTTGATCTTGTCTTTGATACTCACTCGTGGCACGCGCTGCACAAGGTTTGGGAATTTCTCTCGGCATTGTTCTTCAATGGTCATCTTCGACCCGAGTTGCTTGGCCTTCGCGTCATGCGGAAGCCACAACGAGTCATACAAATACTCACGTTCTTGCAAGACCGCCAAATAGTGATCAATGTGCTTCAGCTTGTTTTCATAGAAATCAACAAGGTGCCACTCGTAACCGACTTGTTGGACGAACCAAATCGAGGTGTGATCGGAGCGCCCCAGGTCAAAATAAACCGAGATTGGAAAATCACGCATATACGGAACTTTGCAAATCCGCTCTTGAACCGTGGCCTCCCTCATCTCATCGGCATAAACCGCACCTTCAAGGGTCTGCTTGCAGAACCCTTCCCACACATGCAAATAAGTGTCGTAATTTTTTTCTTTGTCCCGCGCAACGTCGCGCAAATACGCTTCGCTCAGAAATGGATTATCATGATAGGTGGTTTTTGTGACAAAGGAGTCCTGGCTCTCGCCTTGCGGCATATCAATGATGAATCGTTTGTATGTCGCGTCGTCTTCAAGCTCAGGATTGAATGTGACCCAGATTTCGGACCCGGAGTCAAACGGGCCGCCTTTTGGTTTACGAATCGTCGGCACAAGATGCGCCCATGAGCTTCCACTCACATTCGCAGCCTCCTCAATCCACACAATATCCACATCCTCATAAGACTTGACATTCTGCGAATTCAAGTGCAAGCCGATGAAGAAGAACTCTGTGCCCTCCGCACTGGTGCCTTTTCGCCCTCGTATGACATCTCGTTGGATTTCATAAAACGCCTCAAGATTCATCATCTTGATTTGGCTTTCCAACAATTGATGCACGGACTCTTTGATACTCTTCTGGAACTCACGAGCGCACAACACACGCAAGGGCCGTTGTGCACCCAAGAGCACCAATGCGCGGGCAACAGACCAGCTTTTCAGCCCGCCTCGACCGCCGTAAAAAACCTTGTACCTTCTTGGCTTAAACAGACACTGAAATTTCTCGTGAAACCAAGGTTTCACCGAGAGCGTGTTGTCTGTTGAAAGCATCTCATTCATCACACGTGCACCACGTTGCGAAACACTAAAAAGGGAGCCGACACATTTTGCGTGGCTCCCTCATTAGCATCTTTCTGGCAGTCCCCTTTTGCGTGTGGCTTCTATGCCTTAAAATCAAGACCAAAGGCACGTGCATACCACTTACCGACAGCCGCGTTGTATTCAAGTTCGAACACATCCACAGCAGCAGCAGTCGTGGTAAGCGTCGGTTCAGTGCCACCAGCAAAGAAAATATCCGTCCAGGCCGAAACCAAACGCGAACCGGTGCCGTCTTGCACAAGCGTAAGCAACAGCTTCTGGCCGTCTTTCGGATTGAGCAAATTCAAGCTCGTGAGATTACCCGTGAGAGTGATCTTCCAATTCGCGTATTCTTTCACGTCAACGTATTGCACCGCTGCGTATGTGGCAACCTGTTGCGGCCCCCAACCAACCACAGCATTCTGCCCAGGCGGTGCCCAAGGTGTTTGAAGTGCCGTCATTTCACATTCTCCTTATTTGATGGAATCAACAGCGTCACGCAGGGAGCCCATTCCGCGCGGCTGTTTGTTCGTTTCCACCTCAATCTCGGGCTTTTCTCGCGAAAACTGCTCGCTCGAATCATAACATCCGGGGCCATAACGCGTGCGCCGCGTCACATACCCGTTGTCAATCTGGCGCACACTAACACTCACGGATTCCTCCTCGGAATCACAACACACCGGGGCACCCGCAGCAGCAAGCACCGCAACACTCGACCGGGATTTCGACTTCGCTTTCGATTTCGCTGCCATCACGCGCGTCCTTTCACTTTTCTCTTCGCCGGGCCTTGTACACCCTTCGTACCACTCGGCCCTCTTTTGCCCTTTCCACTCGCAAGCCGTGCTTTCTGCCCTTCCATTTTCGCCGCACGCGATTTAGGCAAATTCGTCGTGATTTTACGAGTAGCACGTTTCATGCGCCCCCCTTGCGGCCTGGAGGCTTCTTGCCCTTGAGAATCTTGTTCGCTTTCGCATCAATACGCCGCTTTGCGCCAGCAGAAAGATTCCCTTTCGCTTCCTGTTGAGATGCACGAGCCTTGGCGTTCGCGGCGTGCGCACGATCCGGCATCGGATATGCGCGCTGTGAAGGAAGCCCAAACGAACTTTTCGGAAGCGCTTTACGGGCCGATGTTTTGAGCTTGGCCATCGCACAAATGCGCGGGCGAACTATTTGGGGCCAGCGTGAGGCGGGCCAGCTCGATCACAACTCGATTCGAGATAATCGACTGCGCCCTTGATCCCACCTTTGAGCCCACCAGTGCTGGGGCCAGCCGGAGGAGACTTCTTCACACCGCTCTTGTCCTGCTTGGGGTACTTGTCTGCCTTGGCACTTGAATTCGACTTGTACATCATCTGGGCACGCTCCTGATATGTGGATCATTGTCAATGACACAATGTCTGTGCTGAACGTGAAAGGTCAAGCCAGGGCCACTACGATTCTGCGGAATCCCTGTTTTGTGGCCCCTCTAAATCGGCCCTCTTCCGAGCCAATGCACAGTCGGGAAATAACTCGCGCTCGCAGCCCGCATCGCAAGGCCCAAATTCGACACCACCCGTGCACGGTCTGTTTCGCGAGTCAAATGCCGCGCCACAACAACGCCTTTTGTCGGAATCCCCAAGGCTTTCTGCACAACCGGGATATAAAGCATCCCGAGTTGCTTCCGAGCCTCGCCCACCTCAGTCAACTTGCACTCCAACACCACGGCTTCGCCGGAGAGAACAAGAATCACATCGGTTTGACAGAACCCGACACCGTTGGCGTCAACAAATCTGAACCATTGACCGTGGATTCCCCCGGTCTTACGCGCCACCGCGCTCTCAAATGCGATTCCGTACTTCTTAGACGCTTTTCTGGGCCTACTCTTCGGAATCGTCCCCGGCTTCTCGCACTTCTCGGCACTTTGCAGCCGAAAAACCTCTCGACATCCCATTTTCAGCAAAACTCCCCATAGCGTGCGCCCCGGGGCGCGTTAAATCGGCTCTTCGTTGGCCTCGATATCAATCACTGCGCTCGGCTTCGCCTCCGCTGCTTCTTTCCCGTCGCTGAAGTGCAAATGCACATTGAGGCTCTTGCCATCTCCGCCATTCGCTCCCGCGCTGACCTGTGCGTTGCCCTTTTTCGGCGCAACACTACGCTCAAACGCCATCTCAGCGACCTCCTTGAGCGTTGTCATACCCATTGAACGCGATTCTTCTTCATCATCAAGCCGCCGTTGCATCTCCTCAAGCGCGGTCATCCCGAGAGTCGTCAACTGCTCCCGCGCCATCTCAAACGCGCTGGACTCTTGTTCATGATAATACGCACAGAGGTCTTGAAACGCAGGGCTCTTTTTGAGCACCCCACTCAAATAACTCGCTGTGTACCCAGTCGCAGCACAAACAGACACATCATTCATCCCGGTTGAAAGCAGCCGGGCCGCGAGATGGTGCTTATAGCGCAAGTTGTTGATTTCTTGCTGCGGAACAAGAGCGGTTCCGCCGGAATTGAGCTTTGCAAGGTCATCTGGCGACAAATTACGCACCAGCACGACTTCCGGGGCCGGAGAAGCAGTTTTGCCCTTCGGTGCACTCAACACAAGCGAGTCAAGGATGTCGTCTGGATGGGACATGGCAATGAGAGTGCCATAGAAAAAGCCCCGAGGCAACTAAGCTTCAACCACGGAGGAAGTTTCAGCCTAGCACCTCGGGGCTAGCGGGGGAGGATCGGGAAAACCGGAGGGAAACCCCATTCCTCACGCTGAGCGCCGGGAGCTACTTCGGCATCATATCAAGCAACAAGAGAAAAGCAAGGAGTTCTGCTCGGCGAATCTTCAAAATGTGTGCTCACCGGAGCGCCGTGCTGCCCCGAGCGCTCAGCGCCCTCCTCACACATCAACTCCTCCACCCGCTCACACGGATACGTACACACCCGACCGGAGTGCCCCAGCACGACAATCACCTTGTCGTACACCTGGAGCACCCGCCCAATGCGCACTCGCTGCCCGATGTAAAATTCCTCAAACATAATACCGCATATATACAGAAAAGGGCCTCTCAAGTCAAGAGAGGCCCCCAGGAGCAATTCACAATTCGCTGCGTCAGGGCAGTCAAAATCAGGCGATTGAACTCATCGACGCACCAACCATGCAACAGCTTGAAGTCCGACTCACTGAGTTCCTCTGCCATTAAACACGTCACAAAATTCTCCATATCAGCCCTTACAGCCGCCTGGATTTCCTCCTCACTCGGAACATCACGCTCCGGCCTGTTGAAAACCTCACGATACTGCGAACAAGCATAATTGAGCAGCAAATTACGCATCGTCTCGGCTTTAAGCGGGAAATCAATCGGCAATGGTTTCGGCAATGGTTTCATTCTCACCTCCATGGATTCGGCACTAAAAATTATCACCCAAAATCTACCACACACCCAGGCGCGTGTCAAACATTCACGCTTTTGTGCGTGCTCAAATCACCCGCAACTCTGGGGCGCGTAACAAATCGTATTCACACGGCACGCACACATCCCCGTGGGATTCCCAAAGCACCCACATGCAATTTGTATGCGGCGCGCCTGCGCCAGTGAAATCCAGCCGCCACGTCAGCGCCAACATCTTGCATGGCCGCCACTCCTCAAACACCCACTCATGCTTCTTCGCCGCAAAGAAATCCGCCTTGAGCAACAGCGCCATCCGCTGCACTCCCAACTCATGCGCATGACGAATGAACTCACTCGCTGCGTTAAAGGGCGGATTGGTCACAATTACATCGGCGAGCTTCTCATGGGCGCTGAAAAAGTCCAACTGCTGCGCGCCTTCGAAACCATAGTCCCGCAAATCCGTGCTGATCACCCCGAAACCCACGCGCATCAGCTCTCTCGAAATCGCGCCATTCCCGCACGCACATTCCCACACACTATTCGGCCAGTGCACGATATGCGGCAACACCGCAATTGTCGCTCCCGGGGGCGTGAAATACTCGTCGTACTCCCGTCGCGGCGAGGAGCCCTCAAGTGTCGGCGTCAAGTGCGGCATTCAAAAACTCTTCGGCTCAGTCTCGATGAGAATCACATACCTCTCAAGATTGTCCTTGAAGAGTCCTCTTTTCATACTGCCATCCCTGGGCTGCTCGTTATCTTTCTCCAACATATAAGCCAAAGTGCGTAACATCTGCGTTGGTTCCGGTTCGCCCTTAGCTAATTGCCACGCCACCTGTTTCATATTCCCTGTCTGCGGCATCTCCTCATTCCCGGTGACAACATGCGCATTGCGCAACATCCGCTCCATGATCATCATTTGCAGCTCCACCTCAACCAGATGCCGCTTCAGCTTCACCAACTCTTCGATTTCTTTATTCATGTGCTCTCTCCACGCTCCAATTGCCATCGCGATTTATCAACGCGAAGTCACTAAAATTCGCGCCTCGCCGTCGAAGCTTCAAGCGCATCCCTGCGCGATCCCGTTTTCGAACATGCGCTGGGCAATATCGCCTAAGCCGCCCTCTCGGCTTCCACACCAACGTAACCCCACACACAATACATTTGGACTTGTCGATCATGCTGTTGTTGTCCGCCGTGCCGTACATGATTTACGGCATCCTGAACGCGATAATACGACTGCGCGGGTATCGCCCATAACCGACCGTGCGCCGCCCGGGTGAACCCGCGTGATTGCCCGATACAATCGTCACGCTATCTGTGTGGCACGCCGATACGAACCCGATATGCGTCGCCATCACTGCTATTGATCCTGGCTTGCACTTCGTCCCCCGCCTGTAATTCGCATATGCCCGCGACAGGTTCCCACCACCCGCGTGCCCATTCTTGCGCAAAACCATGTCCACAAACTTCGCACACCATTGTCGCGCCCAGCCGGTAGGATTCTTGCCGACATACGCTGCGGCGCTGTGGTCAAGCCGCTTGGCCGCGTGTGCATCTGTGCAACGCGAAACAGCATAACCGAGCGACACAGCGAGTAACACCACAACAATCCACTTTGTTAATGACATCATCATTTGTGCTTCTCCTGGTGTACCGAGGTGGGACTAGTCTAAAATTACCAAAAATGTGTGAACTCGTCTAGGCTGAGGCTCCTACAGGATATTCTTTTGGACCATACCCCCGGTCGCTGTGGGACGTTTCGCCCTAGCACACGTGTGCGCGCTAAAATGCACGAGTATGAGTCAAATCGTACAACTTTTCGCACGAGCGCTCACGGGGCCACGATGAGCGTGAGCACGTGAGCGCGTGAGCAGGCAGGGCCCAACACACAGGCCCTGCCCACACACACTCACACACGGCTACGCGCCAATGACACCTTCAAGTGCCTTCGCGGCGGCAGCGGCGGCGCTCATACGCGCGTTGGCTTCCGCTTCGATGTCGGCGGCCTGGATTTCGATGATCTTCACAATGGCGGCTTTGCGCACGTCACCCTTGGGCATAGGGACACCCATGGCGGACGCACGAGCCTTAAGCCTCTCAGTAGCAATCGCGCCCATCGTGCGCTCCAGCGCGCTCTTACCACGTCCTGCACCGCCTTTGCGCGTGCCATACGTGCCATCGCAAATGGCAGCGAAACGCGCGTCTCGGCCTGCCTTCACCAGGGCATCGACTTCACTCTCGCTTTTGCCCTCTTTGTTCTTCTTGCTCACTACGCCACCTTGGCGCATCGCATAAGAAAAACCAGCCTCAATCAGCGAGGCGACGACCTTGGCCGGAATCTCGGACAATTGCTCGGCACCAAGGCTATGCCCAAACGCGGCCATAGCGAAGTCATCAGGGATCGCCACAAGGGCCTCGGCAGCAGATTCGTTCTCGGCTGTGTTCTCGTCAGTCATTTCACATTCTCCACTTCAGAAGCGCGAGCGGGATTGCTCGCCTGGGATTCATTATATATGTGCGCCAAATGCGGTGCAAGCGGAAGGGTGCACGCGGGGTGAATGCGCGTAAGGCGGGTGAATACGGCATAGTGCGAACATCGCGGTAGATGTGCACGTTGATGTTATAGCAACCTTGGGCCGAATAACGAAAGGTGGGCCCAATAGAACTGGGCCTTGTCTTTGGTCCCACCCTGTGCTTAGCACAACGTGGCCCCAAACTACTTGCTCTCTTCATGCATTTCGTTCTCTCTCTCTCTCTCTTTATAAATTTTTTTTTTTTAAAGACTCAGAACACACAGGGCACCCCCACACGAGGGGCCACGTTTGCCGAATCAACCCAAAGCACCAATAACATCCACTCGCACATCCACCCTCATACCGCATTCGCACTTTTCACTTGCACACCGCGCCCACTTGTGCGCATAATGCACGCATCAAACCGGAGGACTCACCACATGACTCGCACAATCACACAAACACAGACGCTTTATCACTACGATGAGCTAAGCGACGAGGCCAAAGAACACGCGCGGCAGTGGTGGCTGCGAGACTACGCATTCGACGCGCACGAAGCCGAGCACGTCATTGACGATGCGAAACACGTTGCGAAGTTGATAGGCATTGATATCACGGATGTTTACTACTCCGGCTTTTACTCGCAAGGCGACGGCGCTTGCTTTGAGGGCGCATACTATTATGCCAAGGGCGCAACGGCGAAGGTTACGGAGTATGCTCCGGAAGACAAAGCATTGCAGCGAGTGGCGCGGGATTTACAAGAAGCCCAGCGCCCGCGCTTTTATGCGCTATCGGCGCGCGTTGTGCATCGTGGCCATTACTCTCACTCCGGCTGCACTGACATCGAAGTTTATGACAACGAATCATTCGCTGTTTCCGAGGATACCGAGACAGATGCGATTAAACAGGCGTTGCGGGATTTCATGGACTGGATTTACCAGCAGCTAGAGGGCGCATATGAATTCGCTATCAGCGAGGAAAACGTCGCGGAAAACATACGCATCAATGAGTACGAATTCACGGAAGACGGCGACAGAAGCGAATTCTAAGCACACACACACACACACACTTTAATCGTTTGCAAACCGGAGGACTCACCACATGACATACCACCAAAAGGAAGTGTTCGGCACACATGCACAGACAGCACATGTGTGGGCACAACAGAACCACAACGAGACGCATCACGGGCGCAGCAGCGACGGGCGAGTCTTTTTCGCACGTACTTCGATATTCAGCTATCGCTCGACATGGACAATCGCACGGTTTGTCACGAACAAGCGCGGCGAGCGTGCGGTGCTTCTCAATGAGGACAATTATTCAATCAGCACCGCGAAGCACACCACTTTGACGCGCCGGGCGATTCCAGACGGAATCCCGGTCTTCACAGTTCCGAATCCGGAGCGCACGCCAGATTCGGGCGAAACAAAAGCACACTTAACAAAGAAGCTTGACGCGTTTGTGCTGAGTGCCATTCGTGCGCGTGCAAATAAAGAGTGGAGAATGCGAGACGCAGAGCGCCTCGTTGAGTCCGCGAACGCACTTGCCAAGTTTTTCGGCTGGCGTTGGAGACTCAAAAAGCCCGAATGGACACCTGAGTTCATCGCGGACGCCAAGACCCGGAGCGAGCGCGAGGCCACCAAACACAAAGCAGCAAAGAAGCTTGCGGAAGCACGCGCTGCTAAGGAAATGGCAGAACGCATCGAAGCATGGCGCAATGGCGAGCATGTTACATATTGGGGTATTTGGAACAAACCTATTATGCTCCGGCGCAAGGGCAACAAAATTGAAACAAGTCAAGGCAAGGTTGTGCCGGTTGAGCACGCCAAGCGTCTTTGGCCTGCGGTCAAGCGTTGCCATGACAAAGCGGCAGCGTGGCAGGCGAACGGTCACACTTTGGCAGTCGGGCACTTCCGCGTTGATCAAATCGATGCAGACGGCACGTTGCACGCGGGGTGCCACACTATCAGGTTTGACGAACTGGAACGCATGGCCCGGGTGCTTGGGCTTGTGTAGCGCCCACACACACACACAC
>Ga0209633_10002780_pt1 | contig 16628 bp, 13 predicted proteins | sample Cruoilmetagenom1_FD_187290 | JGI IMG/M metagenome (GOLD analysis project Ga0209633, IMG submission 187290) | Oil polluted marine microbial communities from Coal Oil Point, Santa Barbara, California, USA - Sample 1 (SPAdes) (version 2) | ecosystem: Environmental > Aquatic > Marine > Oil seeps ... | reverse complement strand
ATTTTAAATGATCTGAATATTGTAGTAGAAAAATATACTTATAAATATAATAATGAAATTGTTATTGTAGAAAATGTAGATGGAGAGTTATGTTTTAATAAATTATATAGTTTTACAGATATTAATGATGAACTAGCAGAATTTTTAGGGATATCTGTTTTAAAAAATAATGCAGTAGATATTCTTTTGAATTCAGATGAATTGCTTGTATTATTAGCATTAATTGATATTTATAGACAAAACGAATTATTAAATTATGCGAAATTTGATTCTGATGATTTAAATTTACAAAAAGAGTTTTTAATAAGTCAAATTAAAAAACCTAATGGTAGTTCAATTTCAAAAATTATAAGTTCACAATATGAATTGAAATTGTCTGATATAGATAAAATTGATTTGGTAATAGAATCTTTAATAGAAAAAAAATATATTAATAAGGATTTGACATTAAATAATGAATTAGAAGCATTTTCAAGGAGCTTTCTTATTCCTAATTTAACGGTTCTTTTAGAACAATATCATATTAATGATAAAGGAGAGTTAGTTATTCTTTCAGGATTTATTTTATCAGCTGGTCTTAGAAATAAACTTTGTTTTATTTTTACATCTGATGGGATAGAATTGAATTCATTAAGTAGTTTAGAATCACTAAGTGTTATTGAAAATTTTTTAAAATTATAAATAAATGAACAATAAAAAGTAGTAATTAGTTAATATTAATAATTGCTATTTTTTTTTAGTGTAAAGAAGTATTTATTATAAAATGATTTATACAAAAAATAGAAATATAAGGACGCTTTAAGTCCAGGTGGAATATATCGTCCCGGATGTAATGTTGGAATATAAACATTTCTTGTGAAAAAAATAAAAAAAGAATACACTTTTTTTGAATATTATAGTACAATATGTAACGTATTGTTATAGTATAAGTATTGGAGGATTTATGAATAAAAAGAAATATTTAGGAATAAATGGTCTTGGAAGAATAGGTAAACTTGTTTTATGGAATCAAATGATAGCGAAACATTTTGATGGATTTGTTATAAATTTGGGTAGAACTGTTGGAACATCTTTAACTGATTTAATTTCTGTTATTAGTAACGATTCTACATACGGCGCTTTAAACAGATTTATGTATGGATACTCAAAAGATGAATTTGATATAAGTATTGTAGATGAAGAAAATTATGAAATTTCTATTGATGGTATGCATATTAAATTTTTAACTAATACTAGAAATCCACAAGAAATAAAATGGAAAGAAAATAATGTTGAAGTTGTTGTAGATTGCACAGGTGTATTTTTGGATCCATCTGTAAATGAATATAAAAGAAGTCCAAGAGGTCATTTATTAGGTGGTGCTAAAAAAGTTATTATAAGTGCACCTTTTAAAATTAGTGGTCAAGAATTAATTTTACCTGATGATGCAACTATGTTAGTTTATGGAATAAATCATAAAAATTATGATACAAATAAACATAATGTTATATCTGCTGCTAGTTGTACTACTACTGCATTATCTCATATGATGATGCCTCTTTTAGATAATATAGAAACATCTAGAATTTTAACAGCTTCAATGTCAACTATACATTCTGCTACAAATAATCAAAATATATTAGATGGATTACCTGGTCAAGGAGCTACTGATTTAAGAAGAAATAGATCTGCTTTAAATAATATTATTTTAACATCTACTGGAGCTGCAAAAGCATTAGAATTTATTTTGCCTGAGATTAAAGCTATTGGATTTATGGCAGACTCTGTAAGAGTACCTACTAGTACAGTTTCATTGATTACTTTAGATTTAACATTCAGAGCTAAATTAGAAGAATCTGGTGAACCTAGATTAACTGCTAAATATATTAACGATATATATTTAAAAGCATCTAATGGAAAACAAAGCGGACTTTTAATATATTCTGATAAACAAAATGTTTCTTCTGATTTAAGAGGATTTAAAGCTTCTACAGTAATTGAAGGAGTAGAAACATCTACTAAAACTGGATTTTTACCTCTTCCATCACAATTATTACATAATATTGGTGTAAAAGGAAATTTACAGTTACCTGTTACACATGCAAAAATATTTGGATGGTATGATAATGAATTTGGAAGTTATGTTAATTCACTTTCAAATATTGTAATGCATGTTGAAAAAGAATTAAATAATTAATAAATAGAGGTGGTTTTAACCATCTCTTATTTTTTTGTTTTATATTATATTTAATATACTCAATTCAGAATTCGCTTAGTAGGTTTTTTATTTTAATAAGTTTGCCAAAATGTTTATTAAAATGAATTATACAAATTTGAATATTAGAAGTCAAAAAACAAAATATTACTTAAAATTTACGGGTTATAATTGTTTATTATTTCTAAAAATGATAAAATAACAATAGGTATATTGTAATTAATTTTGCTTGTTATTTTGAGGTGTATTATGAAAAAAAAATTCTTATATAAAATTATAGTTCTTATTATTCTACTTATTATTAGTATAAGTAGTTATGTTTTTGCGTTAAATAATAATGAGAATGACGATTATATAATAAACGATAATGAAATTTTAAAATTGAATAATATTTGGGATTTTTATCCAAATCAATTATTGAATTTATCAGAAATAAATAATGCTAATGATGATGAAAGGATAAAAGTGAAATTACCTAGTAGTTGGATAAACTATGAATTTAATGGTAAAAAATTACCTGCTAATGGATTCGGAACATTTCATATTAAATTAAAAAAAAATACAGAGGATAAATTGAGAATAGTTGTTCCAAGGATATATGCAGAGTATGAAGTGTATATTTATGATGATGAATTTACTAGTAGTGGTGTTGTTTGTAAATCAAATCATAATATTGAGCCAAGTTTAGAAAGAAAAGAATTCAGCTATAAAACATCTTCAAAGGAAATTGATATAATTATATATGTATCAAATTATGTTTTTGGAAAACCAGGTATACGTGATTCAATAATAATTGGCCCCAAAGTTAATGTAGAAAATTATTTATTTAAGTTTTTTTTTATTAATACAATAAAAAGTTTATTTTTAGTAATTATAATCATAATTTTACTTATAACTTTTTTTATTAAGCGTAAATTAATATTTGTAAAATTATCATTTTTTTCTTTATTCGTATTATTACTATATATGCTTGAGGATAGATATTTTTTAAATGTATTTGGAATTTCATTTGATTATAGAATATATATATATAATGGATTTATATTTTTATTCTTAATATTATTTATATATACAAATATTTATTATGAGTTATTATCAAAATATTTTAATAAAAATATATATAATATAATTAATGTTACTCTTGCAATTCAATTTTTATCAATATTTATTATTTCAACGCAAATTTTAGAAACTAACTTTATAATTTCAGCGATAATAACAATAATATTTGTTGGATTATATCTACTTTATATAACAGTTAAAGCTTATAATGCAGATGAAATTAATGCTAAATTGTTATTTATTACAAATGTAGTTTTAATACTATTTGGAATACATGATGTTTTAATGCTAACTTCAATTATTAATTTTATTGATGTACAGCTTATTCCTTCTGCAGTTAGTATTGTGATTATTGTATGTATGCTTATCGCATATAAAAATGAATATTTAAAAAATACTCTTGATGCTGAACAAAAGAAAATATTTAGTTTATTAGATAATATGCCAGTTGGCTTAATTGAAATTGATGAGAATAATCAAATTTTATTCATTAATAACAATTTAAGGAAAACATTAAAGATTGGGAATAAAAAAATTAAAGAAATTGAAATTAAAAATATTATCTAATTGATTTTTTTGATTTTCTAAAAAATCAATTAGATAATATGGAAAATATTTCTAATTATCAAAAATCAGTTGGTAATAAAATTTATCAAATTTCTTTAAAAAAGAAAAAAAATGTAAATACAACCACTTATATTATGTTATTTTTTGATAGAACTGAAGAAATTAAATATGGTAAAACATTAGAAAAAGTAATGAATAATTTAGAAGATACTGTTAAAAAAAGAACTGAATCACTTAATGTTTTTAAAGAACTTGTCAATAAAATAAATCAATTAAATGATTTGAATATAGAAGAAGAAGATCAGTTTTTAAAAGAACTTTTTAGCATTGGTATGGACTTAATAAATAAAGCAACAATTGGTTCAATTTACTTATTTGAGAATAATAAAGTGCGTTTTATTGATACTAGAGGTCATGATTTAGAAAAATTAAATGCAACAGATATTTCTATGTTAGATTTTGAATTTCCAACAAATTCAATGAGGTTTGTTAAAAATATTGCTTCAAGAACAGAGGATAAATTTTACAATGAAAATAGAATTGATAAACAGGAAAATTATAAAGCCGGTGTAATTGATGTTAAAGAAACTGCTATTATAGGTTTGTCATTTGACAATAAAGTTATTGGTGGTATGGGTTTTGAAATAAGCGCTAATAGTGATGATAATTTTGATAATATTGATAAAAAATTTATAAATGCATTATTAGGTGTTTTTAATAGTTCATATCAAAATTTTAAATCGCAGAAAGAAAAAGAATTTGATATGTATAGTAGACAATTAGAATTGAAAAACGAATTAAAATTAGATGGACTTACAGAACTTTATAATAAAAAATATTTTCTTGAAATTTATGAATCGTCTTGGAAGAACTCAATTAGTAATAAAACTAATATTTCAATAATAATGATAGATATTGATAATTTTAAAAATTATAATGACACTTATGGACATGTAAAAGGTGATTTTATTTTAAAAAAAGTGGCAAATGCTTTAAGATTAAGAGAAAGTGATATTATTGGACGTTATGGTGGTGAGGAGTTTACTGTTCTAGTTAATGACATTTCAAATGAAATGGTTATTGCTATTGCTGAACGTATTAGAAAAAATGTTGAATTATTAAATGTCGAAAATAATGTGTCTGATAAATTGAAAAAATTAACTATAAGTTTAGGTGTAGCAACAACAATTGCTGATACAAATATGAAATCTGTTGATTTAATAAGAAAAGCGGATGAAAACTTATATAAAGCTAAAAATAGTGGTAGAAATAGAGTTGTATCATCTATTAATAATATATGAATGAAATGATAACTTTATAGGAAAGCAACATATATTTGTATAGATAAATATTGCTTTTTTTCTTGTTATATATATAATGAAAATTGTCAACAATTATTGGAGGTATCATGAAAATTCTTATTGCACCTAGTAAAGGAATGAATTATGAAAAAATACAAAATGAATTTAGTTTAACAATTCCCATTTATAATGAAGAAGCTTATTATTTACAAGGAATATTAAAACAATATAAAAAAGAAGAAATTGCATCAATTTTTAAAATAAAAAATAAAATATTAGATAGAACATACGATGAGATTATAAATTTTGATAATAGTAAAATTAGTCCTGCTATTTTTAGTTTTAATGGTGTTGTTTACAAAGAGTTAGAGTTAAATAGATATTCAGATAAGCAATTTGAATATCTTAGTGAGAATGTAATTATTTTATCTGCTTTATATGGTATTATTAGACCTTTTGATGGAATAAAAAACTATAGATTAGATATGATTATTAAATTTATGGATATTACATTATATAAATTTTGGAAAAATAAAATAAATAATGAATCAATAAATAGGAAAGATGATGAAGTTGTAATAAATTTAGCTTCTGAGGAGTATAAAAAAATGTTTGATGGTAAGTTGATAAACATTAAATTTTTAGAAAAGATAACAGATAGTAAATATAAACAGGTATCAATTTATTCAAAAAAAGCTAGAGGTAAGATTTTAAATTATATGATTTTAAATAAAATCGATACTATTGATGAAATAAAAAAAATTAATACTGATAGTTATAAATTCAGTGAAGAAAAATCTGATTTAAATAATTTAATTTTTATTAGGTAATATATTTTTAGAAAAGAATGTATTTTATAGTCTGAATATTATGAAAATGTGTTATAATAAGTAAATAATAAGTAAATAATATGTATAGTAAATGGGGGGATGTTTTGAAAAAAGGAATTTTATTAATAAATTTTATTTTAAATTATGTTTTGATAGTATTAGTTGCTAATGGTATTTATGCTGTAGAGCCTATTCATTATGCTTATTTTCTAGTATTTGGAGTAGTAAGTATAATTATGAATAATTATTTTCAATTGCTAATGAATAAGAAAAATATTGAAATTATTACTAATTATATTAAAGATGCAAGAAATGGAAAAATTAATTCTTCTAAAGGAAAGTATTCTTCAGGATTATATTATGATTTATTTAATGAAATTGATTTTATGAGTAAAGATTTGAATAAATTAATATCAGAAATAGCTGTAACATCTCAAAAACTTAATGATTTACTTTTTGAGGCAAATAATTCTTCTGAAAAATTAGAAATTACTTTTGAAGAAGTAACTAACACAGTAACTGGAATAGCAGAAGATATTAATAGTGTAACTAATAATTCAAATGAAATTTTGGAAAGTTCAGAAAAAATGGCAACAGGAGTAAATACAGTTGCTGATCTTATTAAGGAGACAAATCAAAAATCAGTTAATATGGGAAAATCAATAAAAGATACTAGTGATAATATAAATATTATAATTGAAAAAGTTAAAGAAAATGAAAATGAAAACATTGAATTATCAAATATTTTAGTTGGATTAGAGGAAGATTTTAAAAAAATGGATACAATCGTTGAAATGATTAATTCAATATCTGAGCAAACTAATTTATTAGCATTAAATGCTTCAATTGAAGCTGCTAGAGCTGGTGATGCAGGACGTGGATTTGCAGTAGTTGCTAATGAAGTAAAAAAACTTGCTGATGAATCAAATCAATCTTCAGAAATAATTAAAAATGAATTAGGAAAAGCGAATAAAGAAATTATTAATATTTCTGATAGAATGAAGTCTATTGCAAAAGAATCTAAAAACACTAATGAATATGCTAATAAATCTTTTATAATGTTAAAAACAGCAAATGATGATGTAAATAGCACTATTCAAGCTATTTCAAATATTGATGATTTAATTGCTCTTCAAGATGTAATTACTAAAAACATTGTTAATGATATTGAAAAAAGCACTGAAAACAGTAGGAAAATATCAAATGGTATTGATGAAACTGTTGCAATAACAGAGGAACAAGCTAGTGGACTTACATTAATATCTCAGAATATTAATAATATTTATGAAATTTCAAATGAATTCTATAATATTGCAGAGGGGTATAGTAATAAACTACAAATAAACACTAAATTTTCAAATGAAATAAAAAGTATTTTAGAAAGTATAAAAAAAATAATAAAGAATAAAAACATTGATGAGATTGATAAAAAAGAATTTAATGAAATTATGAAATTATCAAATAAAATATCATTTATTGCTGTTATAAATAGTAAAGGAATTGCTGAAAAATTCAATCAAGATGTTGATAAATCAATGACTGTAGATGTTTCGTTTAGGCCTTTCTTTAAGGAAGCAAAAAAGAATGATTCATTTATTTCTTCTCCATATATTTCACTAACAGATGACCAATATTGTATTACGGTTTCTAGTTCAATAATAAAAAATAATGAACTAAAAGGTGTAATAAGCGTAGACTTTAATATCTAGAAATATTATATAAAAAATCTCAAGTTATTTGACTTGAGATTTTTTTGTTGCTAATTCTACAACTTTATATGCCCCATTATAGACACCTATACTATGAACTTTTAATATATTATTATTTAACATTTCAAGTATATTATTATTATTATCTAATAATAATTTAAGCATTTGAATTGTTGATTCTGTATTTTCACATTCTATGGTTCCATCACCAATCTCAGATGATCTTATTGCGCCATATGCTTCATGCCCACCAACCCTTTTAATAAATAGTTTAGGTATTGGATAAAAGGAAAGTTCGCTAGGTTTAGTAACAAGACAATCTGATACTCTCATAAGTATATTTGTGGAATAAACTGCTTCAAAGATATCTTCATGATAAAACACATTAATTCCAGTAGTTATATTCATTGATGTATTATTTATAAAATTTGAGATTTCATCAAATCTATTGAAATAATAATTTGATATTTCTTTAAGTTCAGGAATATCGTTAATTAATTTTCCCCATATGTTTAAGTGATCACCTATGTTTAGAAAAATGCTTACTTTTTCTTTTTTTACTAACGGAATCATAAATTTAAGAATTTCTTTTATAATTTCAGATTGTGCACCAGCACCACCAACTGTTATTAGAAATCTTAATGGAGAGTTATTATTTAATCTTTCAATTCTCATTTTAGTGTCATATTCTAAATTGCTAACAAGTTCATGATCAACATAATGCCCTACATCAAATATACTATCTTCAGGCATTGGTATTAGCGATTCATTTTTTTTCATATCTTTCAATGTTTTATATCCCAAATATGATGAAGGTGTTTGCACGGTGTGTAATGAACCTTCAGCTAAATGCAATGCCATAGGCCAATTATCTGGTATAACATTGATTACATTATTCATATTTGCATGAATCGCTGCCTGCGCTGGCCATACGTGCGTAGCTATAAATGGAATATCTTTTGGTAGATTTTTGAAAATTGGTGTAAAAAGTTCTGATACTTTTTGATCTTTTGAATTATAAGATAATTTCTTAAAGCCTTTTGAATTTAAAGGCTCCCAGTATAGTTTATTGAATAGCCTATATTTTTGCGACCATCTAGATCCCATTGAATATAAATTATTTAAGTTAGAAATTATTTTTGTTGCTGTTGTTCCTTCAAATGAATTTAAATCAAACCAATATGGTGTATAACCCATTGATTTTGCAGCTGATGCAATTGCCATTGAAATTCTATAATGACCAAAACCCATTCGAATATTTCCAATAATTACTCCATTTGTTAAGCTATCATTCTTTTCACCTAATTCAATAATTTCTATTCCAATTTTATCTGAAATACTATTCTTTTTGACTGATAAATTATAATTTTCTTTTGAGTCATCTCCAAATTTTTTTAAAAATTTATTTTTTTCTTTAATAGCTTTTTTATAGTTTTTTTCAGAAATTTCATTATTAAAAATTAATTTTGCTCTATCCATGATCCCTCCAATTTTTTAAATATTTTTGTTTCAAATCCTAATAGGGGCATATTTTTATAAACCACTTTTTTATTTGAAATATTCATATAAAATTTATAATCTTCGTATTTGACTAATAAAAAATCCTTATTAATCCATATGATTTCATCAATAAGTATATCTTTTAAATTTATTATTTTATTGAATAATTCTTTTTTTGATTCAGTATATTCTTTAATATTATCAGAAGTGAAAATTAAACTTCCGAATAAACCATTTATATATGCAATGGTTTGTTTTTGAAAATTGTTTAGTTTTATATTTGAATCTCTTAATAAAAAGACATCTGGATCATTTAAAAATGCTCTACCATTCAAATGTCGCCTTGAAATTGTATTGTTTATAGCATTATATGTAGAAATTCTTTCTCTATGTAGATTTCTCATATAAAATTTATCATTCCAGTCAAGACCTATATCACAACCAATTCGCATAAAATCAACTTTTCCAAATGATGGACCAAGAGGTACACCACAAGCAAGTAAAATTTTATCTTTTGTAACTTCTCTTAAAAAATCCATTGCTTCAGTCATTTTTTGACCTCGTGTTTTATTATTACTTGGAATTATACAAGCTGCATATAAAAAATCTAGTTTTACCATATCAAAATTCCAAATATTTAAAATAGTATTGAAGACATCTTTTAAATATTTTTTTACTTCATTGTTTTCAAGATCAAGAACATAAAAACCACTCCAATTACTTCCAGCTGGCACTAAATTATTTGATTTATCTTTTAAAAGCCAACTTTTTTTATGTTTAAAGATATTTGACTTTGTTTCACATACAAAAGGTGCAAGCCATAATCCTGCTTTTAAATTGTTTTCTTTTATTGTATTAACAATTGCTTTTAATCCGTTTGGAAATTTATTTTTGTCAATATCTAGCCAATCTCCAACATAAGTTTGATAACCATCATCTATTTGAAAAATATCTAATGTTGTGTCAATTTCTTTTAAGGATTCTATATTGTCTAAAATTATTTTCTCATTTACATTTTCATAATAATTATACCAGGTAGTAAATCCTGACATTGGCTTTATTGTTGGAGGTTTAATACTCATTTTGTTAAAATAGAAATCAAAAACATTTTTCTCTGTATCTGTTATATAAACTAAATTAAATAGAGTATATGATGAATTAATTTTTATATCTTCACATTCCTTATTTATAATAAGTTTATTTTTTAAAGTATTTGTTTCTATTATTGTGAAACCTTCTTTTTCTGATAATGAACCAATTAAATTATAAATATTTTTATTTTTTATATATCCATAAGTATAGCCATGAAGAACACCTTTTTTATTAGCATATGATTTAAATGTATAATCTCCATATCTATCAAATTTAAATTTATTTAATATTGGTTTTGCAAGAAAAGAGATTGGTTTCATTTTATCAGAAATAGTTAATTCTTTACTATCAGTCCATGATTGATAACCATTTATAAATATTTTATCATCTAATTTATAATTATATGATCCTATCAATTTAACAGAATTTAATATAATTTCAGTTTTCACAGAAATTTGAGCCTTATATATATTATTTCTATTTGTTATCGTTAAAATAAGATCATTATTTTCATATGAAGATTTTGTTTCGATAAATTTATTATCATTATAAGTTATAATTATTTTAAAATTCTTTAACATATGTCTCCTTTATATTGCTTTTTTATCAGATTCATTTTCAAGTAAAAAATTCAAAATTTTCTTTTCATCATACATCATAAATAGAATTAAGCCTACAAGACAGAATAATGCAGCAACGAGTGTAGTTAGACGTATCCCAATTGCATTGGAACCATTTTTTTCTATAAGCAATAATGAGCTTAAAATGATCATAGATATCATTTGACCTATTTTAGACATAAATGTACGTGTTCCAAAAAACATTGCTTCGCGGCTTATTCCAGTCTTTTTAGAATCATATTCTGCAATATCAGCAACTATTACATTTGGAATAATTCCAAATACCGCCATTGGAATTGCAGCAAGTGCAACAAGTATAAATGCTTGAATATTATTTGGAATTGGAAGGTTTCCTAAGAAAAAACCGTAAACATATGCAATAATAAACATTAAAAATGCAATAATCATAATTTTTTTCTTTCCAATTTTTTTAGCAATAATGTTAATTGGAATATAAAAAAGAAATGAACCTACACCAAGCAGAACAAATAATAGTCCAAAGAATTCTTCTTTCATATTCAAAAGCACTGTTATATAGAATAAAAGAGCGCTTTGAAAAACAGTTATTGCAACCCAATATACTAAATCAGAAAATACAAATATTCTAAAGTCTTTATTTTTAAATGTTGCTTTTATTGAGTCCATCATTTTAAGTTCAGATGGTGATGATACTGAGTATTTTTTTTCGTCTATTGTAAATACAGGAATTAGAAGAAATATAAGTGCGATAAGAGATAATATAGCAAATGTAATACGCATTGCAAGAGGTTTATCATAACCCATATCTACAAAAATATTCCAAAGTACAGGTGCTTGTGATGAAATTGCAAATCCTAAAAACCATGTAGCTGAAATGTAAGTAGACAGATTTAATCTTTCTTCTGGAGTATGTCCAAGTTCGGATATTAATGCTAAATATGGAGTAACGTACATTGTAAAAAAAAGATAAAATGATAAAAGTGTAAATGCTAAGAAAAATGCATTTAAAATACTTTCTCCTTTTACTGGGTTAACAAAAACTAATATTGTTAATATTGCAAAAGGAATTGCTGAGAATCTCATAAAAGAAATTCTTCTGCCGTATTTAGATGTACTTCGATCACTTAATGTAGCGATAAGTGGATCTGTAATTGCATCAAAAAATCTTCCAAGCATTGTAATAAGACCAATAATGGAAAAGATTCCGAAGAATGTTATTTGAGGAATTGAGGATAATATTCCAGAATCTTTAGATGGAATATAATAGAATATTAAAAAGGAACTAATAATTCCAGCCAATAGAGACCATCCGAATTGGCCTAGTGCATAAGCAATTTGTAGCTTAAAAGGTAGTTTTTGTCTCATAAGTCCTCCTATGATATATAATTTAGAGCCATTTCAATGGCTAATTCTACTTGTGTTTCTTTTGAAATAGTGCAATCATTTTTTATTACAGATCCTCTTAAAGTTAATTTTTGGCATAAACTCATAAGTAAGTGTGTAGTAGTTATATAAAATATGTTCTCATCAAAATCTTTTCTAATTGATCCATCGTATTTTCCAATTTTTATTGAATTAATAACTACTGGTTTTAGATTTAAAATGTTATTTTCGTATTTTTTTAAAATTTCTGAATCTATTTTTTCTTTTATAATGAAATTATCAAATTGTTCTAAAAAAGCAATGAATTCTGGATGTTTATTTAATAAAATAAGATAGATATTAAGAATTTCTTTTACTCTTTCATATCCATTTAAATTTTCTAAACTTTCCTCACTATAAGAGTCATAGAATAATTCTATTTTATTTTTCCATTGAAGTATTGCAACTTCAAGAACAATATTAGTTTTATTTTCAAAATATCTGTAAACAGATGCAACACCAATATCTGCTTCTTTTGCAATTTCGCTAATTTTAGTGTTTTCAATTCCATGAATGTTAAAAACTTTTAATGCAGCTTTTATAACTTGTCCTTTTTTCATATTAATTTTATTGTTATTAACTTCTTTTCTTTTTTGACTTATTTTCATATCGCCTCCCATATGGTAGTTGAGCTATCATATGAATTATATCATATATTTATTTAAATTGTAAATAATGTTTTTTTTATTATTCTACTAAGGTATAATTAAAGAATATAAAATAAAAATTAACAAGATAGGAAGGAAAGATAGTATGAAAAAATTAATAATATTAATAATAATATTTAATTTTAATATTTTTGTATCATTTTGTGAATTTGATATATTAAATGCAAACACTATTAATTCTTATGATATTAATGATGAAATTGATAAATTAGTTAAAGATTTTCCTGATTTTATTGAAAGTGAACTTCTTTTAAATTCTGTAATGGGTAAAGAGATAAAAGTTATAAGGATAAGTAATAATATTAATGCGTTTAATGAAAATTTATCATATGATTCAAATAAAAAAAATACTTTTTATATTGCAGGGTTACATGCTAGAGAAGTAGCGGCACCAGTTTCTTTTTTAGAAATAATAAGAAATACTTTAGAGAAAGCTACTGAAGGTGATAAAGAAACTCTAGAAATGTTATCACATAATGTTATACATTTTATTCCTTTAGTAAATCCAGATGGCTTTGATTTATCAAAATTTGGAAAATCACATGAAATTTTTGGTGAAAATTTTAATAAGGCTTTGAAAGCTAATAATAATGGAGTGGATATTAACAATAATTTTCCGGATTGTTTTTTTGATTCACATAATAATAAATGGACTTCTATTGAAGAAACTGCTGATAAAGAATCTATTCATATTTCACTAGAACCTTCTGTTGCATTTTTTTGGGGAACTGAATTGCAACCTGAGACTAAAAATATTATTAATTATATGGATAGATATTATTTTGAGTTTTTTATTGATATTCATTCGCAAGGAGATTATATATTTTGGGATAGTTGGTTTTTATCAGATCAATATAGAAGTGAAAATTTAAGACTTGCTAAAGCTATTCAAGCTATCTCAAGTAAAAATGATGTTTCAGAGATTTACCGTATTGAAGATTATCAGAGTAAAAGTGGACCACATGGATATGGATATAGTACCGCATATTATGCTAGTAATTTTCGTAATTCAGCAGTTACAATTGAAACAACAACATGTAGAAATATGCCTTATTTTTCAACTGAAGAATATCAAGATATTATTGATAGATTTAGCGACATATTTATTGAATTAGATAAATATGAAAGCATTGTATATCCTTATAGAGTTTATAGAAATAATCAAATATATGGTGATTATAATAGTGAAAATACTGCCATAGCAATAGCTAAAAAAATAGATGGAATTTATAAATATGAGGAAGGGGAGATAAAAGAAATAAAATATAATTTTTTTAGAATAATAATAAAATTTTATTATAAATTCATATTAGAATTAAAACATTAAAAAAAGATATAAAACAAATTATTTTATTTAGTTTATATCTTTTTTAATTGTAAAAATTATATTAATTTAATTGTTGTTTTTTACTTAAAATAATTGATCTTGATAGAATTGAAATTATTACTACTATACCACCTATAATTGCAAAATTACTTGGTTTTTCACCAATAATTAGAAAAACCCAAATTGGATTCAATATTGGTTCTATTGCAGGTATAAGAATTGCTTCAATTGCTGAAACTTTTTCAATTGCTTCAGAAAAGAAAATATAAGCAAAACCTAATTGAAATACTCCTAATAAAATAAGACCAATAATACTTTTGAAATCAGGAATAGATTGAAGTATAAATGGTAAACTTACTATAAGGGTAAGCAAATTGCCTAAAAAAACAACTTCTATTGCTTTACAATTTTTTTGCATTTTTAATGATAATATAACACCTGCAAAAGCAACACCGCTAAAAACTGCTAAAATATTTCCAAGCATTTGTCCCATTTCTATGTCTCCAAGGAAAAATAACATCATACCAGACATTACAAAAAATATTACTATCCAATCAATTCTTTTTACTTTTTCTTTTAAAATAACGCCTGAGAATAATGCAACCCATACCGGTGCAGTATATTGCAAGAAAATAACATTTGCAGCAGTTGTCATTTTATTTGCAACAACAAAAATTATGACTGTTGCAGCATAAAAAAATGCTCCAATCCATTTATAAATATCTTTATTAATGAGTTTTTTCTTATCAATATCTTTTTTAAATGTAATAATATATAAATATATTATTATAGCTGATATTCCGCTTCTTGTTCCTGCTATAGCAATGGGATTCCAATTAACTAATTTAATTAATAGTCCACCTGTACTCCAAAATACTGGTGCTAATACAAGCATTAATAATGTTTTTTTCCTATCATTTGTCATATTTATAGAACTCCTTTTATTATAATTAATTATCTATTTTCTTATTCTATTTATGATAAGTTTATATAATTATATTGATTTGTTTGAGATATTACCATGCAAATATATAATATTCTAATTTCAAAATTTTTTCAAGAATTACTAGTCATGATAAAAAAGATTTTAAAAGTACAGTTTATAGAAATTAACTTAAAAAAATATACTAAACCTTTTATTAAGCTTAGTGAAATAGTATTTGGCAGAGTGAAATTTTAAAACTAAAAAATAAAGAATTATTAATTTTTATTTTTAGAAGTGCAAGTTATTATATTGAAAAATTTAAAAATAAAAGTATGAATATAGAATGATAGATTAATTTTGATATTTTACTATTCAAAGAAATACTCTTTATGATATATATACTTTTAGTTAAGTATCAATCATAGAGAGTATATTATAGTAAATTATTTGATGTCTTCTTTTTTTAAAAATGAATTAAATTCATTTATATAGTAATCATATTCAAAACTATTATCTTTTGAATCAACAAAAATTGAAATAGCCATTTCAGTTTTACTTAATCGCTGATTTTGTATTTTTATTTCTTCAAATTTTGCATTTATTTTATTTTCTATGATTTTAGAATTTTCAGATCCTGAAAAAGGGAAAATTCCTAATAAAACATTTTTTTTATAAAATACAATTTCATCAGTGTCCCATAAATCACTGAGCATTTTTTTTATAAAAATATTAGCTGAAATAGAACCGTTAGCTCCTGAAAAATGAAGTAGAGTAAAAGTAATCGGATATTTTCCTTTTTTTGATTTTTTTAATTCAAATTTCATAATATTTTCATATGTAAAATTAAAATTTTCATTTTTTATTAAATCTTTTGAATTAAATAAGAATTTATTAAATGATTTATTTAATCTTTGTTCAGTAAAAGGTTTGATAAGAAAATCACTTATACCAATTTTAATAAATTTTATAAATTCCTCTTTATTTTGGGTATCGGATAATAATACTATTGGAATTGTTTTATCAAATTGTTTAACTTGATCAATTATTTCGTAAATTACTGGTCCAATACTTAAATCAGCTATTAATAAATTGCAATTTCCGTTATTTTGTTTCATTTTAGAAAATATTTGGCTTGTTTTTTCAATTTCAAAAATATTAACATCTTTTTTTTCTAAAACAGAAATTATTTTTAATTTTGTAATTTTTACATTTGTAGCTAATAAAACATTTTTTCCCATATTAACTCCAATCAAATGTGTTATAAAGTATTATACTTAAATTTAATTGACACATCAGGAGAAATTGAACTAAATAACATTGCTTGGTAGTACATTTTGAATTCAATAATGTCACCAATATTATAAGTTTCAGTTGTATCTTCAATATCAATTATTAAATGATCACTACTGCTTCCAATAACTTTTATGTTTCT
>Ga0209633_10002779_pt1 | contig 16635 bp, 16 predicted proteins | sample Cruoilmetagenom1_FD_187290 | JGI IMG/M metagenome (GOLD analysis project Ga0209633, IMG submission 187290) | Oil polluted marine microbial communities from Coal Oil Point, Santa Barbara, California, USA - Sample 1 (SPAdes) (version 2) | ecosystem: Environmental > Aquatic > Marine > Oil seeps ... | reverse complement strand
GGGCTCCTTTTAGGGTTAGTCTGTGGTGCCAATCAAGTCTTGAATATTTTTGTCCTTGTCCAAAAACAAATAGTTGCGCGAGGCCGCTTGGGCCGCGGGGTCATCATTCAGCCGGACAATATCGTCCCATTCAAGGCGGGGCATATTGCCTGTGGCCGAATAGACGGCATAGCCCGCGTCCATCATCATTTTGAACGTGTCCATAAAGCGCACGGTGCCAGCATCTACGGGGCCGCCATCGCCGATGACTTCAATGAACCAGACGGGTTTGTTGTGGGCATTGATCAGGCCAGCTGCCCCTTTTAGGGCGTGATACTCAAACCCTTCAACGTCCATCAGCACAAACATGGTTTGGCCATCAGGTGCCGGATGCACCAATGTTTCCAGCCGCACCACAGGGACAGTTTGTTTCAGGTTCACGGGGTTGTTGGCCCAGCCTTTGACCACCGAAGCTCCGGTGCCAACGCCGTAGATATCAATGAAACCCGTGACCTCGCCTGCTGCCACAGGCAACACGGTGATACTTTCACCCCAGCCGTTTGCGGCCATGTTTTGCGCGATGTAGGTAACGTTTGATGGCACCGGCTCAACGGCGATGGTTTTGATGCCTTTTTGTTGGGCAAAGCAGCAATAATACCCCGAGTTGGCCCCGACATTCAGGAACAGGTCGACCGAGTCAAACAACTGATTGACCAAGGCGGTTTCTTCGGGCTCAAACGTGCCGTCCTGCATGCCGACAAGGCCGTTAAACTTGAACCCGTGAACGGTCATTACAGCGTCCTTGGCCAAACGACGCCGCGCAATGCGTGAACGGTTCCATGTGCGAAACCGATCAACGACCGCCCCGGGGGATGACATTTTTTGCTCACTCATTCGGGGTCTCCGCGATTGGGTTCGGGTTACAATTTGATGTCAAAGTCATGGTCAAACCTGTCCATTTTCGGCACGAAACGCCGCAGGTCAGTAATGTGTTTGAGGAAATAGCGCAGATGCCCGCGTTTGTTGCTAGAGGGGCGCGCACAGGGCGGCATGGCCGCGAAAAGATCGGGGAAATGGACCTTGAAAAAGGCGCGGTAAGCGTCAGAATATTTCGCAGGATATTCCCCGTTCAAATGGTTCCACGCTTTGCGTCGCCCGACAAAATGCAGGATCGCGGGGTTGAATAATTCGGTGAAGTAAACCGTTCTAAAATTGTAGTTCCAATTCCAGATTGGTGGCAATTCGGCCCAGCCGCCCTTTAGCACAGCATTGATGATACTTTGGTCCAGATAGACCTTATCGCCGCCCGCCAATTCAAGGATCAGATCGCTCATTTGATCGCCAAGCCCAGCCGCATTGAACCGCGCGGTGTCGATCAGCATCAGGCCAGAGTTCAAAACCCGAAAATAGTCAAACCCCAGATCCCGCATATCTTTGGGGGTGAAATAGTTGCGCCGAAACTGGATCGGAACACGGCAAGCGGCCACCGCGTGATCGCCAATATCGGCTGTGATTAACTGGGACAGATCACCGCGCAGATAAAACATATCGCAATCCAGATAGAGCATACGCGCGTAATCTGCCGCCAAAAACTCCGGCGCGAAAATACGCAAGAAGGCGGCAATGCTGATGTGCCCCTGTGCGGGCAGCTTTTCAGCCAACTCTATATGGGTGAATTTGCAAATCCGGATGCCGTGCTGATCAATCAGCGGGTGCGGCGCGATGTCATCTTGTGTGAGCAGGCAAAAATCAAAGTCCCTCTTCGGGTGCGCGGCTGCGATCTGGTCAATGAAAAACAGCGCGTAGGGAACAAAATTCTGGTCAGCCGCCAATACGATTGTGTTGGCATGTATCGCGTCGCGGCTGAACTCGATCTTGTTCCCTGAAGCCATTACAGGCTGGCGTCCAGCGCCGCAATCACCGCATCGCCCATTTCGCTGGTGCTGGCTGGTGTTGTGTCGCCAGCCTGCATCAAATCGGCCGTGCGCACACCGTCGGCCAGCACTTTTTCAACGGCTGATTCTAGACGATCGGCTTCGGCGCCCTCGTCATAGGAATAGCGCAGCGCCATCGCAAAGCTGAGGATACAGGCGCAAGGATTTGCCTTGGCCTGACCCGTGATGTCAGGGGCGGAACCGTGGACCGGTTCATACATCGCCTTGGGGCGGCCGTTGGCCATTGGCACACCAAGGCTGGCCGAGGGCAACATGCCCAAGGAGCCGGTCAACATCGCAGCCACGTCCGACAGCATATCGCCAAACAGGTTGTCCGTGACGATCACGTCGAACTGTTTGGGCGCGCGCACCAGCTGCATTCCGCCATTGTCGGCGTACATATGTGTCAGTTCGACTTCGGGGTATTCATTGTCGTGGACCCATTGAACCTCTTCACGCCACAGAATACCGCTCTCCATCACATTGGCTTTTTCCATCGAGCAAACGCGGTTGTTGCGTTTTTTGGCCAGCTCGAACGCAGAGCGCGCGACGCGGCGGATTTCGTCCGTGGTGTAACGCTGGGTATTGACGCCAACGCGACCACCCTCATTGTCATCCATGATGCCGCGAGGTTCGCCGAAATAGACACCTGATGTCAGTTCGCGCACGATCATGATATCGAGGCCTGAAACGATTTCAGTTTTCAGCGAGGAAAAATCTGCCAACGCGTCAAAACATTGCGCGGGGCGCAGGTTGGCGAACAGGTCCATTTCCTTGCGAAGACGCAGCAAGCCGCGTTCGGGTTTCACCGAAAAATCCAGATCATCATAGGCCGGGCCACCAACAGCGCCCAACAGGACAGCATCGACTTCTTGGGCGTGGGCCATGGTTTCGTCGGTCAAAGGCACACCGTGTTTATCGTATGCTGCACCGCCAACAAGGTCTTCGGTCACGTTGATTTTCAGGTCGCGTTTCGCGCCAAACCAGTCGATGATTTTTCTGACTTCGACCATGACTTCGGGGCCAATGCCGTCACCGGCAAGAATTAGTAAAGAAGGGGTGCTCATGTGATATGCGTCCTTGATGAAATTGGGTTGTTACCCCGTAGCCTTTTGGCGGGGGGTGGTCAAGAAACGAAGGCGGGAATTTCGTCTGCCAGCATGTCCCAAACCCGCCTGATACGCGGTGTTTGCTGCATGGCCTGATGGGCTGTCAGCCAAACGGGCAGGGAGGGGATTGGCACGTCCTGCAAGATTTGCTCGACGCTGGGATCGCGTTGACCGACATGGGTTTGGGAAAACCCGATGCCGCAGCCCGCCCGCACCAGCTCCCAATAGGTCACGGCCTCGTCACAGCGGGTTTTGAACCAATCGCGTTTTGCATCCAGCCCCATTTGGCGCATGCCACGCAAGATTTGCTCATCCCGATCAAAACCAACCAGATCGTGGGTGTTGAAAATGTCCTCGATGGTGTCGGGTCGGCCTTTGCGGTCCAGATAGTTGGTCGAGGCAAACATCCCTAGCGGCAGATCACACAGGTGGCGGGTGATGATGTCCAGCTGGGTGGGGCGGTACATTCGTAGTGCGATGTCGGCTTCGCGAAACAGCAGGTTTTCGCTGGCGTCATTCGGGATCAGATCAAGGCTGATTTCCGGGTAGGCGAGGCGCAGTTTCGCGATAATGGGCGGCAGTATAAAATTTGCAACGAAAACGCTGGCGGTGATGCGAACGGTGCCAGCGGTGCTTTGTGCGCGCCCTGCCGCGGCAAGCGATACCTGCATCGCGGCATCGTGCATGGCCCGTGCGGGCGCGAGCAGTTCGGTACCAATATCGGTGAGGGCAAAACCGCGTGGTTGGCGGTGAAAAAGGGTGACGCCCAGTTGTGTTTCGATCTGTTTGATCCGGCGGCCAAGGGTGGGTTGGCTTGTCCCCAGTTTGCGCGCCGCGCCTGACAACGAGCCTTCGTCGGCCACCGCAAGAAAGGATTGCAGCAGGGACCAGTCAAGAGAGCTAAGTGTCTTATCCATTCATTTATGAATACACGGCCCACATAATTAGGCAATTCCTATAAGTTATTGATTGAGGGATAATGGGAAAAATATTGCTCAAAAGGAACCAACCAATGTCGAAAACTGTATTGATCCTTGGTGCCAAAGGCAGGTTTGGCCGCCATGCCTGCACTGCATTTAAGTCCCGAAACTGGGAGGTGCGCAGACTTGATCGAACCAAGGATGATTTGAGCAAAGCCGCCGCCGGTGTGGATGTAATCGTTAACGCTTGGAATCCCCCGTACCCCGATTGGGCCGCGCAGGTGCCAAAGCTGACCGCACAGGTGATTGACGCGGCCAAGGCCAGCGGAGCGACAGTGATCATTCCGGGCAACGTATATAACTATGGAGCCGATGCCCCCGCCCTTTATGACGCGGACACCCCACACCGCGCCCAAAACCCGCTGGGGCGGATACGCATTGATCTGGAGGGCGCGTACCGTGCTTCAAATGTGCGCGTGATCATTGTTCGGGCAGGTGATTTCATGGATACCCAAGCCTCGGGCAACTGGTTTGACATGATGATCCCAAAGCTGGCCAAAGGGCGTTTCACTTACCCTGGAAACCCTGACATTGTGCATGCGTGGGCGTGGTTGCCTGATCTGACATTGGCCGCAGTCGAGTTGGCCGAGATGCGTGCAGATTTGCCTGTTTTTGCTGATGTGCCTTTCCCGGGGTACGCCCTGACTGGCAATGAATTATGTACAGCGATTGGCAACTGTTTGGGTCGCCCGATCGCCCTAAAGAAAATGAACTGGCTGCCGCTGAAAATTGCCCGCCCGTTTTGGCCGCTGGCGCGGCATTTGTTGGAAATGCGTTATCTGTGGAACAAACCCCACCAGATCGACGGCGAGAAATTCGAAACCCTGTTGCCCGATTTCAAAATGACACGGCTGGCCGATGCACTGCCTCTAGCGCTAGGGGATTACGTCGACCCAGACAAGGTGGTGGCGCGAGGCAAGAGTGCCGTCCACGTTTAGCAGGGCTGCGTTGGGGTCATGCGCTTTGGGCCAAAACACACCCGAGGCGCGGACCTTTAAATCACTGGAGGGCAGCACGTAATCCACCCGCATATTGCCTGGACCTGACTCGTCGCGCCAATCCGCAGTGTCCAGCGCAGGATCACTTTCATGAGTTGCGTTCGCGCCACCTTGAATATGCGTTGCCTCCACCGCACCTTGGCTGGTCGGCGTGACATCCTGCACCCTTGGATGCGCCAGCAATCCGCGGATTGCTTTGCTGCGACCGTCGCCGTCAAACGGGTCCAGATTGGCGTCGCCTAGAATTACAAAGGGCGCGCCATCGGGCTGCGCGGCCAACTCCCCGTCCAGATAGGCCGCCCAGAACCGCACCTCGTCATGGTTGCGTTTGCCGTTGCGGTCTTCATCCCCGTCAAACACTGGCGGCGAGGCGTGAAATGCCATCAGGTTTAGCGTGCTGCCCTCAACGGTGATCGGCACCACCCAATGTCCGGTGGTGGACAGCCGTTGCGCGGCTTGCGCCTTGGCTGTGGGGAAGGGCTTGCCATCGACTTGTGGCAACAATGCCTCTGGGAAATCCACCCAGCGCAAGGCTGAAAAGTCTTGAACGTCGGTTTCAGAAAACGGCAGCCGCGATAGAATCGCCATGCCACCTTGGCCTGCGAATTTGCCGTAGCCCTGCGCGTCGCGTGGCCCACCTGTTTGCCCGTCGCCATCCATATCTAACCCCGTGTCCATGCCGGTGTTTGGCCGCAGGGCAAAACGGTGCGGATAGGGGGTGGTTTGTTCGGACAACAGGTCAGCAAAGGCATTCAGGGCCGTGTTGTTGTAGTCATAGTCAAACCCGTTCAACAACAGAATGTCAGGGGAAATATATGCGATGACGCCAAGCACAGCCTGAACCTGCGCATCCTTGCCCGATTGAATGTCACGCAACAAAAGCCCCGGTCCCCGGCGCTCTAATTCGGTGTTGTAGGTGGCAATGCGGATAGGCTCGGTTGTCGTTTCAGCCTGCGTGACCCCACCCAGAGCCAGCCCGCAAATCAGGCTGGCAAAAATCCATTTTGTTCTGCGATGGCGCAGGACTGCTTGCGCTTTTCTGCGATCATCGACGCGATCCGGCCCATGGCGATGCCGCGCATAAACAGACTTGAAGGTAAAAATGCCCATGCCGCCATTGTCCACACCATCGTCTGCGGAGAATCAAGCGTAATCGGATCAAACACGTTCGCACCGGCCTTAATGACGGCGGGTGACAGGAATGGTAACAAGAAACCAAGAGCAATATTAAACCGCGCGTCACGATATAGGCGTTCAACTACATCGCCGCCTGCGGTCGGATCGAACGTGGGCAAGTTCACCCAAACATTGAAGGGTTTGCTATACGAGGGCCAGCCCTGCAAGCGTAGCAAAATAACGAAAACAGCCAATCCAATCAGCGAGACCAGATAGCTGATACCAGCGGTTGTGCGCACCAAAATCAGGCTTTGCACGCTGGCGTCATCTGGCAGCATCAACACCACCAACCGCACGGGGCTATAGGGGAAGTCGATGGCCTGTCCGATCAATGATCCGGTGGCCTCGATAAATAGGGTTAGGGTTGTCGGGTCTGTCTGGCCACGAAACACCACGGACAAAAAGAAAACAGTCAAAAACAGCGAGACATAGCGCACACGATTGAAAGGGGGCGCGTCACGGAATTCGACCAAGCTTGGATAGACCGAATAGTATTCGACAAAGGTCAGGAAGCCGCCGAATATGGCAACCAATGAAACGATTTGAATTGAATCCGGGTTCATGCCGGGCAGCAGCAATGCGGGCGTTGCCACCAACACCACAATCAACATTGCGCGAACAAACGCGCCTATAAGCCGTGTAATCACTGCTCTGTTACCCTTAATTCGGTCGGATGCGATGCTCTGCCGCGCCCTTTTCCCAAACATTTTCCGCACATTATGGCGGCTTGCCTCAATCTTGCCCAATTTTTGCCTTCTTTCACTTTTCAGCACAAGTCATGGTTAACAATATGTAAAAGTTTGGGGCAATTTCATGGAAGAACTGGTGCGACTTTGCATCAAATTAGCAGCAAAAAAGGGCCCGACCATCGCCGGACCCCATATATAGTGGGTGTCATTTTTTTGACCGCTAGTTTTTTAGATGAATCTTAGACCCATGGGCGATCAGAGGCCGACATTGTTTCGAATTTGGAAATTGAATCGGCTTTCTGCATGGTCAGGCCAATATCGTCCAAACCTTCCAGCAAACACTGCTTTTTAAAAGCATCCACATTAAAATTGATCACGTCACCATCCGAAGTGGTGATTTCCTGGGCTTCAAGATCAACCGACATGCGGGCGTTGGCACCTTTTTGGGCATCCTTCATCAGAATGTCGACTTGCTCTTGGGGCAGGACGATCGGCAGGATGCCATTCTTAAAGCAATTGCTAAAGAAGATGTCGGCAAAGCTGGTCGAAATCACACAGGTGATGCCGAAATCTTTGATCGCCCAAGGCGCGTGTTCGCGAGACGAGCCACAACCAAAGTTGTCACCCGCCACCAAAATCGCGGTTTCACGGTAGGCGGGTTTGTTCAGCACGAAGTCAGGGTTTTCACTGCCGTCTTCGTTATAGCGCATCTCGTCAAACAGGTTCTTGCCAAGGCCAGAGCGCTTGATTGTTTTCAAAAATAGCTTTGGGATGATCATATCGGTGTCGATATTGACCAGTGGCATCGGGGCGGCGATGCCCGTCAGTTTGTTGAATTTGTCCATTTTGGTATCCTTTCTCGGTCCGCTCATTAAGCCTTACGGCTTTCTTCGCTCGGCGAACGAAGAAAGCTCGTAAGAGATTGATGAGTGGCCCTTAAATCATGTCCCGAACATCAGTCAGATGCCCTGTGATCGCCGCTGCCGCCGCCATCGCAGGCGACACCAGATGGGTGCGGCTTTCGCGCCCTTGACGGCCCTCAAAATTACGGTTGCTGGTTGATGCGCTGCGCTCGCCCGGCTCCAATTTGTCCGGGTTCATTGCCAAACACATCGAACATCCGGCCAACCGCCATTCAAATCCGGCGTCCAAGAACACCTTGTCCAGACCCTCGGCTTCAGCTTGCAAACGGACCAAACCAGACCCCGGCACAACCATCGCCCGCATCCCGTCCTTGATCTTTTTGCCGCGCAGAATGTCGGCAGCCGCACGGAAATCCTCGATCCGGCCATTGGTGCAGGACCCGATGAACACCGTATCAATCTGGATATCTGTCAGCTTCATACCCGCCTCAAGACCCATGTAATCCAACGAGCGTTTTGCGGCATCGACCTTGCCACCTTCGAAATCGGAGGGGAACGGCACAGTCGCCGTGATTGGCAGCGCGTCTTCGGGCGAGGTGCCCCAAGTCACTGTTGGCACGATGTCTTCGCCTTTTAACACCAGCACTTGGTCGAAATGTGCACCCTCATCTGTGAACAAGGTTTTCCACCATTCCAATGCCATATCCCATTGCTCGCCTTTTGGCGCATGGGGACGGCCTTTGACATATTTATAGGTGGTTTCATCCGGCGCAATCAGGCCAGCACGCGCGCCGCCCTCGATGGCCATGTTGCAAACCGTCATGCGGCCCTCCATCGACATATCGCGGATCACTTGGCCACAATATTCAATCACGTGGCCGGTACCACCGGCTGTGCCGGTTTGGGCAATCACCGCCATTGTCACGTCTTTGGGCGTCACACCGGGCATCAGTTTGCCAGTGATCTCGACCTTCATGTTTTTGCTCTTGGCTTGGATCAACGTCTGTGTGGCCAGAACATGTTCAACCTCGGAGGTGCCGATGCCATGTGCAAGTGAGCCGAACGCGCCATGCGTGGCCGTGTGGCTGTCGCCGCAAACCACGGTCATGCCGGGCAAGGTCCAGCCTTGCTCGGGGCCAACGATATGCACAACACCTTGGCGCACGTCATCGACGGGGTAATAATGCACGCCAAAATCACGCGCGTTTTTATCCAGTGCCTCCAGCTGAATGCGGCTTTCCTCGTTTTTGACTTCTCCCTCAGTGCGGTCCAGCGTGGTGGGGACGTTGTGGTCCGGCACCGCGATGGTTTTGTCCGGCGAATGCACCTTGCGACCCGACATGCGCAGCCCCTCAAAGGCTTGCGGGCTGGTGACTTCGTGGACCAAATGGCGGTCGATGTACAAAAGGCAGGTGCCGTCGTCGTCCTGATGGGCGACATGGGCATCCCAGATTTTATCGTAGAGTGTTTTGGGGGCGGTCATGGTTCATCCTTTCCCGCAAATGAAAAATTCGAGTGTGTTCGGCAGAAGTAAGCTGGCTGACCCTATAGGCCAGCTGCGACCGTTAGGCCCTGACCATGAAACCTCCACGGCAGGAAGGAGTGGTCATCTACTTCGAAAATACGTTTCATATCTAGCGCAATACATGGCGTAACGCGCACGGGCAAGGGTTGTAGGCATTGTCATAGGTATAATAACCGTGCAAACCTGATGAAATGGAGCAAGATGCAGTACAAGAAACGAATGATTTAAGCACACAGGTGCAAATCATGTTCGAGAAGTTGGTGGCGTTTGCCAATACCCTGGTGTTGCCATCTCGGTTGACCCAAATGGGCATCATGATCGCGCTTTTGGTCGTGGCCTATGTGTTCAAACTTTATTTCGGACCAAAGTTCCATGACTGGATGCGCGGCCTTGAGGGGCGGCCAAAATGGCAGTTGCGGGTCTTGTTGATGGTCCACCGGCGCATGCGGTTGGTGGTGTTCGTGATCCTGATCTGGGTCGCCATTTTCATTATGCGTCAGGGGCTAAATCTGTTCCCGTCGCGAACTTATTTGATGGATATTGTTGGCACCATTGGGCTGGCGTGGGTCATGGTGGTGGTTGCCGCACGGTTTATCCAAAACACCTTGTTGCGTCGTATCGCAACGTGGGGCGCGTGGATTTACGCGACACTATATTTTCTGGGACTTGTCGAGGCGACCGAGGCCTTACTGGATCAAATTGCCGTCAATCTTGGGGATTTTCACCTGTCGGCCTTGTTGATTCTCAAGGTGTTGATCGTCACCGCTGTTTTGTTCGCGCTGGCGCGGGGGTTAACCGCCTCGACCACCAAACGCATCAAAGAGAACGACGAAATTTCCCCCTCCATGCAGGTGCTGATGGTGAAATTCCTGCAAGTCCTGCTGTATGGCGCTGCGTTTTTCATAGGTCTGAAAGCCACGGGGTTTGACCTTACGGGCCTTGCGGTCCTGTCCGGTGCCATCGGTATCGGCCTTGGGTTTGGTCTGCAAAAAGTGGTCTCGAACCTTGTGTCAGGCGTGATCATCCTACTGGATAAATCCATCAAGCCGGGCGATGTGATTTCGCTGGGCGAAACCTTTGGTTGGATCAACACGCTGGGCGCGCGCTATGCCTCGGTGGTGACGCGGGATGGCAAAGAATACCTGATCCCGAACGAAGATCTGATCACCAATCAGGTGGTCAATTGGTCCCACACCAACGATTTTGTGCGCCTCGATATTTTCTTTGGAACCGCCTATTCGGACGACCCCCACAAGGTCCGCGCCCTGGCCCGCGAAGCCGCTGCCGGCGTGGCGCGCGTGCTGTCGACCCGACCGCCCGTTTGCCACATCGTTGGCTTTGGCGACAGCTCTGTCGACTATATCCTGCGGTTCTGGATCATTGATCCGACGGATGGTCTGACCAACATTCGCGGCAATGTCTATTTGGCGCTTTGGGACGCGTTTCAAGAAAACGGCATCTCGATCCCATTCCCGCAACGCGAAGTCAAAATGTTGGAAGGAGAAAAATGAAAGACGCCACCAATCTGATTGCCGAACTGCGATCCAAAAAGCTGTCAGCACAAGATTTGATGCGCAAGACCCTTGCCAATATCGACGCGTGGAACCCCAGTGTGAACGGGATTGTTGGGATGCGGCCCGTTGAGGACATCATGGCCGACGCCAAGATCGCCGACGAGACCCCGCCCAAAGGCCCCTTGCACGGGTTGCCCATCGCGATCAAGGATCTCGCCGAAACCAAGGGTATTCGCACCACATTCGGCTCGCCCATCTGGGCCGACAATGTCCCAACGGCCAACTGTCTGATGGTGCAACGCATCGTTGATGCAGGTGCGATCATCATCGGCAAAACCAACACGCCGGAATATGGTCTTGGCTCGCACAGCTATAACCCCGTCTACGGCGTCACCCGCAACCCCTATGACACCTCGGTTTCCGCTGGCGGCTCAAGCGGTGGCGCGGCGGTGGCGTTGGCGACGGGGATGTTGGCCTTGGCCGATGGCTCTGACATGATGGGCTCGCTGCGCAATCCGGCGGCTTGGAACAACGTTTATGGATTCCGCCCCAGCTACGGTTTGGTGCCGGATGATCCGGTGGGTGATAGCTTCCTGCACCAGCTTGCGACCAACGGCCCAATGGCCCGCAGCATCCGTGATCTCACGCTGTTGCTGCAAGTGATCGGCACCCCCGACGCCCGACTGCCCCACAGCATGGCCCCGTTTGAACCACTGCCCGACGCGCCCGACCTAAAGGGTCTGCGCATAGGTTGGGTCGGCGATTGGGGCGGTTATTATCCGATGGACGCCGAAGTCCTAACACTCTGCGAAAGCGGCCTTGAGCAAATGCGCGCGCTGGGCGCGACGGTCAAGCCCTTCACCCCGCCGATTGCGCCTGAACAGCTGTGGCACGCATGGATCACGCTGCGCAGTTGGGCTATCGCTGCCAAAATGGCCCCGCTGTATCATGACCCCAAAACCCGCGAGATGTTGAAACCCGAAATGATCTGGGAGGTCGAACGCGGGCTGTCTATGTCTGCAATCGAAGTCCACGAGGCCAGTGTGATCCGTTCCCAATGGTTCACAGCCTTTGCGGCCCAAGCCGAGGTCGACATCATGGCGCTACCCTCGGCGCAGATATTCCCGTTCAACGCCGATCTGCCTTGGCCCAAAACCGTGATGGGCCGCGACATGGACACCTATCATCGCTGGATGGAGGTGGTTGTGCCCGCCTCACTGACCGGGCTGCCTGCCTTGAACGTACCGGTTGGGTTTGGCGCAGCGGGCCTGCCAATGGGGATGCAACTGATCGGTCAGCGCGGTACGGACGCCCGCGTTCTGCAAATCGGCCAAACCTATCACGACGCCACCGAGTGGCCCCGACAGCGCCCTCCGAAAAATGAGGCGAAAATCAAGGGTTGAACCCACCCCGCAGCGCCCCCATAAGCACACATTGAGATTTAACGATTCCAATGTTAAACATAGACCAAACCACCGCGCAAATAAGGAACGAACGTTTGTCCAGCACCGCAAAACAGGTTTCAGGCAAAGACTTGCTTGACCGCATCCTGTCCTCCCTTGAGGAAAGCAAAGCCGAAGATGTGATCTCTATTGACCTAAAGGGCAAAAGCGAGATCGCTGACCATATGGTGATTTGCTCGGGCCGCTCTACCCGCCAAGTCACAGCGATGGCGGAAATTCTTGCCGATCTGCTGAAACATGAGTATTCGATCTTCCCGAAAATTGAGGGCAAGGATCAAGGCGATTGGGTGCTGCTGGATGCAGGCGACGTGATCGTGCATCTGTTCCGCCCCGAAGTGCGCGAATTCTACCAACTCGAAAAGCTATGGCAGGGCATCCGCCCCACTGACATCGCCTGATGCGGGTGCATATTTGCGCCGTTGGCCGCCTGCGGGCCGGACCCGAGCGCGAATTGCTGGACGACTACCTGACACGATTTGACCGCACGGGCCGCGCTTTGGGCCTTGGCCCTGCCGTGGTGCATGAGGTTGAGGACAAAAAAGGCGGCGGCCAAGAGGCCGAAGCCGTTTTGCTGGAGCGCGCCATCCCCAAGGGCGCGGTGATCTGCGCCTTGGACGAACGCGGCCGTGTGCTGCCCTCGCCCGAATTCGCCAGCAAGCTGGGCAATTGGCGCGACCAAGGCACATCTGATCTGGCATTCCTAATCGGCGGCGCCGACGGCATCGCCAAACCCCTGCGCGCCCGTGTTGATTTCAAACTGTCATTCGGCGCCATGGTCTGGCCCCACATGCTGGCCCGCGTGATGCTCAGCGAACAGCTTTATCGTGCTTCAACGATCTTGGCGGGCGGGCCGTATCATCGCGTTTGAGCGCAAGCAATTATTGAACAACAACAGTTGGAGGTGAGATGAAAAACATCAAGTTACGTATTAGCTCTGAACAAGGGATCGAAGCCACGATTGAATGTGATGGGAGTCAAGGTGGAGTCGAAGACTATTATGCTATTGTCTCCGTTAAAGGATTTATGACTGACAAGAAGGTGTATGGCGTCGACTCTGTGCAAGCGTTTTCACTTGGGATGGGACTAATTGCACAGCTCACCGAAGGCAAACGAGTTGAAGAAGAAGAGCATTTACCTACAAATGGATCGTCTTGGTGTATCGAAGTGGAAAGCTGACGACCCCAGATTGACACCCGTCAATTTGTCAAAAATGGCAGCGCCCGACAGCCCCACGGCGGGCGCTTTTGCGGCCTTAATTCTGGGGACAACGCTGCACTTTATACACACAACAGAACCAACCAAACACAAACCCCAATGCGCCCACCCGGCCGGGTGCTGCCATTTTTGCAAACCGTCCACGCCACCGCCTGTTGCCCTCGCATCCGAGGACGCGTAAAACGCTGGTAACCACATCAGGAGCCACCCATGACCACACCCAAACCCGTCGTTTTGTGCATCCTTGATGGCTGGGGCATCCGCGAGGCCGATGGGGCCAATGCGCCCGCACTGGCCAACACCCCGAATTTCGACCGCATCTTACGGGATTGTCCGTCGTCTCAGTTGACCACCCACGGCCCCGATGTTGGCCTGCCGAGTGGTCAGATGGGCAATTCCGAAGTTGGGCACACCAACATTGGGGCGGGTCGCGTGGTGCCGATGGATTTGGGCATGATTGATCTGGCGATTGAGGATGGCTCATTCGCCCAAAACGCGGCCCTGCAAGATTTCATATCGAATGTGAAAGCCGCAAACGGCACCGCTCACCTTATGGCGCTGATCTCGGACGGCGGGGTGCATGGCCATATCAATCATGTGATTGCCACCGCCAAAGTGATGACGGATGCGGGACTGCCCGTGATGATCCATGCAATCACCGATGGGCGCGATGTGCCGCCGCAATCGGCTGCGGACTTCATGACCGATCTGGTCAATCGCTTGCCAAAAGGGGCCAAGGTCGCCACCGTGATTGGGCGCTATTACGCGCTGGACCGCGACAACCGTTGGGAGCGGGTCGGGCTGGCTTACGGCGCCATGATCAACGGCGAGGGCTTGAGCGCAGACAGCGCAGTGGAGGCCGTTGCGCAGTCCTATGCCAGTGACGTGACCGACGAATTCATCAAACCCACCAGCATCGCGGGATATGCCGGTGTGCAGGACGGTGACGGTATTTTCTGCCTGAATTTCCGCGCCGACCGCGCCCGTGAAATCCTGGCGGCCATTGGTCAGCCTGACTTTGACGGCTTTGAGACGGGCAAACGTCCGGTGCTGTCGGCGTTGCTCGGCATGGTGCAGTATTCCGACGCTCATAATGCCTATATGACCACAGTTTTCCCCAAACGCGCGCTGGTGAACACGCTGGGCGAATGGGTGGCCAAGCAGGGCTTGCGCCAGTTCCGGTTGGCCGAAACCGAGAAATACCCGCATGTGACGTTCTTTTTGAACGGCGGCAAGGAAACCCCCGAAGCAGGAGAAGATCGCTACATGGCGCAAAGCCCCAAGGTCGCGACCTATGATCTGCAGCCCGAGATGTCAGCCGCCGAAGTCGCTGACCATTTTGTGGGTGCGATTGAAGACGGCTATGACCTGATCGTCACCAACTTTGCCAACCCAGACATGGTTGGTCACACAGGCAGCATCCCCGCCGCCGTCAAGGCATGTGAAGCGGTTGACCAAGGGCTGGGCCGCGTGCTGAAGGCCCTGAAAATCGCGGGCGGTGCGATGATCGTCACAGCGGATCACGGCAATTGCGAAACCATGATTGATCCCGAAACTGGCGGGCCGCATACTGCCCACACCACCAATCCGGTGCCTGTTATCTTGGTCGGCGCACCCGATGGTACCACCCTGCATCAAGGGCGCCTGTCGGACCTTGCGCCAACTCTGCTGGACCTCATGAACCTGCCGCTGCCCGATGAGATGACCGGCGAAAGCCTGATTGCCAAATGATCTGGCGTGGCCTCCTTTTCGCAACAGCACTGTCCCTGACAGCCAGCATTGCGGCGGCCGATACCGATCCGGCCCATCTGGCCAAACGCGCAGCACAGCAGTTGAACGTGGCCGCGATTGCCCTGCGCGACGCGGACAAGGCCAGCGACCGCGTCGCAGCCCTGACCCAAACCATCCAAGCCTATGAGGCGGGACTGGTGGCGATGCGCGAGGGCATCCGTCGTGCCTCTATCAGTGAACACGCGCTGCAATTGGAATTCGAGGCTAAAAGCGAAGAAGTCTCGCGCCTGCTGGGCGTGTTGCAAAGCATGCAAGCCACATCCGCGCCTCTGTTGCTGCTGCACCCTACCGGCCCAATCGGTACCGCGCGTTCGGGCATGATTTTGGCCGAAGTCACCCCCGCGATTCAGGTCCAAGCCGAAAACCTGCGTGGCCAACTCGAAGAGGTCGCGCTGCTGCACAGCCTGCAAGAAAGCTCGGCCCAGATCCTGATTGACGGCTTGCAAGGTGCCCAAGAGGCCCGCACTCAGTTGTCGCAAGCCATCTCGGACCGCGTTGATCTGCCAAAACGCTTTACCGAAGACCCCGTGAAAACCGCCATTCTGCTCGACAGCAGCGAAACGCTTGAGGGGTTCGCCAGCGGTTTGGCCAATATTGCCGAAGACGCCGAGCTGCAAATCACCCTGCCGGATTTTGAAGCGGCCAAAGGCACCCTGTCATTGCCTGCCAACGGCACCCTATTGCGCCATTATAACGAATCCGACGCGGCAGGTGTGCGCCGCCCCGGCCTGTTGTTGGCGACCCGTCCACAATCCATCGTCACCACCCCTTGGGCCGCAACCATCCGCTATCGTGGTCCGCTGTTGGAATACGGAAATGTGATGATACTGGAGCCTTCCAGCGGTTATCTATTGGTCTTGACTGGGCTAAACACGGTCTACGGCAAAATAGGCGAGGTCCTGCCAGCGGGCGCGCCTGTGGGGCTGATGGGTGGGAATCCGGCTGAAAATGACGAATTTTTATCGCTATCTGGACAACAGGGTGGTTCCGAACGTACAGAAACACTCTATATAGAGTTGAGACGCGATGCAGAAACGATAGACCCCGAGCAATGGTTCGTACAGACATTGCAGTGAATTCGGACGAACAAGGAATAAGATGTTATGAAGAAATTCGTTATGGCAGCATTTGGCGGTACATTGGCCGGGGTGGTCGCAACCACCCAAATCGCCGGGCCTTTGATTGCACAAGAAAACGCCAGCAACACTTCGGTCTATCAACAGCTTGATTTGTTTGGCGACGTGTTTGAACGCATCCGCGCTCAATACGTTAGCGAAGTCGACGAGGCCGATTTGATCGAGGCCGCGATCAAGGGGATGATGACATCACTTGATCCGCACTCCAGCTACCTGCCACCGCGTGATTTCGACGATATGCAGGTGCAAACCCGCGGATCAAG
>Ga0209633_10002778_pt1 | contig 16644 bp, 20 predicted proteins | sample Cruoilmetagenom1_FD_187290 | JGI IMG/M metagenome (GOLD analysis project Ga0209633, IMG submission 187290) | Oil polluted marine microbial communities from Coal Oil Point, Santa Barbara, California, USA - Sample 1 (SPAdes) (version 2) | ecosystem: Environmental > Aquatic > Marine > Oil seeps ... | reverse complement strand
TAGGAACTGATGGTCGGCGTTCAGTGTAATCGCTTGCCCACTGATTAAGTGTTTTTTAACACTGGCAGCGATTTTAAGCTCACCCGTTAGATCAGAGGCAGCAGCAATAGGTATTGCTAATATGAGCAATAAACAACAAACTGGGAAAAGTTTCTTTTTGTTAAACATTGAGTTTGGCTTTTTAAAGACAAAAAGTGAAGTGCTGATGGTGCATCAGCACGCTAAAAAAAGCTAGTGCTAAGCACATTAATCATTTAATTTAAATGTAGATCATGCAACTTATTCAATTTCAATTGGCGATACCCTCAGATAAATTCCTGGCAGTTTATAAAGGTCAGGCTAAAACAATTTCTGTGATAGCAAGGGATGGGCGACGTATTGAGTTTATGGCTGACAAAGTACGCCCATTTTTAACGCATGAAGGTGTTTATGGGATTTTTGAAATGAAAATTTCGGCAGAAAATAAATTTTTGTCTATAAAACAGATTGTCTAAATCTTGGTTTGTTAAGAGAATTTTGGATGAAAAAAATCACAAATTCGGTTAATCTTGCGTCATTAAAAAAAATCCTGAATTCCCTATGAAAACACCTCTGATAGCGCCTTCAATTTTATCCGCTGATTTTGCACGTTTAGGTGAGGAAGTCGATAATGTACTTATCGCAGGTGCAGATGTTGTTCATTTTGATGTGATGGATAATCATTATGTACCCAACCTGACGATCGGGCCGATGGTCTGTGAAGCACTCAGAAACCATGGTGTGACAGCGCCGATTGATGTTCATTTGATGGTTCAACCCGTTGATCGGATTATTCCTGATTTTATAAAAGCGGGTGCTAGCTACATTACTTTCCACCCCGAGGCATCAGCACATGTTGATCGTAGCTTATCACTGATCAAGGAATTAGGCTGTCAGTCTGGCTTGGTGCTTAACCCAGCTACTCCTTTGAGCTGTCTTGATTATGTGATGGATAAGCTTGATATTATTTTGTTAATGTCTGTAAACCCTGGTTTTGGTGGTCAAAGCTTTATACCAAAGACACTTGATAAATTACGCCAGGTTCGTCAACGCATTGATGAAAGTGGCTTTGATATCCGCTTGGAAGTTGATGGTGGCGTAAAAATAGATAATATTGCTGAAATAGCACGTGCGGGTGCTGATATGTTTGTGGCAGGTTCGGCTATCTTCAATACCGATGATTATGCTAAAACAATCAATAAAATGCGCGAGCAAATTGCTTTATCATATCCTTCATGAGCGACTTGCTCATGAAGGATACCCCAAGCCTGATAGCTTTTGACCTTGATGGGACTTTGGTAGATAGTGTTCCTGATCTGACAAGAGCGATTAATGGAATGCTCGTTGAATGTAATTTAGCTGTCAGAAGCCGTGAAAGTATTAAAGGTTGGGTAGGTAATGGAGCACAAGTGTTGGTAAAACGTGCATTAACTGGGAAAATGGATGGAGAAGTTGATACGTTGGTGTTTGACTCGGCGTATCAGTTGTTTTTAAAATATTATGCATCAAACTTAAGTCACAACAGTGTGCTTTATGAAGATGTAGAGTCGACCTTAGCCTTATTTAAGGAGGCAGGCATTAGTTTGGCTTGTGTGACTAATAAACCCAGTAAGTTTACAGAACCGCTATTAGTTGAGTTAGGTATTGGGTCGTTATTTGATTACATTGTTTGTGGTGATACATTTGAAAAGCGCAAGCCACACCCTATGCCATTATTGAAAACAGCTCGTTTTTTTGGTGCGGTAGCTGCTGAATCTATTATGGTGGGTGATTCGATTAATGATATTGCGGCGGCACAGGCTGCAGGTTTTCTTTCCATCTGCGTAGACTACGGCTATTCAGGCGGATATGATGTACATGAGCTAGGTGCAGATAGAGTCATTAGTCAGTTTTCTCAGCTCGAACAGTTATTATTAGGATAGGTATAAATAAAGTGGGACAGGTGAACAGCTTTTTAATAAAACAACGATGGCGGTACTGGCAATAATACAACAACATCTTGTTGATGCAGCGAGTATACCGAACCAATTATTAAAGAGAGAGATTCATGACGCCAGAACAGTTCCAACAGTTTGCCCAGCAGGGCTACAATAAAATCCCACTAATGCGTACTATCCTTGCTGATTTAGAAACCCCACTTAGTGCTTATATAAAGCTTGCTGATGGCGCGTATAGTTACTTGTTTGAATCAGTGCAAGGGGGTGAAAAATGGGGCCGTTATTCCATAATAGGCTTGCCTTGTGAGCAAGTGATAAAAATAACGGGTGATCAGATATCACTTCAAAACAAAGGCCAGATAACAAAAACAATCCAGCATTCAGCACCCTTAGATTGGATTCGTGAGTTTGCTAGCCAGTTTAAAGTACCCGAAGTAGCAGGTATGCCTCTGTTTAGTGGTGGTTTAGTGGGTTACTTTGGTTATGAAACTATTCATTATATCGAACCAAAGGTAGCTCATACGGCCAAGCCAGATTTGATTGGCTCCCCAGATATTTTATTAATGGTATCTACCGATGTGTTGATATTTGATAACATTAGCAATGAGCTGATGATTATCACACATGTTGATCCTAGCGATTCTGATAGCTATCAAAAGGGGCAAGCGCAACTAGATAGTTTAGTTGATAAATTGGGTAAAACGACGATTGATCGTCATCTCAGCAGCGCTGATGCCTTGCCCACCAAAGAGAGTGATTTTAAATCGGGCTTTACTCAAGAGGGTTTTCAGCAGGCCGTGCAAACGGTTAAAGATTTTATTGTCGAGGGTGATGTGATGCAGGTGGTTTTGTCACAGCGGATGACGATCCCGTATAAAGCGCCGGCAATAAACTTATATCGTGCGTTACGCAGTTTAAACCCATCACCTTATATGTATCACTTAAACTTAGATGATACCTTTGTAGTGGGCTCTTCTCCTGAAATCTTAACGCGCCTGGAAAATGGTGAAGTGACTGTTCGGCCTATTGCGGGGACACGGCCCAGAGGTGCCACTCGTGAAGAAGATGAGGCTTTAGAAAAAGAGCTATTAGCGGATCCTAAAGAATGCGCCGAACATTTGATGTTGATTGACTTGGGGCGCAATGATGCTGGACGAGTCTCTACAACGGGTAGTGTCAAACTCAGCGATAAAATGATTATCGAACGTTATTCACATGTGATGCATATTGTCTCTAATGTAACGGGTGAATTAAGGCCGGAACTGGATGCTATTGATGTGTTGGAGGCAACTTTTCCTGCGGGTACTGTTAGTGGGGCGCCTAAAGTTAGGGCCATGCAAATTATCGATGAGCTAGAGCCTGTTAAACGGGGTATTTATTCCGGTGCGGTGGGATATTTGTCATGGTCGGGTAATCTTGATACAGCAATCGCAATTCGTACGGCTGTGATTAAAGATGGTGAGTTAAATATTCAGGCTGGAGCAGGTATTGTTTATGATTCTGTGGCTGAAAATGAATGGGCAGAAACAATGAATAAAGGGCGGGCTATATTTAAGGCTGTTGCGATGGCGCAAAATGGTCTAAAAGGTGAACAACAGCAAGGTACAAACAAATGAGTGTTTGTCAGTTAGTGATGATCGATAACTATGACTCGTTCACCTATAATCTTGTGCAGTATTTTGCAGAACTAGGTGCGCAAGTGACGGTTATTAGAAATGATCAAGCAAGCGTGGATGAAGTGTTAGCGATGCAAGCGGATCGTTTGGTTATTTCTCCAGGACCTTGTGCGCCTGATCAAGCAGGAATTTCACTAGAATTAATTCATCGTGCGGCTGGTTTGGTGCCTATTTTAGGTGTTTGTTTGGGGCATCAAAGTATTGGTCAGGCTTTCGGTGGGCGTATCGCTCATGCAAAACAGATTATGCATGGAAAAACATCGCCGGTTTATCATGCAAATACAGGGGTTTTTAAAGGACTTAATAACCCATTGATAGCAACACGCTACCATTCGTTAGTGATTGAAAAAGATAGCTTGCCTGATTGTTTGGAAATAACCGCTTGGACTGAATCAGAGGATGGGCAACTGGATGAAATTATGGGTGTCCGTCATCGTAGCTTAGATGTTGAAGGTGTGCAGTTTCACCCTGAATCAATTCTTAGTGAACAGGGACATGATTTATTAAAAAACTTTTTGGATAAGGTTTAGCAATGGATATTAAAGAGGCGCTTGAAACAGCGATTAATCACCAGGACTTGGCAACCGGTGAGATGATTAGTGTTATGCGCCAAATTATGGCCGGTGAAGCAACGCCAGCTCAAATAGGCGGGTTTTTAGTCGCCCTGAGAATGAAAGGTGAGTCGCTGGATGAAATAGAGGGTGCAGTGATTGTGATGCGAGAATTGGCAACTAATGTTGATATTGAGGGTGATTTTCTTGTAGATACCTGTGGAACAGGCGGTGATGGGTCTGATTTGTTTAATGTTTCAACCGCCAGTGCGTTTATTGTGGCAGCGGCTGGTGCTCGTGTAGCGAAACATGGTAATCGTTCTGTATCTAGTTCAACAGGTAGCGCGGACCTGCTGGAAGCCGCAGGTATTAATCTAAACTTATCACCAGAGCAAGTTGCAAAGTGCATCAATGAACTAGGCATAGGGTTTATGTTTGCTCCTGCACACCATAGTGCGATGAAGCATGCCATCGGGCCTCGTAAAGAGTTAGCGCAACGAACTATTTTTAATATGCTGGGTCCGATGACTAATCCAGCGAAGGTAAAAAACCAGGTAATAGGCGTGTTTAATCAGGCGCTTTGTAAGCCTATAGCAGAGGTATTAAATCGTCTGGGCAGTGATCATGTGCTGGTTGTTCATGCTCAAGATGGGTTGGATGAAATAAGCTTGGCGACTCCCACGCATGTTGCAGAGCTGAAAAATGGTAAGGTTGAAGAGTACGATATTCAACCTGAGGAACTGGGCATTACGAGTCAAAGTTTAATTGGGCTGACCGTTGATAGTGCAGAGCAGTCATTGGCACTTATCGATGATGCATTAGGTAAGCAAGAGACGTTAGAAGGCCGTAAGGCGGCTGATATGCTGGCGTTAAATGCGGGCGCAGCCTTATATGCTTGTGGCCTCTCAAACACTATAAAGAAAGGTGTTGAGCGTGCTCAAGAGCTGATCAAATCGGGGGCTGCTAATGGAAAAATGCAGGCTTTAAAAGAAAAAACAATGAGCTATAAAGTATGAACAATCCGCCAGATGTGTTAAAAAAAATTCTTGTTCGTAAATATGAAGAGGTTGAGCAGCGCTCAAAAGAATTATCTATCGCACAGTTACAGGAACGTATCAAAACTGGCTCGCCTGTACGTGGTTTTATCAAAGCGATTAATCAGCGGATAGCCGAGGGTCAGAGCGCTGTGATTGCAGAGGTAAAAAAAGCATCACCGAGCAAAGGTTTATTGCGTGAGAATTTTCAGCCAGCCGACATTGCAAAAAGCTATCAGGCGGGCGGGGCTGCCTGCCTTTCTGTGCTGACGGACAAAGATTTTTTTCAGGGTTCCGAGATGTTTTTGCAACAGGCAAGAGCCGCCTGTGATTTGCCCGTATTACGTAAGGATTTTATCGTTGATGCCTATCAGGTGTATGAAGCACGTTCAATTGGTGCTGATTGTATTTTGCTGATCGTTGCGGCTTTGGATGACTCAACACTACATGCATTATATGAGTTAGCCACGGAGCTTGGTTTAGATGTATTAGTGGAAGTGCATGACCTGGTAGAGCTTGAACGTGCCTTAGCTTTAAATTTAAAATTGGTGGGTATTAATAATCGTGACTTACATACTTTTAAAGTATCGATACAAACCACGCTTGAATTATTATCGTTTATACCTGCTGGAGTAACCGTGGTGAGTGAAAGTGGCTTGCATAAAAAAGAAGATATTGTGTTGTTAAGGAAGCAGCAAGTGAATAGCTTTTTGATTGGTGAAGCTTTTATGCGAGAAAAAAACCCAGGTAAGGCTCTGCAAGCGTTGATGGCTTAACGAACGCCTTTAACGACAATAGTTTTTCCTGCTACATCGATAACGCCTTCTTGCTTCATGGATTTTAAAACACGCCCAGCCATTTCACGTGAGCAACCCACCATTCGTCCAAGATCCTGACGGGTAACTCTAATTTGCATTCCATCTGGGTGAGTCATTGCTTCAGGCGTTTCCGTTAATTCGATTAGGGTACGGGCAATTCGACCCGTTACATCAAGAAAGGCTAAATGGCCAGCTTTTCGGCTGGTTTGTAACAATCGTTTAGCGAGCTGTTTGCCCAGTGTAAAAAGAATTTCTTGGCTTTCAGCTTTCAGCTCATTCTCAAATAAGGTATTAAGCTTGTTATAACTGATCGCTGCTAGTCGACAAGGGGAGCAAGTTTGCACATATACATCCCGTTTCTTTCGTTTTTCTGCAGCCTCAAAAAAACCAGCCTCACCAATAAAATCACCACGGCTTAGATTAGCTAAAATAAATTCATGTCCATCGACTTCATCAACGCGTACATAAGCGGAACCTTCAATAAAATAATATAAGGTATTAGGATCATCTCCCGGTTGGATAATATCTGTTTTATTGGAGTAATCATGTTTGTGACAGAAGCTGATAAAACGTTTGAAAGTTTCATCACTCATGTCTGAAAAATTAAAAATAGGCTTGTTTGTACTCATATCAGATAATTCTAGCAGAGAATAAAAAAATAACAGGATTGCCTGCATCTACTGTTAATACTCTATTTTGTGATATTCTGTGAGCTTAATTTTAAGCTAGGTTTATTAATAATGAATGTGCGAATAAAATGGGTTGAAGGTGCGATGTTTCTAGGTGAAACAGGCAGTGGTCATACGGTTGTGATGGATGGTCCGCCGGAGAATGGTGGTAAAAACTTGGGTGTGCGCCCTATGGAGATGCTCTTAGTGGGTATGGGTGGTTGCAGTGCTTTTGATGTGAAAATGATTTTGGATAAGGCGAGGCAAAATGTGACTGATTGTGTTACTGAAATTGAAGCAGAGCGTGTTGAAACAATCCCAAAGGTTTTTAGTAAGATTCACCTACATTTTATAGTGACTGGCAAAGGGTTGACAGAAAAAGCGGTTGGACGTGCGGTTAACTTATCAGCTGAGAAATACTGCTCAGCTTCTATTATGTTGAGTAAAGCCGTCGAAATAACACATGATTTCGAAATTATTAATGTGGAAGACTAATGAAACGACCTAATCCAACAACGGGTATGCGGCATGTTGCATTAAATGTCAGAGACTTGCCAGCTTCAGAGCATTTTTATGTTGACTTAATGGGTATGACGGTTGAGTGGCGACCTGATGAGTCGAGTGTATATCTGACGTCAGGCAACGACAACTTAGCCTTGCATTCGGCAACTGGAGAAGCATCAACGGGCGTACCCGTATTGGGGCATATTGGTTTCTTTTTAGATAGTGAGGAAGACGTTGACCAATGGTACAGTTTCCTAAAACACCATGATGTAACGATGAAAACAGCACCGCGTAAACATAGAGATGGCGCAAAAAGTTTTTATTGCCTTGATCCTGAGGGCGTGATGGTGCAAATTATTTGCCACCCACCCTTGATAGGTCGTTGACTTGAAGGGGCAGAAGTTTGGTGTATTAAAATTGAAATTTCTTTAGCGGAAAAACCAATAAAACAAGCAGTAAAGGTAAAAAAACCAGCAAAGGAAAAAAATTGGACCATTGTTGACTTTCACCAATCAAATACCCCGCTATTGTTGGGCCAATTAAAACGCCCACACCTTGCCCTGTCACCACAATACCAATAACACGTCCTATATCAGCGGGGTTTGATGCCATACGAGGTGCTTGTGCAAAAATAGCAGTGGGAATCATACCGAGAAAAAATGCATACATTGCTAATAACCCCAAACTAATAGAAGAGCTAGCCTGTATGTTGAGCAATAGCACCATAATCAAGATTAAGATTAGAGCAGGGTAAATCATGATTTGAGGGGGTGTTATGTGACGGTGAATTAAGAAGCCTCCCGCTAAATTTCCTGGAATAATAAATAAGGGAAGAATTGAAGTAATTAAGATTGCATCATTAAGAGAACTACTTTTCACCTCGACTAGGTAAGAAGGTAAATAGGTTATCAAGCTAAAAAAATTAGCGGTAAAGCAGATGAAAATGAGGGCTAGAATTGAAGCACCTGGAATAACGGACTGCCTTATTGGCATTGATTTAGGGTCTGTTATTTTAATCATTAGCTCAGGTATACGCGTGGAAAGTAATAACATGGGTAATGCCAGTATTGCAGTTACTCCCCAAAGCCAGCGCCAATCAAGATATTGAAGGATAAAAGGGGAAGCTAAAAAGACTAAAACACTTCCCAATGGCATCCATAGTGCCCAAACGCCCATTGTTAAACCCATATCACTAGGCTTTGATAAGTGAGCAATCAGAACAGGAGCTGAGACTGAAATAAGAATAACGGCGATACCTTCAATAATACGGCCAGTAATTAACCAGTTTGCTGAGGGAGCAAACATGGTTGCCGTTGCAGAGATAATAATAATCAATAAAGCAATTTGGAGCACTTTTTTCGGGCCATGTTGACGGGCTAGTGATCCTGTATAAACGCCCAATAACACAGTGCCAATAGCTACCGACGACATGATCCAGCCGATTTGTACTACATTCAGTTGAAGTTCATGCTTCATTGCGATTAAAGCAGGGCTTGCTTTTGTGATAGCAATAGCGGCTATTAAGCCAGTTAAAAAACTAAGCCAGATGCCTCTCCATTGGGTTGATTGAGGTGTCGTCATAAAAATACGGTTAATAAAGAGGCGAGTTGAGGGGCAATAAATAAATAACTGATCGTGCCAATGGTTAAGGCTGTACAGAATAAAGCAGAATCCAGCTTAAACCGGTCGGCAAGAGCGATGCCAACAATAACGGGTGGCGCAGCAGCAGTGATACTGGTGACTAGCAATACATCACCTGAGAGCCCGATCGGGGCAGCACTGACAAAAGCAATCGCGGGGCTAATAAAAAGTTTTATTAGCATCGCAGGAATGGTGAGAAGGACATATTTCAGACTGTTGATTTTAAAGTTCAAACCCACCATGACTAACAACAAAGGAATCGCAGTTAAACCAAGCATTTTTAATGCCTCAACAATGGGCTCCGGTGCGCTCCAGCCAAAGAAACGAAATAATAATGCAGCAACAATAGCCCAAACTGGAGGCATTAATAGTAGCTCTCGACCTAAATGCCCACCTGCAATACGAGTACCAAAATGTGCAGCTACAAGAACAGCAATAATCCAAACAAAAGGCACAGTGGCTAGCAAATCATAAATTAAAGGAATGCTGGTCATTTCTTGGTCATATAAGGCTTCAATAGTGGGGACAGACATCCCCATCCCATTTCCAAAGCTGGCGGCTAAAATTAAAGCGCCCCCTTGAGCGCGAGAAATAAAACCTCGGCGGATCATAAAAGAAAATATAATTAAGCTGATGATAAGGCAGGTGCCAATAGTAATCGTGCCTGTCAGAGGGACTTGGTATAGCTCATCTTTTAGTGGTGAGGTGAGCATAATGTACAAAATTAATGCTGGGGCCATTAAATTAACCACGAGGGCATTTAATGTATTGCGCAGTTGCTGGGCACTGACTCCAGCGGGTTCAACATGAGGCCATAAGGCGCCAACAGCCAGTACAATAACCATGGGAAAAAGATCACTCATTGATGTCGCTCCTAAGCTTTGCCAGCAATTTGAATTGAAATAGCAGGTGCCTCGGTTAGAAGATGCATGGCCATGACTTGATCGCGGATGGCCAACTCGGGAGCAGTCATACGTTGGCGTTGGCGTAGTACTTCTAACCATGATTCTGACATATACATTTCAGAAAATAAATGATGATCATTGGCGTCATGAAAGATTTGCCAAAAATAAGCGCCATTCCTTTTTCGGTTAACACGCATCTGTTCCATTAGCAGTAGGAACTCATCAACTTTATCAGGTGCAATATGATATTGAATAGTCACCATGACAGGGCCTTTATCAGCTTCAATGGCATCTGCATTAATAGGTAAAGACCATTGAGTTGGGGTACCTTGGTCAAGTTTGTCAGTTTCAATAGCAAAACGTTTGCTAGCCAAGAGTGTTAACAATAGCCCAGTAGAGGCTAGGTAGATGGCTAGGCTACTGCCATAGTCATCAGATAATTGCCCCCAAAGCAAACTGCCAAAAGCCATACTGCCACCAAAGGTGAGCATCACCAATGAGATGGTTCTAGCGCGTACCCAATTAGGCACTACCAGTTGTGCGGCGAGAATAAAGGAAGAAAAACTAAAAATCCATGAAACACCCAGGGCAATGAGAGTCAGTGTTAGCGAGTACATAGTCGGCTGATAGGCAAGCAGAATCATAGGCAGTGATAAAAGAACCGTTGATAAGCTGATGACTTGGTTACGTGACATCAATCGGTGGCATTTGGGTAATAAAAAAGCGCCGATAATAGTGCCAATACCAACAACTGCCATCGAAATGCCATAAGCTTGTGAGTCCATTTGCATTTCGCGGATCACAATAACGGGTAGTAATGCCCAAGAAACACTAGCAAAAAAGAAAAACAATGCGCTTCTTAAGAGCACGACTCTGAGTGAGCGAACATTACGCGTGTAGCGTATGCCTGCTTTAAAAGCGCCCATAAAACGTTCAACAGGCAATGCAGATGGGTTATTAGGTTTTTCAGGTTGCCACTTATACAGTGCATACATCAATACAGTGAAAGAGACAGTGTTGAGCGCAAATACTGTGGAAGGTCCGAACTGATAAATAACAAAGCCACCAATAGCAGGGCCAATGGCGCGTGTGATATTGGTGCTAAGCGTGTTTAGGGTAACTGCACCGGCTAGAGATTCTCGAGGAGCAAAATCAGGCACGCTGGCTGCCCAAGCAGGGCGCATCATGGCATTACCAATGCCTAAAGCAAAGGTAAATAAGAGCAATAGCAAGGGTGTCATGATGTTATAAAAGGCACTGATGGTTAAACCAAGTGCAGATAAAAACAACAAGATATGAATCACAAAAAGCATGCGTCGGTGATCGACTAGGTCAGCTATTGTTCCAGCGGGGTAGGCAAGGAAAAGAAAGGGTAGTGAAATAGCCGTTTGGATAAGTGCGATATAAAGATCTGACGTTGGCATGGTTGCCATCAGCCATGTCGTACCAATCTCATTCATCCATGTACCAATGTTAGAGATGGTCATAGCAATAAACATAACCCTAAATAAAGGTGATTGAAACGGTGCTATTAACAAGTTTTGTTTCATAGGAAGTTTGGATTAGTGTGGGAGTGTTTGGCGTTCATTGTATCAGGTGTTATTGATGATTGTTGAGTTGTTAATGTGGGGTGATATGAATAAAAACTAGAAAAAATAAGCGCTTATAGAGATTTCAAAACGTTCGCCTTTTTTATAGTGTAAGGTGCATAAATTAATTATGCTGTGATCTCCGATTTATTTGATATCCATCTCAATAATCTAACTCATAGAGCAAAGAGGCGAAGAAAAGCTTCTCAGCGGGCTGATCTAAGCTTATGATAATCTGCCTATAAAAAAGCGAGGTAATGATGGGTATTGAAGTAGAGTCGTGGCATTGGCTAGTTTTAGGGATGATGTTGATTGGCTTTGAAATATTTATTCCTAGTTTTACCGTATTATGGTTTGGTTTGGGGGCTTTCATAGTGGCAGGGCTGTTATGGCTGTTACCAGAATTGACGTTAAGCCGGCAATTATTTGTTTGGGGAATAACATCGATTGTTTTTGCTCTTGCCTGGTTTAAATTTCTTCGACCCTTGATGAAAGATAAAACAAAAGCAGGCATTGCGCGTGAAGCGATAGCCGGTGAAATAGGGCTGGTAGTTAAATTACCGACTGAAGCGAGCCGAGGGCGTATCCGTTTTACGATACCCATTTTAGGCGATGATGAATGGGAATTTATCTGTCAAGATAAGGTTATACTAGGTGATAAGCTCGTTATCAAAGGTGCATCGGGTAATACGTTAGTTGTCGATAAAGCTAAATAGTGATGTGTTTGAATGCAGGTTTACTTTAATAACTCATTAGGGGTAAGAAAATGGATGGTTTGATAGTCGCAGTGGTTTTTTTTGGTTTGGTCTTTTTAACGGTCTCAATGGCAGTAAAGTTGGTTCCGCAAGGCTCTAAATATGTGGTACAGCGTTTAGGAAAATATGCTAAAACGATGGGGCCCGGTTTGAACTTTATTATGCCCTATATGGATCAGGTCGCTTATAAAGTGACGACTAAAGATATTGTGATGGATATTCCATCACAGGAAGTGATTACTCAGGATAATGCAGTGATTATTGCTAACGCCGTTTCATACATTAATATTATTTCACCAGAAAAAGCGGTATACGGTGTTGAAGATTACCGTGTGGCGATTGAAAACCTCGTACAAACGTCCTTGCGTTCGATTATTGGAGAAATGAAGCTAGACGATGCTCTGTCTTCTAGAGAAGTGATAAAAGCTCGACTTAAAGAAGCGATTTCAGATGATATTTCTGACTGGGGAGTTACCCTCAAAACAGTGGAAATTCAAGATATCACGCCCTCTGGGACAATGCAGAACGCTATGGAAGAACAAGCTGCTGCAGAGCGCCAACGTCGCGCAGCAGTAACAAGAGCTGAGGGTTTGAAAGCGGCGGTTATTTTAGAAGCGGAGGGACGTTTTGAAGCGTCAAAACGTGATGCAGAAGCGCAAGTGGTATTGGCCGAAGCGAGTCAGGTAGCCATTACTAAAGTATCTGAAGCGATACGAGAAAAAGAGTTGCCAGCCATGTATTTGTTAGGTGAAAAATATATTAGTGCAATACAGGACTTATCAGCTTCTGATAATGCAAAAACAATTTTGTTACCTGCTGATTTACCAGCCGCCATTAGAGGGATGTTAGGCGGCCGGTAAGCTATAAGAAATTTATAATAAGCTAACGCGTGCTTTACCACGATTACTTTTTATGACTTCAACCCGGTTGCCAACTCTAAAAGCGGCGGCTGGGTCAGCTTCTTGCACAATAACTTGAACATCGCCTTTATCCATTTGTATGGTGAGCTGGACACCATTGGCTTTATTAACGGACTCCTGTACTTTGTTGCCAATAATACCACCAGCAACTGCACCTACGACGGCAGCAACGTTACTACCTGTGCCGCCACCAACACTACTCCCACTTAGGCCACCAATCAACGCGCCTGCTCCTTTACCCAGTAAATTGCCTTCAGAATCAATCGTGACCGCTACAACATTGGTTACAGTGCCAGTTGAAGTGCGCATTGTTTTGTTAGCTTCGCTTTCACCATAATTTGTAGTAGCGTTACCGTAAGGATTTGGGCCTGCGCAGGCAGTCAATACAAGTAAGCTAGCAGATACTAATATTAAAATAGGTAATTTCATCGGAGCTCCATTTATTCAACAATTGTTGAACAGTCTATCAAGAAATAACGTTTAATGTTTTTTTTGTTGAAAAATCTTGGTAACGTTCATTGACCCAGTTGTTTCAAAAGGTATTGGAAAAATATGAGCCATGAGTTCAGTTGTACCGAGACTGATTTTACCTCGCAAACGGTAATTGAGTTCCTTGTCGGCTTTTTCTCCAAGGTGTTGTAATTGCTGTATCAGGCCCAACGTACTGCTAAATAGGGTGACTTGTAATTTTCCTTGTGAAAAGGCAGGAATATTAAGTGGGTGATTAGAAACACCATGTGCAAATTCTCGGCTATTGATGTCCAAGGTGTAACTTAGCCCTTTGATATATAAAGCTGTCTCATTAGGATTTTGAATATTTAAGGTCAGTAAATATTGTTGCTCTAATAACTGAGCCTCTTGTACTTGAATGCCAGTAATGCTGACTCTAGGTGGTTCGGCATGGTAAGTAATGCCTGCACAGGCCGTTAGTAAAAGAATAAAAGGAAGAATGAATAAAGAGTGTTTCATAGAGAGCGCCTCGGCTAAAGTACGTACAGCTTATCAGGTTTTAATTTATAAAATAACAGGGGGCTGATCAGCCACCCAGGGTGTATGTTTTTGCATCACACTATTAAATAAATCTGAGCTTTTTAGATAATTTAACCAGCGTTGTAAATGGGTATGGGGTGTTTGAGCAAACCAGCTGATGTCAACATGGGCAAATTGTCGAATGAAAGGGAAAATCCCAATATCAATTAAGTTGAGCGATTGACCCAGCAAAAAGGGTTGCTTAGCCAATAGACTATCAAGCTGCTTTAGGTAGTCCTCTGCTTGGGTTCGATAAAAACTGGCGGGATAGTCAGGAAAACGATCTGCATATTTATAGAGGTCGAGTTGTGGTTTAAAAACATGATCGTTATGTTGAATAAGAGATATGACTTGTTTTGCTTGATGAGGCTTACCTAATAGCTGGTTGGGGTCTTGTTGTGAGATAGCCCACTGTGCAATGTCCCAGCTTTCATCAATCACATGACCATTAGGCAAGTGTAAAACAGGAACGGTTCCTTTAGCTGAAAGGGCTAGCATCTCCTCAGGCTTGTTTCTTAATGTTATTTCACGTAATTCAACATGAATATGACAAGATTTAAGTGTCATTCTCGCTCGAATTGCATAAGGGCATCGACGAAAAGAGTATAAAATGGGCGATTGAGACATGTTAAATGGAAGCTAATTAGTGTTGATGGCCACCAACACCATGTACATGCCCGTGGGAAATCTCTTCACTACTGGCCTCTCGAACCTCAACAATTTCAATATCAAAATGTAATATCAGACCAGCTAAGGGGTGGTTGTTATCCACTTCAACCATAAACTTGCCTGTTTTTACAACAGTCACTTGTTTGGGGCCATGTTCAGTTTGAACAGTTGCAAGCATGCCGGGACGCCATTTTTTAGCACCGATTAGATGTTTAGTCGGTATGCGCTGTGATGAGTCTTCACGACGTGCTCCGTAGCCTTGCTCAGGTGTGACTATAGTGGTGAATTTCTCTCCTGAAGATTTGCCTTCCAAGCAGTTTTGTAGGCCGGGTATAATATTGTTATAGCCGTGTAAGTAGGTTGTAGGTTCTTGCTTAAAAGAGGATTCAATTTCCTCTCCAGCATTATTTTTTAGGGAATAATGAAAACGTACGACGGAGTTTTTTGTAATAGTCATGATAAAAAAGCTGCTTCAGCGACATGTCAGTGTTATGTATGAAGTGTGATTTTATCACCCTCAGATAGGCTTATTGTTGAAACTTTGTTAGTTTGTATTAATTTAAGTATTTCTTCAGAAATAGGGAATGTCTGTAATAAGTCTGCATTTTTGACAATAGGTAATGCTTGTCGGCGGTCTTCGCCTTTGAAACGCGTAAAATTATAAAAGGCCCATAAGAGCAACGCAGAAGTGAGACCAACTATGGAGCCGAGAAGAAAAGGTAGGGATTCAAAGAAGCTATCAGTGCCTTCAAGTACAAACATTTGGTGGTGAAAGAACTCTACTTGTAATAACCAGCCGGTTAAAGTAACTAGGGGAATCCATAGGTAGAACCAAATAACCCAAAAGCACAGGGTTAATAGAGTAGAGGTGAATTTGAGCCTAAGTGATTGTAAGCTTGGCGAGTTGATAATAAGCTCATTACTCACGTAACCCCCTGTCGGGACTCACCCACGTTGCTTTAACACCTTTTTTTCTTAGTAGAGCACGAGGGAACCCTCTTATGATAGCAATAACATTGACAACCCAATAAATAATGGGGAACCAAATGATCCAGAAAAAGTATTTCCAGCTACTTTTTTCATACCGGTGTTCTATTGACAAGCTAACAGCAAACTGTATAAGGCAGGTTATGCCTAAAAGAACGCCTCCCCAGCTCGGTAGAAGTGCAGGCACTTCAATAGCTTCCGGTAGCTCTATAATAAAGCCTAAGCCCCAAAGAATGACAGTAATGACAATGCTAAAAGACCAAAAAACGCTGGTTAGAAACTCTAAGTAGATCATCCACATACGTCTCGATTTCCAAATGCCGGTATGTTTAAAATATTTTAATAAAACTTCTATGCCACCTTGTGCCCAGCGAGTGCGCTGTTTTAATAAGCCAGTATAGGTTTCAGGCATTAAAATCCAGCATAGAGCTTGTGGTTCGAAGCGAATATCCCAATGATCTAGCTGTAATTTCCAACTGATATCAATATCATCGGTGACCATATCGGTGGACCAATATCCGACACGGTGCAAAGCTGATTTTCGAAAGCCAGCTACCACACCGGACACTGTAAATACGCGCCCATAAACACGCTGTGCCCGTTTAATTAAGCCGATAATGGCTGAAAACTCACCGACCTGAATTTTTCCCAATAAGGATGAACGTGTTCGGATGCGAGGATTACCTGTTACTGCGCCCACTCGAGGTCCGTTAATAAAGTGACTCATGATCCAGTTAACAGCATTAAAATCTAAAAGTGCATCACCATCAATACAAATTAAGAACTCATTTTTTGAGGCGATTGCACCTATATTCAGAGCGGCAGCTTTACCCTGGTTTTCTTCAAAATGGATAACACGTAGGCAAGGGTGCTTTGCTGCTAATGTATTGAGAATTTCTCCCGTATTATCACTGCTAGCATCGTTAATAGCGATAATTTCAAA
>Ga0209633_10002776_pt1 | contig 16657 bp, 11 predicted proteins | sample Cruoilmetagenom1_FD_187290 | JGI IMG/M metagenome (GOLD analysis project Ga0209633, IMG submission 187290) | Oil polluted marine microbial communities from Coal Oil Point, Santa Barbara, California, USA - Sample 1 (SPAdes) (version 2) | ecosystem: Environmental > Aquatic > Marine > Oil seeps ... | reverse complement strand
TTACCACTTTTTATTGCTTCATCAATAAAAACTTTTTGAGGATCGGAAAAATTCTTCCCATTCGTATCTGAGAAACTTACTTTTGGTTCCATTCCTTCAAGCTTGCCATTGGTATAAAGAGAGCCACCGATATTAAGCATAATTCGATTGTCAGCAGTTACAGTTAATTGTGGATCTCTTAGATCAACACCTCTTTCAAAAATATGAGCAACTGATGACCAGTTTTGTCCGTCTTCAGATTCAATAACCCTTATTGAACCGTTTATGTCAGAAACATGACCGGAACTTTCTCGAAAAGAGCAGTAAATTTTTCCATTAAACTCAATTAAACTAGTGAAGGCATTATGAGCAGCTCTATCCCAAATTCTTTCAACAGAAAGAATCAAATCGTGTTCTGGTGTATTTTGAGAAATTATTTCGCTTGGAAAAATGAAGAGAACTAAAAATGTAACTAGGTATTTTTGAATTCTTTTAACCATAATATTCCTATAATTAAAAATTATTTTTAACTAGTGAGATAATACTGAAGCTGGAATTTCCTCTTTAGTAATGTTCGGACCTTTCCAAGAAAGTTTCAAACCTTGACCTCCCTTCAATTGAAAATACTTAAGAACAATTTTATGTTTTCCTTTTAGGAGAGCAACTTCAGCAGATTCCTCTGTTATTGCATGTGGTCCATCAAGATTAATTAACTCATGATCATCCAAATACAAAATACTTCCGTCATTTGAAGCAAGAAACAAAGTATATTTCCCATCTGTAGGAATATCAATGTATCCGTTGAATTTAAATGCAAAGTTTATATCCTTCATCCGATTATTAATATTAAAAGTTTCAATAACTCCACTTTCTTTAATAGCTAATTTTTCGATTTTATTAACTGCATGAACAATACCTTCATAGTAATCAAAAGATATTCCCTTCCCCTTACTATGTTTTACTTCAATAGATTTTTGCATTACATTCGTTCCAACATACATTGATATTAGTTCACTTTTTGTTTTCCCATTTGCCTTTGCCTGTACCCACAAAGGTGTCGTTCGCGAAACTGTGATTGGTGATTCATACAAAATATTTGGCATCTTTCTTTCAAGGCTATAAAAAATCTTTGCCTCTTCATCTACACAATTTAAAGCAACAATACCGTTACTATCAACATCAATTGATGGCGTTGCGGTTACTTCACTGTAGATCCAATCCAAGCTTAAACGAGTAATTTGAGTTGTAGCTAACCCAACATTTTTAGATCGATCTCCTGCACAATGTCCAAGTAAAACTTGATCTCCAACAAATTCTATTGCAGTATAGCAATACCATCCATTAGGATCACTTTCAATTGTCTTTGTTTTTTCCCAAGTTACTCCTTCATCCTTTGAGATTGCTAAATTAAATGGTGTACGCTTTCCTCCGTCATGAATTGCTTTATAATTATTATTCCAAACAAGCATCAAATCCCCAGTTTGAGGTATCCTTTCTATTGATGCAGGGGAAAGTGGAGACTTAATATTTCCAGGTTTAAGCTCTGACCAATTCTCTCCATAATCGTTGGAAAAAGAAATGTATTGCACACCTGATTCAGTCCTACAAAAGAGCATCAATTTTCCGTCATTTAGTTCAACAATTCCAGGCTCTTGTGTAGTTGCGTTCTCTGGATTTGAAGCGTCGTTACTTCTCTTCCAAGTTACTCCTTCATCATCAGAATAGTAACACCTTATCTTTCCAATAATAGTAGTTTCACTATCAGGTGTTTTATGGAGTGAAGTTGGAAAGATTATTCTACCTGATTTAAGTCTCACAACTCTATCATTATTCACAACAAAATATCCACTATCTGGAATACACCTAATAGGTTCACTCCAATTTTTTGCTTCATCTTCAGATGTTCTAATATACGGGATACAGTCCGACTCCGAATTTTTCCTCAAATAAAATAAAGCAATTTTGTCATCCTTCAATCGGAATAATGAGACAGACATTACATTCATCCCGCCTTCATTTCCAATAATTATTGAATCTTCCTCCGTCCATGTTTTTCCATTATCATCCGAATAACGTCCTGCCAAATGAGCCCCTGCATTATCACCAGTACCTTCTGTAAAGAATGTGTAAACAAATAATATCCTACCATTATTAAGTTTAATAAAATCACCCTCACTATTGCGGGGATTTCCTTCTCTAGGTTCAAGTCGTAAAACAATTTCTTTTCCGTTATTTACATTTTCATTTGAACTACAATTTGTGAAAAGTGTAATTATTAAAAATAGTATAGCTGATAAATTCACAAGTTTTTTTAAAATCATATTATTGGTTCTCTTCAATTTAATTTGAGGTAAATAAGATTTTATAGTTTATTATTTTCCCCAAGGGACTGATAATCCAAGCTCCTTTGGTGATCGAGGAATATAATACAATTCAAACTTCCACCAACTATAACCATGCATTGGTGAATCTGATAAATAAAGAGTCACAGTAAAATCATTTTCTGCAGATGGTTGCTCCAACACGAATGGACCAAACGACCTTGATTGAATATCAACTGGTATAATAGTGTATTCTTTTGGCGGTATTGCTGTCGAAAACTTTTCAGTAGTTTCAAGTATATCGTCATATCGTAGATGTTCAATCTCAATTTCATTTCCTTTAACTTTGAAAAGATCACGTCCATCAATTCTCCCTTGCCAATATAAAATTTTGACTGCTTCCTCTTTGTACTTTTCAAGTACTTCAATATATTTTGTTTGTTGATCATCTATTAACTTTTTTATTCCTTTGTCATCTGGGGCATTAACTAGTATTTCCTCTGCTCTCTCAATATCTTCCAAGACTGTATTAATATTAACTTGTAGTTGTTCAATACCATCAAGTCGATATACAAATCCAGGCACTTTTCTAAATTCATCCATTGCAGTTTTTAAGCTTTCTGAATATTTAGATAATTGATTTTTATGTTCAAGAGATTTAGTCTCTCTATATTGGAAATAACTGATCATTGCTTTCACGTAATAATTGTTAACTTTAACTAATGTGTATGTCATTTCAACATTATTAACTAGTTGCTCCCTCTTCTTCAAATTAGAAATATTTTTGGCTGATTTATTAGCTATACTCCTTGCTTCCTCTGCTAGTTTTAAACCATGATCTAGATAAAGATAGGTTTCCTCAATCCATGGGCGGCATCTTAAATAAATATCATTAAGAAATTCAATATGCTTACGTCCACTATCAAGATTTGGCAAACCCTTTGTTGGGAAAGTTGTCAATCTTAAATGAGTTAATGAAGCAAACTGTCCATGGGCAGCTGGTGCAATATATATTCCATATTTGTAAATTCTTGGAGTAAGCAAAAGCAGTTCAGATAAATCATCAGCGACTTCTTTCCCAAAATACATTGCCGCAAAATCATGAGCAATTTCTTTCACATCTATATTTGGTTCCCATGCTAATCTGTAAACAGTATAAGCTGTTAACGACCATGTGTCCCATCCTTCATTTGAAGATAATCCAAAGTCAGCACCTTTACAATTGCTATTTTCAGGAGACAAATAGGTTTTCAAACCACCTTGAAAGTATGTACCTGGAAAAGTAGGAAGAATACCACAATTATTATTCCCATGATAATCAAGCACAGATAACAAAACTATCATGTTGTGTGGTGTTTGATTAAAAGTTGGATTATAAGGTTGATGAAAATATCGGTCGGTAGTACTCATATATGGTGACATATATAAATTCTTAACTGGAATTTCTTCCGTAAATATCTCTTTAAATACTTCTGGAATAGAGTGTTGTTCGTGAGAACTTGTAACCCACGTACGTTGGTAATAAATTTTATCAAATTCACCAACTACAACATCATGTATTTTTTTCACCCATGTTCGATATCGTTTTGCTAAATTCCAATCGTTATCTCCATCGTGCATTACATCAAATGCTTTGAAGTTACCACCAACTCGTGTAGCTTCACCAGTACGGTGACGCACGCCGTCAATTTCTGGCATTGCTTTTAACAGTCTTCTATACTTAGCCTGAACAGCATTCCAAAATGCAGGGTCTTCAGGATTTAGTGTCGCTCCAAATTCTTCTAATAATGCTGGGTGGTAAGAGAACTCATCTTCATAAACTATAAATTTGAGATGTAACGAATGTGCATATTCAATAAGTTCTTTTAACTCTTCTCTATTCTTTGCATTATTAGTTTTTTCTGGTTCAGAATCCCATGGGACAAGGTGATTAACAGTATGACTTCCCCAGACCCAAGTCGCTCCAAACCGTAAAGCTTGTCTCATTTGAGCTTTGGTATTGCCACTTGTGAAACGAATTTTAAGTTCTGGTGTGCGTACTGTATTTATATTTGGGAGTGATCCGTTTACTTTTAATCTATCATAAATCCAATAAAGTCCATAAACTTCACCAAGAATTGAACCACCGGAAACTACCATAACATTTTTTGAAGAAATTTTAGTAGTTATAATTTGGAAGCTCTGTTCATCCTCAAGATTTACTGGCTGAATGATATTTTTTTTTGAGAGTTTTTTTACAATGTCACTTCTAGAAATATTACCGATAATGATAGTATTATCTATTATCTGTGAGCTTTCATCTGCAATTGATAATTTTATTCCAAAACTTGAACCAGCCTTCTTCAAATCAGCAAGAGCTACTTTTATAGCTTCATCACTTCTCAAACGCTCGCTAATTATTATCTTCCAATTCTCATTTGCAATAATATCTGCAAAATAAAACACAGTAGTTAAGAACAACAGTATAATCATTTTTGAAGATTTCATATTTCTCTCATCTATTTATAAAATACAATCATTACTTTACAATATAAACTAGTCAAACAATTATCTTATCAAAGTTCTCTAATCCAAATATTTCTATAGCTAACCCAGCAACCGTGATCTTGCAGTGAGATTGGTTGTTTAGGATCATGTTTCTCATAATATGGTTCCCCCGAATGTACTGTAAGACCCTTTAGTTCAACATGATTTTGAATCAATACACCATTATGAAGAACAGTAAAATACCCTGGTTTACAAATTTCTCCATCTTCTTTAAATACTGGTGCTTCAAAAATGATATCATAAGTTTGCCATTCACCTGGTTCTCTGCAAGCGTTTACCAACGGAATATGTTGTTTATAAATACTGCCAGCCATTCCATTTGAATAGGTAATATTTTTGTAAGAATCTAAAACTTGAACTTCATAACGACCTTGTAAAAAGACACCACTATTTCCTCTATCTTGTGATTCATCAACAACTACTGCTGGACTTCTCCATTCAATATGTAGTTGGCAATCACCGAAAGATTTTTTAGTTCTAATGCTACCGGATTTTTCTACAACAGTCATTCCACCATCTTCTAATTTCCATTTGGCTTCACCACCTTTTGAACTTTCCCATTCATCCAAATTAGTACCATCCAAAAGAATTATTGCATCTGATGGTGCTGTATTTACAGTTCCCGGAGTAATGACAACTGGATCCTGACCCCAAATTGCTGTTGATGGTGGTTTCTTTTCATCTTCCTGTGCTAAACATTGAATTGATAAAAATACCGTACCAAGAATTGTAAATAAAAAGTTTCTAACTAAACTGTTGCGGTAATAGTTTTTGTCCATAATGTTAGCTCTCCTAGATTAGGTTTTAATATTTTGCAAAATATTCTGTCTACAAATTTTATTTGGTTAAAAGTATTTTATTGCTATATTCTTGATTCCCAACTGTTAGTCTTACTATGTATATACCAGAAGCGACTTTGCCTCCTAAAGTATTATTCCCATTCCATTCAACTTCATAGTTACCACTAACTAAATTTTTCTTAATTATTTTTTTAATAAGTGTGCCCTGTATATTAAAGACATCTAATTGAACAAAGTTCTGATCTGGAATTGAAAACTTTATTTTTGTTGTTGGATTAAAAGGGTTTGGATAAGCCGGATGGAGAATGATTTTGTTAGGAATTAGAGGATCAGTTGTGGCAATAATATCTGTTGAATTATCAACATCCAATAATTGATAAATCGCATCATTCGAATTTTCATTATTATACGCAAATAATACTTTTTGATTAATACTCCACAGATCTATTCCATCAGTAGTATTTATAAATTGACATGCAATTCCGGTTGTTGGCCAAGTCGCATCAATTAAAATTTCTTCAATAACTTCTAATAATTTTATCTCATTAGTTGTGACAGAAAGAATTGCCAAATTGTTTGAACCAACTGGATATACAATACTGTATTCTTTTTTATTGTCGTCCCATCTAAATGCCAATTCTACTTCTCTTGCAATAGGAGCGTTTGATATAGATGCAATATTAGTTCTAATTCCATTTGTATCAATCAAACAAGTAACCGAATTATCATTCACCTTTGTCACAACTATAAATTTTGATATTTCTTCTAACCAAGAAACACTATAATAATATTGATCAATACCCGAGATATAAAATTGTTGATCCGTTTTTGATGTTTCTCCATTCTTTATTTTTAATACAGAGCCGTAAAATTCATCTCCATTTCCCCATCCAACAAATGCTTTATCAATTTCATTTGAATTTATAACTGACCACCAATGATCTTCTTCTTCAGGAGATAGATTAAAAGAATCAATTTGTTCTCCAGTTTGGTCATCTAAAATTCTTAGTTCATTCATTGAAGTCTGTGCGGGTGCAGCTTCATCAGTTAGAGAGACCAAAAATATTCCTTTTAGATGAACTACATCAGGTGAATGTTGAGAGTCATCACCTCCAGAGATTATCCAATTTGGTTTTATAATTGTTCCATCTAACGAATGCATTTGCCCACGTATATCAACTGTAGATCCACTACCATCTTCCCAAACAGATAACATTGTATTATCATTTGGATTGATAGCAACATTAACTGGCTCTTGAGCTTCGTCATTTCCAGTACCAATAAAACGGGTTGGTTCTGTATCAAAATTAATCTCACCTTCTGAAGTAATTGATATTACTTGATTATAAATATCATGTTGCCACCCATCATCTGATCCAGCAGAACTTGACCAAGTCACATAATACTTTTGGAGTCCTTCAACCTGGATTGGAGTTACATTCATTGAGTGATTTTTTTCTCTAGCATCTTGACCGTAAGTTTGAACAAGAATTACGAACGTAATTAATAATAATATCGTGGAACTAATACTTTTCATATTCACTAACTTTATTACATTTTTTTTCTAAACTAATCTTTAACTTTTAGTCTGTATAATCTAACTTCATGAGAATTATTTTCTCTTGTAGCTTCAGCGTAAACCCAAATTTCTCCATCAACCCATATCCAATGTGAATAGCGAAAAGTATAAAAGTTACCTGGCGTTGTACTAAGAAGTAAAGGAGATTCTAGCGTTAAATCTGTAATGTTATGCAAATCAAAAGTGAATCCCAATCCAGTTCCAATATTATACACCGGATCAAACCACTTTGTACTTGAACCTTCATAGATAAATAAATAACCAATTCCCAACGGCAAGACAGACGCTGGTCTTATGAAGAAATTATGCCAATTAGTTAAATCCATAATTGGTTGATTTACGTCACCAACTGAATTCCAAACTTCACCATCAGCACTGCTGAAATGGAACAATCGTTCATTTCTTCTAACATAACCAATTACATAGCAATGATATTTTCCCTCTGCATAGATTATGAATGGATCTTTATACTCAGTTACCGAAACATCTCTCTCATATTGTTTTGCAGGAGGAGTAATTACCAAATGAGCTGATGCTGGATTAATCTGTTTTAGATCATTAACATCATCAAACTTTAATATTGACCATGGATGTCCTTGCCATGGGCCACAAACATATAACTTAAATTTTTGAGTAATTGGATCTAGTAACAATGCTGGTCTTTCAAAACCATCTATAGGTACTTCTTCTCTTAATATTGAATGATACTTTTTAAATTTAATTCCATCTTCACTTCTTAATATTCTGATTTCATAACCACGCAAACCTCTTGGATATTCAGGAGAACGCATTCTAACTGCCATCCAAAATACTCCATTTTTATCTCTAACTACGGATGGAGCACCTGCCCACCATTCCGGAGCATCTTTATCAGGTTCTACGATAACATCAAATTTATCAAATTTACTTGCAATATTATTAAGTTGTTCGGAAACTTGAGGAATAGGGCCATTCCATTTAGAAACATCTCCTTTATATGTTGACCAATCAATCTCTTTTATTTCCCCGTTAATTATTTTCTCAAAAGCAAAACCTCTATCTTGCAATTTTCTTACTTCATTTTTAGTACGTTGGTATTGCACAATAATTCTTGTAGGGTATTTTAATACATGTACTTGCAAAAATCCATTATCGGCACTATTACCAACAGCTCCAGTGTTAAAAGCAATTGCACCAGTATTTACTGAATCTCCTAAAAAATAATATCTTTGATATCTATGTGAAGTTGCGCCTAATATTAGGTCAGCTTTATTTAATAATTTTAATTTTCTAGATTCACTAAGCTGATCAACCCAAGGACCAGTGTGAGCAAGAACCACAATAATATCATTATCGGTTTTATTTATGCTATCCAAAACATCAAATAGATATTTTCTAGTACTTTCGTTCAATGCAATTGAAGGATCCGGCGGATTATCAGAATAATGAAGTTGAATTATATGGACCTTTATTCCATTATGTTCTTCTATTGCGTAGTACTCACAGTTATTATCTCTTATCTTTACGTTTTTTCTTTTTGCTAAATCAACATAATCCAGAATCGGAGCACCTGCTCCCCAATGACCTTGGTCTTTGCCCCAATATTCATTTTCGCCATCTGCAACATTAGGGTAAAAGTGATTATGCCACAAACTATCATTTTTGATTAAATGTAAAAATGGATTCGCCCTATTATCCTTTACATGATCACCAAGTCCAAGAATAAATTTATCGTCTGCTTCCCTTATCCACTTATCACATTTGTACATATGAGGATTTTCGACAGAGCTACCTTTATTGTCACTCATTATTGAGAAACTAAATGAGGCAGCATTATCTAAATCCTCAATTGTTTTTTGAGCAATTACATTAGAGCTTAACAGTATAAATATTAAGCTGAGAAATAAATTGAAAAAAGTAGATGGGAATTTCATATCATTTGCCAATTAAATATTTTAAAAATAATTTACAAAAAAATCTATTTCATCAACATCATCTTCATAGTTTTAGAATATTCTGGAGTGGAAATTCTATAGAAGTAAATTCCGCTGGATAATTCTGCTCCATCAAATTCAACTGTATGATGACCAACTCCCATTTTGCTATTTACTAACTGTTTGACATTTTGACCAAGAGAATTATATACATCAATTTTCACATCCATAGATTGAGGCAATGCAAAACTAATTTTTGTTGTTGGATTAAACGGATTTGGATAATTCTGATTTAGCACAATGTTCTCTGGAACAATCTCATCATTATTTATATTTACAAGACTTGAATTGATATAATAACTAAATGGCTCCGCTGTGTTTGAACCCCAAACAGATTTACTTCCAGGAGTATAACCGAGATTTTCTGCTTCTTCAGAAAGTTCTCCACTTGCTTCCAATGATGCAGATACTATAATATTTCGATTTACATCAATAATATTATCTCCTTCCGGAGTTTTTAAGAATCCCCAAAATGGTGCGGCAATTTCTGCTTCATGTCCATCTTCTGAGATTGCTATTGTAATAATACCCTGATAAACATCTCCTTTATCTTTAACAACTACATAGGTTGAATCTGCAAACATAACCCATTGTGAATACCAGTCATAAGTTCCTGGTGCCAATCTAACTATTCCCTCAGCAAGGTCATTTTCCCAATTAGCGTCAAAATCAGTTCTATTAATATATTCATGGTTTAGGTAATGACCGGTATTGAATTCGCCATTATAAAATTCTACCTCCATATTCATGTCATATCCTTTACTATCGGGATAATATCCACCTTCTCTTAATGGATAGCCTGTTGTATCGTTATCATCAACATCAATTGTAAATATAAAATAATATCTTCCAATCTTGGTGTGACCTGCTGCCTCAGAAGATGTATTTCCAATAATGCCTGTAGCTTTCATATAACCATAAAGAGTACTATCATCATTAGCAAATTTCACCTCCAATAAATCAACATCAGAGTATTCAAAAAAATCTGTCGGCTGACCACCTTCGTTATATGGCTCAGTATCATGAACATTATTTGCTGAATCAGTAACAGCGATGGGAATATTTACCCAATCATCAAAATTTCCATCAATAGTAATTTTGTCTTGTGAATAAATAATTGTTTGCATAATAAAAAGTAAAATAATTCTTTTCATCTTTTCCTCTTAAATTCAGAATATTTATTTCAAATTAGTTATTTATGATATTTCAAAACAGATTAGAACTCTTCTCTAAAATCTGAATAATTGCCATCAACTTTAAATGTTAGTGTTATTTCTTTAGAAGTTCGGTTTTTAAACCACCACCCATGTCTCCCATCGCAAAATGCCTTGAGAACTCCTTTGTCACCAATCTTTGTGCCTTCGCCATAGTCATGCGGTACACCCGAATCGGTGTGAGCGGCGAAATAAATTGCCTCTCCATCGGTTTCCCAATTGTAACTTATTTGGTCATCTTTTTTCATTGAAACTTTTAATTCTCTACCTTCATTTGGCTCAAAAGAAATTTTTATTTCACCCATTTGGGAAATATAATTTGTTTGATTGTATTCAATACCTGAAGCCGATTTTGCTTGACCTGATTTATCGGAAAAAGATTTTTCTGCCAAAGATACTTTTATATCTCCCATTTTTTTTAGACCGAGAATCCTTCCAACTCCTGTAGGATCAATACCATATTCAGCAGGAAGTACAATGGTAATAAGAATAATTGCAGCTACTCCGATAGCAAGTATTGTCGAATTAAAAAGTTTTTTAGCAGATGGCTGGGCACTATTTGATTGAGAATTATTATTCATTATTTTCATTTATTAGTTCTTTAAGAGATAAAATAACCTGTCAGTTGATAACCGACAAATATAAATCCGCCAACCATTAAAGCAACATTAGCTTTATAGGCTTGCTGCATGAAGTTTCCATAACGTCTCCAATAACTTATCAGAATAAAAATTATTATTAGTCCTAATATTTGACCTAATTCAACGCCAACATTAAAAGCAATAAGATTTGAGATTAATCCATCTTCAGATATTTGATACTCCAGAATTTTTGTCGCTAAACCAAACCCATGAATGAGTCCAAATATATGAGTTGCTATTTTAGTACTTGGCTGAAAACCGAACCATCGTTTATACGCTCCCATATTATCAAGAGCTTTATAAACAATTGAAAAGCCAATAATTGCATCAATTAAATACGCATTGATGCTAACGTTCAATAGAACTCCGGAAAGAAGAGTTATTGAGTGTCCAACCGCAAATAATGTTACATAAATGCTTATATCTTTTAAACGATACAAAAAGAATATAACACCAAATAAAAAAAGCAAATGGTCATACCCAGTTACCATATGTTTGGCTCCAAGATATATAAAAGATATAATCATTGGACCTGAACTTACCTGAATAAAACCTTTATCTCCATCAGTAACTCCGTGAGCTGTAACATCAAAAGTTAGAATCAGAAGAAACACTAACACACTCATTATTATAATGGGTGTGTTTTTCCTAAATATTTTTTTTTGAAAATAAATCATTAGTTAACTATGCTGTGAATGAAGAAACTAGAATCAATAACTTCTTAACATGATGAAAAAATTGTTAATTCATTTGTTTACAATCGAATTTGAATTTGCACTCGGACTTTCATTAATGAGTTCCAATGCACTATTTATAATTATATCAGCTGTTTTCTCTCCAAGACTGGTTCTAGTAATATAATTATATCGTTCAAAGCTGTTAAAATCTTCCTTAGTTATTATATAACCATATGCATCATTTGTTAATCCAAAAAGGAAAGGATTATTTGTGTTCATATGTCTTTTTAGATAGAAGCCAATATTTGGTAAAGCTTCGCCAGGAATAGTAATAATTTGTGCGCTACCAATATTTAGCAAATTCATTTTAGTGGTAACAACATTATTGGAAGGAATTTTATAATCTATAATTGTATTATTCAGAATAAACTTCATTAAGTCTGATTCTATTGGAATTTTAACATCCTTGTTTGCAGAAAAGATTTTTGGATCATTCTCAATTTTTGCTACAGAAATAATTCTGAGAGCTTCATCAGCTAACAATTCACCGATTCTAATACACTCGTTCCAATCATTCGCTTCTTTACCATTCTCTAATCTATTATCAGCTGTAACCATTCCACCTTGTGCACTATTCATATATAGAGCAACACCACCAACTTTAGATTCTATTCGATCATACAACGGTCCAACAAAATCTGGAGTACAAATTCCTCTATCACTTCCAATCACTTCCGGATGGCTGGCATAATTAACTAGCGTTGAAATAACTTTTTTATCAGAGGAAGAAATTAGTTGAATAACTCCACATCTTGGATCGTAAAGTTTTGGAGCATAAGCATTATAAGCTATTTTTCCTTTTGCTTCATCAACTGCAACTTTTAATTCAGCTTGTTGAATATTATTGTATGCTTCATTAATTGCTTCTGCTGTTTTGTTTACCAGAAGTTCAATATATTTAAGATTCGTGCCTGAGTTACCCTTTTCATCCGCAAAGCCATATACATCAGGAGCACTATGAGTATGTGTAACACCAATTAAAATATTTTCTGGTTTTATATTTGGAACTAATGCCCTTATTCGGTCTCCAATTAGCTTAGGAACACCTAGATTGTCAATAGAAACAATAGCAATTTTAATATTATCTTTTACTAAAACTAAAGCCCTAGTAGATAATTCACCATGCTTAATAGTTACCGGATTAGGAATCCCAACGCCTCCAGAAACCGGGATCAATGGATTTGGGGTAATGATTCGATAAGCTGCTCCAGCTTTTAGACCACTACCCATTAAGCCAATTGAAAACACAAGATTAAGAAATAATACTAGTTGTAAATATCTATTCATTCTTTTTCCAACAAAATATTTTTGACTAATTAATTTTAGATGGATCAAGAACAACATATTTTACAGTTTTTCTATTCCAAGTGTAAACTATATGTACAAGTCCATCAGCCGTTTCTATAATTGAAGGATATGAATATTCCTCCTCGTCCGTTGTTTCTGGATTTGTAACTGACTCAAGGTCCAAAACATCTTTCCACTTTTTACCATCATTTGAAACTGCAACTGTAAGCGGAACACGATCTCCCCAATTGCTTTCTGTAGGATTGTAAACTAATAAATGTCTTCCATCTTTTATTGTTTCAGCATCTATTCCAGAATTAGGATTAGGTAATCCTAGAGATTCCATTTTACTCCACGTTAAACCATTATCCTTAGACCAAGATTGAGAAATAACATTGTTCTTAGTTCTTGCAAGTATTTGCAGATTATTATTTGGATGGAATAAAATGGAAGGTTGTATTGCCCCAAATTCTTTGCCATCATTTAGATCACCGGTTGATGTCCAAGTTTTTCCTAAATCAATACTTCGTTCAATTTGCACTTTCCATCCATCATGCTCGGTACTAGTTGGGGAAAGAATATCACCATTGGAAAGTTGTACGGATTTGTTTTTGATAGGGCCATAAATTCCATCGGGCAATCTAATGGGTTCCGACCAACTTTTACCGTTATCATCAGATGTTACATACAAACCCCACCATTCACGCGGGTTTGGACCTACTTTATAAAACAAGACTAGAAGTCCATCAGTAGGTTGAAATAAAACCGGATTCCAACAAGGAAAACGACTTCCATCTTCTTGAACACCGTTTACAACTTCTAAAGGTTTTGTCCAATTTTCATCAACTTTTCTAGAGACCCAAATTCCTACATCATCATTTTTTTCTTCTGTTCCACCAAACCAAGCAGCTATGATTACATCACCAGATGAAGCAATAGTAGAAGCATGACATTGCGGAGTTAATGCATCTTTTATTTCGTAAACGAATTCTTCATTTACAATTGCTGGATGTTTCGAATTATTTTTTTTTATTTCTGATTGATTACAGGATACGAACTGACAAGCTAAAACCACGTAAATAATTAGAAGTCTTACCATTAGTTTTATTCCTCATCTTCATTATTAAGAAATTCATAATTTATTTAGTTCTTAAAATATTTATAGATATTTTGAAATTATCTGTTATTTAATAGTGAGCCCACCTTAAATCAACTGTTGGTACAACAGGTTTACCTGTAGAACTTTTAATAACTCTGTAGGAAGCCCTTACAGCATTAGGTGAATCTTGAAGTTCAATACCATTTAAAACATCTTCATAAATTTCGACAGAGTATTCTTTTCTTAATTCGGCTAAATCTTTTTTTAATTTTTTTTGATGTTTCTCAAATATCAAAGCATTATAAATATCATCTTCGTATTTATAATATCTTGTTGTATCAATATTGGAAATTCTTAATTCACTCCAGCGGTCTCTAAAATATTCCTTCATTTCATCTTCTGAGACTTCAATTTCTTTTGTAATATGGCCACTATAAACATTATACGTCCATTTTTGTTCCCATATTTTAAGATCCTGAGACACCCAAAAAGTGTCTAAATATCCATCTTCTTTCGCAATATTTATAAAATTATTATTTTTAAACATCTTGGCTAATTCTATAAAAAGGATATCCGTTAACTCAGCTAAATCTTTACTATTATTTAAGTTTTTTCTATAATATGTTAGATATTGAAGAAAATCTTTAACCGTTCCATCAGATTTTTTTGAAGAAAAGAGGGGTTGATTTAATAATAATTTTAAATCTTTCAAATAAACTCTTGAAGTATCAGAAACGGATTTTATAACATCCAACAAATTTTGTTTATCTGGTAATCCTTCAGAAACCCATTGATCAAATATCGGAGCTATTTTTTCTATTACTTTACCATCAACATGAAAATTAAGAGGAGTAAGAATTGAATCAAGTAATACCGTTTCAATACTATCTGCCTTGATGTTATGTAATCTTTTAAGCATCTTTTTTCTTTTTGTTCCAGATACTAATTCAGATTTTATTATACTTTCACGGTTAATACCTATCACCTGAAAAAGTGCATATTCATTATTAAAAGGAATTGGTTTTGAAACTTTACCTTTTTCAAGATCTTTTAATTCTTCAAGTATCTCAGGTCTTAAATCAAGAAAATCTAACCAATCGGTTTCAAAACTTTTTAATGAAGCAATTGGTATTTCATGTTTTTGTAATTGGGCGGCAATATATTCTTTCAAATCACTTTTACTAGCCTCCTTATGAGCATCCTCAGCTTCTTCAATCGTTTTTAAAGGTAGTATTATCATCCTAAATTTGATAGAAGCTTTTTTTATTGCATCCTGAATATTTTGTTCTTGTAAATTAACTTTACTATGAACATACTTTTGGTAAAACGCTTCCAACAAATTATCTTCTCTTCTTGCATTTAATCTGCTTGCTACGTATCTGGATTTATTAAAACCAAGATCAATTCCCTTATTTGCAATTAGAAGTTCATCTATCATGAAATTCAAATAAGCTTTTCTTGGACTGACAGAATCATTGAGAGCAAGCTGAGAAATGCCAAATTCAAAATTATGTTTAAATTCATCAGCGGATATTATTCTGTCACCAACCCTTGCGACAGGAGTAATATCATAACCGTCAGTTTTTATATCCTCGGAACAATATGTTGAAAATAAAACAGAGACCAACAAAACCAAATTATTAACTAAGCGTTTATTATTTTGTGTTTTCATATAACTATTTTCTTTAAAAAAAACCATTTTAATATCATATATTAAAATGGCATTTATAAATACTAATTAATATTCTTATTTAATTAGGGCAAATTTGCCTTTTTGTGTTTCAAATCCATCAGCAGTAACTGCAAAGAAATACATACCGAAAGCAACTTCAGGTCCATCATCAGAAGTTAGATCCCAAGAATGTCTTCCCATATCAGAAAGAGCATCATGGTAAATTCTCTTAACTAATTTACCAGCAACAGTATAAATATATATCGTACAATTAGGTGGAAGATTAACAAAATCTACCCTTCTGGATGGATTACCTGAAAGAGAATAGATTGATTCCAGTGTATTTGCACCAATATATGGATCCGGAACAACAAATATTTTATTCCTTTCAGCATTCAATTCTTTTGATTCAACAAATTTGCCACCTTCTATTTTAAATCTGTAAACATCATTGTGAGTAGGCCCTCTTTCGGTTTTAAATTTATATACATCACCCGCTTCCGGCGGCACTACAGGATCATTTCTCGCAAATTCTGGTCTTCTAAATCTTATTTGCCAGGCAGGCCAGGGATTAGGGTCTTTTGATAAAACAATACCGGCTTCATTTTTTGGAAATTGAATTGTAATATCTAAACTATCCCAAATTTGTCCGAACATTTCTTCCGGAACGGGACTATTAGGATTATTTCTAGCTTTAATATATGATACCAACAACTCCACTTTCTTTTCATCATTTGGATCAGTAACATCCCAAATTGCAAAATTTAACGGATACGCATCAGTGGTAGAACCAAGTGTATTAGGTTTG
>Ga0209633_10002774_pt1 | contig 16661 bp, 17 predicted proteins | sample Cruoilmetagenom1_FD_187290 | JGI IMG/M metagenome (GOLD analysis project Ga0209633, IMG submission 187290) | Oil polluted marine microbial communities from Coal Oil Point, Santa Barbara, California, USA - Sample 1 (SPAdes) (version 2) | ecosystem: Environmental > Aquatic > Marine > Oil seeps ... | reverse complement strand
TAGGTATAATAATTTATGTCCATCCAATAGTCCGAATTCGACATATTGAATCCCCAACTACCTTTAGCACTCATGCGTTGACTAATTATTTGGTTTTTATCGGCAAATTTTATCGATGGAGTAAAATATGTGAAAAGATTTTCCCAATCTTTTTTATTTGGTGTGTTCCAGCCATATGGGCATTTACTCTGTATTTGACCAAAACCGTAATTGCCAATTATATTTTTTTTAAGCCATACTTTATTCCCATATTGTTGCCAGAAATATTTTTCTCCGGTAAACGGATTTTTAAAACTGCCGGAAAAACTATTCTTTAGTAAAACATGGTCTGTTAAATATTCTATAGTGTCTCTATAGATTGCGCTCTGAATACATCTGATACTTAATTCGTTGGTTTTAGGAAGTAATTTTTTACTTATCTCGTTTTTGTTTACTTTTATTATTCTTGCAAAGAATTTATCAGAATTCCAATAATAATTTTGGTTATGTGTACTCGACCAAAAAGCTAAAATATCCTCGTTTTCATATAAAGAATGTTTGTATTTAATTGGTTTTAAATTAAAACCTGATTCAATAAAATTGTTAAGATTTACTTTTCGCAAGCCAAATTCTTTTACTTGAGTATTGTCCATTCCCAGATGCGACTCTAGTTTTTTCCAATCGACATCCGATGGTAATTCCCATTCTTCGGGGCATGCATTATGAGCAAGATTTGCAGTATAAAGATAACCTTGTTCGTTAATATTTTCGGTATTCGATGCCCCATTAATAGGGGTTTTCAAATTAGTAATCATCCATCTTGTATCGTCATACCTAATCCATTGGTAAGTATTGTTTTTAGCATCTTTTAAAGTGCCTTTTTTTGTTTGTTCAATAGCATAATGAATAGCAATAAGCTTAAAATTTACTTTTGTATTGTCAGGAACTTTCAGATAATCGGTCCATAACATTATCTTTTTATTTTTACCGGGTGTAATACTGTCACCAATTTCTCCGTGAACATATTTTGTTAATTTCCAATCGCTTTTATTCGTTCTGTAAAGTAAATCTACTTTGAAAAGCTCATCTTTCGATGATGTAAGATCATATGTAATAATAAGTTCTCCTTCGTTTTGAAGGATAGAAACATTTTCTAATTTTTGAGCATCAGCAAAAATCGATATAAAAATGAATATTAATAGAAATAGTTTTTTCATGATATAAGAGTTTTAAAATATCTGTTTGAGAATGTATATTTATCGAAAATATAATTAATATGCTAATTTATGAATATTTGTATAATTAATTAAGATATTATTTTAAACTAATATCAAAAAACTTATTCTAAATTAGTAACTCGTTTATTTTTAACAATAAAAAAATTCATAGTATGAGACTATCTTTATGTAAAACAGTAATTTATCTTATAGCAATGGTGCTATTATTAACATCGTTTAAAATAATTACTCCAAAAGAAGATATTATTAAGTTGAATTATCAGAATGACGAAACTCCAACATATTACCAGATAATTGATATGTATAAGAAACTTGACAGTGTTTCGAAAAACGCAAAATTAATTGAGTACGGATTAACCGATGTTGGAAAACCTTTGCATTTATTTGTTATTACCGACGATGCCGATTTTGATCCTAAGTCAATACACGAAAAAGGGAAAACTGTTGTAATAATAAATAATGGTATTCATCCAGGAGAACCATGCGGGATTGATGCTAGCTTACAGTTCGCAAACGATATCCTTATAAATAAGAATAATCTTAAAGCAGTTCTTGAAAATGTTGTTATATGCATTATTCCTGTGTATAATATTGGTGGGGAGTTAAATAGGAGTGCTTATAATCGTTCTGCACAGATTGGACCTAAAGAGTGTGGTTTTCGTGGTAATGCTAAAAATTTAGATTTAAATAGAGATTTTTGTAAATGCGATACTAAGAATGCAAAATCTTTTACAGAGATATTTCAAATATGGCAGCCCGAAATATTTCTCGATACTCATACTACTAATGGATCAGATCATCAATATACTATTACTCTTATTTCTCCACAACCTAGTTCAATGCAGAGTATTCATGAAAATTTTCTACGTAAAGAAATGATACCTGCTTTGTATAATAAGATGAAAAGTACTAATTATACTTTAATACCATATGTAATTCCTTTTAAGCGTTCGCCCGAGAATGGAATTGTTTCGTATGTGCAAACAGGGAAATATTCATCGGGTTATACTCAGCTTTTTAATTGCCTGGGTTTTATGACAGAAAATCATGTATATAAGTCGTATAACGACAGAGTTAGATCTGCATATAGCTTTATTGTTTCACTTGTTGAATATTCTAATTTGAATTCCGACAAAATTATTTCTAATAAAGAGAGAGTAGATAAAGCTATTGAGAATCAAAAAGAATTTGTGCTGAGATATAAATTAGATACTTCGAAATATAGTTTTATAAATTTTAAAGGATATGAAGCAGGACAATTTAGAAGTCCTCTTACCGGATTAATGCGTTTTGGGTATGATAAAACAAAGCCTTGGGAAAAAGAAATTAAATATTTCGATTATTATATACCCGAAATTAGTGTGCAGAAACCTGAATATTATATTGTTCCACAAGCATGGAGTGAAGTGATTGAACGATTAAAAATGAATAATATAGCGATGAAAAGATTAGTTAAAGATACCAGTCTTACAGTTGATGTTTATTATATTACTAATTACGAAGACGGAAAAAGACGATATAACGGACATTTTACTCATCGAAATGTTGAAACAAGAACCGAAACACAGAAAATAGCTTATTATAAAGGCGATTATGTTATTAAACTGAATCAGAAATCGAACCGATATATCATCGAAATGCTTGAACCAAAAGGAGAAGAATCTTTCTTTGTTTGGAATTTCTTTGATTCGTGTTTAGAAACACGAGAATATTTTTCTTCGTATGGTTTCGAGAAAAATGCTATTAATTATTTAAACGAACATCCTAAGTTTAAAGCCGAATTTAATAAAAAACGAAAAGAAGATAAAGAATTTGCATCTAATCATAGAGCGCAATTAGCATATATTTATCATAATACAGAGTGGGACGAAATATCTTATAATAGATATCCGGTTGCAAGAATTAACGAAAAACTTAACTTGCCTATTAAATAATTAAAGGGAATATTGTGATTGGTATTTAGTGCTGCAAACTGAAGACTGTCTATTGAATTATTCTTCTTCTTCAACAATAATAAAGATATCTTCATTATCTTTTTTCATTAGATATTCTTCACGAGCGAATTCTTCGAGATTCTTATCATTTGTTTTTAACAGATTTAATCTTTTTGAATCTTTTTCTATTCTCATTTTGTAGTAGGTTTTATCTTTTTGTAACTGATGAAGGTGGTTTAAGTCTTTTACTCTGTCGACAAGATTATTGTGATCGAAAAATAATAACCACACAAGAAATAACACTAAGGATATAAAATATTTATTCCGTAGAATAGGAATCAATTTTTTTGCTATTTTGTGAAGGTTCATTTATTATAATTTTATTTATGCAAATTACTTAATAAAAAATATAAAGCAAAAACAAAAAGGTATATTTTTACGAATTAGCTGATATTTTTTTATCCTCCACTAATCATATGTATAATATCTAACTTATCGTTATTAATTACATAAGTGGTTTGGTATTCAGGCTTTTTAATTAATTGTCCGTTTAGTTTTATTATTATTCTCGAAAACGAAAAGTTTTTTTCTTTTAGTAGTTCCGATATTGTTATAGATTTATACTCGAATTTCTCTAATCTGTTATTTAAGATTATTTCCATTTTATTATTATTTCTAAATTAATTTATTTTTTATTTAGCAAAATTTCTAAAACTAAATTAGCCTGCATATTTGCTACAATAGCAACTCTTGGAGCAAGCGGTGGGTTTGTTTTAGAGATATTAGATTTCTCGTCGCCACAAATATATAAATTTTCAAGTTGTCGCGATTGTAATGAATTATTATCTCCCCATCCTGCCATGCCTGATCCTGATATAACAGGTGTTTGTTTCATCTCGGACAGAACAGCTTCTATTAATATCTTTTTCATCTCTGCAACATCAAAGGCTTCAATAATAATATCGCAATTCGAGAATATCTTGGGTATATTATCTTCAGTTAGTTTAATATCGTGAATAATAATTTCTGTATCATGATTAATGCTGTTAATATTCTTTTTTAAAGCATTAACTTTTTTTTCGCCAATCTGATTATAGAAATAATATTGTCTATTAAGATTGCTTTCGTCAATAGTGTCGAAATCTGCAATTATCAGTTTCCCTATTCCGGTACGAGCCAGAGAAACTGCGCAATTAGAACCCAAGCCACCTGCTCCGGCAATACCAACAGTGTAATTCTGTAATTTATTCTTTATCTCTGAAAAAGTCATAATGTTATTTTAAAAAAACTTTATGCATATGTTTAATGAAAGTTCCGGTACCCCCTCCATTATTAATTATCTCTATTACTTTGTTATTATTGTTGTTGAAAACAGAACCAAAAAGAATTTTAATATTCTTGTAATTAAACATCTCTTTATGCATAATTGTTGACGGTCCTAACATATAAATATCACAATTTGTTTGACTTGCATTAACAATTTCAAGAAACGAATTGTTTAAAACAGAAGTAGATGTGAGAATAATAGCATCGGCTTTTTTTATGTGTTCAATTTGCTTATTCATACTTGTTAATATATTATCCGATTCTGTTTTATCGAAAATATATAAGGGAATATTTTCGTTTTTAAACTTAGTAACCAATGATTTAAAAAAACCTATCATTACAATATTACCATATTTTTTAAAATCTAGTTCATCAAAAATGTCAATCTCAGTATTATATTGATTGTTATAATTAAATAAAGCATTGTAATAAGCATTAATAACAATTCTATGCTCGATACTTTTAAAATTTGGTTTTTTTAGATCGGAGATTTCAACATTTGTTTCTTTTAAGAGTGTGGCACAAACGCCTATATTCCCGTTTTTTAGTAATACCGAAACATATTTTTCTCCACATGTTATCGATTCTATTAATGATATATCTATATTATGTTTATTATAGAAATATTCTAATGGTTCTATCATAGTTTAGTTTTTCTACAAATTTAAAATTAATTTGTTAGATAATATTTATGATTATTTTTTTATTGTAATTCGTTGAATTTCAATTGAAGAATAAATTATTATTAGAAAATGCGATATGCATAATACAACATATTGATATAAGTCATTTTAAATGTTTTTTCAAAAGAATATTTTTATATTTTTGTACAAAATTGGTTTTAAATAATTGGAGATAAAAATATGGATATTAAAGAAATGAAAAAGAAGCATAAATTGCTTAAGGAGTATAAATATGATATTACTCCCTTATATAGAGGTACTACAGATAAAACTCTGTATATCAATGTGTCTGATAATGTAATTAAAGAAAAAGCTGTTTCGTCTTTAATGAAAGATAAATTTATTGGTGGAAAAGGTTATGGTCTGAAAATGTTATGGGATGCCACAAAACCTGACACTAATTGGAATGACCCAGAGAATGAAGTTATTATTACTCCCGGACCGGTAAGTGGTATTACTCAATATTCAGGAGCTGGGAAATCGCTTATTGTTTCTATTTCTCCTACAGGTTTTGTTATGGATAGTAATGTGGGTGGTTATTTTGGCCCATTTTTAAAATTTTCAGGATTCGATGCTCTTGAATTACAGGGTAAAGCAGAAAATGATGTTATTATCTTTATTGACGGAGTAAATGGGAAAATTGAAATTTTTGAAGCTCCTGAAGAAAATATAGATAGTCATGTGTTAGCAGAACAACTTACCGAGATGTATGCTGACGATGAAAAAGACAAGAAAAATATTTCTGTTGTTTCTTCCGGTAAAGCAGCTGATAATTCCTTAATTGGGATGCTTAATGTAAGTTTTTACGATTCAAAAAAGAAAGAAATTCGTTTTAAACAAGCCGGTAGAGGTGGTATTGGTTCTGTATTTAGAAATAAAAAAATTAAAGCTGTTGTTGCAAAAGTTTCAGGTGTTAAAGGGAATGCTAATAATGTTCTTGATATTGATGCTATTCGCGAAAGAGGTAAACGTTTTAACAAAGAGATGAAAGATCTTGATGAAGAACAATGTGAAATGAGAACCAAAGGTACAGCTCACTTGGTTGAAATTATGAACGATTACGACTTATTACCTGTTAATAATTACAAATTTGGTAGTCATAAAGATATTGATAAAATTCATTCTGAAGTTTGGAAATCAAGATTTGCACAAGGTACTCCCGATGGATGTTGGATTGGTTGTAACATGAGTTGTGCTAAAGGTGTTCAGAACTTTAAATTACAAACAGGACCTTACAAAGGACAAGAAGTAATTGTTGATGGACCTGAATATGAAAATGCCGGTGGTTTAGGTTCAAATGGTGGTATTTTTGATCCTGATTATATTATTGAAGCAAACTTTTATTGCGATACTTATGGTATTTGTACTATTTCATGGGGAACACTTATTGCCTTTATTATGGAATGTTACGAAAACGGTATCATTAATAAAGAAATTACCGGAGGTTTAGAACTTAACTTTGGTGCCAAAGATGCAGCATTAGAATTAATACATCAATTAGCAAGAGGCGAAGGTTTTGGTAAAATTGCCGGCTTAGGTATATCCAGAATGAAAGATGTTTTTGTTGAAAAATATGGTGCAGATAGAGCATTTCTTGATGATATAGGAATGGTAAATAAAAATTTAGAGTATTCTGAGTATGTGTCAAAAGAATCTTTAGCCCAACAAGGTGGTTTTGCAATGACTAATAAAGGACCTCAGCACGACGAAGCTTGGTTGATTTTTATGGATATGGTTAATAACCAGATACCTACTTTCGAAGATAAAGCAGAAGCATTACATTATTTCCCAATGTTCCGTACATGGTTTGGTTTAGTTGGTTTATGTAAATTGCCATGGAACGATGTAGAACCTGCAAACAATGCAGAAACTGATGAGCCTGCAAAAGTTCCTGAACATGTCGATAATTATGTAACTATTTACAAAGCTGTTACCGGAAAAGAATTCGATAAAAATAGAATGATTGAAGATTCGGAACGTGTTTATAATTTCCAACGTATATTTAATATTCGTAGAGGTTATGGTGTTAGAGAATTCGATAAACAACCATATAGAGCTGCAGGACCTGTTACTGTTGAAGAATACGAATCAAGAGCAGAACGATACGATAAACAAATGAAAGAGCTTATCGGAGTTAATCCTGAAGGAAAAACTTCAAAAGAAAAAGTTGCTATCACTAGAGAATATCGTGAAGGTCAATACGAGAAACTTCTTGATGCTGTTTATAAGCGTAGAGGTTGGAATAAAAATGGTGTTCCAACAATAGAACATTTAAAGAAAATAGGAATGGATCTTCCTGAAGTTCTTGATGTTGTTAAAGATAAACAATAATAAAAATAGAAAACGGGTTTTCCCGTTTTCTTCTAAATAAAATAGTCTAATTATGTTTAAAACAAACGAATATTTCGATGGTAAAGTAAAATCTATTGCTTTCGAAACAGAAGAAGGTAACGCTACAATTGGTGTTATGGCCGAAGGAGAATATGAATTCGGAACTTCAACTATTGAATATATGACAGTTACATCAGGTACAATGACTGTATTACTTCCAGAAGCTACTGAATGGAAAGAATATAAAGAGTTCGAAACTTTTATTGTTGAAAAAGATAAAAAATTCAAAGTGAAAGTTAGTGGAGATACATCATACAGATGTCTGTATAAATAGTATTTAACTTTAGTGTTATTGAAAAGACTTCAGGAAATTTTCTTGAGGTCTTTTTCATTTAAAAACAATAATTTATAGTATCAAATTTATCTAATTTTTTAATATTGTGTTTTGTATTATTATTCGATATGCTTACATTTGCATATTGAATAAAATATTATATTATGGCAGGATCAAAAGGGTCGAAGTATTTTAATGTATTTCTTAAATATAAGTTTTGGCTAGATACTAAAGACGGAGAAGGAGTTCTAGGTGAGGGTATAATAAGATTGCTTAAAAGTATTAAAAGCGAAGGTTCTATTCAGGCAGCAGCCAATAAATGTAAAATCTCTTATAGAAAGGCTTGGGGTAATATAAAAAATGCCGAAGAGATATTAGATTTTTCTATTGTTGAAAAACATAGAGGCGGAAAAGATGGAGGACAAACATCTCTAACCGATGATGGAGAGAAATTACTTAATGCCTTCGACGAATTAAAAAAAGAGTTTGATATAGCAATACATAAGACAGCAAAAAAGTTTTTTAACAATTTAAATAATTAAACAAATGAAATATCTTTTTAAAATAGCATTAATATTTTTATTATTTTTTAGTTTTTCGTGTAATAATAGTTCAAATAAAGAAACTGATTCGAAAGTAAATGGCGATCTCATTATCTTTCATGCCGGAAGTTTAAGTGTTCCATTTAAGCAGATTACTAAAGAATTTAATAAAGAATATCCCGAAGTAAATGTGATGCTCGAAGCAGCAGGAAGTAGAAAATGTGCACGAAAAATTACAGATATCCATAAAGATTGCGATATAATGGCTTCTGCCGATTATAAAGTTATCGAGAATTTATTAGTTCCTGATTATGCCGATTGGAATATTAAGTTTGCAAGTAACGAAATGGCAATTGTTTATAGCGAGAAATCGAGATATAAGAATGAAATAAATAAAGATAATTGGTTCGAGATTTTGTTAAAAGATGATGTTGCTTATGGTCGTTCAAATCCCGATGCTGATCCATGCGGATATAGAGCTGTTTTGGTTAATAAATTAGCAGAGAAGTATTATAAAAAAGAAGGATTTAGTAATAAAATTCTTTCAAAAGATAATAATTATATTCGTCCTAAAGAGACTGATTTGTTAGCATTGCTCGAGAGTAATACTATCGATTATATATTTTTGTATCGTTCAGTAGCCGAGCAACATGGTTTAAAATACATTATCCTTCCGGAAGAAATAAACTTAAAGAATCCTGAGTTTGCCGATTTATATGCCACTGTAACAGTTGATATTTCAGGGAAAAAGCCCGGTGAGAAAATCACTAAAAAAGGCGAAGCAATGGTTTATGGAATTACAGTATTAAAAAATGCAAAAAATAAAAATGCAGCGAAAGCATTTATCGAGTTCTTTCTGAATAAGGAAAAGGGGATGAAGATTATGAAACAAAATGGTCAGCCTTCGGTAATTCCTGCAATAAGTAAATCGTATGATAATATTCCAGAATATCTTAAAATTTATGCAAAAAAGTAAGTTTTTTATCAGATGCTAGATGTTTAGCTTCTGTGTGTTAATATGCTAGGAAATGATTGGTCGACTGTATTAATAGAAAATATTGACTGATTATTTGCTGCTGAAAACTACCGACTATATACTGTGTACTACATAATATTACGATCTAATTATATGCGATTTGTTTAAAAATAGAATTCATATTCTCAATTTAATATTTGCTTTTCTAGGAGGCTTGGTATTATTATTTATTCTTGCCCCATTAGTTGGTATGTTTTTAGATACTTCTGTAGAAGATTTATTCGAGACTGCTGTCGATAAAGAAGTTCTTGATAGTATCTGGTTAACTCTTTGGGTATCGATGTTAACCACAATATTTTTTGCTATTGCAAGTATACCATTAGCATATATCTTAGCGAGAAAAGATTTTTTTGGGAAACGATTTATTTTAGGAATAATTAATTTGCCAATAGTTATTCCTCATTCAGCTGCAGGAATTGCAATACTAGGTTTTATATCGCGAGATTCGCTTATTGGTCGATGTGCAGCCGATTTTGGACTTAATTTTGTTGGGCATCCTGTTGGTATTGCTGCTGCCATGGCTTTTGTCAGTATTCCGTTCTTAATAAATTCGGCGCGCGATGGTTTTGAAGGTGTTCCTGTGCGACTAGAAAAAGCCGCACTAAATCTTGGGGCTTCATCATTACGTGTGTTCTTTACAATCTCATTGCCTTTGGCATGGAGAAATGTTATCTCAGGATTAATTCTTATGTTTGCTCGTGGAATGAGCGAATTTGGAGCTGTTGTTATTGTAGCATATCATCCAATGATTACTCCTGTGCTTATTTATGAACGCTTTGGTGCATTTGGATTAAAATATGCTCGCCCGGTTTCGGTATTATTTATAGGAATATGTTTGTTTGTTTTTGTTATTCTTCGATTGTTATCACGAGAAAAAAGATATGCTAGAAATTAAGGGCTTAAATATTAATTTTAAGGAATTTGAAATTTCTGATATCAATTTTTCTATTGATAAGGGAGATTATTTTGTGCTTTTGGGAAAGTCGGGTGCCGGAAAAACTCTAATTCTTGAAATGATTGCAGGATTACTATTTCCAGATTCTGGTAAAATAGTTCTTAACGATAAAGATATTACATATTCAAAGATTCAATCGCGAAAAGTAGGCCTTGTTTTTCAAGATTATGCTATTTTTCCTCACATGAGTGTATACAATAATATTGCATATCCATTAAAATCGAAGAAAATAAATAGTAAAGAAATTCGAGAATTAGTTAATACTTGTGCCCACGATTTGAATATTAGTCATATATTAAATCGAAGTCCCAAAACCCTATCGGGTGGAGAGTTACAAAGAGTAGCTTTGGCACGCACATTAATATTAAAACCCGATTTATTGTTGCTCGACGAACCTTTGTCGTCTTTAGATATTCAGTTGCGTAAAGAACTGAGGAGCTTATTACGCAAACTTAACAAAAATGGACAAACAATTATTCATGTTACTCACGATTACGAAGATGCTGTTTCGCTAGCAAATAAAATTGCTGTTATGCACGAAGGAACTGTTGTGCAAAGTGGAACTCCTGAAGATATTTTCCAAAATCCTAAATCGGAATTTGTAGCTGAGTTTACAGGAACAAAAAATTTTTTTAAGGCAAGAATAGAATCTCAAGGAAAAGAAAATTTAAAGAAAGCATATATAAATAGTAAGCTTATTATTTTTTTGTATACCGAAACTGAATCGGGCGAAGGTTTTATAAAAATACGAAATAAAAATATTGTCCTTTCGGATAAGAAAATAGAAATGAGTACACAGAATACTTTTAAAGGTAAGGTGTTAGAGATAATACCAGCTCATTTCGGATTCGAAATATTAATAGATATAGGGGTCGAATTGTCTGTTTTAATTAGTAAAGAGTCGCTAGAAAAATTTAATATTCAAGAAGAAAAATATATGTGGGTTTCTTTTAAAGCTTCCTCGGTAAAATTCTATAAAGGATATTAAAATCATAATATAAAACACAAATATCTCAGTTATGTCAAAAAATTCACTAATAAAAAAATATATTTCTTGGTTCGATAATTATGTAAATTCTTTTATTAAGAAACGTCCCGAATTAAAAGAAAATTTATTAATAAAAGTTGTTCATAGTAAAAATGTAATGGACGAAATTGTTGGAATTGCTAAAAGCTTGAATCTACAAAAAGATGAATTGTTTTTAGCCGAAGTAATTGGTTTGTTTCACGATATTGGAAGATTCGAACAGTATGTTAGGTACGAAACTTTTTCCGATTCAAAATCGCAGAATCATGCCGAACTTGGTGTAGAAGTTCTAAAAAAAGAAAACGTGTTATCCGATTTGTGTGATGTTGAACGCGAAATTGTTTTTAGAGCAATTAAAAATCATTCCAAGGCAGAAATTTCTAATAACGAACCCGAAGAAATAGAGTTTTTCTCGCAACTTATTCGCGATGCCGATAAATTAGATATCTGGCGTTTAGTAACCGAATACTATATGCTAAAAGATGAAAAAGAAAATAAAAGTTTAGAACTAGAATTACCCGATTCCGATGAGATTTCAGAGAAGGTAATTCAGTCAATTGTAGATAGAAAAATTGTTAAAAAAGAAGATATGAAGACCCTTAACGATTTTAAGTTGCTTCAGATAGCATGGGTATTCGATTTGAATTTTAATTATTCGAAAAGCCGATTAATAGAAAAGAAATATCTCGATAAAATATTCGATACATTGCCCGATAATGATGTGATTGAACGTGTTAAGTCTATTGTTAGAGCAGAATTAGTAATTGAGAAAACAGTAGACGAATAACATATATAAAAATATGTATATTTGCCAAAATTTTTATTATGATTAAAATAGAAGAAGCATACGACATAGTTATAAATTCAGCTGTTACGTTAACTACAGAGAAAGTAGAGTTTAATAATTCTTTATATAGAATATTGGCCGAAGATGTAAAATCGGATATAGAAATGCCTCCTTTCGATAAGGCTGCTGTTGATGGTTACGCATGTAAAAGTAGTGATGTTGATTTGGAATTAGAAGTAGTTGAATCGGTGCAGGCCGGTCAGACACCATTAATAAAAGTGGGAAATGGACAGTGTACACAAATAATGACAGGTGCTCCTGTCCCAGAAGGTATAGATACTATTGTTATGGTTGAACATACCGAAAAGAATAATGGGAAAGTAAAAGTGCTTATAAAAAGCACAAAAACAAATATTAGTCATAGAGCCGAAGATGTAAAAGAAGGTCAAGTTGTATTACAAAAAGGAATACAAATAAAACCTCAGCATATAGCTATTTTTGCATCTGTGGGTTATACTAATGTTTTAGTATATAAAAAACCTAAGGTCGGAATAATTTCTACCGGCGACGAGCTAGTTGAGCCAAATGAAAAACCGGGTTTGTCTAAGATTAGAAATAGTAATGGACATCAGATATTAGCTCAGGTTTCTGCAATGGGAGCGCAAGCAAAATATTTTGGAATTGCTAAAGACACCGAAGAAGATACATTTAGAATTGTTAGCGAAGCTTTGTCAGAAAGCGATACAATAATTCTTAGCGGAGGCGTATCTATGGGTGAATTCGATTTTGTTGCTGATGTTTTAAAACGTGCAGGAATAAATATTCTTTTCGATAGTATTGCCGTTAAACCAGGAAAACCAACAACTTTTGGGGTAGCCGATAAGAAATTTTGTTTCGGATTGCCCGGTAATCCTGTATCATCATTTATTCAGTTTGAATTATTGACTAAACCGCTGTTATATAGGTTAATGGGATTGAATTTCAAACCCGTAGAAATTCGATTGCCAATGGCCGTAGAATATTCAAGAAAAAGAACAGTTCGTAAATCGTATATCCCGGTATTAATAGAAAACGGTAAAATAAAACCTATAGAATATCATGGGTCGGCTCATATTCATGCTTTAAATAAGGCCGATGGGATAATATCAATACCAATTGGAGTAAATACTTTAAAAGAAGGAGAAATTGTTGATGTACGACAAATTTAATAGAAAGATTACTTATTTACGTGTTTCGGTAACCGACAGATGTAATTTAAGATGTGTGTATTGTATGCCCGAAGAAGGAGTAAAGCTAATTTCTCATAAAGAAATACTTACTTTCGACGAGATTATTAATGTTATTAAGAGTGCTGTTAATAAAGGTGTCGATAAAATACGACTTACAGGAGGAGAACCTCTTGTAAGAAAAGGAATTGTAGATTTAGTTGCTATGATTGCAAAAATCGATGGGGTAAAAGATTTCGGACTTACAACTAATGGTATTTTGCTCGATGAATTAGCTCAGCCTTTAGCTGATGCGGGATTGCATAGAGTAAATATTAGTCTCGATACCATGGATGCTGCTAAATATCGCGAAATTACTCGACTCGGAGACATTAATAAAGTTTTTAAAGGAATAGATGCCGCAAGAAAAGCAGGACTAACACCAATAAAAATTAATTGTGTTATTAAAAAATCGCATGATGAACCTGACGCAAAAGCTGTAGCAAAATTCTGTGCAGAAAATGATTTGCAAATTCGTTATATTCATGTAATGGATTTAGAAAAAGGAGAGTTTTCGGTGGTAGAAGGTGGAACAGGTGGCGATTGTAAAATATGTAACCGTTTACGATTAACTGCTAAAGGCGATATTATGCCATGCTTATTTAGTAATCAGGGATATAATGTTAGAGAGTTAGGAATAGATGAAGCTATTGATTTAGCTGTAAAAAATAAACCTCGTAGTGGTCATCACAATAGTGTAGGAAAATTTTATAATATCGGAGGATAAATTATGTCAAAATTTAGTCATGTAGATAGTTCGGGTAAAGCAAATATGGTTGATGTTGGCGATAAACCGAATCAGCGAAGAGTAGCAAAGGCAAAAGGACATATTAAATTGTCGGACGAAGCAATAAAATTAATTAAAGAAAATACAAATAAAAAAGGCGATGTTCTTACAGTTTCCGAAATTGCCGGAATAATGGGAGGAAAACGTACTAATGAACTTATCCCTTTATGCCATCCTTTGCAGATAACAAAAATTGATGTAAAAGCAAAACTCGATGAAACAGGAGTTGAAGTGATTAGTGAAGCTAGATGCGTTGGGAAAACAGGTATCGAAATGGAAGCTCTTACTGCTGTATCAGTGGCTCTTCTTACTGTTTACGATATGTGTAAAGCTGTAGATAAAAATATGATAATAGAAAATGTTACCTTAATAGAGAAAACAAAAACAGATATATAGTTAAGTTAGTACCCATAGATACCAACAACGCACTATTGTTTCATAATGCAATAAATAACAACATTAAATTGACTTTTGTGTGAATTTTATATTATATTTGCAATGTATACGAAACAAATAATTGCATAATATGAATTTACAAAACATTAAAATATCAGGATTTAAAAATATATCAGAAGTTGATGTAGATTTAAATCATTTTAATGCTCTTGTCGCTTTAAATAATTATGGCAAGTCTAATTTTATAGAAGCGCTAAACTTTTCACTTGATTTTATACAAGCATCAAATAAGACAAAAGGACAAATGATGCAAAGTCAAAATCAAATACCAATTAACAACTCTATTGCTGAAAAAAACTTTGGTTTTGACCTCACATTTGAAACTACATTCCAAAAAGCAAGTTATGAAGTTAATTATGCTTTCAATTTTGAATGGATTAAGGAAGGTGGCAAAGGAAAGAAAATAACAAAAGAGCTTTTAAGATTAAAAAAGAAAGAAAAAGATTCTAAATATTCAACGTATATAAATCGTAATTTAGATAAAAAAACATATTTAAACTCCCCCACAGGACGTTGCGATAAAAAAATCATAATTGATGATAATGCGCTAATTATTAATAAATTGTCGAATTTTGATGATTTGTTTTATTTAGATATTGTAAATAAGATTAATAATACTGAATTTTCATTTTATTCACTTTCAAATATTGAATCGAAATTCTCAACTGGTTTTATCGTTAAAGATGAAGACAATTCTGACGAAGAGCCAAAAATGTCAGAAGTACCGAGCATTGCAAATTTCTTTTATTTACTAAAGAAAGAAGATTCAGACAAATACGAACTTCTAATAAATACAATTCAAGATTTATTACCTGACATCGAATATATAAATCCAATTGAAATTGACCTAAAAGAAAAAACTACTAGTAAAAGGAGTAAATTTATTCCATTTGTTTTACCTGAAAAGGTTTATGATATAAGGGTAAAAATTAGGACAAATAATCAGGAAACGAGTGTAAAGAATTTATCCACTGGTTCAAGACGAATTTTTTATGTTTTAGCTAGTGCATTAATATCAGATATGTCTGACAATAAACTGTTGTGTTTTGAAGAATTAGAAAATTCAATTCATCCTGCACTTCTCCAAAGACTTTTAATGCTGATTACTGAATTGACTCCTAATACTAAAGTTTTAATTACTAGTCATTCTCCACATCTAGTCAAGTATTTAAGTCTCAATGATATTTTAATTGGTATTCCTAATAGTGAAGGAATTGCTGAGTTTAAGCGAGTGAAAAAATCAAAACAAAACAAACTAATAAGTTATGCTAAAGATGCAGAAACGAATATAGGCGATTTTGTTTTTGATATGCTGATTGAAGGGTTTGAAGATTTAAGTTTCTGGAATGATTTTATTTAATTTTTCATTATGGCGAATAAAATCATAGTTGTTTTTGTAGAAGGTCAATCGGAAGAAAAGTTTTATTCTAAACTTTGTAGACAAATACAAATTAACGAAGGAACTTCGAACAAGGTTTTAATACGGAATTTGAAAGGAATTGGAAACTATGAAAATAAAGCACATGCAAAATTAAAACATGAGATACTTCCAAAATACAAAGACTCATCTATTCTAGTATTCTTATGTTATGACACTGATGTTTTTGATATTCCTTTCCAACAAAAGCCTCCCGTAAACTGGAAGAATGTTGAGAAGAAAATTAAGAAATTGGGTCTAACACAAATTTTTCATATTAAAGCTAAAAAATCAATTGAAGATTGGTTCTTGAAAGATTTTGATAATCTCTGTGCATTCTTAAAATTGAAGAAAACTATTAAAATAAAAGGAAATTGTGGTTATCAAAAAATATCATGGTTGTTCAAACAAGGAAACAAGGTTTACCAGAAGGGGTATAATGTAAATAATTTTGTAGAAACTCTAAACTACAAGCATTTAGCCGACACATTAAAGGGCGAATTATCGAACCTGATATCAAAAATGAAATAACGACAGGTGCTACATTTTGTATAAGTAAGTAAT
>Ga0209633_10002773_pt1 | contig 16663 bp, 16 predicted proteins | sample Cruoilmetagenom1_FD_187290 | JGI IMG/M metagenome (GOLD analysis project Ga0209633, IMG submission 187290) | Oil polluted marine microbial communities from Coal Oil Point, Santa Barbara, California, USA - Sample 1 (SPAdes) (version 2) | ecosystem: Environmental > Aquatic > Marine > Oil seeps ... | reverse complement strand
ACCCAAGGTCGGGGCTGCTTCTTTGAAAGCAGGATCCGCTGGCGGTCATGTGGTGGCATTGCGCAACCGTTTGATAGCAATGGGTTATCTGAAACGCTCGGCCTCGCAAAGCTATGACGCAAATATGAAAAAGGCCGTGCAATTGTTCCAGTTGGACAACGGTTTACCAACCGATGGTCAAGCCGGCAAAGCCACGATCGCCGAAATCAACAAACCTGCCGCTTATCGGTTGCAGTCCATCATGGTTGCGATGGAGCGGGAACGCTGGTTCAACCGTCCGCGTGGCAAGCGCCATGTATTGGTGAACCTGACCGATTTCACAGCCAAAATTATCGACAATGATAAGGTGACATTTGTTACCCGTTCGGTGGTTGGTAAAAATGTGGGTGATCGTCGCACACCGGAATTTTCAGACGTGATGGAGTTTATCATCATCAATCCAACCTGGAATGTACCGCGCTCGATCGCGACCAAGGAGTATCTGCCGCTGCTGAAACGCAATCCAAACGCGGTCAGCCATTTGCGCGTCGTCGACTCGCGCGGTCGCACCGTAAGCCGTGGGGCGGTGAATTTCTCGCAATATACCGCCAAGACATTCCCGTTTAACCTGAAACAACCGCCCAGCCGCGGCAATGCACTGGGTTTGGTGAAATTCATGTTCCCGAACAAATACAACATCTACCTGCATGATACACCGTCCAAAAACCTGTTCGCCCGCAATGTGCGCGCCTTCAGCCACGGTTGTATCCGCCTGCAACAACCCTTTGATTTTGCCTATGCGCTGTTGGCCAAACAAGTGGCCAACCCACAGGAGTTTTTCCATGCCAAACTTAAGACCGGCTCGGAAACACGGGTTGATCTAAAAGAACCGGTGCCTGTGCACCTGATCTACCGCACGGCCATCAGCAAACCAAAAGGTGGTGTGCAATTCCGCCGTGACGTTTACGGACGCGACGCCAAGATATTCAACGCCATGCTTAAGGCTGGGGTGGTGCTGCGTTCTATTGGCGGTTAAAACAGGTCCAACAAAGTGAGTTTGCGCCCCGGTCGGGTGCGCAATCCACGCTTAAAGTTGGGAGCCGTGATGGGCCATACAGTTTTGGAAATAGCAACAGCGCTGGGGGCGAAAGCCGTTGGCGCTGTTGACGTCTTGATCACTGGTGCCGCAGAACCTGCGACAGCCGGACCGGACGATTTGGCCTTGGCCATGAGCGCGCAATACGCCGATGGTCTGGCCGCAGGAGAAGCCCGCGCTGCCATCCTGTGGCAGGGGGCCGATTGGCAGGAATTGGGGCTACAAGCTGCGATTTTCGTGCCGCGCCCACGCTATGCAATGTCGGGGCTGACCAGCCTGCTGGACCAAGGCCCCGAGATCGAATCGGGTCACCACGCCACAGCCATCATTCACGAAACGGCCGTGATCGGCGCGGGCGCCGCCATTGGCCCCTATGTGGTGATCGGGCGCGATGTGGTGATCGGTGCAAATGCACGAATTGACAACCACGTGAGCATCGCCAAAGATACCATTATCGGTGACGATGCGTTGGTGCTGGCCGGGGTGCGGATCGGTGCAGGGGTGCGCATCGGCAACCGCTTTATCGCCCAACCCGGCGGCGTGGTTGGTTCGGACGGGTTCTCGTTCGTTACACCTGAAAAATCCACAGTCGAGCAGGCCCGCGAAAGCCTTGGCAAAGATGTCGAAGCCGTGGATCAAAGTTGGACCCGCATCCATTCGCTTGGCACCGTCGACATCGGCGATGATGTCGAACTGGGGGCCAATGTCACCATTGATCGCGGCACCATCCGTGCAACGGTGATCAAACGCGGCAGCAAGCTGGACAACCAAGTCCACATTGGCCACAACGTCGAGGTCGGCGAGGACTGCCTGCTATGTGGACAGGTCGGCATCGCTGGATCATCGCGCATCGGCAACCGCGTGGTGATGGCGGGGCAATGCGGTGTGTCGGACAATATTTTTGTCGGTGATGATGTGGTGGCCGGTGGGGCAACCAAGATTTTCACCAACGCCCCAGCGGGCCGTATTTTATTGGGGGCACCCGCCGTTAAAATGGAGAGCCACGTCGAGATGCAAAAAGCCTTGCGCCGCTTGCCACGGATGGCCAAACAACTGGCCGACCTCAAAGCCGCCCTGAGCGCCAAAGACTAACACCACCCTATGCATACAAACGCCGCCCGAATACGAGCGGCGTTTTATCTTGTTCAACTCAAATTTGAGTTATTGCATGGCTTTCAGGCCTTCATAGGCCTTGGTGAAGCCCGCCAAAGACAGCTTTACAGTGATTGTCTCGTCCGGCGCATAGGCTGGAACAATCGACAGTAAAACTTCGTTGCCACGTTTGAAGGACGCGACATCAGCGTTAGAAAAACCGATCTGCGAGTAACAGCCGACGACGCTGCAGAACCGGAAGGGGTAGCGCTTTTTGGCACCCGCATCGACGGCCAGCGTCACTTGCTTGGTCAGCAGCGTTTCAAGTGGCGCAACAACCGTGCCACCCGCAACAGCCTGACCGCCATTGGCCAGAATCACAAAGTTCATCTCGGCGATCGCATTGTCATTCTCGTCTTTCATCAACTGGAACAAATAGCAGGGCTCTTTTTGGCCGGGTTCAACACGGGTGCAGCGCAATTCCCAAGCGTCGAATTTGTCGGCAACAAACAGCGTGCCTGGTGCGTTTTCGTCAACCACTTCTTCGCCCATGCTTAACCCTTCAGGGGTCTCACCTGTGGCGGCCTCGCCCTCAGCAGCAGGGGTTTCTTCTGTGGCTGTGGTTCCTTCGCCAGCTGTTTCCGTTGCTGTTTCAACAACCGCTTCGGCGGCTTCGGCCACAGCATCGGCATCTGGTTTTGGGGTTTCGCTATCTTGCGCAATGGCGGTGCTGCCGATGGCAACAAAGGAGGTAAGCGTAATTAGTTTCAGAAAATTTGACATTTGTTCATTCCATAATGATCAGTGTTTCGTCGGCAATAATATCATGACTGTACGGGCGTGTCAGGCCGCATTTGCGCCTGTACTCGTAATTTTGTGCCCTTTGCGCAATACTGGGCAAAAACCCGCCAAGCAAGGCAACATCCGGTGCCATTTGCGAAAAGAAAAAAGGGCCTGAAAACAGACCCTTCTCCCTTAGAAACTCTCCCTGTCGGACTTGCCGACTTATTATTGAGCTAAATTATAATCTTTTACTTTGGGGGTCAACTTTTATAATTCCGCCAATTTTGTTGAAAAAAAAGACCGCACTCTGATGAGTGCGGCCAGTCTAACAGGGAGGAAGTATGTCCAGACGAAAGAGGACGAGACGCCTGAACGTAATGTAAGACTGGCACAAAACTGTTAATATTGTATTTTCAACGCTAGAAATAATGAAAAAAACGCAGGAGTCGTTGCCGTGAGTGAATTAAGTGATCGAATTTTTATTGGCGGTGGCGGCGAGGCCTATGGTTTGCCCCAAGAAATGCTGTTGAAATATGCCAACCGGCACGGCTTGATCGCCGGTGCCACGGGAACGGGTAAAACCGTGACACTGCAGATTTTGGCGGAAGAATTATCCGCGGCAGGCGTACCGGTGTTCATGTCAGATGTGAAGGGGGATCTGTCTGGATTGGCAGTTGCCGGCACAGAAGGGTTCAAACTGCACGAAGCCTTTACCAGCCGCGCCGGCAAAATCGGTTTTGATGATTATGCGTATGATTCCTTTCCGGTCACCTTTTGGGACCTGTTCGGCAAATCAGGCCACCCGATCCGCACCACCGTGGCCGAAATGGGCCCACTGCTGATCTCGCGCTTGCTGGAGTTGACCGAGGCCCAAGAGGGCGTGCTGAACATCGCCTTTCGGATTTCTGACGAACAAGGCCTGCCATTGCTAGATCTGTCAGACCTGCAAGCCCTGCTGGTTTGGGTCGGCCAAAATGGCAAAGACCTGTCTTTGCGCTATGGCAATGTGTCGGCGGCCTCGGTGGGCACCATCCAGCGCCGTTTGCTGGTGTTGGAAAATCAGGGCGGGGCCAATTTGTTTGGCGAACCCGCATTGGAACTAACTGATATGATGACGACCGATCCGGACGGGCGCGGACGCATCAATATTTTGGCTTCCGACAGCCTGATGGCCGCCCCACAGCTTTATGCAACGTTCCTGATCTGGTTGCTCAGCGAACTGTTTGAGGAGCTACCCGAAGTCGGCGACCCTGATAAACCAAAATTGGTGCTGTTCTTTGACGAGGCGCATCTGTTGTTTGATGGCGCCCCAAAGCCGATGGTCGACAAGGTCGAGCAAGTCGCCCGCCTGATCCGCTCCAAAGGTGTCGGGGTGTTTTTCGTGACGCAAAACCCCGATGACATTCCCGAAGACATTCTCGGCCAGTTGGGCAACCGCGTGCAACACGCCTTGCGGGCCTTCACCGCACGGGACCGCAAACAGCTGCGCCATGCTGCCGAAACCTACCGTGATAACCCGCGGTTTTCGACCGAACAAGCGATCCGGGAAGTTGGCGTCGGCGAGGCGGTGACTTCGATGCTGCAAAAGAAAGGCGTGCCGGGCATTGTCGAGCGCACCTTGATTCGACCACCGTCCTCGCAATTGGGGCCAATCACGGCGGCACAGCGTCGTGCGGTGATTGCGGGTTCTCCGCTGGCGGGCAAATACGAGACCAAACTGGATCGCGAATCCGCCTTTGAGATGCTGCGCAAACGGGCCGAGGACGCGGCCAAGGCTGCCGAAGAGTCCGAGAAAGCCGAGGAAGAAGCCGATTTGGCGCTGCGCGAGTATAAGGCCGGGCGGCGCTATACCGGTGCGCGCGTCGAGCGTTCCACTTCGCGCAAAACCCGCAAGGATTCAGGCTGGGGCTCAGCGATTGGCGGGGTTGTGTTGAAAGAGCTCAAGGGCACCACCGGCAAGCGTATCGTGCGCGGTATTCTGGGCGGCCTGTTCAAAGGACGCTAGCTTATTTTGGAGAACCACCATGTCAAAATCCGATGTTTTTCAAGCGTTGCACGTTGCGGGCGACCCCATTGTTTTATTCAATGTCTGGGACCCGGGCACAGCAAGCATTGTGCAATCCGCAGGGGCCAAGGCCATCGCAACGGGCAGCTGGCCGGTGGCGGCCGCGCATGGGTTTGCGGATGGAGAAATCATCCCGTTGGCGACTATGCTGGACAACCTGTCGCGCATCGTGGCGTCGGTTGATTTGCCGGTCTCGTCCGATATTGAGGGCGGCTATAGCGCGGCCCCAAGCGGTGTGGCTGACACGGTTGAGCAGGTGGTCAAGGCTGGTGCCGTCGGGTTCAATTTCGAAGATCAAATCGTAGGTGGCCAAGGGCTCTATGAGATTGAAACTCAAATCGCACGGGTCGCTGGCGCGCGTGAGGGGGCGGATCGGGCTGGATCAAACATCTTTTTGAACGCCCGCACCGATTTATTCCTAAAGGCCAAACCTGAAGATCACGCCGGCCATATGGGCGCGGCATTGGAGCGCGCAAGCGCCTATGCAGATGTGGGTGCGAATGGATTTTTCGCACCGGGCTTGACGGATGAGGGGTTGATCAAACAGCTCTGTGCAGATTGCCCGTTGCCAGTCAATATATTGGCACTTCCGCATGCACCCGACGCAGCGGCTTTGGCCGATCTCGGTGTGGCCCGTATTAGCCATGGTCCAGTGCCATATCGCAAAATGGCGGCGTGGTTGGAAGAACAGGCAAGGGCCGCGATTTCATATCGTTGACACCTGACTGTCTGGCGGAAAATCAAGATGATTTACCAGCTGTAATACTTTGTAAATAATAGGTTATTTATAATTGTTAATAGAACCACTATTCCGGAATAGTGGTTCTATTAATGGAAACAAAAATCCCTCCAAAAACAATGATTTGTGAAGCGGATTGAAAGGTTGCTAAAGCGGTCTGATTTTCAATTTCATGATCCGGTTATCCTGACGCTCCAACACCTCAAAGCGAAAGCCGTGGAATGAAAAAACCTGACCCGTTGTCGGGATCATCTGGGCCTCGTGCATGACCAAACCGGCCACCGTATGGGCCTCTTCATCCGGCAACGCCCAGTCGGTGGCGCGGTTTAGATCACGAATGGTCATCGCCCCTTCAACGACAAATTGGCCGTCATCAGAGGCCCCGATTGTGGGCTCATCATGACGGTCAAATTCATCGGTAATTTCACCGACGATTTCTTCTAAAATGTCCTCAAGCGTGATCAGCCCCTGCAATGATCCATATTCGTCCACCACCAGCGCAAAATGTGTGTGACGCCGCAGGAACTGGCGCATTTGATCATCCAACGTGGTGGTTTCGGGCACAAAATACGGCTTTTTGGCCACGTCCATCACGTCAAAATCCTCTATGTCGCCAAAACTCACATCCTTACCAAGCATCAGTTTATGCATGGCGCGCAACAGGTCTTTGGCGTGAATCACACCAACAATGTTTTCCGGATCATCGCGAAACAGGGGCAGGCGGGTGTGGGCCGAATCCAGGCATTGCGCCAGAACCGCTTGGGGTTCATTGCCGACATCAATCATCTCGATGTTTGATCTGTGCAACATGATTTCTTCGATCGTGCGATCGCCCAAATCGAGCGCCCCCAAAATCCGGTCGCGGTCTTCTTTTTGCACCACGCCTTCGGAATGGCCCAGCGAAATGGCGCCGGCAATTTCCTCGCGTACCGCCAGCATCTGGCTGTCCGCATCAATCACCACGCCAAACAGACGCAAAACCTGACGCACGAACCAACGAATGGCCCCGACGATGGGGGAAAACACGGTCACGACCAGTTTGATAACAGGCGAGACCTTTGCCGCTGCAGATTCCGGGTCCGTAATGGCATAGGTTTTCGGCAAAACTTCGGCAAACACAAGCACCAGCAACGTCATCACCAAAGTGGCCAGCGCAACGCCGCTGTCGCCAAACAGCCGCGTAAACAGCGCTGTCGCAAGCGAGGCCGCAAGGATGTTCACAAGATTGTTGCCCAACAATACCGCGCCAATCAGCCGCTCGGGGTCTTCGGTGACCTCAAGTGCGCGCCGTGCACCGCTGTTGCCTTTGTCCGCTTGGGCGCGCAATTTGCCGCGCGACGCCGCCGTCAGCGCCGTTTCCGAGCCGGAAAAGAACGCTGATAACAACAGCAGCAGGGCGATGAACCCAGAGGTAATCCAGAAGGCAGCATCAAAGAACGGGGTCGCGTCAGGCATTTTTCTCTCAAATATTTGGAATTTGTGCCTTTATGAGGCTTGTGCGGGGATGGATCAAGTGGGGGTCTTATGACACAATCCGTCATCAGCTAAGGAAATCCCATGTCAAAATCCCCCAGCCAGTTGAACCTCGCCCCTGCCACCCGCGCGGCACAGGCCCTGCACGCGATGGATTCGCGCACCGGCGCCGTGGTGCCGGGCATCGAATTGGCTTCGACCTTTGCACGTGATGAGGATTATGAGCTGCGCGATGGCTATGTTTACGGGCGAAACGACAACCCGACCACGCGCCAGGCCGAGGCGGTGATTGCCAGCCTGGATGGCAGCGCGGCATCCTTGCTTTTTGGCTCTGGCATGTCGGGTTTTGTGGCGCTGTTTGAAACGCTGGACAGCGGTGATCATGTGGTGCTGCCACAAATCATGTATCACGGCGGGCTGGAATGGGTGCGCCGCCTTGAAGCCAAGCGCGGCTTGCAGGTGACATTGTTTGATGCCAGCGATCCGGATGGATTGCAAAACGCGATGCGCGCCAACACTAAATTGGTCTGGATCGAAAGCCCGACCAATCCCAGTTGGGATGTGATCGACGTCGCCGCCACGGCCGAAATTGCCCACACCCACGGCGCCTTGCTGGCGGTTGATTGCACCGTTTCGCCGCCCGTTACTATGGACACGCTGGCCTTGGGCGCGGACATTGCGTTTCAGTCCGCCACCAAATATCTGAACGGCCACTCCGACATAACCGGCGGGGTCATTTCCTTTGCTGCCGAGGGGCCGTTGCTGGACGAAGTGATCTTGATGCGCACCCTGCAAGGCAGTTTGATGAAGGCCTTTGATGCCTGGTTGTTGATCCGCGGCATGCGCACGCTTTACTTGCGCTTTGAACGGGCCTCGCAGAGCGCCTTGGCCATCGCCAGCCATTTTGAGAACCACGCGGATGTCGAAGCTGTGTTGTACCCCGGTCTGGCCACGCACCCCGGTCATGACATCGCGGCGCGCCAGATGAAACATGGATTTGGTGGCATGTTGTCGGTGCTGATGAAGGGCGGCGAGGCGGCGGCGCGTGACGTTGCCCGCTACACTCAAGTGTTTTTCCCTGCGACCTCTTTGGGTGGGGTCGAAAGCCTGATTGAGCATCGTAAAACTGTCGAAGGGCCGCAGTCTTTGGTCGCGCCAAACCTGCTGCGCCTGTCGGTGGGCATCGAGGATGTACGCGACTTGATTGCCGACCTTGAACAAGCCATCGAGCGGGCAGGGTAGCCCGTGCAACCAACACCCGCCTTTACGCGACAGGCCGGATTGCAACACCTGGGAATTTATCTGGGGATCGTATTCTGGCTGATCATCGGGCTGTATCTCGATGGCACTGAAATGGCGCAGAAAATCACATATGGTCAATGGGTTACCAATATGATCACCCTTGCTTTTTTTAGTTGGATCTACCAATCAGCCAGTCGGAAAAATAAAAAAATCATCCTTTACGGGCTGGTGATCGCCTTTGGTGGCGAGGTGGTGTTTTCGCTGATCTTGGGCATGTACACCTACCGGTTAGGCACCCTGCCGATCTATGTGCCGTTGGGGCATACGATCATCTATATGGGGGTTTACTATTTCACCAAAGAGCCGCTGGTTTTGGCGCACAAAGATCAAATCGTCAAAATCCTGTACCCTTTGATGATTGTCTACGCTACGGGCTGGCTGGTCCTGCAAAGCGACGTGTTTGGCTTCGCCTGTGCCTTGGTGATCTTGCTGTTGTTCAAACGCCGTCCCAATTCACGCCTGTTCTTTTTGGTGATGTTTTTCGTCATTGCCTATTTGGAACTGCTCGGCACTTATTTCCAGGCATGGCGCTGGCCCGAAGTCTGGTTTGACAAGGTCAGCTTTGTTCCCAGCGCCAACCCGCCATCGGCGATTTCGGTGTTTTACTTTGCCTTTGATGCGGGATGCCTGTGGGCCTACAGCCGCCTGAACCCGGTTAAGTGGCAGCGGTTTCGCCGCCTGCGCGCGCGCTCAGCCATTCGCTAGCGGGTGATGCTGCAACACCAGCTCCTTTAGGCGTTCTTCAAGCACATGGGTATAGATTTCGGTGGTCGAGATATCCGCGTGCCCCAGCAAGGTCTGGATCACGCGCAGGTCCGCGCCGTTGGCCAGCAGATGGGTGGCAAAAGCATGGCGCAGGGTGTGCGGTGTGACTTTGGCAGGCGACACGCCGCCATGAACGGCCAGTTCTTTGATCAGTGTATAGAACCGGTTTCGTGTCAAATGGCCCGTTTTTGCACCTGAGGCGAACAGGAATTTGCTGGGGGTCACGCCATTGCGGCGGGCCTCCTCCTGTGCCGCGTCACGGGTTTCGATCCACGCGGCAAGCGCTTCGCGGGCCGGCGGCGACAGCGGCACCATGCGCTCCTTGCCACCTTTGCCCCGTACCAAAATCATCCGTGGATCACCACGGGTTGCCGACACGGGCAGGGACACCAGTTCGGTCACCCGCATGCCTGTGGCGTAAAGCAACTCCATCAAACAGGTGTTGCGCAAACGGTCCGATTTACTGCGCCCATGGGTGCGGGCGGCGGCCAACAGGCGCTCGACTTCTTCAACGCTCAAGGTCTTGGGCAGGCTTTTGGCGCGTCCCGGCCCCTTGATCTGGATGGCGGGATTATCCTGACGCCACCCTTCCTCAAAGGCAAAGCGATACAGCCCCTTGATCGACGACAAACGTCGCGCCCGCGTCGCCTGTGCCAGCCCTTGGGCTTCGCAATGGATCAGGTAACCTTCAACATCCGCCCGTGCAGCAGTGGCGAAATCACGGCCTTGATTGGCCAGCCAATCGGCGAAATCCAGCAAATCACGGCCATAGGCGGTCTGGGTGTTGTCACTGGCATCGCGTTCGGCCATTTGGGCATCTAAATAGGTGCTGATCCAGCGGGTCGCCTGCATGGCTTACCCCTGCCGATCCAACAACATCAACTGTAGCGCCGCCCGTCGTGCAGTGTCTTCCAACCCGACAGAGCGTAGCAATACCAACGCTTTACGTGCATTCGGCAAATCCCCGCGCGCGCCTTTGCCAAACAACTCAATGGATTTCAAAATCGCCTCGCCTAGCTTTTTATCATCCAACAGCGGCTTGAAATACACTGAACCACCCGTCGTGCTGAAGGCGGCCAAAATGGTGCGGGCTTTGTTGTTTGGGGCCACGGTGTCCGTCAAATCTCCTTGGGCCAAAGCAACCAGGAATTTTTCCGAAGGCGAAGTTGCGTTGAACTTGCCCGCAACCATCTCGTAGTCCTCCGAGAGCAGCCCGATCAAAAACGCCAAAGGCGCGGCGTCAGTCGTCAGCGGCAAGCGCGCTAAGCCCTTGCCGTACAGCGCCGCAAACGGCACCTCAAGCTGGGCTTTTTTCATCTCGCCCCAAACCAGCGGCAAGGTTTTTGAAATCGCGCCAGGGTCACGCGCCTGATAGGCCGTGTCAAATGCCTGCATCGCATCGACCCGTTCCCAAACGCCGCCGGACGCCGCCGGCAGCCGATCTGTGTAAAGGCCCAACAATAGGTTTTCATCCACCGCGCCGGTGGTTGCCAACCGTTCCGCGGCCTCAATCTGCGGCTTCCAACCGGTGATGTCGCGCAGGTCTGCGTTGGCAAAAGCGCGGGGCAGGGCCGGTGTCGGGATCGGTTCACCAATTGCCTCGCGCATGCGGAAAATCAGCGGGGTCACATGGTCTTGGACCGGCAATGGGGGCTCGCCCTCAAACAATTCGGGATCAAGGAACCGCGCCAACAGCGCATCCTCATCTGGGGTCACTTGCCCCAACACCTTGGCCGTGTCCAACGTGACGGCCGCAGCATGCCAATCGCCGTTACGGGCCAAACAGAAAATGCGGGCCGAAAAGGTCGGGGCAATTTCAGCATTGGTGCGCAGGGTCTCGCAGGCCGCATCCTCGGTCCCTGTCAGCAGGGCCACATCAAACCAGCGGCGAAACAAATCGGGCGTATGTGGACCGGCGCGTTCCAGCAGGGCCTGAGCCTGATCCAAGGTGCCCATATCCAGCAACTTGTCGATCCGCGCCAAAAACAAATGCCCCGAGGTATCAGCATCAATCGGCGCATCCAGTTCCGCCAGCAGAATCATCGTCAACAGATCCTGCATTGCGGGCAAGTTTAGCGGGTCCTGATTGCGGATCAGCCGGGCCAGTTCAGCACTGCTGCTGGCGCCCCAAAAATCACGCGGTAACCCGGTCACTGAAATGGGCAATAAGCCAACCGCATCGGGTGTCGGCCCATCCAAAGTTGTCACAGTGATCCCCTCGACAGCCGCGCTGTCGGTAACAGCGGCCTCTCGGGGCGTGGCATCGGGGACTGGCTTCATCACCACAGGCTCGGCCACCGTGTCGGACAACCAGTCAATAGCCGACAGGGGCGCCAACTGGTGTTGTTCGGCGCTGGCATAACTGCTCTGGCCAACCAAAATGGCCGATATCAGAAAAAGTCTTTTACTCAACATTCAGTGTGACCGGTTGATTAACCTCAACTACTTCGGGAGATAGATCCCCGATATAGGCATAGCCCACAAAGGCCAAAATGCCCAGCACCAGTAGAAAAACTATCGTTTTCAGTAATCGCCCCATAGAATGTCTGCCTTTTGATGCGTCTTGTTGCGTCGCCTTTTGAAAAGGCCTGTGTTTTTGTATCCTATGGTTTTTATATATGGCCTTTTGCAGAAATTCACGCCATTGAATGCAATTAGTGTAGATTTAAGCGGGGGATGGCCGGTTTGAGGGCCAGATTGAAGAAAACAGTCGTGCTTGTGGGCATGATGGGGGCCGGAAAGACCGCTGTGGGCAAGGCGCTCGCGGCGCGCCTAGATGTTCCGTTCCTAGATTCGGACGAGGAAATCGTCAAAGCCGCCGACAGGCCGATCCCTGAAATTTTTGAACGCGATGGCGAGCCGTTTTTCAGGGACCGCGAAACCGAGGTGATCAAACGGCTGCTGCATGAGGAATGCGGCATCCTTTCGACCGGCGGTGGGGCCTATCTGGCCGAGCGTAATCGCGTTGAGATATCAGCCAATGGCGTGGCCGTTTGGCTGCGGGCCGATCTGGACCTGCTTTGGGCCCGTGTGCGCCATAGAAACAGCCGCCCGTTGCTGCAAACCTCCAACCCGTTTGAAACCCTGCGCGACCTTTATGAGGCACGCGATCCGTTTTATGCCAAGGCAGAATTGGCGGTGCAATGCCGGGCGGATTACTCGATAGATCAGATGGCGGACCAGGTGGTGAAAACCCTACAAACCCGCCCCGATGTTTTGGAGACCTTCGACAATGACTGAAACTTTACGTGTTGAGCTAGGTGATCGCGCCTATGACATCCGAATTGGTGCAGGTTTGATTGGCAAAGCCGGGGCCGAAATTGCGCCATTGCTGGCGCGCGCCCGTGTGGCTGTGGTCTCTGATGAAAACGTCGCGGCCTTGCATTTGGACAGTCTTAAGGCGGGACTGAATGCGGCCGGCATCGAGATGGTGTCGCTGATCCTGCCAGCGGGCGAATCGACCAAGGCGTGGCCGCAGTTTGAGCGCACGGTCGAGTGGCTGTTGGCGCAAAAAATCGAGCGCCGCGATGTGGTGGTGGCCTTTGGCGGCGGTGTGATTGGCGATTTGGTCGGTTTTGCGGCCTCGGTGTTGCGCCGCGGCGTGCGCTTTGTGCAAATCCCGACCTCTTTGCTCGCGCAGGTCGATTCCTCGGTCGGGGGTAAAACCGGTATCAACGCCCCGCAAGGTAAAAATCTAATCGGGGCCTTTCACCAACCTGCATTGGTCTTGGCTGATACCGCCGTGCTTGGCACCCTTACGCAGCGCGATTTTTTAGCCGGCTATGGCGAGGTGATCAAATACGGGATGTTGGGCGATCTTGGCTTTTTTGAATGGCTCGAGATCAACGGCCCCGCGCTGGCCGCAGGCGACATGGCATTGCGCGCCGAGGCTGTGCGCCGATCCTGTCAGGCCAAGGCCGACATCGTTGCGCGGGATGAAACCGAGCAGGGGGATCGCGCCCTGTTAAACCTTGGCCACACGTTTTGTCATGCCCTTGAGGCCGCAACAGATTATTCTGATCGCTTGCTGCATGGCGAAGGTGTCGCCATTGGCTGTGCTTTGGCCTTTGAGGTGTCATCGCGTTTAGGATTATGCAGCCAAGAAGACCCCAGCCGCGTGCGCGCCCACCTGCGCGCCATGGGCACCAAAGTCGATCTCTCCGATATAGAGGGCGACTTGCCAGATGCTGACACGCTGATTGACCTGATGGGCCAGGACAAAAAGGTGATGGATGGTCAAATCAACTACATCATGGCTCGCGGCATCGGCCAAGCCTTTGTCACGTCTGATGTGGATGCAAATGTGGTGAAAACCGTCCTAAAAGAAGCACTTGCTTCAAGATAAGGCGTAACAAGCCCTTATCATTGTTCTCTAAATATCCCCGCCGGAGGCTAGAGCGCTGACCCCGTCAGGGGGCAGCGCAATTCTTGGAAAAACCGATGCTCTAGAACGGAATTTCGTCATCAATGTTGCCGCCACCTTGCTGGCCCCCCCCCTGATTGCCACCTTGCTGACCACCGCCACCAAAATCACCACCGGAAGAACCGCCGCCGTAACCGCCCTGTTGGCCGCTGCCATAATCACCGCCGCCGCCGCCGCCGCCAGAGCGACCATCCAGCATTACCAATGTACCGCCAAACCCTTGCAATACCACTTCGGTAGAATAGCGGTCGTTGCCGGATTGATCTTGCCATTTGCGGGTCTGCAAAGCGCCTTCAATATAGACCTTGGAGCCTTTGCGTAGATATTGCTCTGCCACGCGCACCAGACCTTCTTGGAAAATGGCCACCGTGTGCCACTCTGTCTTTTCACGGCGCTCGCCAGTGTTTTTGTCCTTCCAGGTTTCGGATGTGGCAATGCGTAGGTTACACACTTTGCCGCCATTCTGGAACGTGCGCACCTCAGGGTCCGCACCCAGATTGCCCACAAGGATCACTTTGTTAATTGAGCCTGCCATTATCACCACTCCCGTAGAATCTATCATTTCTGTTACACAGTGTTACATCACCCCGTTCTGGTGAATGAAAGGTAAATTTACGCAAATTGGTTTGATTTTTCCACGTAAACTCGTGGTATCGGTCAAAGGCTCTTGGTCAATCCGGCGGGTTTTTGCTTGGGTTTGAGATGGGCTGTGCCGTTAAAACGCAAAGGCTGGTGGTTTTGGAAAACTTCCACTATATTGGCGCAAAGTGGGCTCGGTTGAGCGGTGGGGACTGGTTATGAAACGCATATTAGCGTCAGCACTAATTGGCGGAATGGTTTGGTCATCTGTGGCCAGCGCGGGGCCGTTGAATCTGTCGACAAAATCACGCACCAACCTGTTTCGCTCGCAAACCAGCGTGTTGGACGGGCGGGCTTCCAGCCAGTATTCCAATTCCGTTCGGTTGCAGCCCAAACGGGTGATCACGCCCAGCAAAGACGGGGATGGCAATCGCCGCTATGGCGGACGTTATAAGGGCGAATTTCTGGGCATGGCCCGCAAAGCGGCGCGCAAACACGGGGTCCCTGAGGATCTGTTTTTGCGCTTGATCCAGCAAGAATCAGGTTGGAATGCACGGGCGAAATCCCATGCGGGTGCATTGGGCTTGGCTCAATTGATGCCAGCCACAGCGAAAACGCTACGTGTGAACCCACGGGTGCCACGGGAAAATCTGGATGGCGGGGCGCGGTATCTGCGCCAGCAATATGACCGTTTTCACTCCTGGCGGCTGGCCTTGGCGGCCTATAACGCAGGACCGGGGGCTGTTCTTAAATACGGTGGCGTACCACCCTATAAAGAAACCAAAAACTACGTCCGTAAAATCTGGGGCAGTTGACGCTCATTAGTCCCTGGCGGGCCTTCTTCGCGAGGAAAGCCGTCAGGCTTGATGAGCTTTGGCGGCCTCCGCGGTATCTGACGCATTTTCTGCAAAGGAAACCTCATGGATCAAGCCACCGGAAGCTGCCTTTGTGGCAAGGTTCAGATTGCAGCTAAGGGGCCGCCTTATCGGGTTGGTATCTGCCACTGCCCAGAGTGTCGCAAACATCACGGCGCCTTGTTCTACGCCGCCGCCGTGTTTCCAGAGGGCGCGGTCACCATCAAAGGTGAAACCCGCGACCATAACGAGCGGCATTTTTGTCCGGATTGCGGATCAAGCGTATTTGCGCGCAGCTAGGATGAGGTCGAAATTCACCTGGGCACACTGGATCAACCGGACCAGTTCGTACCGACCTACGAAATCTGGACCATACACCGCGCTGCATGGTTGCCAGCCTTTCCAAAGACCAAGCAATATGAGCGCGGCCGTGAAACCACGGAACGATCCTAAGACAGCTTTACCAAGACAGCGAAGGGCGCGTTAGCTGCGCCAGATTGTGTTAATCAACCTCACCCAGTTCTTTTTCGTGCATCCAGGCGGCGTGGCGTGGCGCTTTTTTGGTGCGATCCCACTCGTTCAGCATGTCCCATTTCACCGTGTCGAGTTTGGCCAGCATCGCGTCCTCAGCGGGATCGGGGCAGGCCAGCTCTAGACGGTGGCCGCTGGGGTCAAAGAAATAGATCGAATGAAAGATCGAGTGATCAGTCACACCCAGCACATCCACACCATTGGCAACCAGATGATCGCGAAATTCCAACAGGGTTTCGCGGTCTTTGACCTTGAACGCCAAATGTTGGGTCCAAATTGGCGTGTTCGGATCGCGTCCCATTTCAGGCATGGTGGGCAATTCAAAGAAGGCCAGCACATTTCCAGCCCCGGCATCCAAGAACACATGCATATATGGGTCTGGCGCGTGGGTTGAGGGCACATGATCCTCGGCAATTGCCAGAATGAAATCCATTTTTAGGTTTTTATCATACCATTCAACGGTTTCTTTGGCGTTCTTACAGCGATAGGCAACGTGGTGGATTTGTTCGATTTTCATGTCAGCCCCCCCCCTTGGGTTTTATCCGTTTGGGGCAGGGTATGCCAAGGTCATTGCATGTGCAACGACTTTAGTGAGGCGGCGAAAAGAGTGTTTTCAGAGCAAATAGAAGCGGGACTTTTAGCGCGCGCGCCGAAACGCCGAAGGGGTTTGACCGGTATGGTGTTGGAAGGCGCGGGTGAAATACGCAGGCGATGTGAAACCAAGTTCAGATGCGACTTGTTGGATCGGTGTTTTGGTTTCTTTCAGCAAGCGCCGCGCTTCAAATATGATTCGATCATTCAACAAGGTGGACGCAGGCCGACCGCAGGCTTGATTGCAAACGCGGCTAAGATGAGTGGGCGTCACACCCAGCGCACTGGCATATTGCGAAATATTCATGCCACTTTGAAACTGCGCCTCGACCATTTCGGTAAACCGCGAGGTTAAACGATGCGCGGCATCAGGGGCTGTGCTTTCCTCGGA
>Ga0209633_10002772_pt1:0-12500 | contig 16671 bp, 17 predicted proteins | sample Cruoilmetagenom1_FD_187290 | JGI IMG/M metagenome (GOLD analysis project Ga0209633, IMG submission 187290) | Oil polluted marine microbial communities from Coal Oil Point, Santa Barbara, California, USA - Sample 1 (SPAdes) (version 2) | ecosystem: Environmental > Aquatic > Marine > Oil... | reverse complement strand
TGCTACTTATCAGTTAGCCAGATCTTATTATAGGCAGATCCATAGTCCGGATCAAGATCCCACTGAAACAAGAGAAGCCCTAAAGTGGTTTAATATATTTGTTGAGAAATATCCTAGTTCCCCTCTGGTTCCAAAAGCCGAACAACGCATAGTAAAGTGCAGACAAAGACTTGCTAAAAGAGAGATCTATATAGGCAATTTTTACAACAAACGTAAAAATTATAAAGCAGCAGCTCATAGATATAACGTAGTTGTAGCGGATTATAGCGATACCAAACAAATGCCTGAAGCCATGTATCTTTTGGGTAGAGCTTATGCAAAACAAGATCAATACGATCTGGCAAGGGTGACATTAAATCAATTAGTACAAACTTATCCTGATGAGAAATATGCAAACAAGGCATCTTCGCTCCTAAATGACATCGAGGGTAAGACACCGCCTATTCCAGAAGAGACTCCAGTTACAATAGAAGAGCCATCACAAGGATGAGATCACTTTCTTACTTATTCCTGCTTTTTACCTTATTTGCGGCGTCCTGTGGAAGTCCTCAGAATGAAGAGATTGAAGCTCTACTCTCTATAAGAGAAGACGCAATAGAGACAAAAAATGTGGAACTATATATGACTTTAATTTCCCCGGATTACAATGTCGAAGAAGATAATAAGGTCATAGGCGCTGAAGCGATTAAGAAGAAGTTTTTGTCTAATGTCACACTCTTTGATGAATTAGAGATTACAAATGCTAACAGAAGTATTTATGAAAGAGACGGTTTTACAGAAGTTGTTCAGTTAACTGTTGTTGACGCTTTGGTTGATGATACAAAAAATCGGTTTAAAGTAAATGAAAAAATTCAATTTGCCCAAATAGATGGCAAATGGCTAATTGTTAAGGAATCTGATGCTGATTTCTTAGAAAGGTTTGTTTTTGGTGGCAGTAATTAAATATTTGTAAATATTAGGTTATTTCCCAAATTGTTTTTCTTCTTTTTCCTGTTCTTCTTTACAGCTGATACATAGTGTCGTTTCAGGTCTTACTAAGAGTCTGTCTTCTGTTATTTGATCTTCACATATTTCACAGACACCGTATGTTCTATCTTCAGTTTTTTGTATAGCTTTTTGGATCTTAGATATAAGTTTTCTTTCCCTATCTCTTTTTCTCAGTTCTATTGTAGTACTCGATTCTGTCATGGCGCGGTCAATAGGGTCTGGGAACGTGCCGTCTCCTTCACTCATTCTGGTCACTGTACTTTCTGCTATCCCAAGAAGACCTGCCATTTTCTTTATCAGAATCTCCCTAAATTGCTGGAGCTGCTTATCATTCATAAGAAAAATTATATCACCTACCACGACCTCTGTAAAACTAATATTGAGCTGGCATAATATGCGGATTTTCACTTATTATCTTATATGTTTGAATATGCTTTCAATTCCATGTAATTAGAGGGTAAGATTAAAGACCTTGACTTAGAATTGAGACTGCTGAATAAAAACTATTGATTTGGAAGGGGGAGATTTAATTAGATTATCACAACTCAAGTTAGAGGTTTCAGAACAGGTGGTATCATTAATTTCAGATTTTCTCTTAGGACTCGGATCCCTGGGGGTGGCGGAAGATATAAGAGAAGAGGGACTATATGAAGTATCAGCTTACTTTCCAATGGAAACAGAAATTGAAAAGCTAATTGGCAGTTTGAAAGAGCATTCAGAACTCCTCAAGCAAAGCTTGCCAGGTGTGGTTATTGGACCTGTGACCGTAGAATATATAGACCGCTCTGGATGGGAGATCTGGAAGAGTGTGTTGAAGAAAATAAGGGTAGGTGAAAGGGTGATTATCAGACCACCCTGGGAAGAGCATGTTTCTGAGGGTAATGAGGTCGTAATTGAGATAAATCCTTCACTAGCCTTTGGAACGGGGCACCACGAGACCACCAGACTGTGTATTGAGGCTATTGAGGAAACAGTTCGGACAAGCGATATTAAAACTGTGCTTGATGTAGGTTGTGGGAGCGGCATTTTAAGCATTTCAGCTCTCCTGTTAGGAGTAAGGGACGTAGTAGGTTTTGACACAGATCCAATAGCCATACAAGAGTCTAGGAAAAATGCCGGGAAAAATGGTGTTCTTGATAAAATAGACTTTTTCTGCGGCTATATCCAAAGTGCTAAGGGTCAATACGATTTAATTGTAGCAAATGTATACATTGAGTCTATATTGCTAATGAAAGAGGAATTCATATCCAGATTGTCTCCGGGAGGGAAATTAATTGTTTCGGGCATACAGTATAAAAGACGAGATGAGGCTGTTAGGGGCCTTGAAGAGGCGGGCATGATACTTGAAAATGAAAGGATCGAGAGGGACTGGGTAGCGCTTGAGTTTGCCGTTGATTGATAAAAGTACGCTCTAAAGTAAACTCTAATCCGCAATAATAGATATACTCTCAGATTAAGGGGAAATATATGTCATCATTTAAAACCATTGAGTGGAAAGATAATAAAGTAATTATGATTGACCAGACGCGCCTGCCTAACGAAGAGGTTTATCTAGAATTCGAAACTCATCAAGAAGTGGCAGACGCAATTAGGAGAATGGTTATTAGAGGAGCGCCCGCAATAGGGGTTGCCGCCGCAATGGGTATAGCTCTAGGCGCAATTAATATCAAAACTGACGACAGGGACAAGTTTATTAGTGATGTTAATAATATTACGAATGTTATCCAATCTACAAGACCTACTGCGGTTAATCTTTTCTGGGCCGGTAAGAGGATGCTGAGAGTGCTTAACGCGCAAGAGGGTAGTGTTAAAGATATGAAGCTGAGGCTAGTTGAAGAGGCAAACGATATTCTTAATGAAGATATTGAGACATGCCGCGATATTGGAAGAGTAGGGGCTGAACTTATAAAAGATAATTCTGTTGTTTTGACTCACTGTAATGCCGGCGCGCTTGCGACTGCAGGATACGGCACCGCTCTTGGAGTAATTAGAGGCGCTACTGAGGCGGGTAAGAACATAAAAGTAATTGCTACAGAAACAAGGCCTTTTCTCCAGGGAGCCCGGCTTACAGCCTGGGAGCTGGATAAGGACGGGATTCCAGTCTCACTAATAACAGACAACATGGTTGGCCACATTATGAGTAAGGGGATGGTGGATGCTGTAGTTGTTGGTGCCGACAGAATTGCAGAGAACGGAGATGTTGCAAATAAAATAGGTACTTATTCAATATCTGTACTAGCTAAATCACACGGTATACCATTTTACGTGGCAGCGCCCATCTCTACAATAGATTATGATTGCCCTGGGGGTAGTTCAATACCTATCGAAGAGCGTGATATTAAAGAAGTTACCCATATATTAGGAAAAAGGATAGCGCCTGACGTTAATGTTTATAATCCTGCATTTGATATAACACCAAACGAGAACGTTAGTTCAATCATAACGGAGAAGGCTGTAGTTAAGGATCCCTTCCTTAAGGGGCTGTCAGATCTAATTAAGTAGCTTTAAACTCTTTCAAGGTCTTCTTGGCAAGAGAGGCAAAGCTGAGTAAAAGGCATAGCCATTAGCCTTTCTTTTTCTATAACTTCATCACAGGACCCACATATCCCGTATGTTCCAAGATCTAATCTCTTTAATGCATCGTCAACGAAAGTAAGTTTTTCTCTTTCTCTATCTGCTAGCATTAATGCCAGTTCTCTATCTCTATCGTTAGACGCATGGTCATAGAAGTCGCCAATGTCATGTTTTAAATGATCAGATTCTGCCCTCATTGACTGCGATACATCTTGAAGCAGTTCCTTTCTCATGACAAGTAACATGTTCTTAATTTCTTTCTGCCATGTGGACTTGGTCTTTTTTGCGCTTTTTTTCTTAGTAACTTTTTTTGCTGTTGCCATCTTAGTTTTAGAGTCTCCTTGAGATTGTCATTCTGAAATTCTTACCGTGTCCATAACATGCTCCAAATACACATAAAAACGAGAAAATCTTTAGATCAATTATATAGATACATAAATCACAAGTAAATATATAGTGGTTTAGAATCTTTGATTCTTAAACCGAAGGTGTATTAAGATAAGTATATAAAATAGTTTGTCAAGAGTAATTTTTTAGAATCTAAATCTAAGTATGTAGATTCATAGTGTAAATTAATCATAATATCCGTCTATTTCTCTATCTTGCTTAATAAATTAGATTACTTAAAATAAGGTACTTAATTTAGAAGTATCAATTTTATTATGAAAACACCGCGCAAAAGAGAATCATGGAGGACGAGAACTGGGCTTATCTTGGCTATGGCCGGAGGCGCTATCGGGCTTGGCAATTTTTTAAGATTTCCGGTTCAAGCTGCTGAGAATGGTGGAGGAGCTTTCATGGTTCCATATATAATTGCCTTTTTCCTCATAGGTATACCACTAATGTGGACGGAATGGGCAATTGGAAGATACGGAGGAGCCAGAGGGCATGGAACCGCTCCATCTATATTTAGCTTGTTTTGGAAAAGCCCCATATCTCGTCTTATTGGAGTGTTAGGGCTCTGGATCCCTCTTATAGTTGCAATTTATTATATTTACATAGAATCCTGGACATTAGGTTACTCAATACATTTCCTTCTAGGTACTGGTCCAGAGCTTGCATCAGGTGCAAATAATTCTGAAGAATTTCTAAAACCCTATAGCAGTTTTTTAGGTTCATATATTGGAGTGGGAGATGGAAATTTCTTTAGTCCATCGGTGATGGCTTATTGTGCTTTTGCCGCTACCTTTTTGATCAACCTGGTAATCTTATTAAGAGGTATTTCAAGAGGAATCGAAGCCTTTGCTAAGTTTGCTTTACCCGCTCTTTTTATTATGGCTATTATTCTTTTTGCCCGGGTTTTAACTTTGGAGACACCTAGTGGAAATGCAATTGAAGGGCTTAACTTCCTTTGGACGCCGGATTTTAGCTCTCTACTGAGTCCAGGAGTATGGGTTGCCGCAGCTGGGCAGATATTCTTTACCCTGAGCTTAGGTTTTGGCTCTATGATTGTTTATTCTTCGTATTTGAGAGAGAATCAGGAAATAGCCCTAAATGGACTTACCTCTGCAACTATTAATGAAACTGCAGAGGTTGTGTTAGGAGGCTCAATTGCAATTCCGGCTGCTGTGGCATTCTTTGGTATTGCGGGGGCAGTCTCAATTGCGAAGTCTGGTGCTTTCAATCTTGGATTTGTGAGTCTGCCGGCAATATTTAGCAGTATGCCCGCAGGGCAGTTTTTGGGATTTTTATGGTTTTTCCTTCTTTTCTTCGCTGGCCTCACATCTTCACTCTTCCTAATTCAAACAATCGTTGCTTTTTTTGAAGATGATTTTGGAATAAGTAGAACAAAATCTGTGCTGGTAACTATGGGAATAATCTTCATAAGTGTTCTGATGGTTGTTTTTGTTAATCAAACAATTGATGAGTGGGATTTTTGGGCGGGGACAATCGGTATAGTAATATTTGGATTACTAGAGGTTGTTATGTTTATGTGGGTTTTCGGGGGAGAAAGGGCATGGTCTGAGATGAATCGAAATGGAAAAATCAGGATTCCGAGATTTTTTTATTATGTTTTAAGATATATTACACCTCTTTTTATGTTAGTGCTGATACTTTGGTGGGGCGTAGAATTACTTCCAGAAGAATTTGAAAAATCCAGTTGGACTATTTGGGCTGCGAGGGGTTATTTAGTTTTACTCTTTTTAGTACTTGCCGTGCTGGTATTTATTGCCGATAAGAGGAGGAATAATAGAGAAAATGAATCTTGATGCTGCAATATTTATGTTCTGTGCCTGGGGTTTTACATTAGGACTGTTAGCCTTTTGTATAATAAAGCTAATACAAAATCCGCAGAATAATTCAGCTTTGAATGAAGAGAGAGAAAACAAGTTTGAACCTAAATTAGATTTAGACGACTGAACTACTATATATTAGTTTGCTTATATATTGATTTGACAGCTAATTTAGATTAGTACGATAAAAACAAATTACTGCTTATAAAATTTCTTTTCCCATTCCTTATGTTTTGTTTCAGCTTCACGGAGAAACGGCGCAAAAGCGGCAGCGCTTACTACAAGTTTGTTAAATAAATTGAATGGAAACTTAACCGGTCTTACAAAGTCTACAAATAATACTGCTCGAAATCCCGAGGTATCATTCCAAACTTCATGATTGTAGGTGTCGTCAAAAATAATGCTTTCTCCCTCATCCCAGTGCTTGATTTCTTTATCTATACGGATTCTGCATTTCTCTTTTGGTTCTGGAACAATTAATCCGAGGTGATATCTGAGGACACCATTAAAAGGCCCCTTATGAGCTGGTATGTGCTTGTTTGGCGATAGAATTGAGAACATAGCTGTTTTCATGCCCGGGATTTTCTTGAGCAGGCGAGTTGTTTCAGGACATCTTTTTGTGTTTTCATCACTCTCAAGTCCATATCCCGCAAGAAAAAAAGTTTTCCAGTTGTTGTCGGTTGTGATAGTTTCAACCTCAGGCATTATTTCGTGAAAACTTGGAAGGTCTTCCCGTCTCTCCATAACCTCATTGATCTCATCTCTGATTTTTTCCCAGTTGTCTTCAATTTCTTTAACCCAGGGGAAAGTTGAATTTTCGTAAATAGGAGGATTTCCGTGTTTAGAAAATTTGACATTGAAATTCTCAACCATGTTAATGAAAGAGGCGATAAAACCATTGGCATATTCCTTTGTTTCATAATCCGCTTTTCTATATTCTATCTTCTGGTCGTTATCTTGTGTGTTTTTGTTTGTATCACTCATAGTTTTTTCCTTTTATGTTATTTAGTTTTGTATCTGTTTATCAGGCTCAATTTTTCTTAGTTTAAGTATATCCTCAAATTGGTGAATAAAAAATAATATTGCAGCAATGGTAGTAAGTCCTAGTACCCATGGATATCCTCCAAATATTGCTATGAAGATAAATGCAGTTGAATATACATTCCTTCTTCCTAAAGGGCGTACGATTTTTATTATCTTTCTGGCGAAAGATGTCTTCTGAGGCTCAACAAGCTTGTCCACTTCAAAGTATGTAACTAGACTTCCTGAGTTAGTGTATTTTGTCAGAAAGTAAAATGACCAGATTACAACAAATGCGAAGATGGAAACATTTATACCTCCTAATACAAGCGCAATAGGATTATTTGAAATTAAATAATAACCTATAGGTACTCCTAATAAAAAAGAAAGCACAGTAAACTGGTCTGAAATTGTGTCAATCCACTGTCCTTTTTTGGTTTCCATTAATTTGACCCTTGCTACTTCACCGTCGCACCTATCTAAAATTGTAGCAGTGTGCATAAAGAGAGCCCCTATCACCGGATGCCCTAAAGCATAAAAAATACCGCATAATGAACCTATAATGTTTATGCCAATACTGATCATATTGGGGGTAAGGGATGTTTTAATTAATTGCCTACTTGTTGGTAGGGAAAATTTGCTGTTAATATTTATTGATATCCATCCTGTAGCAGTTTTGCCAACATAGTTGAAAATGAGGTCTTCCGCTTCTTTAGCCGTATTAGCATCTTCGGATAATCTCATCCAATACTTACCGGAAAACTTTCTGTACTTAGCTTTCCCCTCATTTATCAGTTGCGGAACCATGGTATGAAGTGATTTAGACTCTGAGAAATACTGCCCCAGCAGTTCGCCTGTTGCAAGAAAAGCGCCTACAGCTTTACCTCCTTTAGTAGTTATTTCTTCAACACGATCTTCGTTTGTTTTGATCCAAGGATCATCTGATGTGTCCGTTAGAATAGAGATCTCATCCTTTTCGATGTCGGTATCTATGAAATTAGATAGCGCTTGTGGTGTGGTGAGCAAGTTCGATTGAAGTATTAGATAAGGACTTGAGCCGAATTCTAGATGCTCTTGGATAGAAGCCCAATTTATTGAACTTTCAATTCTCTTATCATTTGCCAAGAGATCTCTTAAAGGGGAATCGCTGTCTTCTGTGATGATCGTGAAATGATCAATTCCTGCTCTCTGAGCAGTAATTACTAAGCGCTTAATTTGGGGAAGCGAGCCGAATTCAATATTGCCATAAGTGCTCAGGTCAGTGTGTTCTATACCTGTGCCGGCCGCTACGACTATTGCATGGTCCATGTCATTAACTAGTTTCTACTACTCTTAGGACCCTTTCCTGATATGATTTCTTGATAAACTTATCTGAGTTGAGTCTTGCTTTAAATAAATCACTCGGATAATCAACGTCCATCCAGAAAAGATCATCTATATCAAGTGATTTAACTTTATATCCTTTTTTAATTAGCCTGTGAATAGCTGAAATATACCACTTATTCTCAGCCCCGCCGGTTCTCATTTCTTCTTCTATTGATCTCTTAAGTAGTTCAACTCCAGTGTCTCTGAATACCCTCACACCAACGGATTCAGCAGATGCCCTGCTTGTTAATGTTTTGCTAATATCAATTATTTTAGTTTCTTGAATGATAACTTTCATGTCCTCGGCTTCGTAATTAGTTTTGCGTTTTACTGGAAGACAAATTTTTTCATCCCTCATTCTGAGAGCTTGCTCTAACACGTCTATTTCAAAAACATCATCACCATTCATAACAACCATATCGCTATCCATTTCTCCCCTAGCTATCCAGAGAGATATAAGACTATTTGTAGTTTGATAAAATGGGTTGTAGAGGGTTTTAATTTTCATTCCTAACCCGTCATAGTTTCTAAGAAAGTTTTCAACTTTCTCAAAACCAAATCCCACAACAATGACGATTTCATCAATTCCACAATCTCTAATGTGGTTGATTTGATGTTCTAATATTGTCTCGCCGCCGATTTCTAACAAACACTTAGGAATATATTTAGTGTATGGGTAAAGCCTTTTGCCTCTACCGGCTGCAAGTATGACCGCTTTCATTATATATCCTCTCCGCTTAAGAAGGCTATGCTCTATTCGTTTATACTTTAAGGTGTTGAAAAAATGATAGATCGGATACAAAGAACGTATCCAAGATCCTCCTTTAATAACTTAAATTTATAACCTCGATTACTGTTTATGTCAATATTTATGATGCATTTTCTTTGATTTGGCTTCTATTTTATGGAAATTTTCTTCAATACTGATGCTTTCCAATTATTAATAGCTCGAGAAAATGTAATAATTAACTTCTTGCTACTTTTAATTTCTTTGCTTCAGGTTTAACGCTACTAATATTATTGCCCTCATCTACATATATGAGTTTAGGAACATGGTTCTTGCATTCGGCTTCGTCATAGGTAGCAAAGCTGGCAACTATTAAACAATCTCTCTCTCTAGCGAGATGAGCGGCAGCTCCGTTAACGCATATAACGTTTGATCCTCTTTTGCCCTCTATTACGTATGTCGTGAACCTATGTCCGTTTGTGATGTTGAAAATGTGTACCTGTTCATAGTGGAGTAGGTCTGCAGCGTCCATTAGGTTTCTGTCAACAGTAATGCTTCCTTCGTATTCGAGGTCAGCCTCAGTGACTATTGCTCTGTGTATTTTAGATTTAAGCAGTGTTCTATCCATTTTGTTCTCTCCTTACATTATATACATTAAAGTTTGCTATTATCAATAAGCCTTGCTTTTCCTATCCTTGCAGCAATTGCAACTACATCTCCCGGTTTTGCTAACTCTTGTCTTTCCAGCGTGTTTCCATCTCTTATTTCTAAATAATCAATATCTTCTATTGATGATTCCGTAAGAATATTTATGCCCGATGCAAGCAGGTTGCTAATATTCTTGTCTCCTTCTTTAAATCTCTTTTTTATTTCACGAAGTGATTCAGACAGCGCTAACGCTTGCGCTCTGTCTGCATCCGATAAGTAGGCATTTCTTGAACTCAGGGCCAATCCGTCTTTTTCTCTAATTATAGGCATTCCTATAATTTCAATTTCAAGATGAAGATCTCTCACCATCTTTTTTATGATCAATAATTGCTGGTAATCCTTTTCTCCAAATACAGCTATATCTGGCTTAACAATATTAAAAAGTTTTAAGACGGCGGTTGCAACGCCTTTAAAATGGTCTGGCCTAAATTGTCCACAGAGCGGTTTCTGGAGTTCTTGGACTTCGACGTAAGTCTCAAACCCGTCTGGGTAGATTTCATTTACATCAGGGGAAAAAACCACATCCACGCCAATTTCACCAATTTTCTTAATGTCCCCTTCTAAGTCTCTAGTATATTTATTGAAATCTTCATTAGGGCCAAATTGGGTAGGGTTCACAAAAATGCTCACTACTAGAAAGTCCCCTTTCTCTTTTGCCGTTCGCATCAAACTCAGATGTCCTTCATGAAGAGCTCCCATTGTTGGGACAAAGGAAATTAAACGATCCTCCTTTTTAATCCTATTTGAAAGGGCCTGCATTTCTATAACTCTATTAACAATTTTAATTGAATTTGTTTCAGTCATATGAATGTTCAGATGATGGGAATGTCCCTTTTCTTACCTCGTTAACATAATCTTTTGTAGCCTTCTTCATTGTTTCTCTTATTTCCGCATATTTTTTTACGAATTTTGGTAGAGGATCTTCTGAAAGACCGACTAGATCGTTAATTACCAGAACCTGCCCGTCACAATCTGCCCCCGCCCCAATTCCTATGGTAGGAATCTTGATTGATCTCGTTATCTTTTTAGCTAGTTTCTGGGGTATGCTCTCTAAAACTAAAGAAAAAGCACCTGCATCTTCGATTTGTTTTGCAAGGGCTAGTAGTTTTGCAGCTTCGCCCTTTTCCCTGCCCTGGAGCTTATATCCACCCATGTCATGGAAAGATTGAGGTCTAAGTCCTATGTGCCCCATAACTGGAATGCCGGCTTTTCTTATTTCCCTAATCGTATCAATGTAATCGTTTGTTACTTCAAGCTTGACTGATTCAGCCCCCGCTTCCTTAACGAATCTGCCTGCATTTTTTACTGCGTCTTCTTTGGAGGATTGAAAAGACATAAAAGGCATATCGGTGCAAAGATGCGCGTTTTGAATACCTCTGGATACCATTCTCGTGTGGTATATCATTTCATCAACAGTGACTGGTAATGTATTTGATAAGCCTTGAATTACATTTCCTACCGAGTCCCCCACTAAAACGATATCAACTCCGGATTCATCAACTATTTTTGCTGTAGGAGCATCATAAGCTGTCACCATAACTATCTTCTCTTTCTTTTTCATTGAGCTTATGATTGGTGCTGTTATTTTTTTCATTTCCTTTCTCTGAATGTAAAAAAGCCAGATCGGGCAAAGAACCCTACTGGCTTATTTGTTTTTAATTATTTTAGGTACGGCCTGTGTTCCGTCCTTTGTGATTGTTTCTCAATTGTTTCCTCCGTCTCGGTCTTGCTTGCAAGATCCAAGCGGCAATGCTTATGCTATAAAAGCCCTTATAAAATAAAGAAATCAGGAAAAATGTCAATAACAACTAATTTTTGTTTTTGCGATTGTTCTCGATTTTGAGTTTGTTATATCAAAATAACTTCTATAATATTTCTGTGGAATGTATGATTTTAAAAAATAAGGAATAAGCGCTTATGGCAATAAAAATTTATAAAGTTGATGCATTTGCAAGTGGACCTTTTTTGGGAAATCCGGCTGCAGTATGCATTCTAGACGAAGAAGTTGATAAAAACTGGATGCAGAAGGTTGCTAACGAAATGAACTTGTCAGAAACTGCATTCTTGTACAGTGTTGGTGATAGGTATAACCTCAGATGGTTTACACCAACAGTTGAGGTTGATCTCTGCGGACATGCAACTCTGGCAAGCGCGCATATATTGTGGGAAGAAGCTTATTTAAAACCTAACCAAAATATTGAGTTCATTACTCGAAGTGGGGTTTTAAGAGTATCTAAGAATGAATATCTCATAGAACTAGATTTTCCATCAGATCCTGAACAGGAAGCCCCTATTCCTAAAGGTCTTAAAGAGGGCTTAGGAATTAACCCTACCTATATAGGTAAGAATAGGTTTGATTATCTTGTTCAGGTAGAAGGTGAAGAAAAAGTTAGAAGCCTAAACCCAAATTTTGATTTATTAAAAACAGTTTTGGCCAGGGGGATTATTGTTACAAGTGTTTGTGAATCTGAAGAATATGACTTTGTCTCCAGATTTTTTGCTCCATCTTCAGGTATTAATGAAGATCCTGTAACAGGCTCGGCACACTGTTGTCTTGGACCTTTCTGGGAAAAGAAATTAAGCAAGCCAAAACTCAAAGGCTTACAGGTATCTAAACGGGGTGGAGTTGTTCATGTGTCGTTAGTTAAGAACAGAGTTCTATTAGGAGGGGAAGCAGTTACAATATTTCGAGGTGAGATGCGTTACTAAGTTCGGGAATTAGGCTTAGCATTTAATGTTCTTCATGACTATGGCTTGAAAATCTTAAAAGATAGTTCATAATACCATTTTTGCTTGAAGAGGTGAGTAAATTCGAAACCAAGTTGTTGTCGATTATTAATTAAAAGGCGGCGTAGCCAAGTGGTAAGGCAGCGGTCTGCAAAACC
>Ga0209633_10002771_pt1 | contig 16671 bp, 13 predicted proteins | sample Cruoilmetagenom1_FD_187290 | JGI IMG/M metagenome (GOLD analysis project Ga0209633, IMG submission 187290) | Oil polluted marine microbial communities from Coal Oil Point, Santa Barbara, California, USA - Sample 1 (SPAdes) (version 2) | ecosystem: Environmental > Aquatic > Marine > Oil seeps ... | reverse complement strand
CGCGCACCTAGAATAAGAGAAACTCAAACACCTGAAACTTTAGGAATTTCATTTAAAGAAGTTTCTATCCCAACTGTTTCAAAATCACCAAAGACAACTAAAAAACTATTTGGCTGGCTTCTCCCTTTAGAAGACTCGACGGAAACATTAATAATACTGCATGGCTGGGGTGGTAATGCAGAGCTCATGTTGCCTGTCGCAGTCCCGTTTTACCGCAAAGGCATGAACATTCTTCTAATTGATTCTCGAAACCATGGCAATAGCGACTCTGATTCGTTCTCATCCTTACCACGTTTTGCAGAAGACTTAGGAAAATCAATTGACTGGCTAAAACAAAATCACCCGAATCAAAGCCAGAAGATAGCGGTGTTAGGGCATTCCGTAGGGGCGAGTGCTGTGTTGTTTGCCGCATCAAAACGTAAAGATATAGATGCGGTGATCAGCATTTCTGCCTTTGCCCATCCCGAATGGCTTATGCAACGATTTTTAGAAGGAATTCATCTCGGTGGCTTAGGTCTCCCGCAGTTTTTAATCACATTTATATTACGTTATATTCAATGGGTTATTGGGCATACTTTTTTGGAAATTGCATCACTCCACACCGTTTGTGAAATTGATTCACCTATTTTATTAGTACACGGAAAAGAGGATACGACTGTACCGATTGAAGACGCCCGTGCCATTATAGAAAATTGCCCAGAACCACATATCACATTACTAGAAATTGATGATGCTGGGCATGAATCGGTTGATAAGATTGAATTTCATGCTGAAAAACTGATTTCATTTCTGCGCCATTCGGGTTTTCATTTATAAAACTTAAGGTGTTCCTTATTTTCTTTTAGGTGTTCGGCTACCACCATTATCCTTGTTTCCAGACTTAGCGGACCTTCCTCGGTTTTGTCTTGATTTATTCGCGTTACTTTTCTTACCACGGAAATTCTTATTCTTAGTATTCTTTTTTGAGCGATTGCCATTATTGTTGTTATTATTTCCTCCACCCTTAAGTTTAGGAAAACGCTTATCCAAACTCGTCGCTGGCACATCATGGTCTGGCTCAAAACCATCCACAAATTCACGTTTTAAGATTTGTTTAGTCAGGTGTTCAATATCCGAGAGCTGTTTAACTTCATCGGCACTCACCAAAGAAACGGCTTGCCCTACACTACCCGCGCGACCGGTGCGCCCTATTCTATGCACATAATCTTCTGGCACATTGGGTAAATCGACATTCACCACCTGCGGAAGTTGATCAATATCTATGCCTCTAGCTGCAATATCAGTGGCAACCAAGACTTGTACTTTGCCGTTCTTAAAATCTGCCAAGGCTCGGGTGCGTTGATTTTGGCTTTTATTACCATGTATAGCAGTAGCAGGGATATTTCTAGTATTCAACTGACGCGCCAAACGATCAGCACCATGTTTAGTCCTGCTAAAAACCAACACCTGCATCCATTGATTTTCTTTAATTAAATACGCAAGTAGAGCTGATTTTTCTTTTTTATCGACAGGATGAACTAATTGCTTAACCGATTCGACCGTAGTATTGCGAGGGCTTACAGAAATCTCTACCGGATCATTCACAATTGTTTTTGCTAATTTTCGAATCTCATTCGAAAACGTTGCCGAAAACATCAAGTTCTGACGTTTTTGTGGCAGGTACGACATGATTTTACGAATATCATGGATAAAGCCCATATCCAGCATTCGATCTGCTTCATCCAAAATCAACACTTCTAGTTGATCAAAACGTACTGCTTTTTGATTGTATAAATCCAGTAAACGACCGGGAGTCGCGACTAAAATATCCGTTCCTTTTCGCAGTCGCATTATTTGTGGATTTATTTTTACACCACCAAATACAACCGTCGAACGCAAAGATACATTCTTGCCATAAATAAACACACTGCGTTCAACCTGCGCGGCAAGTTCTCGCGTTGGCGTTAAAATCAGCGCGCGCGCTTGATTAGGCTTCGCCTGTGGACCACGAGATAACAACTCTAACAGCGGTAAAGTAAAACCAGCCGTTTTACCCGTACCCGTCTGTGCGGCCGCCATTACATCTCTACCTGCTAAAACAGCGGGTATTGCCTGCTCCTGAATCGGTGACGGTTTTTTATAACCCTGTTTTGCAACCGCTTCGAGAATAGTGGCTGATAAACCTAAAGAGTCAAAGCTCATTATGATAAATCTCAATAAAAACAAAGACGGGAGGTTACAGGATAAGCCTGTAGAGTGCTACAATCATACGCGCAACTAAATTTATATAACCATTAGTACGACTAAAGACTGATTATGGACATTCTAATATTCGCATTTATTTTATTAGCGTTAATCGCTTATCTTTTTCTTAAACAACGCAAACGCAAAAAACAAGCTGATACAACACATTACGAGAAAAAATTGACGAAACGCTGTTCAAACGACAAACACCGAGTCGAACGTTTAATCAACTTTGAATTAAAAAGACATCCGAATTTGTCTAAAGAAAAAGCCGCTAAAAATGCCTTAGCATCTTTATTAAGAGATCATTGAATTAAGAGTTCGTTGATTGATTAGAGAATGTTGATTAAGCCCTTGCTAAATGAAAATCAGGCACAATATCCCCTGCATCGAGTGACAATTTGATCGCTTGATTTACATGAACGGGTTTTGACAATAAATAACCTTGTACTAAATCCGCCCCTAAATGTCTTATTAAAGTCAGTTGTTCTAGCGTTTCCACCCCTTCGACAACAACCGATAGACCCAACCTTTTTATTAATGCGATTGAACTTTCAAGTATCGCTTTATTACCCGTAGATGCCGCTAATAACAAGCTACGATCGATCTTAATCGTATCAAACGGCAATATAGATAAACGCGACAAGGACGAATGTCCTGTTCCAAAATCATCCATCGCAATTAAAAAACCTTTATCTTTCAATAACGCAACTGACGATAACAACTGTTCTGCAGATATATCTTCATCTTCCATTACTTCAATACAAAAACGACTCGGCGAAAGCCCAGATTTTTTGAAATAATCTAAAAACTCATTCAATATTCTTTCAGAATCAAGCATATAAGACGGTAAATTTATATTAATAACGACGTCTGGTAATTCGCTATAACGCTTTACAATCATATTAATACACACTTTAGTAAGAGGCGTTAACAAACCATAAGCTTGAGCCTGCTCTAAAAATTGACCTGGATGCAGTAAACCATGCTCCTTTGAATCAAGACGAATTAATAGCTCTAAGGCACTGAGTGAACCACTCTCGAGGTTATAGATTGGCTGAAAATGTACGGGTAAGAAATTATCGTCTATCGCTTGTTGCATGATACCACGTAGTTCATGACGCGGTAGATGCTTATCATCCAATTCTATTTCATAAAGATAGAAACTCGTGCGTTTACTTCTAGCAATGCGTAATGCTTTTTCAGCCTGTCTGACAATAGTGTCAGTATCTACACTATTGTTGCTATGACTTGCACCAAAGGTTAAAGGAACAGCAATGCGTTCGCCCATCACCTTATTCCATACACCAAGTTCTTTTTGTATACATTTTATTTGAGTGCGTACGTCACGTTCATCTAATTGTAAAACAAATAAAAAACTATCAGATCCGGTACGCGCCACGCTACTTATTTTTTCTAATTGTTGTAAGCGGTGACCCACACTTCTTATCACCTCATCGCCAAAGACTCGTCCATATAAATCATTAATTGACTTAAAATCTTCGATATTAATAGCGACTACTAGCGAGTTTTCTATTGAAATATTAGAATACTGTTTATCAAAGCCGCGGTAATTAAGCACGCCCGTTAGTTCATCTGCATAAGCCAATACTTTTAACTGATTACGTTGCTGATTAAAACGATGAATTAAAATAACAAAACGAAAAATAACAAGCGTACTTAAAGATAGGATGATGATGCTTGTAAACACAGAATCAATGGGTGGAAACCCCAAGAAAGCGCGCACAAAAATACCAATGGGAAAGACCAAGACCGCTAAAACACTCGCAACCCACATGAGCAGAGAACTCATCTGTTCTGAAGAACGTTGATGGAAATCAAACGTTAATTTTTCTAAAAAAGTAAATATAATAATAAACGATCCTGCCAAATGATAAACACTCCAAGAGATAGGATTAGACTTTGAATAACTTTCGATTGCAGTAAAACCATCCAGCACATCTATAGAAAAATGTGAAATCAATAATAAAACACCAATGATTCGTACAATATCCTTAAGCAGCAGCAATTTGCACAATACGTGGTTTATGATCGTCATCGACAAGAGCATCAGCCCAATCGACAAATTAATAATATTAAGTTGTTGAGTAAGACTTATTTCAAATAAAAACCAGTCACATGAACTAGGGGAAATAATACAGATGAAGAATGCTAATGAAATAATGATCAAGCTATAATCAACTGTAAACCCATTGAGATTAAACTCTTTTTCAAAATGCCACATAAAGGTAAAAGAGAATATACTGATCAACACCATACCTGCTTGTTCAATACCAAGAATGATCATTGGATCGGTATTAACACCGAGATAAATCAAAGAATGTAAAATTATAGAAATTCCAATAAACACCACGCCAACCGCTAAAAACCCCCAAGGGTAGAACTTATGTTGGTAATGCTTTATCCCTGCTAAAACACCAAAAGACACCATACTGGTCAATAAAATATTGCTTATATTTAAGATAAGCGCATTGCTGATAAATAATACAGAAGTAGCAAATAAAATATGTACAAAGACATAAATTTGCCAGAAAAGAGGAATGCCCAATTCTTCTAAGTGCTTTGTTATTCTTATAATTGACATGAAATAAATAGTACGGGGGTTATTTTTATTATTTTTTAAGAAGCTCTAAACAACCTAGGTTATTCAAAGACCTCTTAACTTAAGTTAACCAATTATATATTATGGCTTAATCAAAATAAGATTTATCAGATAAACTGTAAAATTCTGACTAATCTGTTTGATATTGTTGATATAATTTCAACATATCTTTAATTGTTTCACGCACTTTATCGCGCAACATTTGTGGTGCAATTACTTCCACTTGATCACCGTATTTTAAAATATCGCCAATCAATTCGGTGTCATTCCCATAGGGAATTTCTAGTTGATAACAACCATCATCCAACCATAATCCTTTTTGTTGATGATGCCAAACCTCTTCGGCAACCCATTGAGAACGATGCGGGGTAAACTTCAGAATCGCTATATGCTCTGCCTGCCCACCAAAAATACCAAAACTAGGCGTATAATGTTGATTAAGGGTTTCATCGCTGATTATTTTTGCGCGTATGTTATGCAAATGCAAAGTACTGATTCTATCCAACGCAAAGGTTCTTAAAGCTTCTTTTTGATGACACCAAGCGTCTAAATACCAATTATCGCGATAATGCGTGAGGCGTTGCGGTGACAGCCTACGCGTATTGATAATCGACTTTGCAGACAAACCACCTGAACGCGAATCATAGTCTATATTAATTTGTTTACCTTGAAGCACCGCCTGTGTAGCATTTGTCAGATGTTTAATATTTCCCTGTCGCTTGCCAATATTAATCATCCGAATACGCTCGCCTTCGAGCTTTTGTTTGCCCGAAAACTTTTGGCGTATCACCGCTAAATGTTGTTTTAAACTTTCCGTATCGTCTTCTAAAAAGCCCGGTTCAAGGTCGTTAATAATTTGTTCGATCAACAACAATGCATTGACTTCTTGCGTGGTAAAAAGATGACTGGGCAGTTCTAAATCGATTTCTGGATCATGCTCTATTTTATAACCGTTGTATTCACGATCATAAATAATATTCAGCATATTAGTATCACGCAATTCTTGTAGATAACGCTCGACGCTGGCAGTTGAGCATTCCAGTTTTTCTTCCAATTGTTTTTTAGATACGGGGTAACGTGACTGTTTAAGAATATTAAATAAACGCGTGATAGATTCTGATTTTGCCATTCGCAGAGAAATAATTTAACTAAAGAGATAGCTCAGTGTATCACGTGTTTACGGATACACATTAGATAAGTACAATGCGCCTTTTTACTTCATTGGAACTTGTTAAATCATGGCTATTGAACGCACTATTTCTATTATTAAACCCGACGCAATTGGCAAAAGCATCATCGGTGAAATCTATTCCCGCTTTGAAAAAGGGGGCTTAAATATTATTGCAGCTAAAATGAAGCATTTATCACAAGCCGATGCGGAAGGGTTTTATGCCGTTCATAAAGACCGTCCTTTCTTCGGCGAGTTGGTTGAATTTATGACATCAGGTCCTGTTATGATTCAAGTACTTGAAGGTGAAAATGCAGTTGCAAAAAATCGTGAACTCATGGGCGCAACTAATCCTGCAGAAGCAGATTCTGGTACTATACGTGCTGATTTTGCAAAAAGTATTGATGAAAATGCAGTTCACGGGTCAGATAGCTTAGAAAATGCTAAAATAGAGACAGACTACTTTTTTACCGAAGATGAAATTTGTCCTCGTACACGATAAATCTTAACCATGACCACAGTCACTAGCACAGCAAAAATCAATCTTCTGGATTTCACATCCGAGAAGTTAAAGGCTTTTTTCCAGGAACGTGGAGAAAAACCTTTTCGTGCGACCCAGCTAATCAAATGGATTCACCAGCAAAGTACCAATGATTTTTCATTGATGACCAATGTCAGTAAACCCTTGCGTAGTGAATTAGAAGCAATTGCCGAAATCCGCGCACCCGAAGTTGTTTTGGATAAAGCCTCATCCGATGGCACACACAAATGGATTCTCAAACTTGATGACGGTAATTGTATCGAAACGGTTTTTATCCCAGAAGACGGGCGCGGTACTTTATGCGTATCATCACAGGTAGGTTGTGCGCTGGATTGCACGTTTTGTTCTACCGCACGTCAGGGGTTTAATCGTAACCTCACCGTCGCTGAAATTATTGGTCAAGTGTGGATTGCTAAAAAACTATTACAACCAGATCCTTCCACAGATCGTGTCGTTAGTAATGTAGTGATGATGGGCATGGGCGAGCCTTTATTAAATTTTGAAAACGTCATTGATGCGATACAATTAATGCTCGATGATAATGCCTACGGATTAAGCAAACGTCGTGTTACTTTAAGCACTTCGGGCGTTGTACCGGCACTTGATCGCCTGCGCGAACGTGTAGAAGTCAGCCTCGCAATTTCGTTACACGCACCCAATGATGCATTGCGGGATCAACTTGTTCCCGTCAATCGTAAATACCCGATTAAGGTATTAATTGAATCGTGTATGCGTTTTATGGAAGGTAAAGCAGCTCGTGAAAAGATTACCATCGAATATGTAATGCTGGATAAAGTAAACGATTCTGATGAAAATGCATACGAATTAGCACATGTATTAAAAGATGTACCTGCGAAGGTGAATTTGATACCATTTAACCCGTTTCCTGAAACACGTTATAAACGGTCTTCAAACAACAGGATTCATCGATTTAGAGATATTCTGACGGCAGCAGGGCTTACTGTTATCACCAGAAAAACACGCGGCGATGATATTGATGCCGCTTGCGGGCAATTAGCTGGAAAAATAAAAGATAAAAGTCGCAGAGAAATACATTTCGCCCGCATCGAAACCTGAGTAATCAAAGGCTATACTCAGAACTTATAAATTGAATAAAAATAAGGGGTTATTCAATGCTATCTACATTTACAAAAACACTATCGTCATTTATAAACACACTATCTTTCGATGTGAAAAGCTTAAAATATATATCCAGCATTGTGTTGACGGGCATCTTACTAACGTCTTGTAGTAGCCAAATAAAAGAAGCAGAAAACAAAACAAAAGCCGCTGATTATAATGCAGATTTAGGAATCGAATATTTACGAAATGGACGCTTACAGCTAGCCAACCAAAAACTATTAAAAGCGATAGAACAAAGCCCAGATTCGGCAAAGGCGCATCATTATTTTGCTTTGTTACAAAAACGCTTAAAAGAAAACAGTAAAGCCCAGCATCATTTTAAAAAAGCGATTGATATTAATCCAAAAGACCCCGAACTTAGAAATAATTATGGTTCTTTTTTATGTGCTACTAACCGACCTCAGGCTGCCGTTAAACAATTCCTTGTAGCCATTAAAGACCCACTCTATCGCACCCCAGAATTTGCCTACACGAATGCTGGGATCTGTAGCTATAAATCAAATCAACCCAATGAAGCAGAAAAATACTTCCGTTTAGCATTAGATAAACGTGCTAATTTTAGCTCTGCTTTATTGCAACTCGCTAAACTTTACGAAAACAAGAAAGATTTACCCAGAGCACACGCTTTCCTTTCCCGTTACGAAAATGTCGGAAAATCAACCCCGGAAGCCTTGCAACTTTGTGCTTCTATCAATAAAAAAATGGGAAATCACAAAAAAGCGAATAAATGTACCTCCGCCCTACTTCGATTATTCCCCACCAGTGAAGAAGCAAGCCGTCTTAGTAGTGCTCGCACTCATTAACGCTTACTAGTACAATCTCGCAATGGCAAAAACAAATAACAAAACCGAAATTCAGGATGTTCATGAAGGCGAACTCGGAAATCTATTACGACACTATCGAGATTCGATTGGTTACACGACGAAACAAACAGCCGATGCACTTTGTTTAGCCGAAGCAAAGATAATCAAACTGGAAAATGAAGAGTTTAATACCCTCGCAGAGCCTCCTTATATTCGTGGTTATTTACGAAGCTATGCAAAGCTTGCAGAACAAGACCCTACTAAACTAATTTCCCTATACGAAAGTCTACGCGGCGCGTCTCCAGAAGAATTAGAACATCATTTCAAACCCATGAACTCGCTGGATCGAAAACCTTCGATACTACCCCTGCTAATAAGGTTGCTGCTTTTATTGCTTATCCTTGGTGGCCTTATTGCATTATCAATGCAACCCGCTGTCACCAAGTGGTTTTCTAATACATGGAAAAGTTTTTCACAGCAGACGGATAATAAATCAAAAAATCATAATGGTGATAATAATCCCCTTTTAACGGGATCTATGCCTGCTCCTTTACCCATTCCGGTTGATCAAAATTCAACTGACAGCGCTACATTACAAGTAGAAAATAAAAATATCGCCGAAATTAATTCCAAACTAGCTGATATTAACAAAGCAAATAACGATATTGCCGAAAACAAGATTGCACAAACAACAGATAAACAAGTCGAAAAAAGTAGTGACGAAGATACAACTAAAGACAAAGAACAAAATAAAGTAGAACAAAACGAAAATAAAATAAACGAGAACAAAACAGCTGAAGCGGAACTCGTCACGCCCAGCACCCATGCAAAAATCAAATTAGTCTTCAATAAAGAAGTTTGGTTACGCATTAAAGATAAAAACAAAAAAACCGTTTATGAAGGTCAAACCGCTGCTGGTAAAGAGAAAGAACTCGAATTAGAAAAACCGTTAACCTTTAGAATAGGAAACGCACAGGGTATATCTATTTTTATCGACGGCGAAACCAAAGACATAACAAAATACATTAAAGGCAGTGTTGCTAATTTCACCATAGAATAACAACTTAATCTCTACGCCTCCCACTCATATAACATCAATTAAATATAGAATTAGACACAAGCGCTCATGGCAAAAAATATTCAATCAGTACGCGGTATGCGTGACATTCTTCCCGATCAATCGGCAAGCTGGCAGCACATCGAAAACACGGCGCGCCAACTATTCAACAGTTACGGTTATAAAGAATTACGTACGCCGATTATTGAGCCGACAGATTTATTTGTACGCACTATTGGCGAAGTAACCGATATTGTCGAAAAAGAAATGTACACCTTTCAAGATCGCAACGATGATAGCTTAACGCTTCGCCCCGAAGGCACAGCGGGTTGCGTTCGTGCTGGTATTCAACACGGCTTATTACATAACCAACAGCAACGTATTTGGTACACCGGCCCGATGTTTCGCCACGAACGTCCACAAAAAGGACGTTACCGTCAATTTTATCAGGCGGGTATTGAAACCTATGGCATCGCTACACCTGATATTGATGCAGAAGTTATTGCCATAGGCGCGCGCCTATGGAAATTGCTCGGTATCGACATGAGTGCAGTGCGTTTAGAAATTAATTCACTGGGAAGCAATGAAGCACGCGATCATTACCGCACAATTTTAATCGACTATTTCAGTCAGCATGAAGACCAACTCGATGAAGACTCTAAACGTCGATTACATAAAAATCCATTAAGAATTTTAGACACAAAAAATCCTGCGATGAAAACACTCGTAGCCAATGCGCCTGATCTTTTAGATTACCTTGATGATGAATCTAAAACACATTTTGAAGGACTAAAACAACGCCTCGATAGCATGGGCGTTGCATATCAAATCAATTCCCGATTGGTACGCGGTATTGATTATTATAATCGCACGGTATTTGAATGGATTACCGAAGAATTAGGCGCACAAGGCACTATATGTGCGGGTGGACGCTACGATGGTTTAGTCAAACAAATTGGTGGCAGAGAAACGCCAGCTTGTGGCTTTGGTATTGGTTTAGATCGTTTGCAGTTATTGCTCGAAGAAAAAAACACCGTTATTCCTAATCAATATCCTCATGCTTATTTTGTTTTACTTGGTGAGAAGGCAGAACTTTCAGGGCTGACCGTAGCAGAAACTATCCGAAATAATCACCCTTCTTTGCGTTTACTAGTCAATGGCGGTTCGGGTAGTTTTAAATCACAATTAAAACGTGCCGATAAATCAGACGCAAGTTATGCATTTATCATTGGGGAAAGTGAGGCAGAAGCTGGGGAAATCACCATCAAGCCTTTGCTCGCAGATTCACAACAAATAACTGAACAAGTAACATTATCACAAGAAAAATTAGCAGATTTCATTACAACACATATTCTTTAACGAACTATTAACCTTATGTTATAGTTCGCGCTTCAAAAAAAGGTTACAGAAAAATGGCAGATATAGAGTTAAAAACAGACGAAGAAAAAGCAGAAGAACTAAAAAAATGGTGGAAAGAGAACGGCACGTCAGTTGTCGTTGGTATTGCATTAGCCATTGGTGGCATGTTTGGCTGGCAACAGTGGCAAGTACACCAAAAAACCAAAGCAGAAGGTGGTTCTCGTTTGTTTGCTCAATTAAGTGACGAAAATACCGATGCAACAAAAAAGGCAGAAATTTTAAAGCAGTTATCAACTGATTTTAGTGGCACGCCTTACAGTGCATTAGCCGCTTTAAAAGCAGCAAAAGCAGCCTGTGCATCCGAAGCATCTGATCAAGAAAAGTGCGTTAGTTTGCTTCAACAAGCAAGCCAAAGCTCCCAAGAAGATATTGCGATTATTGCAAATCTCCATTTAGCCCGTGCTTATATTTCAAGCAACAAATTGGATGAAGCCGAAAAAATTGCTAATCAAAAAATGCCTAAGGCTTATACTTCATTAACTGATGAAATAAAGGGCGACATCTATTTTGCTAAAAAAGACTTTGCTAAAGCGCGTGATGCTTATGATCGCGCTATTTTAAGTTCTACAGGCCAAAACGTACAATACCTTAAAATGAAACGAGATGATCTTGGCAACAATAACGCTTCTACTAAGCCTGCTGAGGCAGAAGTGCAATCAAAGTCATAATTCTTTTACTAAATACTTTTTAAAACATCCTCTTTTTAAAACAGCCCCCCTTTATTTTTTAATAAATAGATGGTTTTAAAAAAGGCGAATCCCATATGAAAAAAAAGCATCTCGTTTTTTCCACCGTTTTTTCCGTTATTGCATGCATTAACCTTAGTGCCTGTAGTGGACAAACCTTTCCGGGAAGTCAAAGCTTAGATAGCCTCGGCAGTCTGTTTGGCAATAAAAAGTCGCGCCCTATTCCACTTCCGCCTTTAAAAGCCATCAGCAATACAATAAATGTAAAAAAAGCATGGCAAATTAATACCGGAAGCATTAATAAAATTACCAAGATACACCCATTGGTAGGAAAAGACAGTATTTACGTTGCGGGCAATCATATTCCACGCGCTTGGAATAAACAGTCTGGAAAAGCATTGTGGAAAGTTAATATCGGAGAAACTATTAGCGCTGGCATTAATAACGATGCCTCCAATAAACAACTATTCATTGGCACAAATAATGGTAACGCCATTTCATTAGATGCCAGCACGGGCAAAGTCCTTTGGATAGAACGTTTAGATAGTGAGATTTTAAGTGTCTCTCGTGCTAAGGATAATCGCGTGGTATTTCGTACCATTGATGGAAAACTACATGGATTAAGCAGTAGCAGTGGTGAAATTATTTGGCAACAAGGGCAACGTACACCCGCACTTTCACAGTATGGCGCAAGTGTTCCTCTGATACTTGGCAACAGTCCAGCAAACACATTTGTAATCGCAGGATTTGATAACGGCAAGCTCGCTACCTATTCTTTACAAAATGGTAAGCAAGTATGGGAATTAGCCATCGCAGAACCGAAAGGCCAAAGTGAACTTGATCGCATGGTCGATATTGATGGCAAACTCAGCGTAATGGGAACAGCATTATTCGCAAGTAGCCTCAATGGAAATAATGTGGGTATCAACCTTGAAACAGGAAAAATAGGCTGGGCAAAACCATTTTCATCACCCAACGGAATTGATGCTAGCCCTGAAGGGCTTTACAGCAGCGATGTTAAAGGTAACATCTGGAAATTCCAAGCACAAACAGGTGCGCCAATGTGGAAAATGGACGATTTAATGCGTCGTGAACCCACAACACCCATCATTATTAATCCTTCACTGATTATAGTCGGCGACAAGCAAGGTAATTTACATTGGATAAACAGCAAAAACGGACAATTTGTTGCGCGGATGCAAGGTGATCCTGCGGGCTTTAACGTTGCGCCGACTGCGCAAGGTAATTCGATTTATAGTTTAGGAAAAGGCGGAATCCTTAGTAAATTTGTTGTACAGTGAGACCCCAGCATAACTCGTGAACGGATAAAAAAGGCTATAAGTTTCCATCTCTCATCCAGAGTTATGCTGGGGTCTCACAGTAATCTTTACTTATAAATCTTTACGATTTTTTCTAAACCAATCAAGTAATCCCTGAGTCGAACTATCGTGCTTATAAATATTTGTACCTGTATCTATTTCTTCTAAAATATTCTTCGTTAAGTTTTTACCTAACTCAACCCCCCATTGATCATACGAGTTTAGATTCCAAATAATACCCTGCACAAAAATCTTATGCTCATACATTGCAATCAACCCACCAAGGGTACGTGGAGTTAGTTTTTTAATAACAATCGAATTACTTGGTTGATTACCTTCAAAAATCATATGGGGCAAATGTTCTTCGATCTTATCTAATTCTATCTCGGCTTCTTCTAATTGCTCGCGCGTTTCTTCCATGGTACGCCCGCGCATTAACGCCTCTGTTTGCGCTAAAAAGTTAGACGCTAGAATATTACAATGATCGTTAATACAGCTATGCGATTGAATCGATGCAATAAAATCCGTCGGAATCAAACGTGTACCTTGATGCAACAACTGATAAAAAGCATGTTGCCCATTAATACCTTCTGCACCCCAGATGATCTTCCCAGTGGAATAAGTAGTTTGTCGCCCTTTACGATCAACCGATTTTCCATTACTTTCCATATCTGCTTGTTCCAGATAGGCAGGCAACATACGCAAATTATGATCGTAAGGTAAAATCGCACTGGATTCTGCATCGAAAAAATTCCCGTACCAAATTCCTAACATGGCAAGAATTACCGGTAAATTTTCTTCTAATGGTGTATTTTGAAAATGTTCATCCATCTCATGAGCACCTTCTAGCATTTCGATGAAATTATCCATGCCAATGTACAAAATGCTCGACAAACCCACCGCAGACCATAAAGAATAACGCCCACCGACCCAATCCCAAAAGCGGAACATATTTTCTATGTCGATTCCAAATGCAGAAACTTCTTCCTCATTCGTCGAAACTGCTACAAAATGTTTAGCCACATCATCTTGAGAGACATGCCCTACTTCATCTAAAAACCATTGTTTCGCTGTATTCGCATTGGTTAATGTTTCTTGAGTAGTAAATGTTTTCGAGGCCACCACAAACATAGTCGTTTCTGGGTTTAAATATTTAAGTATTTGTTGAATATGCGAATTATCCACATTAGATACGAAATGAACCCGTAGTTTAGTGCCATTTGCATAAGGTGATAACGCACGGCACACCATGTTTGGTCCTAGATCAGAGCCTCCGATACCTATATTAACAATATTATCAATGGGCAACCCTGTACACCCTTTCCACTGTCCACTGCGTACTTTTTCGGAAAAAATACGCATTTTTTCAAGCTCAGTTTCAATCTCTGGCATCACATTTTTGCCATCAACAAAAATAGGTTTTTCAGAACGATTTCTTAACGCCGTATGTAAAACTGCCCGACCTTCTGTATTATTAATTTTTTCGCCAGCAAACATTTTATCGCGCCACTCTTCAACCTTTGCTTGACGCGCAAGACCAAACAACAGCTTCATTGTTTCATCGGTAATACGGTTCTTAGAGTAATCTAATAAGATGTCTTTGAACTTGAGAGAATATTTAGAAAAACGCTCAGGATCTTGGTCGAATAAATCAACCATATGAATGTTTTTTACTTGTTTAATGTGGTCAAGCAATGCCAACCAAGCGGGTGTATTAATCAGAGGTGATTTAGCATTCAGGATGACTCTTACTGGTCGCATGTTTTTTTCTACCCTCTTTTTATAAGTACGACTTTAACAAAACATTAAGCCCCGATAATATGTTTAAAATCCTGAAAAGATAGAAACACATCATCTGTATTTGTTTAGATAATTATAACATTTTTTGTTAATAAAAACTTTGTGGAATCTTTATAATGCCTTGTTTTACTTACGAATGGTGATAATTTATAAATAACAAAGAGTTATTTACGGCATTCCCAAATCAATAATTGTTGCCCTTTTTTTAAACGTTCGCGCGATCGTAAACCATTCATTCTACTAATTTTACTTTTGTGCACACCCGTTTTTTGCATTATGCCTAATAAGGTATCGCCCTGTTGCACTCGATAAATACGTTGCCAAATACCATTACCTCCTTCAACAAAAGTCGATTTCCGTAATCGCGTACTGGTACGATTTGCACAATTACCGCGTTCGATATTTTTTCGACGATCTTTATAAGGGCTAAAACGCGAACTAGGCATAGCACGGGGAACAAAAATCGTTTTTACCAACCTAGGATTGTATTTGGAAACAGATGCAAAGGTTAAATCACCCTTTCCTTGGCTATACAATTTATAAAGTGTCGCCACTTTAAACACATAGTTTTTAGTTTCTTTATAAGGTGGAATGCCTTTATATTTATTAACTGCACCCTCTCCTGCGTTATATGCAGCAATTACATTGAGCATGTCGTCATCAAAATACTTCATCAAAAATTTTAAATAACGTGTACCGCCTTTTATGTTGGATTCAGAATTAAAACTATCGCTAATACCAAAACGTTTAGCCGTCGGTGGCATTAATTGCATGAGACCTTGTGCACCCTTAGGAGACACCGCTTTTGAATTAAAACAACTTTCGGCTGTTATTACAGCTTTAATTAAATACGGTGACACATCATATTTAGAACTGTATTTAGCGATAAACTTATCGTATTTTTTAGCTCTTTTTGCTAAAGCTTTATAGCTACCTCCAAGGCAATAATTAAACTTATTTTTTTTCTTAGATAACTTTTTATTTTTAGTAATAGACTGTTTATTTCTGTTTTTATTTTTATTGGTTACTTTTTTATCACTTACTAAAATGTTGTTTTTAATTGTGCTTCTAGGTTTTGTTTTTTTAGGTTTAACTTGAGCAACTTGTTTATTGTTATTTACTTTATCAGCCGCTGTTTCAATGTTTTTAAAGTATTTACCGGATAAAGCGATTTTCTCTATCCTTAATAGCTCATCTACTTGTTTAGAAAATACAGCAGTTGATGGAGACAAAAGTAATAACACGACCACAATAAGGTTTGGTCTATTATTCAATAACTTAGTAAATAAATATTTCATTTTACTTGATGCAAGCCATAAAAAGCGGTTGATTATATCATATAAGCTAGTGATATAAGCGATGAAAACATCACGTCATTTTTACCAATTCATCAATCTCATCTTGCGTAAACCCTGCCTGCAAACGCCCTTCTGTATAAAAGGGCCCGCGTAAAGAACCGCCCATATATTCATGGAGTAATCCGCGGAATGTAGCTTCGGGTTCTACATTTTGTAAGCCACAACAATATTTAAACCAGCGCGAACCAATCGCCACATGCCCAATTTCATCACGCAGTATTATTTTTAAAATATCGACCGTTTCGGAATCCCCAGTTTTTTCCAGCCTCTGCATCATCCCTGGCGTAACATCCAACCCCCGCGCCTCCAATACTCGTGGCACTAATGCCATACGAATCAATACATCACGATCCGTTTTTAATACCATCTCCCACAAGCCATTATGCGCGGGAAATTGCCCATATTCATAACCCATTGCTTGCAAACGATTGTCTAACAATGAAAAGTGATACGCCTCCTCCGATGCAACTTTCAACCAATCAGCATAATAATCATCCGGCATATCACGAAAACGATAGACCGCATCCAACG
>Ga0209633_10002770_pt1 | contig 16672 bp, 22 predicted proteins | sample Cruoilmetagenom1_FD_187290 | JGI IMG/M metagenome (GOLD analysis project Ga0209633, IMG submission 187290) | Oil polluted marine microbial communities from Coal Oil Point, Santa Barbara, California, USA - Sample 1 (SPAdes) (version 2) | ecosystem: Environmental > Aquatic > Marine > Oil seeps ... | reverse complement strand
AATTTTGCATGACCGTTTGTCCGATCTTGGTGCGCGTCTGATTGTGCATGCTTTGGCGAATTTGCCCCAGTTAGAGCCACATTTTCAGCCAGAGTACGGCGTGACCTATGCTAAAAAGATTGAAAAGTCCGAAGCGCGGATAGATTGGACGCTTGCTGCGCTCGAGGTGGACCGCTTGATACGCGGGTTGTCGCCGTTTCCCGGCGCGTGGTGCGAGGTTGATGGAGAACGCGTAAAGCTGCTGAAAAGCCGTGTGGTTGAAGGGGCTGGCGAAGCTGGTACTGTTCTGAACGGCTTTCGGATCGCCTGCGGCACGGGGGCTGTTGAGATACTTAGGGCCCAACGCCAAGGCAAACGGCCAATGGTGGCTGACGAGGTTTTGCGCGGGTTTGAAATGCCGGATCGTTTGACTTAGTCGGAGCAAGTCGCCAGCGAAAAAAGCCGTAAGGCTTGATGAGCGGCCGAGAGGACCTATATTAGACCTATGCCAATACTCTTTTTAATCATAATCGGTGCTGCCGCGGGTTTTTTAGCCACGCGGGTGATGCATGTAAAAACGGATGTTGTTACCACGGTCGCCATTGGCATCTTCGGGGCATTGATCGGCGGGTTGATCCTGCGGTTCATCCTGATGCTGACAGGGATTGCCTTTGGCTTTGTCGGGGCCGTGCTTGGCGCCATGGCGTTGATCTGGGTTTATCGTACCTATATCCAAAAATAGGCTCTAATTGGCCTTAAAAGGCTCCATTCCCGTCCGTGCCAACTCATCCGCGCGCTCGTTTTCGGGATGGCCTGCATGCCCCTTTACCCATTCCCATGTCACGGTATGACGTGCCTGTGCCTCGTCAATGCGTTGCCACAGCTCGACATTTTTAACGGGCTTTTTGTTCGATGTGCGCCAACCATTGCGCTTCCAGCCGTGGATCCAAGTGGTGACGCCGTTTTTCACATAGGCACTATCGGTGATGATGGTCAGGGTCGAGGGGCGCTCCAGCGCTTCTAGCGCATTGATCGCCCCCAGCAATTCCATCCGGTTGTTGGTGGTGTGGGGCTCGCCGCCGCACAGCTCGCGTTCTTTTAGAATTTTGTCACCATCGCGGGCGATCATCAACGCGCCCCAACCACCAGGGCCAGGATTGCCGGAACAGGCCCCATCCGTGTAGACGAATAAATCAGGCATGCGCGGTCACCAAAATCCAGTCAGACGGCTCGCCACTCAGGCCCGGGCTGTTGCCATGTTTAACCTGCTCGAGGGTGAAACCAGCCGTGTTTATTTGCGCCAATAAATCATCCTCTTGATAGTAGGTGTACAGTCGATCAATGCCGTCTCGGCCGGCATTAGAGCCTAATTTCATGCCAATATGAAACTTCGCACCCTGTTTGCAAGCGTGGTGCAGCGCGGCAAGATGTTTTGGAAAGGCGTCGCGGGGAGCGTGCAAAAGGCTGAAGTTTGCCCAGACACCGTCGTAAATATTTTCGCCGGTAATGTCGTCAAAACTGGCTTGGCGTGCTGTGACGTCCTTTTGTTGCGCCGCAAGCTTGACCATCTCGGACGAAGCATCAACCGCGTCCACCTTGCAACCCTGCGCAGCCATAAACGCCGCATACAAACCAGGACCGCAGCCCAGATCCAGCACATGTCCACCCACTGGCATGGTCTCGCAAAAGGCCACCAATTCTTTGTACCCGTCCAATTCCTTGGTTAGGCGCTGATAGTCAGCAGCGCGGGCGTCATAGACTTCGATTGTTCTGGCGTCCACGCTCATGCGGGTTCCCGCAGGATGCGCGGCACCTTGAACTCTACGTTTTCTTGCGCGGTTTCGACGTATTCAACGGTCACATCGTATCGGGTGCGAAAGGCGTCGATCACCTCGTTGACCAGAACCTCGGGGGCCGAGGCTCCGGCAGATAAGCCAAGCGTTTTAATCCCGTCCAATGCGCGCCAATCAATGTCTGCGGCCCGTTGCACCAGTTGCGAGTATGTGCAGCCCGCCGCTGCGCCAACCTCGACCAACCGTTTGGTGTTTGATGAATTGGGCGCGCCGATCACGAGAATTGCATCGGATTTTGGTGCGATGGCTTTGATGGCTTCTTGGCGATTGGTGGTGGCGTAGCAGATGTCTTCTTTGTGCGGACCAACGATGGTTGGAAAACGGGTCAACAGGGCCTCGACGATGCCGGCGGTGTCGTCGACGGACAGGGTGGTTTGGGTGATATAGGCCAACTTGTCAGGGTTGCGCACGTCCAAGGTGGCGACGTCTTCGGCGGTCTCAACCAGCAGGACTTCGCCTTCGGGCAACTGCCCCATTGTGCCGACAGTTTCGGGGTGACCCGTGTGGCCGATCATCACCATTTGCAGCCCGTTTTCGGAATGGCGTTCGGCCTCGATATGGACTTTGGAGACCAACGGGCAGGTGGCGTCCACATAGATCATATTGCGGGTTTGGGCCGCATTAGGCACTGATTTTGGCACCCCGTGGGCGGAAAAAATGACGGGGCGATCATCGGGGCAATCATCCAGCTCCTCGACAAAGACAGCCCCTTTGTCGCGTAGCCCATCGACCACGTACTTATTGTGCACGATCTCGTGGCGCACATAAACGGGCGCGCCCCATTTCTCGATCGCCATTTCGACAACCTTGATGGCGCGCACAACACCGGCGCAAAAACCGCGTGGTGCGGCAAGGAAAAGTGTAAGATGTGGTTTGGTCATATCGTCCCTGTCCTGTCGGGTTAGACGTAAGGCCAACGCGGCGCGGCGTCCAGATATGATAATGAAAAAAGCCGAGACATGATGCCCCGGCTTTTTGATTTACTCGTTAGTTGTGCTGGCCTGCGCCGGTTCTGGGATCGGGTCCCGCGGCGGGCGACCAATCACATCACGTAGGTCGTCCAGCTCGATGAAATTATCGACTTGGCGGCGCAAATCATCTGAAATCATCGGCGGTTGCGAGCGGATGGTTGAAACCACCGAAACACGAACGCCCTGACGTTGGAGGCTTTCGACCAAGGGGCGGAAATCGCCGTCCCCAGAGAAGATTACCATATGATCAACATGCGGCGCCAATTCCAGTGCATTCACCGCCAGTTCGATATCCATGTTGCCTTTTACCTTACGGCGGCCCATCGAATCAGTGTATTCCTTGGCGGGTTTGGTCACCATGGAATAGCCGTTGTAATGCAGCCAATCCACCAGCGGACGAATCGGCGAGTAATCGTCGTTTTCCAGCAAAGCAGTGTAATAAAACGCGCGCAGTAATTTGCCCCGTCTCATAAACTCGCTTCGCAACAGTTTGTAATCGATATCAAACCCAAGTGACTTTGCAGCCGCATACAGGTTCGAACCATCGATGAACAGCGCAAGCCGTTCGTCTTTGTAGAACATCTAAATTTCCTTCCGGTAGGCGGTTTCGACTTCGTTTCCGTGAGTGAGTGTGGTTACTTAATAAAAATATGCGAAACCTGAGTATGAATTTAAGGATTGTTAAATTATGTTGCAACCCTCGGGTGCTGATATAAGCCAAGTATCGGCAATAATTGGCCTCGGGTCAAATTTGTCTTCAGATCATGGGTCATCGCTGGAAACTTTACAATCGGCGTTGGAGCAATTGGCGCAGGATGATGTGGAAATTCAATCGGTTAGCCGATTTTATACCACGCCTTGTTTCCCTGCTGGCGCTGGACCTGACTATGTGAATGCGGCGGCGTTATTACGAACGACATTGCCTGCAAAGGGCGTTTTGTCGCGCTTACATGACATCGAGGCAGCCTTGGGCCGAACGCGAGTCGCACGTTGGGGACAGCGCACGGTGGATCTCGATTTGCTGGCGTTTGGCCAGGAAATACTACCCGATCTCGCCACCTTTGATCATTGGTTGACCCTGCCGATTGAGACCCAATCCACACAAGCACCAAAGCAATTGATCGTGCCACATCCGCGCCTGCAGGATCGGGCATTTGTGCTGGTGCCGATGGCTGATGTTGCGCCGGATTGGCGGCATCCGGTGTTGCAACGCAGCACCCGCCAGATGCTTGATGATCTCGGGCCAAAAGAAGCTGCGCAAATCAAACCGCTTTAGTGCTTGTCAACAAGGACCAAAGCCCCTAAATAGACCCCTTCGTATTGCACCTAAATCGAGATCAGGAGTCGCCCTATGGCCCGCGTTACCGTTGAAGATTGCGTTGATAAGGTTCCAAACCGTTTTGAGCTGGTTATGCTGGCAGCCCACCGTGCGCGTGAAATCGCCTCCGGTGACGCGATTACGGTTGAGCGTGACAATGATAAAAACCCTGTCGTTTCCCTGCGTGAAATCGCCGACGAGACACAGTCAGCCGATGATCTGCGCGAGCGGATGATCGAAAGCCAGCAAACCCAAATCGAGGTGGACGAGCCCGAAGAGGATGCAATGGCCTTGCTGATGGGTGCCGAAGCCGACAAGCCCGCCGAAGACGACATGTCCGAAGAAAAACTGTTGCGGGCCTTGATGGAAGCGCAAGGGCAGCCATAAACGCCCCTGCTAACACGCTGAAAGGTGCGAAAACCGGATGCCGGAAAAGATCACTCTTGATGACCTGATCGCGCTGGTTCGCACCTATAACCCTAAGACAAACGAAAAACTGATCCGCACGGCGTTTGCCTATGGTGCGGATATGCACGAAGGGCAATTCCGCCATTCGGGCGAGCCGTATTTCACCCATCCGGTGGCTGTTGCCGCGATCCTGACCCATCAACGGCTGGATGACGCGACGATCATCACCGCTCTGCTGCACGACACCATTGAGGACACAAAATCCACTTACAGCGAGGTGGTCGAGATGTTCGGCAGCGAGATTGCCGAGCTGGTTGATGGTGTAACCAAGCTGACCAATTTACAGCTGTCCTCGACCCAGACCAAACAGGCCGAAAACTTTCGCAAACTGTTCATGGCGATGTCCAAAGACTTGCGCGTCATTCTGGTGAAACTGGCCGACCGTTTGCACAATATGCGCACGATCAAATCCATGCGTCCTGAAAAGCAGGTGCAAAAGGCCCGCGAAACCATGGACATCTATGCGCCGCTGGCCGGCCGCATGGGGATGCAATGGATGCGCGAAGAGCTGGAGGATCTGGCTTTTTCAGTGCTGAACCTCGAGGCCCGTAATTCCCTGATGCGCCGCTTTATCACGCTGCAACGTGAAACCGGTGATGTGGTCAAAAAGATCACTGACGATATTCGGCTGGAACTGGACAATGGCAACATCAAAGCCGACGTTTACGGGCGCGCCAAAAAACCCTATTCAATCTGGCGCAAGATGGAAGAAAAGGGACAGGGATTTTCCCGCCTCTCTGACATTTACGGCTTTCGGGTGATCACCGAAAATGAGGCAGATTGTTACCGCGTTCTGGGGGCAATCCACCAGCGTTGGAGTGCGGTTCCGGGGCGGTTCAAGGACTACATCAGTCAGCCAAAATCCAACGGATATCGTTCGATCCATACCACGGTTTCGGGGCGCGATGGCAAGCGAGTCGAGGTGCAAATTCGCACCCGCCTGATGCATGACGTCGCCGAGGCGGGCGTTGCGGCGCATTGGTCCTACCGCGACGGTGTGCGGGCCAGCAATCCGTTTGCTGTTGATCCGGCGGGCTGGGTTGCCAGTCTGACAGAACGGCTGGATTCGGCCGAGGATCACGATGAATTCTTGGAACATGTTAAGCTTGAGATGTATTCGGATCAGGTGTTCTGTTTCACGCCCAAGGGCGAGGTGGTGAAACTCCCCCGTGGTGCAACGCCTCTGGATTTCGCTTATGCGATCCACACCCGTATTGGGGATGCTTGTGTAGGGGCGCGTGTCGATGGCATTCGGGTGCCGTTGTGGACGCGTGTGAAAAACGGCCAATCCGTAGAAATCATGACCGCCGAAGGACAACGCCCGCAAGCGACTTGGATCGACATTGCCGTGACGGGCAAAGCCAAATCAGCGATCCGGCGCTCGCTGCGCTCAGAGGACCGCGAACGGTTCATCAAACTGGGCCGCGAATTGGCCCGTGTGGCGTTTGAACATGTCGGCAAAAAGGCCACTGACAAGGCGCTGACCATTGCCGCCAAACACATGGGTCTAACTGATTCCAACGAACTGCTGGCGCGTTTGGGCAGTGCCGAAACCAATGCCCGCGATGTGGTCGAGGGGCTATACCCCGAACTGAGCGCCTCTACCGGCGACGAGGTTGAAATGGCGCGCGCGATTGTCGGGCTAAAACACGGCCAAACCTTTGAGCGTGCCGCGTGTTGTCAGCCGGTCCCTGGCGAGCGAATCGTTGGCATCAGTTATCGCGGCAAAGGTGTTGTGGTGCACGCCATCGACTGCCCTGTCTTGTCGGAATTTGAGAACCAGAATGATCGCTGGGTTGATCTGCATTGGCACAGTGGCACCCATCCTGCCGCCCATTGTGTCACCCTGCGCATCACTATCAGCAATGACGCCGGTGTACTGGGACGAATTTGCACATTGATCGGCGAGCAAAAGGCGAATATCGCGGACTTGCTATTTCTGGACCGGAAACCAGATTTTTACCGAATTCTGATTGATGTGGACTTGAGAGATGTCGAGCATCTGCATACGGTGATGACGGCCCTCGAAGCAGACAACGATGTGGCTGCTCTCGAACGTTATCGGGATCCGACACGCAAACCATAGAAATGGTTTGGTAATTATAAAGGACGACTCGTTTGGTTTTCAAACGCCGCGACAAACGATCATTTCTACGCGTCCTTTGGGAATTGATCTATCCAAAGGGCGGCTGGACGCGGGCCTTCCATTACGTCAAACACCGCGTGCGTCGTCTGCCAGACCCCCCCCACAGAATTGCCCGTGGCGTTTTTGCCGGCGTGATGACCAGCTTTACCCCGCTTTTCGGCTTTCACTTTGTCACTGCCGCGCTGATTGCCAAGGCGATGCAGGGCAACATCATTGCCGCTGTCATGGCGACGTTCTTTGGCAACCCGATCACATTTCCGTTCATCGCAGTCAGTAGCCTTCAACTGGGCCACTGGGTTTTGGGCTCGAAATACAACGAAGGTAGCGAACACACCCTGATGAGCAGCTTTGGCGGCGCCTGGAGCGATCTGCGGCATAATTTTGGCGCGATGTTCACGGATTCAACGGCCCATTGGGACCGTCTGAACGTGTTTTATGACACGGTATTTTTGCCCTATCTGGTGGGCGGTCTGATCCTTGGGCCGATTGCTGGAATCATCTGCTATTATCTTAGCGTGCCAGTGATTTCGGCCTATAAAAACCGCCGCAAGGGCCGCCTAAAGGCCAAGCTGGCGGACATTCGCGCAAAGAAAGCGGCGACAAGGGCTGACGAGCCTGACGAATAGGGTTAGGCTTTTGAAAATGAGACTCACAAAGGATTTGTGATGAGCGATACACCAACAGGTAAATTATCGGGCAAATTGCGGCTAGGAATTAACATTGACCACGTGGCAACCGTGCGAAATGCGCGTGGCGGCAGCTATCCTGACCCATTGCGCGCCGCTAAACTGGCCGAAGATGCCGGTGCTGACGGCATCACAGCGCATTTACGCGAGGATCGGCGGCATATTTCGGACACCGATATTGACGGTCTGGTGGAACACCTTTCGGTGCCGCTGAACTTCGAGATGGCAGCAACGGCGGAAATGCAGGCGATTGCGCTGCGTCACAAACCCCACGCCGTGTGTATCGTGCCGGAAAAGCGCGAAGAGCTGACCACCGAGGGCGGGCTGGAAGTGGCCCGCGATGAAAACCGTCTGGCGCATTTTATTGCACCCATTCGTGATGCAGGCTGCCGTGTGTCGCTGTTTGTGGCGACCGACATGCGCCAGATTGAGGCCGCGTCGCGGATTGGGGCCAACATAGTCGAGCTGCACGCTGGACCTTATTGCGATGCGTTTTCCGAGGGGCATTTCGATGTGGCCGATGCCGAGCTGGTGAAGCTGCGCGAGATGTCGACCTATGCGCATGGATTGGGCCTTGAGGTCCACGCGGGCCACGGCATCACCTATGACACCGTGAAACAGATTGCCGAATTCCCCGAGGTTCTGGAGCTGAACATCGGCCATTTCCTGATCGGCGAGGCGATATTCATGGGGCTGCAACCTGCGATCCGCAAAATGCGCGGCTTGATGGATGAGGCGCGGGCATGAGCGGCTATGAATTTGCTCTGTTCTACGTTGGATGGATGTTAGCGGGCGGCAGCCCGGGACCGGCCACATTATCCATTGCTGGCACCTCAATGAACCACGGTCGAAAGGCGGGCTTGATTTTTGCTTTCGGCATTCTGGTTGGTAGCGCTTGCCTTGGCTTGGCAGCCGCGTCAGGCATGAGCGCGATCATGCTGGCCAACGCTTGGGTTTTCGAAATCATACGGTATTGCGGTGCTGCTTACTTGTTTTATCTGGCGACCAAGGCGTTTCGCTCTGCAATGCGCCTAGGTTCCAAGGCTATGGTTAAAGGTCATAGCGGGACTGCACCCCAAATCTTTTCTCGCGGATTGCTTATTCACCTCACCAACCCAAAAGCGATCCTGACGTGGGGATCCATTTATTCGATTGTCCTGCCCGCCGGGGCAGGCACAGCAGAAGTATTCCAAATGTTCGCCATGTTATTCGCTGGCTCGATTTTGATTTTCCTTGGCTATGCAATTCTGTTTTCCAACCCCAAAATTGTGCGGGGCTATCAACGTATGCGCCGCGGCTTTGACATGCTGTTTGCAGTGTTTTTTGGCGCAGCAAGCCTTAAATTGCTGACGATGCGGCTGACATGATCCTTGGCATCGGCACTGACCTTGCGAATATTGACCGTATTGCGGGCACGTTGGAACGGTTTGGCGACCGATTTCGCAACCGTGTGTTCACCGAGGTCGAGCAACGCAAAGCCGAACGTCGCAAAGATGTGGCAGGCACCTATGCCAAACGTTGGGCCGCCAAAGAGGCCTGTTCAAAGGCGCTCGGCACGGGCCTTCGGATGGGCATCAGTTGGCGTGATATGGCCGTGAGCAATCTGGAAACCGGTCAGCCAGTGATGGCGGTGACGGGCTGGGCCAAAGAACGGCTCGAGAAAATGACGCCCGAGGGGCATGAGGCCATTATTCATGTTACTTTGACCGATGATCACCCGTGGGCGCAGGCCTTTGTTTTAATCGAGGCGCGCCCTAAAACTTGACTCTGGCCGCCCTGAGCATCATGTAGCCCTAGACGTCCAATCAAGCAGGAATATTCAGTATTATGGCAAGCAAAGCAGAAAAGCCCGAAGGCGCGTGGGAACTCTTTAAAACGGTGTTCTGGGCGCTGATCATCGCAGGCGTTTTCCGCACCCTGTTCTTTCAACCGTTCTGGATCCCGTCAGGATCGATGAAAGACACATTGTTGATCGGGGATTTCCTGTTTGTGAACAAAATGGCCTATGGTTATTCGCAGCATTCCTGCCCGTTCTCCGCCTGTCCGATTTCTGGCCGCATTTTGGGCACCGAGCCCGAACGTGGTGATGTTGTGGTGTTTCGCCACCCTGTGAACGGTCAGGATTTCATCAAGCGTTTGATCGGTCTGCCGGGTGATAAAGTGCAGCTGAAAGACGGCGTTGTACACATCAATGGCCAAGCCGTTCAATTGAAGGCGGATGGTATTTTTGAAGAGGTGTTCGAGCCACAGGGTTCGGTCGGCAGCAAGCCAAGTTGTGAGAACAATCCGGGTTTGGGGGCGATCTGCGAAAAATCGCGGATGATCGAAACCTTGCCCAATGGCGCGGCGCACAGTATTTTGAACATTGGTGTTCGATCAGCCGACAATACCGGTATCTATACTGTGCCCGAAGCGCATTTTTTCTTTATGGGTGACAACCGTGATAATTCCACCGACAGCCGCTATGCGCAGAATGTCGGCGGTGTTGGTTTTGTGCCTTATGAAAACATCATTGGTCGTGCGGATCGGGTTATGTTTTCAGCTGCGGGCAAGTCGCTGTTTTTCTTCTGGACGTGGCGCTCGGATCGGTTTTTTAAGGCGGTGCAGTGAAACTATCCTCTGAACTAAAGGCCTTCGCGGGCCGCATTGGTTACGATTTTACGCGGCCCGAGCTTTTGCATCGGGCCGTTACCCATTCGTCGATGTCATCGCCAACCCGCGATGACAATCAACGGCTGGAGTTTTTGGGTGATCGCGTGTTGGGGTTGGTGATGGCCGAGGCCTTGTTCACCGCCGACGCGAGCGCAACTGAGGGGCAGATGGCACCGCGGTTCAATGCCCTGGTGCGTAAAGAAACCTGTGCGGATGTCGCGCGGGAATTTGATCTGGGCGCAGTGCTAAAGTTGGGCCGCTCTGAAATGTTGTCAGGTGGGCGACGCAAAGAAGCGCTGCTTGGCGACGCGATGGAAGCCGTGATTTCGGCGGTCTATCTGGACGGTGGATTTGCCGCGGCGCAGGCGTTGGTTTTGCGTTTGTGGGGTAAACGGATCAGTCAGGTGGACGCGGATGCGCGCGATGCCAAAACCGCATTGCAGGAATGGGCGCAGGCCCGAAAATTATCTCCGCCTTCTTACGTTGAAGTGGCCCGAACCGGGCCGGATCATGCGCCAGTATTTACCATCGAGGCGCGGTTGGAAAACGGCGAGGTTGCACCCGCAACTGCGAATTCAAAACGACAGGCCGAACAGGCCGCGGCCAAGCTGTTGTTGGCCCGATTGGAGAATGAACAATGACCGATACAAGCGCTGGATTTGTGGCCCTGATAGGTGAGCCGAACGCGGGCAAATCCACCCTGCTGAACCGGATGGTCGGGGCCAAGGTTTCGATTGTAACGCACAAGGTGCAAACCACCCGCGCCCGCATTCGTGGTGTGGCGATGGAGGGCAACGCGCAACTGGTTTTCGTCGACACACCGGGCATTTTTGCGCCGCGCCGTCGTCTTGACCGCGCAATGGTCGCGGCCGCCTGGAGCGGGGCGGCGGATGCTGATTTGGTGGTGCTTTTGATCGAGGCACATCGCGGCATCACCGAGGGTGTCAAAGTCATTTTGGATGCGCTGAACGAGCGGGCCGGTGATCGACCCGTGGCCTTGGCGATAAACAAGATCGACAAGGTCAAAGCAGACAAATTGCTCGCTTTGAGCCAAGAATTGAACACTTTGTACAATTTCAACGAAACCTTCATGATTTCCGCCGAGCGCGGCCACGGCGTAGATGATCTGCGCGAATGGCTGGCCACTCAAGTACCGGATGGTCCGTGGCTGTACCCCGAAGATCAGATCGCTGATTTGCCGCTGCGAATGATCGCCGCTGAAATGACCCGTGAGAAACTGACGCTGCGCTTGCATCAGGAGTTGCCTTATCAACTGACGGTCGAGACCGAGAATTGGGAAGATCGCAAAGACGGATCCGTCAAAATTGACCAGCTGATTTATGTGATGCGGGACGGACACAAGGGTATTTTGCTGGGTCACAAGGGCGAGACCATCAAGGCGGTCGGCAAAGCCGCACGCGAGGAGTTGGAAGAATTTCTGGGCCGTAAGGTGCATCTGTTTTTGCAAGTCAAAGTGCGCCCGAATTGGTTGAACGAGGCCGAGCGGTATTCCGAGATGGGCCTGAATTTCAAAGACGGCAATACATGAGCCGGTTGACCTCGGAATTTTGGGTGCAAGCTTACATGCACCGGTTGGATCTGGAGAACATTCCGGCCTTTGTCACCACCAAAGGTGATCTGACGGCGGGGTCGGTTTTAATAAAATTGAACACGCTGGATGGTGAGGCGCAGGCGTTTGAGCGCTCGTTCGATTTGCAAACGGGCCAAAGGGCGTGGGTTGGGATGGCTGCAGGTTGCGAGGCCGAAGTGGATATGGCTGTGCGCCGCCAAATATCCTTCGACCCCGATCTTTGGGTGATCGAGGTCGAAGACCGCAAAGGTCGGCATCTTTTGGATGAACCGGGCCTAAGCTGACAGGCGCTAGGCCTTTCGACGTTCAGAAAGCGGATTTGTTGGCGTTGCGGCCAACCCTTTAATGCCCCCTTCACAGGCGGCCATCCATCAAATCGTCGATGATTGCCCCCCGTTTTCCGTTGCGTGAAATTCCGTAAGGGACATGCTCTGAACCAAACATTGAAAAGTGCGTATGTTGCCCGAACATTGGCCAACTACCTTAAGATTGCATTGGATTCATAAACTGTGTGGCCTGTTTCCGAATCCTGAATGACAGGAATTTTCCCGGCTGGTTTCATTGCTTTGAATTCGGGCGTCAAAGATTCACCTGCGAAAATATCAACAAGTTTCAAGGTGTAGGGAAGACCCGTTTCCTCAAGTGCGATGGTGATTTTAACGCCGTTTGGGAGGCCATCGGTGTAAAGGGTGATCATTTCTATCTCCTGATTGGTTGGTTGAGGGGGCTCAACATATCCCGGTGGATGAGATTTAAAATGATTGAAAGTGATGATACCTTGATCTAAAATCTCACACTGAAGTAGAATTCTGGAAACAGGGGGTCTTATGGACGTCGTATCGGATGTGTTGCGTGTAACGGAAATGGGCAACACCATAATGTCTCGGGCGCAGTTTGTGGCGCCTTGGGGGATTGCCGTGGACGAAACCACCAAGATTGCTGTTCACGCAGTGCAGCGTGGGATTTGCTGGTTGGGTATGTCGGGGTGCGAGCCGATCTTACTGGCGGAAGGTGATATTGTGTTGGTAGCACATGGGTCACCGCATTCCTTATCCGATTCACCTGACACCCTGTTGTCGACATGGGAACATACGCTGTCCGAATGTAGCGTGGTGGAGGGTACCGACCTAAAAGGACGTGCCGTTGCGCAATTGCTGTGTGCCAAATATCGCTTTGGATTGCCGACAAGGCATCCTTTGTTTGCTCAGCTGCCAAACCTTATTCACCTGTGCGCAGCAGATGCAGTTCGAAATCCGCAACTGCAACTGCTTGTGCAATTGATGCGTGCCGAGGTGGATGATTCTGGTGATGGTACAGAGTTGGTGATACCGCGGTTGGTGGACAGTTTGCTGGTTTTCATTCTACGCAGTTGGTTGGTTTCGGAACCTGATGTTTCCTCCAACTGGTTTGCGGCCACACGTAACAAACCGATTGCTGAGGCATTGTCGGCAATTCACACAGACCCGATGCGTGATTGGTCGCTTGAGGCATTGGCACAAACCGCTGGTCAAAGCCGGGCGACATTTGCGCGGCAGTTTGCGGCACTTGTTGGAGAAACGCCAATGGCTTATTTGAACCGGTGGCGCTTGTGTGTTGCAGCGAAAAACATCCGCGAAGGGTCTGCGACAATTGAATCAGTGGCCTATTCGTCAGGATATAACAGTGCCGCTGCCTTTTCGCGGGCTTTTAAGCGGCAATATGGGGTTCCGCCAGTCGAGCTGCGGCAGTTGGCAAGCTGAGTAGGTCAGGTATATGGAATGGCGTGATCAAGGGGTTTTGTTGCAGGTGCGAAAGCACGGCGAAAACGCGTCTATCATCGAGGTGTTTACCGCTGAACATGGGCGACATGCGGGTGTTGTGCGGGGCGGGGCGTCGCGCAAAATGGCACCGGTTTTGCAACCTGGCGCGCAGTTGGATGTGACATGGCGGGCGCGGCTTGAGGACCATTTGGGCAGTTATACGGTAGAGCCGATCCGCAGTCGTGCGGCGGCTGTGATGTCGGATCGGGTGGCTTTGGCGGCCCTGAATTCGACCTGCGCGATGCTGGCGTTTGCCCTGCCGGACCGTGAGGCGCATCCGGTGCTTTATCAGCGTTCCGTCACGCTGTTTGATTTGCTCGGCAATACCGAGGGCTGGCCACTGGCCTATTTGCGTTGGGAATTGGCGCTGTTGGAGGATCTGGGTTTTGGGCTGGATCTGCACAATTGTGTGGTGAATGGCAGCCGTGATGATCTGGCATATGTATCGCCGAAATCGGGTCGTGCGGTCAGTGTTTCGGGGGCTGGCGAGTGGGCGGATCGGTTGTTGCCATTGCCGCTGTGCCTGTTGGGGCAGGGGCCAGCGCCGGATGACGAGATCAATGACGGGTTACGCTTGACGGGGCATTTTTTGACACATTGGTTGGCGCATTCACTGGGGAATAGGCCCCTGCCAGCGGCGCGGCAACGCTTTGTCGATGCCTATTTGCGACATATGTGACGGGCGCTCTTCGCTGGGCGAGAAAAGCCGTCTGGATTGATGAGCGGTTGGCTAGGGTGCGGATTCAAAGACCATTTCGCGGCCATCGGTGTTGGACAGGATCAATGTGTTGTTGAGCGTTTCGGCAAGGGTCATTGCGCTGAGGGCTTCAAAGAAAACCTGTTCGGCGGGTAGATCAGAGCAGGCCATTTTCGTGGACAAGATTGGCCCCAGCTTGAACCACGGCAGGGGTACTGTTTGGCTGCTGCCATAGGTGTTGCAGGGGGCTTGGCCTGTGACTTTGCCTTTTGCGGGGAAGGTGATTGTGGCGCGGGCGTTGAATGGCTTGCCGTCCAGCTCAACCAACGTCCAGTTGGCGTTTGGTTCGGCGTAACCAGAAATTGTTTCATCGTATTTGCAGGCGGACAGGGCCAAGGGTATCAACAAGGCAACTAGGTAACGCATAACACATCCTTTCGGGGAACCAGTATTTGGGTATGATACATGTATGACGAATGATGTGAAATCACGATGGGGTCAGCAGATGTCCGAAACACCACTTGTTCTTATTCCCGGGTTGGCCTGCACCAAGGCCTTGTTCTCTGATCAGATTGCAATGCTGGCGGGGTCGCGGGATGTGATCATTGGTGACCATATGCAGCATGATACTATGCCCGAAATCGCGGCACATATTTTGGCGACAGCCCCCAATCGGTTTGCATTGGCGGGACTATCTATGGGCGGGTACATCAGTTTGGAGATAATCCGTCAGGCACCTGAGCGGGTGGAGCGGTTGGCGTTGCTGGATACCTCGGCCCGCGCGGATACGGCTGAAAAAATCGAGCAACGCAATGAGGCGCTGCGTTTGGCGGCGGCGGGCAAGTTCATGACCGTGTGTCACGCCACGCTGGATTTGAGCATCGCTGCGTCGCGCCATGGGGACGCAGCGTTGAAAGCGGCGATTATTGAGATGGCAACGGACACGGGCGCCGACGTTTGGGCGCAACAAGTTCGGGCAATTATTGGGCGCGCGGATTCTGTGCCACTGTTGCCCGCGATCAGCTGCCCGACTTTGGTCGTGGTTGGGGAAGAGGATGAGTTGACGCCACCCGTGTGGGCCCATGAAATGGCCGACGCAATTGCAGGCGCGCGGTTGGAGGTGGTTGCCGATTGCGGGCATATGTCGTCGATGGAGCAGCCTGAGATGATCAACGGGCTGCTGCGGGACTGGTTGGCAATGTAGCCTGCCTGCGGCGCAGGTATTTAGAAAAAGAAGAAGGGTGGTTAACCCAGCAGACGCCGCGCTATCACGGTGGCTTGGATTTCGGCGGCCCCTTCAAAGATCGACAGGATACGGGCGTCGCACAGGATGCGGCTGATCTGGTATTCCAGCGCAAAACCATTGCCACCGTGGATTTGCAAGGCGTTGTCCGCGGCGGCCCAAGCGACCCGCGCGCCGAGCAATTTCGCCATACCTGCCTCAAGGTCGCAACGTTGGTCGTGGTCTTTTTCCCAGGCCGCGAAGTAAGCCATTTGGCGGGCGATCATGATTTCAACTGCCATCATCGCAAGTTTGCCCGAGACGCGCGGGAAGTTGATCAGGGATTTGCCGAATTGTTTGCGGTCATTGGCGTAGCCCATGCCAACCTCAAGCGCGTTTTGCGCAACACCAATGGCGCGGGCTGCGGTTTGGATGCGGGCGCTCTCGAAAGTTTGCATGAGCTGTTTGAAGCCTTGCCCCTCAACCCCGCCAAGCAGGTTTTCACCCTTCACTTTAAAACCGTCAAAGCCCAGTTCGTATTCCTTCATGCCGCGATAACCCAACACTTCGATTTCGCCGCCGGTCATGCCGTCGGTCGGGAAGGGGGCCTCGTCTGTGCCGGGGGTTTTCTCGGCCAGAAACATCGACAGACCTTTGTAGTTGTCAGTGTCGGAATCGGTGCGGGCCAGCAGGGTCATTACATGGGTGCGGGCCGCGTGTGTGATCCAGGTTTTGTTGCCGGTGACGGTGTAGTCATCGCCATCCTTCACGGCACGGGTTTTCAACGCGCCAAGGTCAGAGCCAGTGTTGGGTTCGGTAAACACGGCCGTTGGCAAGATTTCACCGCTTGCGATCTTGGGCAGCCAGTGTTGTTTTTGATCCTCAGTGCCGCCACACAAGATCAGTTCAGCCGCGATTTCGGAACGGGTGCCGAGCGAGCCAACACCGATATAGCCGCGCGAGAGTTCCTCGGACACCACACACATCGAGGCCTTGGACAGGCCAAGGCCACCGTATTCTTCGGGGATGGTTAGGCCGAAGACGCCGAGATCGGCCATCTCGGTGATAATCTCCATCGGGATTAATTCATCTTTGAGGTGCCAATCGTGGGCGTTCGGCGCCACGCGCTCATCGGCGAAACGGTGAAACTGATCGCGGATCATTTCGAGTTCGTCATCCAGACCCGTCGCGCCAAAGGTGGCGTGACCTGCGTTGTCTTGCATGAGTTCAACCAAACGCGTGCGTGCCGTGGTGCTGTTGCCGTCGTCGCAAAGGGTCATTACTTCGGGG
>Ga0209633_10002769_pt1 | contig 16674 bp, 17 predicted proteins | sample Cruoilmetagenom1_FD_187290 | JGI IMG/M metagenome (GOLD analysis project Ga0209633, IMG submission 187290) | Oil polluted marine microbial communities from Coal Oil Point, Santa Barbara, California, USA - Sample 1 (SPAdes) (version 2) | ecosystem: Environmental > Aquatic > Marine > Oil seeps ... | reverse complement strand
TGGCAGACGTGTTGTCGACATCCTGTAGCAGGCCTTGCTCCAGTTCCTGGCGGGTCTGTTTCAGTTGTTCCTCACTGAGGTTTTCTGCATTGTTATCCAGTTCAGTCAGTTTTTGACGATAGATGGCGATATTCAGGTCATCATTTTCAACTGATTCGGTGGTCTTTTTCGATAATAGCGGCGGGATGACAAACCATAATCCCAGCAGGATCATCGTAACCGTCAGGATCCAGAACCAAAGCATGAATTAGTTTTCCTTTTTTTCGGCGAGCAGTTGTTGCACGCGTTGTTGATCTTCGGCAGACATTGTTTGTGTTGTCTGTTTACCGACATTGCGAATCATGCGGAGTAGAATAAAGAGCCCGATGATGGCGAGAATGAAGGGACCAAACCATAACAGGTAGGTTGTCGCCTTGACCGGCGGTTTATACAGTACAAAGTCACCATAGCGGCTGACCATGAAGTTCTTGATCTCTTCATCGCTGGCTTCCTCTTGCACCAGCCGATAAAGTTCTTTTCTCAAATCCAGCGCCAGGCCGGCATTGGAATCGGCCAGGGTCTGGTTTTGGCAGACCAGACAGCGCAGCTCTTCACTGAGTTGTTGAAAGCGGGCCTCCTTTTTCGGGTCATTGAAATCAAAGGCATAGATCGCAGCCTGTGCACTCACCACCCAGCCAACAAAAAGCAGGCCGGTGAAAAACTGTTTTATGGTCATGATGCTTCAGCCTGTAATTGTTCAACAATGGGCAAGATGGTTTCTGTCCAGTTTTGATAATCGAGCGGGCCGATGTGTTTATAGCGAATGGTGCCTTTTTTATCGAGCACGAAGGTTTCGGGGACACCATACACACCCCAGTCGATGCCGATCCGACCGTTAAGATCATGGGCCGAGGCGACATAGGGGTTGCCGCCGTACTGGATCAACCAGCGCTTGGCGTCATCCCGTTGGTCTTTGTAATTAAGGCCATAGATGGGCACGATGCTTTGGCGTGACAGTTGCATGAGAAACCCATGTTCCTGTCGGCAGGCCGCACACCAGCTGGCCCAGACATTAAACAGGGACACCTTGCCAACAAAGTCGGTATGACTGAGTGTTTTTCCCGGTGCATGTAGTTGTGGCAGGGTAAAGGCGGGCGAGGCCTTGTTGATTAGCGGCGAAGGGACTTCACGCGGGTTAAGGCTCAGGCCGACATATAGGAAAATCGCCATCACGACGAAAATGATCAACGGGATAAAGGGACGAAATGTTAAATTGGCCATAATGCCTTATGCCTTTGCTGTGACGGCATCGGCCGGCATTTTTGCCGTACGGCGTTGCAGGATGCGATAACGTTTATCCGTTGCGGCCAGCAGCCCACCAAAGGCCATCACCAGGGCGCCCAGCCAGATCCAGCGGATAAAGGGTTTGTAATACAAGCGCACCGCCCAGGCCTTACCATCGGGCAGGGGCTCACCCAGGGAGACATAGAGGTCTCTGAACAGACCGGCGTCAATCGCCGCCTCGGTCATGGGATTCTGCTGTACGAAGTAAAGCCGTTTTTCCGGGTACAGGGTGACGACCGGTTTACCATTCTTACTCACCTTGATAATGCCGCGACTGCTCTCGTAGTTCGGACCCTTTGATTTTTTCAGACCCGAAAAATGAAAGTCGTAACCGGCCAGATTCATCTTTTGATCGGGTTCCATGCGCACATCCTTTTCAACGCTGTAGTGACTGGTGAGGGTAATGCCGACGGCAAAGATGGCGACCCCCAGATGGGCAATGGCCATGCTGAAGTATTGACGAGGCAGCGTCAGCAGTCCTTGCCATAGCTTGGGTTTGTTACGCAGACGCTGGTGCAGGTCGGCAATCAGGGAGGCCACGATCCAGAAAGCCATCACCATGCCGAGCATGGCCAGCAGGGAGAAGTCACTGAAGAACAGGGGCACAAAGGCAATTCCCAATAACAGACTGATAATGGCGGGCCAGCGTAATTGTTTGATCAACTGTTGGGGATCATTTTGTTTCCAACGTGCTCGCGGGCCGATGCCCATTAGTATGGCAATGATCGCTATCAGCGGAACAAATACGCTATTGAAGTAGGGCGGGCCAACGGAAATTTTGCCCAGTCCCAGCGCATCGAGCAGCAAGGGATAAAGCGTGCCGAGCAGGATGGTGGTGGTGACCACTACCAGCAGGACATTATTGCTCAGTAACAAGGTCTCACGGGACAGCAGTTTAAAACCTCCCACGCCTTTGATCATCGGCGCGCGCCAGGCATAGAGCGACAGGGAACCGCCGACCACCACACCCAGGAACATCAGAATGAATACGCCACGGGCCGGGTCGGTGGCAAAGGCGTGTACCGAGGTCAGCACACCGGAACGCACCAGGAAGGTGCCGAGCAGGCTGAGTGAGAAGGCAAAAATCGCCAGTAACACCGTCCAGCTCTTGAAGGCATTGCGTTTTTCGGCCACGGCCAGGGAATGCATCAGGGCGGTGCCCACCAACCAGGGCATGAAAGAGGCATTTTCAACCGGATCCCAAAACCACCAGCCGCCCCAGCCAAGTTCGTAATAAGCCCACCAACTACCCAGAGCAATACCGATGGTGAGGAAAATCCAGGCGATGGCGGTCCAGGGACGTGACCAGCGGGCCCAGGCGGCATCAAGCCGACCGCCCAATAAGGCGGCGACGGCAAAGGCAAAGGCCACGGAGAAACCGACGTAGCCCATGTAGAGCATGGGTGGGTGGACGACCAGACCAAAATCCTGCAACAAGGGGTTCAGGTCACGTCCATCGGCCGGGATCATATTGAGTGGAATGCGGTCAAAAGGGTTGGAAGTCAACAACATAAACAGAATGAAACCGATGCTGATCAGGCCCATGATGCCCAGTACTCGGGCCACGGTATCCAGCGGCAGGGTACGGCTGAAACGGGCAACGGCGACGCTCCAGATAGACAGGATAAATCCCCAGAGTAATAAGGATCCTTCATGCGCACCCCACACCGCTGAGATGCGATATTGAAGTGGCAAGGCCGAGTTTGAGTTCTGCGCCACATAGGCGAGTGAGAAATCATTATTGATAAAGGCATTGGTCAGGGCGGCAAAGGCGATCAACATGAATACAAACTGTCCCCAGGCGGCACGGCGGGCCAGTTGCATCCAGGGCGTGATGCCCTTGCTGGCGCCGACCAGTGGCAGGGTGCCCTGTACGATGGCAAGACACAGGGCAAGAATAAGGGCGAAATGGCCGAGTTCAGGGATCATGTCGGGTTTACTCCTTTAAAGTGGCTTGCATCTTCTGGGCGTTCTTGATCGCATCGGCGGCTTCGGGTGGCATGTAATTCTCATCGTGCTTGGCCAATACTTCGCTGGCCACAAAGATACCGTCTGCCCGTAGTTTGCCCTGCGCGACAATGCCTTGTCCCTCACGGAACAGGTCGGGCAGGATGCCGGTATAGATCACGGGCAGGTTTTTGGCCGTATCAGTGACATCGAAACGGACATCCAGACTGTCATTACTGCGTTTAACCGAGCCGGTTCGCACCATACCGCCGATACGGAAGGTGTGCCCCATGGGGGCCTCACCGGCCACCACCTGGGTGGGGCTAAAAAACAGGTTGATGTTTTCTTTCAGGGCCATGCTGACCATGCCGACGGCGACACCGACACCGATCACCATCAATACAATCAGGCCCAGCTTTTTGCGACGATGCGCATGTTTCGGTAATAGTCCCATTTTAACTTTGCTCCCGTCTGAGTCGACGTTTCAGGCTGTTGATGATTTCTTTCTTGCGTTGCATCGGCAGGATGATATTGGCAATCAGAATGATTGCCGTCAGTCCATACGATGTCCAGACGAAAAAGGCATAACCGCCCATATGTAAAAATTCATTCATTTTATTCAGTCACCAGTTCTTTGACCCAGGCGGTGTCGCGTTCACGCTGCAGGACTTCATTGCGGACCCGCATGAATAAACTCGTCCCATAATAAAACATAAAGGCCAGCCACATGATCAACAGCGGGATCAGCATATTGACGTCCATGGCCGGTTTGTCCATGCGCGCCACGGTGCTGCCCTGATGCAGGGTATTCCACCATTCCACCGAGTAGTGAATGATGGGAATATTGACTACCCCTACCAATGCCAGTACGGCACAGGCATTGGCGGCCGTACGCTTGTCATCGATGGCCGCTTCCAGTCCCATGAAACCTAAGTACAGAAATAACAGAATAAGTTCCGAAGTCAGGCGGGCATCCCATACCCAGTAGGTGCCCCACATGGGTTTGCCCCACAGGGAACCGGTGACCAGGGCCAGGATAGTAAAGGCGGCGCCCAAGGGGGCCGAGCAGGAGGCGACCACATCGGCCATTTTCATTTTCCAGATCAGGCCGATGGCGCCAGCGGAGGCCATCACGATGTAAACAAACAGGGACATCCAGGCGGCAGGGACATGGATGTAGATAATCCGGTAGCTGTCACCTTGTTGATAATCAGCCGGGGCTATCACCAGGCCCCAGTAACTGCCGAGTAACATCAGGATCAGTGTCAGTCCGCCAAACCAGGGCAAAAATTTCCCTGACAGGGTGTAAAAGTATCTGGGTGAACCGAGTTTGTGAAAAAACAACCACATAAAAAATTACCTAGTTTTCAGCTGCGCTATTGTACACATAAATGATGACCACAAAGAATTGACCTTGATCAGAATTGCTATCTTAAGCTGATCCGCAGGGCCGCTGCCGTCGCAACCGGGGTCAGGGTTAATGCCAGAGCCAACAGGGCGCCGAGGAAATAAAGTTGCCCGGCTATGGCCAGTCCGGCTGCGGCATTACTCACCGCATTGGCCGCAAAAATCAGTACAGGGATATATAATGGTAATATCAACAGCGAGAGCAAGACTCCCCCGCGGCGCAGGCCAACGGTCAGGGCCACGCCAATTGCGCCTACCAGACTCAGGATAGGACCACCGAGAGCAAGAGTGGCCATCAGGGCCGGGATCGAATCGGAAGGCATGTGCATGAGCACGGCCAATAAGGGCGCCAGAATCAACAGGGGTATACCCGTTACCAGCCAGTGGGCCAGCACCTTGCCCAGAACCAGCACCGAGACGGGATGAACGCTGAGCAGCATTTGCTCCAGCGCACCATCATCAAAATCCGAACGGAACATGCTGTCCAACGAGAGCAGTGTGGCCAGCAAGGCCGCGACCCAGATCACGCCAGGGGCAAGCGACTGTAACACTTTGGGGTCCGGGCTGACGGCCAGGGGAAACAGGCTGATGACAATAATGAAAAATAGCAGGGGATTGACCATCTCCGTGCGGGTGCGAAAGGCCAGGATCAGGTCCCGTTTCAAAATCGTATAAAAAGCGTTATATGAACTGGCTTCACTCATGGGCGTAAATTTATGGTTTTTAACATACCGTCTTTCAGGGCCAGCGGATGATGCGAGGTCAGGATGACCATGCCCCCTTGTTCCACATGGTTAACCAGCATGGATTCAATCTGTGCCTGTCCCTGGACATCGAGGGCGGTAAAAGGTTCATCCAGGATCCATAAAAGGGATTTGGACAGCAGTAACCGGCCCAACGCGACTCGACGGCATTGTCCGGCCGAGAGGGTGATCGCCGGGACATCTTCAAAACCACGCAGACCCACCTGCTCGAGTACACCTTCGAGGGACTGATTGGGCCGGGTATTGGCCATGGCCATGGCAACTTGCAGGTTTTCCAGTGGGGTGAGTTCACTCTTGATGCCATGGGCATGACCGATAAAGTCCATGGCGGCCATATATTCAACACGATTATCTTCTATCGGCAGGCCGTTCCAGAAAACTTCCCCCTCCGTTGGCAGGGTTAGGCCACAGAGGATGCGCAAAATAGTGGTTTTGCCGCTGCCATTGGGCCCTTCGATCTGCAGAGCCTGGCCTGCTTCAAGGCTGAAATCGAGGCCTTTAAACAGGATCCGGTCATCCCGGCGACAGGTCAGCCCTTTCACAGTCAAGCCAGATGTGTGGTTATTACTCAAGTTGGACTGGGGCATGGTGCGCTGGGCTGGAGATGTATCTGTTAACTGCATTCAGTGTTGTTCAAAGCGGGTCAATCGGTTGTTTTCATTATGTAATTCACGCTAATCATAACAGCAATTGTCGGCTTACTCCTAGTTGAAAGGCGAATTTATCGGATTTTTTGATGCTTGACGATATTTTAAAGTTCCCCTCATTTTGGACCGAAAATAAGATATGGCACAACCATCCGGCATGACAGGGCAATTAAATACCGTCAAGGGCATCGACCTTAAACTGGTGTCCCGTTTCGCATTGTATACCAGTGTGGTGGCGGTGGTATTGCTCGTCATCAGTGTATTATTTCTGACCGACAAGACGGGTGCCAGTTACGCCGAAATCATTTATGCCCACAGTATTACGCAAAAACATCTCAAACCGGTATTACTCATCAGTGGTTTGTGCCTGTTGTCTTTCGTCGCGTTTATTACCTGGCTATTCACTATCTATTCAACGTTTCGGATTGCCGGTCCATTATATCGTTTCAGTCGCAACCTGGAGCATGCGGCTGAAGGCATGGCGCCTCAGGGGCTACGCAGTGATGATGCCTTACAGGATGTTTCTGAACAATTAAAACAAAGTGTGACGAGCCTGCATAACCACTATCGTGAGATCGATAAACAGATCAATGAACTGTTATATCAAATTGATATCAAGGATACGGGGACGCTGAATGAGAACCTGGCAAAACTGAAGACCTTAATTAACAAGGCACGACTCGATGTTTAAAACTTCAACCTTGTTAAGTTGGGCTGGTGCAGTCACTAGTGTATTTATTGCGACGCTGTATTTTAGTAATGCGGTAGGCACCAAACCCTTTCACCCCAACCTGGAATGTGCCGGCTGCCATTTGGCCGGACAGGGTACGACCAGGCTTAATGCCTCGCAACTGACCACAAGTCAGGAGGCATTGTGCGGCCAGTGTCATCGTGGTGCACTTGAACTCAGTCACCCCAGCGGCTTTCGGCCCAATCGAAAATTACCAGCAAGCTATCCGCTTGACTGGAAAGGGGATATGACTTGCAGTTCCTGTCATAACATCCATGAAGGCAAGGCGGGCCTGATCCGTGGCGACAAGACCGGCAAGGCAATGTGTTTGAGTTGTCACCAAAACAGCTTTTTTGTTGAAATGGCAGACAGGGGTATTTCCTTGCAACGCATTGGTCATCTTTCAGCAAAAACAAGCCAGCTCAAGCGTGAGCTTGATGCTTACTCGGTTCAGTGTCTGGATTGTCATATGGGTAATGGCGATGGCCCCCGGATCAATGTCGATACTCGGGGGGTCATGCGCCACAGTGGTGGGGTGAATCATCCCATCGGATCAAACTATGAAAAGGCCAGCCGCACCGGTTTATATAAAGCTTATTCACAATTACGCAATGGTATCAATTTGCCGGGAGGTAAGGTGAGCTGTGTGTCCTGTCATGTCGGTTATAGCAAAAAACATGGTGCCCTGGTGATGTCGAACAGGGGATCCGCCTTATGTCTAGAGTGTCATGACCTATGAATAAACAAACACATCTATACCGCCGCCGCCGTCGCTTCGTCGATAAAATGATCCAGGGGCAGTTGTTGTGGGGCCTGATTGTGATCGAAAGCCTGTTATTCACTGCCGGGATGTTCGTGATTTATAACGATTTGCAGCTTGTCCTGCAAGACAGCATGTACCGCGTCCATCAAGAGGTAAAGGGTGGACGTCCCCTGTTACTCAAGGAATTGTTATTGATTACTCCCTGGATCATAACAGCCAATCTGCTGCTTATGGTTGTCGTTGATCGTCGCTGGAAGCGGGTCGTGCGTAATATTGTTTTGCAATTGCAGGATATATTGTATCGGGTCAAGCGGCTTGATCTGCGTATATATCCTGTCCAACAAACTGATCATGAAGTCTTGCAACAGGCAAAAAAATGGCTGGATAAGGAAAGAGACAGAAATGCCGGTTTACAATCAATGATTAATGATTTATCGGCACAAGTTAGTATCAGCAATAATACTGATTTGTATCAGATCAGGGAAAGCTTGAAAATAATAGGTCGATTATTACCGAAAAATTAATGGATCAGGCTGGGGGGGGACTAGTTTAAAGAAAATAAAATTCGCCAGATAAGGGCGATATTGTCGCCATTCACAGTTTTCGTTTCAGACCGGGTGTAATCAATTTGCATATGTTGCAATCCAATCGTGGCATCATCATCGTAGAAATAATCCAGTTTTATGATTGAACCAAGGCTGTTATCAAACTGCCATTCCTCACTGTAATCATCTGACTGGGCAGACAAGGTCGGTTTGTAATGATAGCTAACACCTACACCAAGTCGCCAGTCATTAAATCGGTATGCAATGGGCAGGTTCAGCATGGTTGTCTTCCAACTGGTTTTAGAAGGAAAGAAAAATATGCTTTGGTTAAAATTGTATTTTATTCCAAGAGTGGGTGTAAAAGAAAAGCGCTGACTAAACCTTAAAACTGTACCCAGTGATACTGAAAATAACCCACCGGCCTCTACGCTATCAGTATGATTAGGGGCCATCTCTTCAGTAGGGATTCGGTCGCCACCTCCATGCAAGCCAAATTCCCAAAAATAATTATTCTCTTCGGCAAGACATGCCTGATTTGTCAGGACAAGTAAAATTGAAACGAGGGTCAGGTATCGGCTTTGCATTGTCCTTTTGCATACGATAATGGTCTGATCTTGCCGCCAGAAAAATAGCTTATCTGGATAAAATCAAGTGACCATATACGAAACCCAGTGTATAGCAATACACAAAGACCAAACTGATCACGGTCAATATTTCAGACAAAGGCGCTTTATCCAACCAGGGGCTGGTCAATAACGCCAGGGCTACAGCGAAGCCACCATATATTCCCAGACGCAAGGCGGCGCGCGAGGCCTTTTGCTGTTGAAAAAGTTGCCGTCGAGTTAACTCCATGACAAAGGCCATCAGGGCAATGGACCAGCTAAAACCGCTATACATCACAAAAAGCACGGCGGGTTTGCCTATCGATGGTGTCGTACTGCTAATACGTAAATAAGCAAACAAAACCAGCGGCAGGCCAATCCAGAGTAAAACAGTCAGACCAATTTTTAATTTGATTTTCAAGACTTCATTTCCTTTTTCAATTGATCCAGATTAGCAATTGCCCGGTTTTATTAAAACATACAAAAAAATGGTTATGAAAATATTCGCTAACTCCTTGTTTATTAAGGTTAACAAGTGTGCAAGCAGTACTCTTCAGCAGAATTTTGGAAGAAATCAAAATTTTGATGTGGATCAAGGCAGGCAATGGCAATAAATACGATAAAACACTCGTAAAGAAAAAAATTGTAATGGAGGGTTGGGAAAAGTTAAATTTAATCAACAGACATCTCATAGGGGGCTATGATGAATATCAAATCCAGTAAAATGACGTTTATGTTATACTTGACAGCTGTATTCAGTATGTTGTTTATGCTTGTCAGCAATTCAGCGGTGGCGGGGACGCTAACCGGTTCCGCGCATGACCTTCGGACGTATACGGGGACTTCTCAAAGAATGTGTGTAGTTTGCCACACGCCACACAACTCGACTAGCACGGGTGGGGTCGCCCCATTGTGGAACCATGCAGTGACTGAGCTAACCTATACCCTGTACGGTGAGGGTGGTACCGCACCCACGCTGAATGCGACGGTATCTCAACCCACGGGCATTTCCAAACTCTGCCTGTCCTGTCATGACGGTTCCGTGGCGATAGACAGTTTTGGCGGGACTACGGGAACGCAGTTCTTTCTACCCACCGATTCGGAAAATATTGGCGGAGATGCCGGTAGCCTGGCCAATGACCATCCCATATCCTTTACCTATGATGCGGCCCTGGTCACAGCGGATGGCGCATTAAATCCGGTCACCACGCCAGTCACCATCGGCGACCCGCTAGGGGACAATAGAGACACGACCATTGCAGGCATGCTATACAATGGCAGTATGGAATGCGCCACCTGCCACGATGTGCATAATAAGTTTGCGATTGGAAATCAATTGTTGAAGGTTTCTACAGCTGGGAGTGCGCTGTGCCTGACCTGTCACGATAAATAAGCGTTACCCATGGCCCGCCAATCCCTTGACTGTCTGACAGTCTGGGGGGCGGGCTTTTTATTGGCTACGCAATAATAGTTACTTCAGGTAGAATGGTCTTTTCATGTATAAACATAGGGGTATTGGGATGAGTCGTAATCAAATACGGATAGCGGGTTCAATGAGGCTTGCTCAATTCGTCGCTGCATTTATTGGTGCCTTGTTACTCACTGCCTGTGCATCTGGTCCTGAACAAAAACAAGGGCCGGTTTTCTACCCGCCCCTGCCGAATTCGCCGCGCATCCAGCATCTACATTCCATTACTGCCTTGAAAGACATCGGGGCAGGTAGTGCCTTTGCTGAATTTGTGCTGGGCAAGGAGGCGAATGAAGGCTTGGTGAATAAACCGTATGGGATTGCCACCCAAAAGGGCAAAATCTATGTCGTCGACACGCGGGGTCCCGGTTATGTGGTGCTTGACCTAAAGGCAAAAAAACACACCCTGGTTTCCGGTGATGGTCAGGGCCGGATGAGAAAACCCATCAATATGACGATTGATCACGATGGAAACAAATATATAACCGATACCGGCCGCAATCAGGTGCTTGTCTTTAATCAACGGGACCGGTTTGTCAGGGCCTATGGTATAGAGGGGCAGTTCAAACCAGGCGATGTAGTAATCGTCGGGGACAAATTATACATCAGCGACCTGAAACATCATCTCATACAGGTGTTGGATAAAAAATCGGGTAAATTACTTTTTAAGCTGGCGAAAAAATCGAAAAACGAAAAAAGTATAAAAAAGGAAGATCCGTCGGCGTTATATTTTCCGACCAACATGGCAGTATATGACAAGAATCTTTATATCAGTGATACAGGCTATTTCAAGATTGTAAAATATACCCTGGACGGAAAATTTATTAGTAGCCGCGGCGAGGTCGGAACCAGCCTCGGTGATTTTGCACGGCCCAAGGGGATTGCTTTTGACAAACAGGGTCGACTGTATGTGGTTGATGCCGCATTTGAGAATGTCCAGGTCTTTGATGATAAGGGAAAACTGTTATTATTTTTTGGTGGGCCAGGCAGCTATCCGGATAATATCAACTTGCCAACTGATGTCCTGGTTGATTATAAAAATGTAGAGTATTTTCAGAAGTATGCGGCACCGGGGTTTAAATTGGAGTATATAATTATTGTGGCCAGTCAATTTGGTGTCAACAAATTAAATGTCTTCGGTTTTGGCAAAATGGCCGGGATGGATTATTAAATTCTGTGCCAAAATAAAATAAAAAGACGAACCAATATTAGTGGTGATTGGTCATGCCTTTAGATGGTCTGTCAAAAAAATTACGATACCGCCTTTTGTGCAGTATCTGGATCTTTTTAAACCAATCCCTTGTAATAGCGGAAGAAATCAAGGCCTATAATCTAACGGGCGTCGAAGGACACGTAGGGCTACAGTATCTGAAAGATGATTTGCAACAACCTCAATCCCACTACCGGTTGAGAACTAATCAAGAGGAAGTTTCTGTACTTACGCACAGTTATGTCTATCATCCTAATTTTTTGAAAATGGATCTTGGCGGGGGGCTGTTATTGACACAGAACGAGTTAGATACCTCGTTGGGCAGTCGTGAGTATGATGAAGAATTATATAACCTGACTGCGTATTTACGATTCCTTGAAAATAAACCTTATCCGGTAACACTCTATTACGACCGCGGGAACCCCTCGGTGAGCAATTCACTGACTGAGCGTTTCGTCCAGCAAACTGAAAAATATGGAGTCAATGCCGCTGTACGGGAGCCCGTGTTACCGTTTGCCATCGAGGTGGATGCCTATCGTCAGACAAGCGAAGGACGGGGGTCAACCCAGATCGTCGATGAAAAGACGGATCAGGTTTTCATGCGGGCCTACCGTGCTATCGGTAAGGATGGGTATGGCCAATTGACATACCAGGTTAATAGGCGGGAATCTGCCAGTGGTAGCCAGAATCTGCCGATTCAAAAGACAGAGACAGAGGGCAAGTCAACCAGTCTCGACACCCATTTCAAACTCGGGGCCAAAAACCAGATTGATTTTACCAATATCATTTCCTATTTCACACAGGACGTATCTCCCAAGCGCGAAGAAGTGAGGGTGACGCCGAATATAACCTGGCACCACTCCGACGAGACCTATTCGTATTATCGTTTTGATTATTTGAACAGTGAAATAGACGAACTAGAGACGGAGAATACCAGCAGCACCATCGGCGCCAGCACCCAGCTTACTGAGCGACTCAACGGTACAGCTGAGGCCAATTCCGTAGTTAACAAAACCACCGGCCTGGAAAGTACCAGCAATAATATTGGCGGGCGACTTAGTTATACCTATCCCTTGTCTTTCGGAAAATTACTGTTAGGAGCCGGAACGCGCTACGCCTCATCAGAACGTAAGACCTCCGCAGGCGAGGCACGGGTGATCGGTGAACAGGTGCGGCTGGACGGGTTAAACCGGGTTGCCCTGACTTTTCAGTATGTCATCAGCGTGCGGGTCTGGAATCAGGCGCGGACTCAGGAATATCTGCTGAATAGTGATTTTATCCTCACTACCATTGGCAGTACGACCTATATTGAACGCAAGAGCGGTGGCAATATTACTGATGGTGAGATTGTATTGGTGGATTATAGTTATGAAACGGGGGGTGATGTTGTCTTTACCAGCCTTAACCAGAATTATCAGGCCACACTTGAACTCTATAAATATTACTCACTGAATGTGAGTTATTCAGAAACAGATTTTGAATTGGAGGGGGGGCAACCGACAATTCCATTGAATCCTGTAACTCATACCATAACGGGTGCGAGAGCGGATATTCCTTTTCGTTATGACACAATCCGTGTCGGTGGTGAAGTGGTGCATGAGGACCATAATGAAGAGGTCTCACCCTATGACAGTGATAGCCAGGAGGTTTTTTTTCAGACGGAAATAACCCGCAATATTGTTCTCTATTTATTGGAATATCGTTTGCAGCGCGATAATCTTTACTCTGACGAGGATGTAGACTTGAAAAGGCAGATCATCAGGCTGTCTACCCGACCATGGCCCCGCTCGACCTTGAGTTTCGAAGTGAGCAATGAAAAAGATACTGGGGGTTCGTTTATACGTAGTTACAAACGAACCTCCATAATCGGTGAGATGCGTATACGCAAACTTGTCTTTACTGTTGATGGACGTGTGGTTGAAGAATCCTTTGGTTCATCAGAGCAGCGACATACTATTATTTCGGCTGCGTTGAGGCGGGAATTTTGATCGCAAACATATTAAAACAGTTTTTAAATGCAAAACTGCTTTTTGTATGTCTTGTGGGACTTGTGGCTTGTAGCCAGCCTGTAAAATTCGGGGAAGACCCCGCTTATAGCAAACTGGTCTGGCCGGAAGGGGGCGCTGGACCCCGTATCAAATATGTCGGGCATTTTTCCAGCCCGGAAGAGTTTGGTATCAGCAAGGGATTTTTTCAACTGGTGGTCGACTTTTTTACCGGCGAGGAAAACCAACGTTTGATCCGCCCCATGGCGTTGGTGGCGCCAAGCCCGGATAAGGTCTATGTCGCTGATCCCGGCGCAAGGGGGGTGCATTACTTTAATGCCAGGGAAAATGACTATCGCCTGATCCAGCTCGCAGGCAAGCGACCATTGCCTTCCCCCGTTGGCCTGGCGATAGGCCCGAATAAACAGGTTTATGTGACCGATTCGGAACTGGGCGGGGTGTATGCCATAACGCCCGACTCGGATATCGCTAAACCCTTACCTCTGCAGTATTCATTAAAACAACCGACGGGTATCGCCTACGATAAAAATCGGAAACGACTCTATGTAATTGATACCGAGACCCACACGCTCAATATTTATAATTCGTACGGTAAGCGGCTCAAACGGATTGGCAAACGCGGCAACGGCAAATTAGAGTTTAACTACCCCACCATGCTCTCGATGGATCAACAGGGCCATTTGCTGGTCACCGACTCACTCAACTTCCGGATTCAACGCCTGAGCCGAACAGGGAAATACATAAGTCAATTTGGCAAAATAGGCGGTGCCACAGGCAAAATGACCCGCCCCAAGGGTGTTGCCAGTGATAATTTGGGCCATATTTATATAGTGGACTCGCTTTTTCATGCCTTACAAATTTTCGATAAAAAAGGCAGGTTATTATTGCATCTCGGCCAGCAGGGGCAAAAACCGGGTGAATTCTGGTTGCCGACCGGTATCTATGTCGGGGATAATAATACTATATATATTGCGGATTCTCACAATCAGCGGATCCAGGTTTTTCGGTACATCGGAGGCGGGCAATGAGGCACAGCAGTATCTGGTTAGTCGCCATTTTCCTGTCTGCCAGCCAGATTGGCTATGCCAGTGTTGTCACCACCAAACACAATCTGTCTGTTTCGAGTCCCGGTAGCATCAAGGCCAGTACAGAAAGCCAGGTCTGTATCTTCTGTCATACCCCTCATAACTCCGCCCCGGCCACGCCCTTGTGGAACCGGCAAGATCCGGGCTTGTCCTACATCCCCTATAGCAGCAGTACCGCCAACGCCTCCATCGGGCAGCCGACGGGGGCATCCATCCTGTGCCTGAGCTGTCATGATGGGACCATCGCTCTGGGCAAGGTACTCAGCCGCGTGACTGATATTGAGATGCAAGGTGGTGTCACTACCATGCCGATCGGTTCGACCCGCCTGGGAACCGATCTGTCAGATGACCATCCGATCTCTTTCCAATACACCTCGAGCCTAGTGACCCAGCGTAATGGCGAACTGGTTGAACCGGGAACGCTGACCGGGGTGGTGAAACTCGATGGCAGCGGGCAAATGCAGTGCACCGCCTGTCATGACCCGCACAAGAACGACAATGGCAAGTTCCTGGTTATGTCCAATCAGGGGGGCGCCTTGTGTGAAACCTGTCACCTGAAAACAGGCTGGTCACAGACGCCTCACAATATCTCCTCTGCTACGTGGGATGGGGGGAGTACCGATCCCTGGCCCAACACCAGCTGGAATACCGTGAGTGATAATGCCTGTCAGAATTGCCATATGCCTCATAACGCCGGGGCAAACGAGCGCATCCTGAATTATGACGTGGAAGAGGCCAATTGCACGGCGTGTCACAACGGCCATGTGGCCTCGAAAAATATCAGCAGTGAATTCAACAAGAGTTCATTTCATCCCATCGATAGCCGCACGGGGGTGCATGAACCGAATGAATCTGCCATTGTCAACAGTCGGCATGTCGAGTGTTATGACTGTCATGATCCCCATGCCGCCAAGTCAGGTGGTGGCGATCCGGCCGGGCCGTTGACCAATGTCAGAGGTGTCAGCCGTACCGCTGCCGAGGTCAAACCGATCACGAATGAATACCAACTCTGTTTCCGCTGCCATGCCGATAGTACCGGTAAACCGGCGCCACCCACCTCACGGGTGTTTGCAGAAACTAATGTGCGGCTGGAATTTGATACCAGCCAACCGTCCTATCACCCGGTGGTGGGAACCGGGAGAAACCCCAACGTCCCGAGCCTGACCAACGGTCTGAGCGCCAGCAGTATTATCAAGTGTACCGACTGTCATAACAATAATAATGGACCAGGCGCTGGCGGAACTGGTCCCAATGGTCCCCATGGTTCCAATTATAACCATCTCCTAGAACGCCAGTATTTAACACAGGATCCGGCATCGGAAAGCGCTAGCGCCTATGCCCTTTGTTACAAATGCCATGACCGGAGCAGTATATTAGGCAATCAAAGTTTTTCTTTACACCGGAAACATATTGCTGGAGAAAATACGTCATGCAACACTTGCCACGACCCGCACGGCAGTGGCTTTGCCCGTTTGATCAACTTTAATACTGCTGTCGTTTCTGCCAGTGGCTCTGGCAGATTGGAATTTAATTCGACGGGCACATTTTCTGGTGAATGTTATCTTAATTGCCATGGTAAGAACCATAATCCCTGTACCTATGGCAGTGGTATGGGGGGAATGGGTTGTATGGGCGGTGGTGGCGGTATGTGATTATCGTCTGTTACAGAGCCCTCTGTTCTGCCGTCATTCGTCATTATTGATTTTTAAAAGTCATTACAATGAATCCGACCAATAAGAAAACGAGTTATATTTTAATATTTATAGTGTTGGCTGGGATGGCTGATACGCTGACTGCTGTACAGAATAAAAAGACTATTCCTGACTTACAAAAGCAATTATTGACCAATCCTGAAAGCATTCCTGGCCTGTTAAAACGGGGCGACCTGACCATGGGGCAAATCCCGGACCCGCACTGGAAAACCGATGCCTGCACGGCATGCCACAAAAAAAAATCCACTGCCAGTGGCAAAAACCTTCGTCACCGCAGTGTCGATAAAGTCTGCAACACCTGCCATACAAGCCTCTCGGCGCATAACTATATTCATGTTTCAAATATTAAAGTACCCAGGGATATGTTTAAACGCATGCCAAAGCCCTTTCGTGATTCTGTGGCTCGCGGGAATAATAAAATGACGTGCATAAGCTGTCATGATTTACCCATGACCTGCAAAAAAA
>Ga0209633_10002768_pt1 | contig 16677 bp, 11 predicted proteins | sample Cruoilmetagenom1_FD_187290 | JGI IMG/M metagenome (GOLD analysis project Ga0209633, IMG submission 187290) | Oil polluted marine microbial communities from Coal Oil Point, Santa Barbara, California, USA - Sample 1 (SPAdes) (version 2) | ecosystem: Environmental > Aquatic > Marine > Oil seeps ... | reverse complement strand
GTGTTGTTGCGCGGGACCAAGCGCGACGAGGTCGAGCGCGGCCAGGTATTGGCCAAGCCGGGGTCGATCACCCCGCACACCCATTTCGAGGCCGAGGTCTATGTATTGTCCAAGGAGGAAGGCGGGCGTCACACCCCGTTTTTCAACAACTATCGTCCGCAGTTCTATTTCCGCACCACGGACGTGACCGGGGCGGTGACCTTACCGGAGGGCACGGAGATGGTGATGCCGGGGGACAATGTGAAGATGACGGTGAATCTGATCTCCCCGATTGCCATGGAGGACGGGTTGCGGTTTGCCATCCGCGAGGGCGGTCGTACCGTCGGCGCTGGGGTGGTGGCGAAGATTATTGAATAACTGCAGAGACAAGATACAAGGGACAAGATACAAGGTATCGCAGTCCGAATCGGTGTTTGACTTGTATCTTGGATCTTGGAACTTGTATCTGAGTTTAGGCCAGTAGCTCAATTGGCAGAGCGGCGGTCTCCAAAACCGCAGGTTGGGGGTTCGATTCCCTCCTGGCCTGCCATTGTACTGGTGAACTGGCGGATTTAGCGGTGGACGCAGACAAACTGAAGCTGGTATTGGCGGTGCTGATCCTACTGGTCGGCATAGTTGCCTATTACTATTTGGGCGACAGGCCCGATCTGATTCGCGTGGGCGCTTTGCTCGGTGCGGGTGTCGTCGCCGTGACCGTGGCCATGCTGTCGGCGCAGGGGCGTGCGGCCTGGGAGTTCGCCAAAGGCTCTCGTATGGAACTGCGCAAGGTGGTCTGGCCGAGCAATAAGGAGACGATACAGGTCACCCTGGTGGTATTTGTTATCGTGATATTGATCGCACTGTATCTATGGGTGGTCGACTGGGGCCTGCAGAAGGGGGTCCTGGCGTTGACGGGACCGGGGGCCTGAGTCATGGCAATGCACTGGTATGTCGTGCACGCCTATTCCGGCTTTGAAAAGCAGGTTGCACGCTCCTTGAAGGACCATATCAAGAATGCCGGCATGGAAGACCAGTTCGGCGACATCATGGTTCCCACCGAAGAGATCGTCGAGATGAAGGGCGGGCAGAAGCGTACCACCCAGCGCAAGTTCTTTCCCGGGTATGTGCTGGTCAAGATGGAGATGAATGACGGCACCTGGCACCTGGTCAAAGGCGTGCCCAAAGTCACGGGATTTATCGGTGGTTCTGGGAGCAAACCCGCGCCGATCACCGAGAAGGAGGCCGAGGCCATCCTGCAGCAGGTGGCGGAAGGGGTGGAGAAACCGAAGCCCAAGTTCTCGTTCGCTGCTGGCGAGCAGGTGCGCGTTATCGACGGGCCGTTCGCGGATTTCAACGGCACGGTGGAAGACGTCAATTTCGAGAAGAACAAACTGCGGGTGTCGGTGTCTATATTCGGACGCATGACGCCGGTGGAGCTGGATTTTAGTCAGGTAGAAAAAGGCTAGAACAGATACAAGATACAAGGGGCAAGATACAAGTATGAATGATGGGGATTGCCTCTTGGGTTTGACTTGTATCTTGGATCTTGGATCTTGGATCTTGCATCTGAATTTATCGGGGAGCTCGTTATCCGGCTTGAAAGCTGTGTACTGAGCGTTAGCACCCATTGGAGTAAGAAATGGCAAAGAAAATCGACGCATATATTAAGTTACAGGTCCCTGCCGGGGCGGCCAACCCGAGCCCGCCGGTCGGCCCGGCCCTGGGCCAGCACGGGCTGAACATTATGGAGTTCTGCAAGACGTTCAATGCCCAGACCCAGAACATGGAAAAGGGCATGCCGGTGCCGGTGGTGATCACGGCCTACAGCGACAAGAGCTTTACCTTCATTACCAAGACGCCGCCGGCCTCTGTGCTGTTGAGGAAGGCCGCCGGGCTTGATAAGGGCAGCAGCACGCCGCACAGCAATAAGGTCGGCAAGGTCACCCGTGCGCAGCTCGAAGAGATCGCCAAGACCAAGATGGCGGATCTGAACGCCGCCGATTTGGACGCCGCGGTGCGTATCATCGCTGGCAGCGCCCGCAGCATGGGCGTCGAGACGGAGGGGGTGTGACATGGCCAAGAAATCCAAACGCCTGCAGACCCTGTCCACCAAAGTCGAGCTCGGGAAGTTTTATCCCCTGGACGAAGCGCTGAAGCTGGTGAAAGAGACCGCCGGCGCCAAATTCGACGAGTCGGTTGATGTGGCCGTCAACCTCGGGGTCGACGCGAGGAAGTCGGACCAGAACGTGCGCGGTTCCACGGTGATGCCCCGCGGGACCGGCAAGACTGTGCGGGTGGCGGTTTTCGCCCAGGGCGAACACGCCGAAGCGGCCAAGCAGGCCGGCGCCGATATCGTTGGTTTTGAGGACCTGGCCGAGAGCGTGAAAAAAGGCAATCTTGATTTCGATATAGCCATTGCCACGCCCGATGCCATGCGCGTGGTGGGCCAGCTGGGTCAGATACTGGGCCCGCGGGGCCTGATGCCCAACCCCAAGGTGGGCACGGTGACGGCGAACGTGACCAAGGCGGTGCAGGATGCCAAGGCCGGTCAGGTGCAGTTTCGCATCGATAAGGCGGGTATTGTGCATTGCGCCATCGGCAAGGTCTCTTTTGAGCCGGAAGCGCTGGCGGAAAACCTGCATGCGTTGATGGAGGCGCTGCGCAAGGCCAAGCCGAGCGCGGCCAAGGGTGTGTATTTCAAGAAGATTACGTTATCGACCACGATGGGCCCCGGTATCACGCTGGACCGGGCCTCGGTGGGCGTCTGATAGATTGATTTCGCTGGCGCCGGCCGGCAGCGGTGCTGCCGGCCGGCATATAGACTTTGGGTCCCGTGCCCGGACCGCTCGACTTGAGTGTTTCGGGCACGGGAATTGTCAAAGACCGCAGGCGTTTCGCGACTTAATCGGTTCTGGTTGTTTCAGACCGGCCTGCGCAGATGGTGAGCCCGAACACAGGATTTGGTTGCTGCCGGCGGCGGCGCTTGGCGCCCCCGGGGCAGGATCACCTGGATACGGCCACCGTTACTAAACGGAGGCGACTCATATGAGTCTGAATCTTGAGCAAAAGAAGGCCGTCGTTGCCGAGGTGTCGGAGGCATTATCCGGCGCCCAGGCGGCAGTACTGGCCGAATATCGCGGTCTGAGCGTGGCGCAGATGACCGAGCTGCGCAAACAGGCACGGGAAGCCGGCGTGTTTCTGCGTGTGGTCAAGAACACACTGGCCCGCAGGGCGGTAGAAGGATCTGATTTTGCCTGCCTGCAGGGTGAGTTGGTGGGACCGCTCGCGTTTGCCGCTTCCAACGATCCTGTCGCGGTGGCCAAGACCCTGAGCAATTTCGCGAAGGACAACGAGAAGCTGCTGATCAAGAGCGGTGCCATGTTCGGCAAAGTAATGAGCTCGGACGAGATCAAGGCCTTGGCCATACTGCCCGGTCGTGAACAGCTGCTGGCCACCCTGCTCGGTACCATGCAGGCACCCATTCAGAAGTTCGTCCAGACCCTCAACGAGGTCCCGGCGAGCTTTGTGCGGGTGCTCGCGGCGGTGCGTGACAGCAAACAGGCCGCTTAATTTTGACTGATTAGAGAACTTATTTGCAGGAGATTTAACAATGGCTGTATCCAAAGAAGAGATCCTTGAGTCCGTTGGCAACATGTCGGTGTTGGAGTTGTCGCAGCTGATCAAGGATATGGAAGAGAAATTTGGTGTCTCCGCCGCCGCCGCGGTGGCGGTTGCGGCGCCGGCTGCGGCCGGCGGTGAGGCGGCTGCTGTCGAGGAGAAGGACAGCTTTGATGTCATGCTGACGGAAATCGGCAGCAATAAGGTGTCCGTGATCAAGGCGGTGCGTGCCGTGACCAGCCTCGGTCTGAAGGAGGCCAAGGATCTGGTCGAATCGGCGCCGGCCGCGGTCAAGGAAGAGGCCAACAAAGAGGAAGCCGAAAACATCAAGAAGCAGCTTGAGGAGGCCGGCGCCAAGGTCGAGCTCAAGTAACCGCTACGCGTGCGGGCGGTTGCCCTGACCGGGGCGAGTACGAAATCAGCAGGAAAGGCTGGCGGCGAGGGCCGCCGGCCTTTTCCCGCTTGTTGTGTTTGTTGTGTGGCGGCGGTTTGGTCATCATGGCATGGCCAGGGTCGATGAATTGTTTAGTGTTGAGCACAAGGGCTGAGGAATAAAATGGGCTACTCATTTACCGAGAAGAAGCGCATTCGCAAGAGCTTTGGTAAGCGCCCGAGCGTTTTGCGTGTACCCTACCTGCTGGAGATCCAGAAAGAATCGTATCGCCGGTTCCTGCAGGAGAACGTTGAGTCGGTGCAGCGCATTGACCAGGGCCTGCAGGCGGCCTTCAAGTCAGTGTTCCCGATCGAGAGCTACAGCGGCAACGCGGCCCTTGAATTCGTGAGTTACCGGCTGAGCGAGCCCTTGTTTGACGTCAAGGAGTGTCAGCAACGCGGCTTGATTTATGCGGCGCCGCTGCGCGTTCTGGTGCGCCTGGTGGTCTTCGAGAAAGACGAGTCCACGGGCGCCAAGACGGTGCGCGACATCAAGGAACAAGAGGTGTACCTGGGTGAAATCCCGCTGATGACCGACAACGGCACGTTCGTCATCAACGGTACCGAGCGCGTTATCGTTTCCCAGTTGCACCGCTCGCCGGGCGTGTTCTTCGAGCATGACTATGGCAAGACCCACTCCTCCGGCAAGCTGCTGTTCTCCTCGCGCGTGATCCCCTACCGCGGTTCCTGGCTCGACTTCGAGTTCGATCCGAAAGATCTCCTTTACGTGCGCATCGACCGCCGGCGTAAGCTGCCGGCGACCATCCTGCTGCGCGCCCTCGGTGTGAGCGGTCAGGAGATTCTCGAAACCTTCTTTGAGATGGACAGCTTTCAGCTCAGTGCCAAGGAGATCAAGATTGACCTGATCCCCTCACGGTTCCGGGGCCTGCAGTTTGATTTCGATATCAAGACCCCCAAGGGCGAGGTGCTCGTGGAGGTCGGCCGTCGCGTCACCGCGCGTCACGTGCGTGAGCTCGAGAAATCGCGCATGAAGCACCTGGTGGTGCCGGTCAGTTTTCTCTACGGCCGTTCTCTGGGTGAGGACATTATAGATAAGGCCACCGGTGAGCTGCTGGCCGAGGCCAACGATGTTATTACCGAAGAGCTGGCCGAGAAATTGATCGAGGCAGGGGTTCAGGCGATGAAGACCGTCTATACCAATGATCTGGATCAAGGGCCGTTCATTTCCGAGACCCTGCGGCTGGACGCCACCCGCGACGCCTTGGAGGCCCAAATCGAAATCTACCGTATGATGCGGCCCGGCGAACCACCGACCAAGGACGCGGCTCAGGGCCTGTTCAACAATCTCTTCTTCAGCCCGGATCGCTACGATCTGTCGGCGGTAGGGAGAATGAAATTTAACCGTCGGCTCGGGCGCGCCAGCGACGAGGGCCCCGGCATCCTCAGCAAGGAGGATATCGTCGACGTCATGAAGACGCTGATCGAGTTGCGCAACGGCCGGGGCGAGGTGGACGATATCGACCATCTGGGTAATCGCCGCGTGCGCTCCGTCGGCGAGCTGGTTGAGAACCAGTTCCGTATCGGTCTCGTGCGCGTGGAGCGTGCCGTCAAGGAACGCCTCAGCCTGGCCGAATCCGAAGGCCTGATGCCGCAGGAGATGATCAATGCCAAGCCCGTCTCGGCGGTGATCAAGGAGTTTTTTGGCTCCAGCCAGTTGTCTCAATTCATGGACCAGACCAATCCGCTGTCCGAGGTGACCCACAAACGCCGCGTGTCCGCGCTTGGCCCGGGCGGGTTGACCCGCGAGCGCGCCGGCTTCGAGGTGCGCGACGTGCACCCGACCCATTACGGGCGCGTATGCCCGATTGAGACCCCGGAAGGCCCCAATATCGGACTGATCAATTCGCTCGCGGTGTTCGCGCGCACCAACGAATACGGCTTTCTGGAGACGCCGTATCGTCGGGTGGCGGACAGCAAGGTCACCGACCAGATCGAGTACCTCTCGGCGATTGAGGAGGGCAAATACGTGATTGCCCAGGCCAATGCCACGGTCGACGCCAAGGGTCGCCTGATCGATGAGCTGGTGTCCTGCCGGCACAAGAATGAATTCACCCTTTCGACCCCGGACCAGGTGCATTACATCGACGTGGCGCCGTCGCAGATCGTTTCGGTCGCCGCCTCGCTGATCCCCTTCCTGGAGCACGACGATGCCAACCGCGCGCTCATGGGTTCGAACATGCAGCGCCAGGCGGTTCCCACGCTGCGTACCGAGAAACCGCTGGTGGGAACCGGCATGGAGCGCATCGTCGCCGTCGATTCGGGCGTGACCGTAGTGGCCAAACGCGGGGGAATCGTCGATTCCGTGGACGCCAGCCGCATTGTGGTGCGGGTCAATGACGAGGAGACCCGGCCCGGGGAGGTCGGCGTTGATATTTATAATCTCGTCAAGTACACGCGCTCGAACCAGAATACCAACATCAATCAAAAACCCTTGGTGAAGGTGGGCGACGTCATCGCCAGAGACGACGTGCTGGCGGACGGGCCCTCCACCGACATGGGCGAGCTGGCCCTGGGTCGCAACGTGCTGGTCGCATTCATGCCCTGGAACGGCTACAACTTCGAGGATTCCATATTGATCTCCGAGCGCGTGGTCGAGCAGGACATGTACACCACGATCCACATCGAGGAGTTGTCCACCGTTGCGCGTGATACCAAGCTGGGGTCGGAGGAAATCACCCGCGATATCCCCAATGTGGGTGAAGCGGCGCTGTCCAGGCTCGATGAATCCGGGATTGTCTACATCGGCGCCGAGGTCAAGGCCGGTGACATCCTGGTCGGCAAGGTGACACCGAAGGGTGAGACGCAGCTGACCCCCGAGGAGAAACTGCTGCGTGCGATCTTCGGTGAAAAGGCCTCGGACGTGAAGGATACCTCGCTGCGCATGCCATCGGGCATGTCCGGCACCGTGATCGATGTCCAGGTGTTTACCCGGGAAGGTGTCGATAAAGATGCACGCGCCAGGGCCAATGAAGAGCAGGAACTGGCGCGCATTCAGAAGGATCTCAACGATCAATACCGTATCGTGGAAGATGATGCCTATGCGCGTCTGGAGCGGTCACTGGTCGGCAAGGTGGCGGACGGCGCCCCGGCGGGGTTGAAGGCTGGTGACAAGATCACCAAGGTCTATCTCACGGAACTGCCCCGCGCCCATTGGTTCGATATCCGCATGCGCAATGAGGACGCGAGCCAGGCCTTGGAGCAAATGCGCGATCACCTCACGCAGCAAAAGGAGTTCTTCGACACCAAATTCGCCGAGAAGAAGGCCAAACTGGTCTCCGGCGATGATCTGGCGCCGGGCGTGCTGAAAATGGTCAAGGTGTATGTGGCGGTGAAGCGCACGCTGCAACCGGGCGATAAGATGGCCGGGCGCCACGGCAACAAGGGCGTGATTTCCCGTATCGTGCCGGTTGAAGACATGCCTTATATGGAAGACGGTACACCCATAGATGTTGTGTTGAATCCGCTTGGTGTCCCCTCACGCATGAACGTGGGGCAGGTGCTGGAGACGCACATGGGATGGGCCGCGCGTGAGCTCGGCAGGCAGATCGAGCGGATGCTGAAACAGCAAAAGGCCGTGTCGGAGGTGCGCAAGCTCATTGAGAAAATCTATCGCCAGGGCGGCAAGAAAGAGGACATAAGCGCGCTCAGCGATGAAGAGATCCTCGAGCTGGCGGCGAATCTCAGCGAGGGTGTGCCGATCGCCACCCCGGTATTCGACGGCGCGGCCGAGGAGGAGATCAAGGAGTTGATGGATCTTGCCGGTCTGCCCCGTTCCGGGCAGACGACGCTGTTTGACGGGCGTACCGGCGACTCCTTCGACCGCCCGGTCACGGTGGGTTATATGCATATTCTAAAGCTCAACCACCTGGTCGATGACAAGATGCACGCGCGCTCGACCGGGCCCTACAGCCTGGTCACGCAACAGCCCCTCGGGGGCAAGGCCCAGTTCGGCGGCCAGCGGTTCGGCGAGATGGAGGTGTGGGCGCTAGAGGCCTATGGTGCCGCCTACACCCTGCAGGAGATGTTGACGGTGAAGTCCGACGACGTTCAGGGGCGCACCAAGATGTTCGAAAACATCGTCAAGGGCGATCACCAGATGGAGGCGGGTATGCCCGAATCCTTTAACGTGCTCGTTAAGGAAATTCGCTCGCTGGGAATTGACATCGATTTAGAGCAGAGCTAACGCGGTCTCGGCCCGCAATCGCGGGCCAAGGCCAGTTCAAGCCGGCAACCAGTACGGTTTGTTGAGGAGAGAGCCATTGAAAGACTTGTTTAATCTTTTTAAACAGCCCGGAAAACCCGAAGACTTCGATGTCATACGCATCAGTCTTCCATCGCCCGAGAAGATCCGCTCCTGGTCCTTTGGCGAAGTGAAAAAGCCGGAGACCATCAATTACCGCACCTTTAAACCGGAGCGCGACGGTCTGTTCTGTGCCAAGATCTTCGGCCCGGTCAAGGATTATGAGTGCCTGTGCGGCAAGTACAAGCGCCTGAAGCACCGCGGCGTGATCTGCGAGAAGTGCGGGGTCGAGGTGACCGTCTCCAAGGTCCGGCGCGAGCGCATGGGCCATATCGAACTGGCAAGCCCGGTGGCGCACATCTGGTTCTTGAAGTCGCTGCCTTCGAGAATGGGCTTGATGCTGGACATGACCCTGCGCGAGATCGAGCGGGTGCTGTATTTCGAGGCCTACGTCATCGTGGATCCCGGCATGACGCCGCTGGAGCGTGGTGCGCTGTTGTCCGAAGACGCCTATCTCAACGCGATCGAGCAGTACGGCGACGAGTTCGACGCCCGCATGGGCGCCGAGTCCATTCGCGACCTGTTGAAATCGGTCAACATTGAAGAGGAGGCGGCGCGGCTGAGAGAGGAGCTGGCGGAGACCAACTCCGAGACCAAGATCAAGAAACTGACCAAGCGCCTGAAGGTCATCGAGGCCTTTATCCACTCCGGCAACCGTCCCGAGTGGATGATCATGGAGATCCTGCCGGTATTGCCACCGGAGCTGCGGCCGTTGGTGCCGCTTGATGGCGGACGTTTTGCCACCTCCGATCTCAATGATCTGTACCGGCGCGTGATCAACCGCAACAACCGCCTGAAGCGGCTGCTGGACCTCAATGCACCCGATATCATCGTGCGCAATGAGAAGCGCATGCTGCAGGAGGCCGTGGATGCCCTGCTCGATAACGGCCGCCGCGGCAAAGCCATCACCGGTGCCAACAAGCGTCAGCTCAAGTCGCTGGCCGACATGATCAAGGGCAAGCAGGGACGGTTCCGTCAAAACCTGCTCGGCAAACGCGTGGACTACTCCGGGCGTTCGGTGATCGTCGTGGGTCCGACTCTGAAGCTGCACCAGTGCGGCCTGCCCAAAAAGATGGCGCTGGAGCTGTTCAAGCCCTTCATTTTCAGTAAGCTCGAGATGAAGGGCCTCGCCACCACCATCAAGGCGGCGAAGAAGATGGTCGAGGCGGCCACCGCCGAGGTCTGGGACGTGCTCGAGGAGGTCATCCGCGAGCATCCGGTGCTGCTCAACCGCGCGCCGACCCTACACCGTCTGGGGATCCAGGCCTTTGAGCCGGTGCTGATCGAGGGCAAGGCCATTCAGTTGCATCCCCTGGTGTGCGCGGCGTACAACGCCGACTTCGATGGCGACCAGATGGCGGTTCACATTCCGCTGTCGCTGGAAGCGCAGCTCGAGGCCCGCGCCCTGATGATGTCCACCAATAATGTGTTATCCCCGGCCAACGGTGAGCCCATCATCGTGCCGTCACAGGACATCGTGCTGGGTCTGTATTACATGACCCGCGAGAGTGTCAACGCCAAGGGCGAGGGGATGGCCTTCACCGATATCAAGGAAGTTCATCGTGCCTACGAAAGCCGGCAGGTGTCACTGCACGCACGCATCAAGGTACGCATCCGCGAGGTTTCCCTGGACGCGGAAGGCAATCGTGATGAAACCAACAAGTTCTATGAGACCACGGTCGGCCGCGCGCTGCTGACAGAGCTGCTGCCCGAGGGGTTGCCCTTTGAGGTGATCAACCGTGAGCTCAAGAAAAAAGCGATTTCCGAGCTCATCAACGCCTGTTATCGACGGGTGGGCCTGAAACCGACGGTGATTTTCGCCGACCAGTTGATGTATACCGGTTTTTCCTACGCTACCCGCGCAGGACTGTCCATCGGCGTGGATGACATGACCACGCCGGTGGAGAAGGTCGGCATCCTGACGGCCGCCGAGAGCGAGGTGAAAAACATCCAGAAGCAGTACCAGTCCGGTCTGCTGACCGACGGTGAGCGCTACAACAAGGTTGTCGATATCTGGACCCACACCAGTGAAAGGGTGGCCAAGTCCATGATGGAGCGCATGGGCACCGATGAGCTCGAGGATGCCGAGGGCAATAAGGTCAAGCAGACCTCGTTCAACTCGATCTTCATGATGGCCGATTCCGGGGCCCGGGGTTCGGCGGCCCAGATCCGCCAGCTTGCGGGCATGCGCGGGCTCATGGCGAAACCCGACGGGTCGATCATCGAGACGCCGATCACGGCCAACTTCCGCGAAGGCCTTAACGTGCTGCAGTACTTTATCTCGACCCATGGCGCCCGTAAGGGTCTGGCGGACACGGCGCTGAAGACCGCCAATTCCGGCTATCTCACCCGCCGGCTGGTGGATGTGTGCCAGGACCTGGTGGTCACCGAACGGGACTGCGGCACCACCCAGGGGGTGACGCGCTCGGCGCTGGTCGAAGGCGGTGAAGTCGTGGTACCGCTGCGCGACCGTATCCTGGGACGTGTCGTCGTCGGCGACGTGGTGGATTCCGTCGACGGCACTACGGTCCTGATTGCAGACGGCACCATGCTTGATGAAGGCGGTGTCTCGAAACTGGAAGAAAAGAATATCGACCAGGTGCTGGTCCGGTCGCCGGTGACCTGCGAGACGCGCTACGGCGTGTGCCGCATGTGTTACGGCCGGGACCTGGGTCGCGGCCATCTGGTCAACCTGGGCGAGGCCGTGGGCGTGATCGCCGCCCAGAGTATCGGCGAGCCCGGCACGCAGCTGACCATGCGCACCTTCCACATCGGCGGCGCCGCGTCACGGGCGACGGCGGTGAGCAAGATCGAGGTCAAGACCTCGGGCGTCATTCGGCTTAGGAACATGAAGACGGTGAAGCACGCCAGCGGAAACCATGTGGCCGTGTCGCGCTCCGGCGAGCTCGTGGTACAGGATGACCCGGGCCGCGACCGCGAGCGGTATAAGCTGCCCTACGGTGCGATCCTGACCGCCGCCGACGGCGATCAGGTCAAGGCGGGCGCGGTGGTGGCGAACTGGGACCCCCATACGCACCCCATCGTCACCGAGGTCGCCGGTCAAGTTGTCTTCACCGACCTGGTCGAAGGGGTGAGCGTCAACAAGCAGACCGACGAGCTGACTGGTTTGTCCACTTATGTGGTGCTCGATCCGAAGGTGAGCCGCGGGGCCAAGGATATCCGCCCGATGATCGCCCTGGTCGACGCCAAGGGTGAGCCGGTCATGATTCCGGGCACCAATATCCCGGCCGGCTCCATGCTGCCGCCCGGTGCGGTGATCACGGTGGAGCCGCACGCCAAGGTCGGGATCGGTGACGTGTTGGCCCGTATTCCGCAGGAGGTGTCCAAGACCCGTGATATTACCGGCGGTCTGCCGCGCGTGGCGGAGTTGTTCGAGGCGCGCAAGCCGAAGGATGCGGCGATTCTGGCGGAGGTCAGCGGGGTGGTGTCCTTCGGCAAGGAGACCAAGGGCAAACAGCGCCTGGTTATCACCGACAAGGACGGGGTGAGCCATGAGTACCTGATCCCCAAAGGGCGCCATATCACGGTATTCGAGGGTGAAACCGTGGAACAGGGCGACATTGTCGTCGACGGGGCACCCGTGGCGTCGGATATTCTCCGGCTGCTGGGAATGTTAGCGCTTACTAACTATATCGTCGACGAGATCCAGGATGTGTATCGCCTGCAGGGCGTGAAGATCAACGACAAGCATATCGAGGTCATCATCCGCCAGATGCTGCGCAAAGTGCTGGTCGTGGCGCCGGGTGATTCGCACCTGCTGCCCGGCGAACAGGTCGAACGCTCGTTATTACTGGAAGAAAACGAGAAAATCGAGGCCGACGGCAAGCAACCGGCCACCTATGAGCTGTTATTGCTCGGTATTACCAAGGCCTCGCTGCTGACGGAGTCCTTTATTTCCGCCGCCTCATTCCAGGAAACCACCCGTGTGCTCACCGAGGCGGCGATCAACGGGAAGCGCGACCGCCTCCGGGGCCTGAAGGAAAATGTCATCGTCGGCCGCCTGATCCCTGCCGGGACCGGCCTGGCCTACCATCAGGACCGCCGGCGCAAACGCAAGGAATCCAAGCAGGAGGCGCTCGAGCTGGAGGCGACGCTCAGCGGCAGGCGGGCGGCCGGCTCGGCGGCCAGCGCAGGCGAGGAAGAGGCGGCAAGAGCCTGATTTTCGGGCCGGGTATGCCTTGACACGACCGGGGCGTGTGCCTAGAATCGCGCTCCACCTGACTGACAGGCCGGTGTGTGTCCGGCCTGTCGTTTTTTGTTTTTTTGGCTGGAGAAAGCTCATGCCAACGATCAATCAGCTGGTCCGCAATCCGCGCAAGCGGGCGACCCAAAAGTCGACTGTACCGGCGCTGGAGTCCTGCCCGCAAAAACGGGGGGTGTGCACGCGCGTCTACACGACGACGCCGAAAAAGCCCAATTCCGCCCTGCGGAAGGTCGCGCGTGTGCGCTTGACCAATGGTTACGAGGTGACCACCTATATCGGTGGTGAGGGCCACAATCTGCAGGAGCACTCCGTGGTGTTGATCCGCGGGGGCCGGGTCAAGGATTTGCCAGGTGTGCGCTATCACACGGTGCGCGGCAGCCTCGATACCGCCGGTGTCAGCGACCGGCGCCAGGGCCGCTCGAAGTACGGCGCCAAACGGCCGAAGTCCTGAAAAAAGAGCGAGTTACGGCGCCGCGCGTACCACGCGCGGCCTTTTATGTTTTGCAGTACAGATACACGCGATTTGAAGAACCGTTATGCCGAGAAGAAGACTGGTACCAAAACGTCAGATTTTGCCGGATCCCAAGTTTGGCAGCGAAACGCTGACCAAGTTTGTGAACGTCATGATGAACAGCGGCAAGAAATCGGTTGCCGAGAAAATCGTCTATGGCGCCCTGGATCTCATGGCCGAGCGCAGCAAGCAGGACGCGATGGAGCTTTTTACTCAGGCCCTGGACAATATTCGCCCAGTGGTCGAAGTGAAGAGCCGGCGCGTGGGCGGTGCGACGTATCAAGTGCCCGTGGAGGTGCGGCCGACGCGGCGCACGGCGCTGGCGATGCGCTGGCTCGTCGATGCGGCCCGCGCGCGCTCCGAAAAATCCATGGGCCAACGTCTGGCAGGGGAATTGCTGGACGCCGCCGAGAAGCGCGGCAATGCGTACAAGAAGCGCGAGGATGTCCATCGTATGGCGGAGGCCAACAAGGCGTTCTCGCATTACCGCTGGTAGTCAATGGCCGTAACACCGAAATCGAATTTTGAGGAAACCGAGTCGTGGCACGCACAACACGTATAGAAAGATACCGGAACATCGGCATCATGGCGCATATCGACGCCGGCAAGACCACGACCACCGAGCGTGTGTTGTTCTATACTGGCGTGTCGCACAAGATTGGTGAGGTGCACGACGGCGCGGCGGTGATGGACTGGATGGAACAGGAGCAGGAGCGTGGCATCACCATCACCTCGGCGGCCACCACCTGTTTCTGGAAGGGCATGGCGCAGCAGTACCCCGAGCACCGTATCAATATTATTGATACGCCCGGCCACGTGGATTTCACCATCGAGGTGGAGCGCAGCCTGCGCGTGCTCGATGGATCCGTTGCGGTGTTCTGTGCGGTCGGTGGGGTGGAGCCCCAGTCCGAGACCGTGTGGCGCCAGGCCAACAAGTATCGTGTGCCGCGCATGGCGTTTGTCAACAAGATGGACCGCGCCGGTGCCAATTTCCTGCGCGTGGTGGACCAGATCAAGACCCGGCTGGGTGCCAACCCGGTTCCGATCCAGTTACCCATCGGTGCCGAGGATAAGTTCCAGGGTGTGGTTGACCTGATCAAGATGAAGGCCATCCACTGGGATGAGGCCGGCCTGGGGGTGAACTTCGAGGAGCGCGATATCCCGGCCGACATGGTCGATGCCTGCAATGAGTGGCACGAAAAGATGGTCGAGGCGGCCGCGGAGGCCTCGGAAGAGCTGATGGACAAGTATCTCGGCGAAGGTGAGCTTACGCCCGAGGAGATCCAAAAGGGCCTGCGCACCCGTACACTGGACAACGAGATTATCTGCGTGCTCTGTGGCTCGGCGTTCAAGAACAAAGGCGTGCAGGCGATGCTCGATGCGGTTATCGATTACTTGCCGAGCCCGGTCGATGTCCCCGCAATCAAGGGCGTGCTGGATGACAAAGCGGGCACCGAGGCCGAGCGCAAATCCGATGACAATGAGCCGTTTGCGGCCTTGGCGTTCAAGATCGCAACCGACCCCTACGTGGGCCAACTGGTGTTTTTCCGGGTTTATTCCGGGGTACTTAATTCCGGTGACAGCATCTATAACTCGGTGCGCCACAAGAAAGAACGCATCGGCCGAATCCTGCAGATGCACGCCAACAGTCGCGAGGAAATCAAGGAAGTCCGCGCCGGCGATATTGCCGCCGCTGTCGGGCTGAAGGATATTACCACCGGCGATACGCTGACTGACCCGAACCATATTATTACTCTGGAGCGCATGGAGTTTCCGGAGCCGGTGATCTCGCAGGCAGTGGAACCCAAGACCAAGGCGGACCAGGAAAAGATGAGCGTTGCGCTGGGGCGCCTGGCACAGGAAGACCCGTCGTTCCGCGTCAGCAGCGACGAGGAATCCGGGCAGACCATCATCTCCGGCATGGGTGAGCTGCATCTGGACATCATCATCGACCGTATGAAGCGCGAATTCGGTGTCGAGGCCAATATCGGTAAGCCCCAGGTGGCCTATCGTGAGACCATCCACCGGCCGCAGGAGATCGAATACAAGCACGTCAAGCAGAGCGGTGGGCGCGGCCAATACGGCCATGTGTGCCTGCGTCTGGAGCCTAATGGTCCCGGTGGCGGGTTCGAATTCGTCGATGAAATCAAGGGCGGCGTGGTGCCGCGCGAATATATCCCAGCCGTGCAGAAGGGTGTGCGCGATTCCATGGCGCGCGGTGTGATCGCCGGGTATCCGGTCGTCGATGTCAAGGTCACCCTGTTCTACGGTTCTTATCACGACGTCGATTCGTCGGAAAACGCCTTTAAGGTGGCCGGCAGCATGGCGTTTCGTGAAGGGGCGTTGAAGGCGAATCCGATATTGCTGGAACCGATCATGGCGGTTGAGGTGGTGACACCGGAAGACTACATGGGAAGTGTCAACGGCGATCTGAGTTCCCGCCGCGGCATGATCATGGGAATGGAAGACGCGCCCGCGGGCAAGATCATTCGCGCCGAGGTGCCGCTGGCGGAGATGTTCGGTTATGCCACGGCGTTGCGTTCAGCGACCCAGGGCCGCGCGAACTACACGATGGAATTCAAGAAGTACGCGCCGGCGCCGAGTAATGTCGCCGAAACGGTAATCAAGAAGGCGAGTTAGCTTTTACGACCTTTCCCTGAAGTGAATGTGTTGATAGCGAGATATTAAGCAGACGAGGTACCCAACGTGTCCAAGGCAAAATTCGAACGCAAGAAGCCCCATTTGAACGTGGGCACCATCGGCCACGTCGATCACGGCAAGACCACCTTGACGGCGGCGTTGACCAAGGTGTTGGCGGCCCAGTTTGGGGGCGAGGTCAAGGGTTATGACCAGATCGACAACGCCCCGGAGGAGCGCGAGCGTGGGATCACGATCGCCACGGCGCACGTGGAGTACGAGACCGAGAAGCGTCATTATGCGCACGTGGACTGTCCGGGACACGCGGATTACGTGAAGAACATGATCACGGGTGCGGCGCAGATGGACGGGGCCATCCTGGTGGTCAGTGCCGCCGACGGGCCCATGCCGCAGACGCGCGAGCACATTTTATTGGCGCGTCAGGTGGGCGTGCCCTACATCGTGGTGTATTTGAACAAGGCCGACCAGGTCGACGATCCGGAGCTGTTAGAGCTGGTGGAGATGGAAGTCCGCGAGCTGTTGAGCCAGTACGAATTCCCGGGCGACGACACCCCGATCGTCACCGGTTCGGCGTTAAAGGCGTTGGAGGGCGATGCCAGCGACATCGGCGAGCCGTCCATCGTCAAGCTGGCCGAGGCCATCGACAGCTACATCCCGGAGCCCGAGCGGGCGATCGACGGGGCGTTTTTGATGCCGGTCGAGGACGTGTTCTCCATTTCCGGGCGCGGCACCGTGGTCACCGGGCGCATTGAGCGCGGCATCGTCAAAGTGGGCGATGAGGTGGAGATCATCGGCATTCGCGACACCCAGAAGACCATCGTCACCGGGGTGGAGATGTTTCGCAAGCTCTTGGACCAGGGGCAGGCCGGGGACAACGTCGGCGTGTTGTTGCGCGGGACCAAGCGCGACGAGGTCGAGCGCGGCCAGGTATTG
>Ga0209633_10002767_pt1 | contig 16678 bp, 12 predicted proteins | sample Cruoilmetagenom1_FD_187290 | JGI IMG/M metagenome (GOLD analysis project Ga0209633, IMG submission 187290) | Oil polluted marine microbial communities from Coal Oil Point, Santa Barbara, California, USA - Sample 1 (SPAdes) (version 2) | ecosystem: Environmental > Aquatic > Marine > Oil seeps ... | reverse complement strand
TGATTCCCAACCAGACCGGATCAAGGCCCATGGTCAACAGGATAGGTGCGACGATGGGCACGACCACAAAGGTGATCTCGATGAAGTCGAGGATGAAGCCGAGCAGGAACATGATCAGCATGACGATGAACATGGCGCCGACCACGCCACCGGGCAAGCTGGTCAGCAGTTCACGTACCACTTCATCGCCACCAAAGCCTCGGAACACCAGTGAAAAGATCGATGCGCCGATAAAGATCAAAAATACCATGCTGGTAATCCGCAGGGTGTTTTGCATGACGGCTTGCAGGATTTGCAGATTGAATTGTTTTTGCTGCACGGCCAGTAACATGGCGCCCATCGCACCGACCGAAGCGGCCTCGGTAGGTGTCGCGATACCGGCCATGATGGAACCCAGTACGGCGAGGATGAGTAACAAGGGGGGGAGCAGCGCCTGCAAGATGCGCGTCCAGAGTTCCATGCGATCGATATCGCGTTCCTCAGCCGGGATCGCGGGAACCTGTCCGGGTTTATAAATCGCAAGACCGAGCAGATAGATAACGTACATAAACACCAGTAACATGCCCGGAATCAGGGCGCCGACAAACAGGTCGCCGACGGAAATGGTTTCCGGTGAGAACAGGCCCATGTCGAGTTGTGCCTGTTGATAGGCCGTGGACAGCACATCCCCCAGCAGAATGAGAATAATCGACGGCGGAATGATCTGCCCGAGTGTCCCCGAGGCACAAATGGTGCCGGTGGCGACTTCCGGGCTATAACCACGACGCAACATGGTGGGCAGGGACAACAGGCCCATGGTGACGACCGTGGCGCCGACGATACCGGTACTGGCGGCGAGTAACATGCCCACCAGGATAACCGAGATACCCAGCCCGCCACGCAGAGGACCGAACAACATGGCCATGGTATCGAGCAGTTTGTCCGCCACGCGCGAACGTTCCAGCATCACCCCCATAAAGACAAACAACGGCACGGCGATCAGGGTGCCGTTGGTCATGATGCCATACAGGCGATTGGGCAGGGCTTGCAGAAAGGCGCCATCGAAGCTGCCGGTCATTTGGCCGAGCAGGGCGAACAACAGGGCCGTGCCACCGAGGGAAAAGGCCACCGGGTAACCGGCCAGCAAGACGATGCAGACCGAGATAAACATGATCAGGGCCATGTATTCACCCATGCCGGTTACCCTCGGCGGAGTGTTGCGGATAGCGCCAGCGTTGGAACGCGCTGAGTAACTGGGCCAGACCCTGGATGAGGATCAACAGGGTCATGAGCAACATGCTGGATTTGAGTAAATAGACAAAGGGCAGGCCACCGGCCTCTTGCGAACCCTCCAGCAGTGACCAGGAGTTCAGCACATAGCCCCAGCTGCTGATGGTGATGAACAGGCTCACCGGAATCAGCAGCAACAGGCAGCCGAAGAAATCGACTCTGGCCTGCCCCGCTGGCGTCATTTTGCGGTAGAAAATATCGACCCGCACATGGCCTTCGTGTTTGAGGGTATAGGCCGCGCCGAGCATGAAGACAAAGGCGTGCAGGTAAGTGACTGATTCCTGCAAGGCAATCCAGCCGGTGTCGAACAGGTAGCGCAGTACGACGACGATGAAGGTGATGACCACCATCAACAGGGTCAACCAGGCGGTGGCGCGGCCGGTCTGTTCGCTGATTTGTTCGAGCCGGTAAATTAAGGCCTGCATTATCTGAGCGTACTGCTGCGGTTTATTAGCAAATAGTTATACACAGTGACAAAAATCAACCAGTTAGGTGTTTTATATCGTCTATGTACCCGATCGGAGCGATGGGAATAATACAATATTATGATTTTTAAGGATAATTTATTTAGCTGTGAATAAAGCGAATATCCACCCTTTATTAATGCATAAATATATTAATTGATTCACATTTTTTATTCACAAAGTTATCCACAGGCTGGAGTGAGTTCAGGTGGGCCATTTTGGGGGATTTTGCCGGTAATTTAGCAACAGTTGCAGGTAAATGGCCGGATCCTTTTGCTGGGTCAGCTGGCCCTCACGGGGGAAATGCACACTGTAGAGCCTCGATAGCCAGAAACGCAGGGCGGCGCGGCGCAGCAGGGTCGGCCAACAGTGCTGTTCTTCCGGGGTGATCGGCCGGAGTTTAGTATAGGCTTGTAACAAGGCATTGAGCCATTGCTTGTCGAAATCCCCGTCTGGTGAGGTGCACCAGTCATTGACCGTGATGGCGAGGTCATACAGCAACAGGTCATGCCCCGCGTTATACAGATCTATCAGCCCGCTCAGTTCGCTACCAACAAACAGCACATTGTCCCGAAACAGATCGGCGTGGATGATGCCGTGGGGCAGCTCGGCAAACGCCTGCTGCTGGTGTCTGAGTTCATCATCGAGCAAGGCAAGCTGCTCATCATCCAGCCAATGGCGGATTTGTTCGGCCATAGTTTGTCGCCAGACTTCGCCGCGTGGATTGGCCTGCGGCTGCTTGATCGTCTGTCCGGCCAGATGCATCTGGGCGAGGGTACGTCCAACGGCGCGACAGTTTTCTGTGGTGGGTTGGTGTACCGACTGCCCATTGAGCCGGGTGACCAGACTGGCGGGCTTATGATGCAAATGGCTTAGGAACCGGCCCTGTTGATCGGCCAGCGGTTCGGCACAGGGCAAACCCTGATGGGCAAAGTGAGACATGCAACCAAGGGCAAACTCGATCTCGGCTTCCGTCGTATGTTCGAACAGCGTGAGGACGTAGTCACCGGTCGTCGTGGTGACAAAGTAGTTGGTGTTTTCGATCCCGTCCCGGATGCCCGCCAGTGCCAGTAAATCACCGGCCTGGTATTGCTGTAATAAGGGCCGCAGATCATCTGCCGTGACCTCTGTATAGACGGACATAATGAAATTCGGAGCGGTTTAGGGCATTACCACTGGAAAAGAATCCATTGCTGGACCGGTGGGTTGCGGAGGTCATCGTGTCGACGGTCTAGCAGACCATCGCCATCGGTATCAACCATATAATAGGCCGGGCCTATTGAGGGAGTGATCTTGGCGTAGCGGAGTTGGCCATTGACGCGGTACTCTTCAATGGTCGCATCTTTACGCTTGATGATGGTGACCTCGGGTTCGGGCAGGTGTTTGCCCTCTTCCTCCAGCAGCTCCGGTGGTGGCGGCGGGACTTCGAGCTTTTCTTCTTCTGCAAAGAGGGGCTGGCTGCTCAACAAGGCGCAGCTTAATAAAATCTGGAGGCTGGTTTTGATATTCACAAGATAAATAATACCACGGTTTACCGAGCCGGGTTCAAGCTAAATAAGTGATTTTGTATTTGGGGCCGGGCAAATCCAGCCTACGTGCTAAGAGGGTCCTCAAATTAGTGATACGATTGCAACGTATAATGATCCATTATGGCATTACTTATATAACACCCAAATCTAACACGCCGAACCATTTACCCGCTCGCTGGAGCTATGCATGGATTTTAAAGATTACTACAAAATTATGGGTATCGAACGTGATGCCAGTCAGGATGAAATCAAGCGCGCCTATCGAAAGCTGGCGCGTAAATATCATCCTGATGTGAGCAAGGAGGCCGATGCCGAAATCCGTTTCAAAGAGGTAGGCGAGGCCTACGAGGCGCTCAAAGATCCCGAGAAACGCGCCGCCTATGACCAACTGGGCGCAAACTGGAAAGCGGGTCAGGACTTTCACCCACCGCCAGACTGGGATGCCGGTTTTGAATTCAGTGGTGGCGGCTACACCGGAGGCAACGCTTCGGACTACAGTGATTTTTTTGAATCCCTGTTCGGCCAGGGCTTTGGCGCAGCGCAATCGGGTCGCCCACATGCCGGTTTTCACTCACGCGGTAATGATCATCATGCCAAAGTACTCATTGATCTGGAAGACGCTTACCACGGCGCCACTCGCAGCATCACCTTGCAGGCGCCCGAACTGGATAGCCACGGGCATGTCAGCACAACGCAACGCACCCTGAATGTCAAAATTCCCAAAGGCGTCAAACAGGGGCAACGCATTCGACTGTCTGGCCAGGGTTCCCCCGGCATGGGTAAAGGTCAGGCCGGTGATCTCTATCTGGAAATCGAGTTCAACCCACATAGTATTTACAAAGTTGACGGCCATGATGTTTATCTTGATCTGCCGGTGACACCGTGGGAGGCCGCTTTGGGTGCAAGCATTAAGGTACCCACACCCGATGGCCAGGTTGATCTGAAAATTGCGCAAGGCACGACCAGTGGACGCAAATTGCGTTTAAAAGCACGCGGCATTCCCGGCAAGCCGTCAGGTGATCTCTATGTTGTACCTCAAATCACTTTGCCGCCAGCCGACAGTGACGCTGCCAGGGAGTTATATCAAAAAATGGAACAAGAGCTGGCGTATAACCCACGCAGCAAATTGGGAGTGTAAACCACCATGAAACAGACAACACTGAATGGCATTTTACTCGACGAACAAACCGAACTTACCTTGAATGATCTCTGCCGGGCCTGCTCAAGTTCTGCTGAATGGATCATCGAGCTGGTTGAGGAAGGCGTATTGGAACCGGTTGGCTATCAACAGACACAATGGCGATTCTCAGGCAACAGCCTGCAAATAGCGCACACCGCCATGCGGCTACAGCGTGATCTCGGCATCAACCTGGCAGGTGTCGCGTTAGCGCTGGACTTACTCGACGAAATTAATACATTGCAAGCGCGTTTATGCCGCTTTGAGCCAAACGATGAAAGTTGAAATCCAGATAGTTGTAGGGTGGGCACGTTTTATGTGCCCACGCGGAGGGCTGCGGCCTATTCTTGTTCAGTAATTGACTTGAGAGCCTCGGCATACCTCTCTAATGTCTCACGTTCCTGAACCTTGTCCGCCACCGAGATAAAGCGACGGATCTCCTCGGCGGCCTCCCCATGCCGGCCCTGATTCCACAGCGAGTTAAACAAAGCAATCGAGAGCATGCCCGAGCCCGGCTCTGCCAGAATCAGTCGCTCGTATATCATCTCCGCCTCGGCATACTTTTTTTCATAGAAGTAGGCGCCACCCAGCATTAGCAACGCCGTTGAGTTATCGGGGTTATCCTTTAGCAGTTCAAGCAGAGCGATTCGCCCCTCTTCACCGTGACCCGCCTCGAGTAATGCCTTTGCCTTCTTCAGTCTCTCTTCAATATCACTCATAAAACGCTCTTCATTACCTTTAATTTGTTCTTTACTGTTCTAAGCCTGGGGCTGGATATTAAATCGGATAAATCGTGGTCTATTTCATATTATTGTAATTGAAAAAAGGATCAAAGCGGGGTATTGCCCTCTGACCCGAATGACGCTTAGTTAAGCCAAAAGTAGGGTGGGTTAGCGTTTTTTGCGTAACCCACCAAGCGTTGCATCGCAACTCAAACTGTTTTTTTAATGAGTGCCTAATGGCACGTTTGGTGGGTTACGGTGCAAAGAACGCGCCTACGCCCACCCTACATTGGATAGGGAGCCGCTTAACTAAGTGCCATTCCCCGCTGATCCAGTTTTTCGTTGATTCTCGTTATGCTATATTAGCATTCTCATTAATATGCCTCACCAGTTCAATAATCTTTTTACTCTTGTCTTCACCAAACACACCCACCACTCCCAGATCATGGATATGTGTAAATGGCGTATCAAACATGGCTTTGGGTTCCATGGTGCCGTTTTGTACGAGATAGTCCACCACCTCATCCAGAAAAGTGATTTGATCGGGATGCAGGGGTGCTTCAGCCAGGAATTCAGCAAATGCCGTTTTCGCTGCATTGCGATCCAGGCCGACAACGGAACGGACCAGTACCCCTAAGGGTTTATCACCAAAGATGGTTTCATATTCTTCTCTTGGGACAGGTCCATCTTCCGAGAAAAGGATATTTTCCAGGGCTTCGATATCTTTGGCAGTTACCGGTTCATTATTTTTCAGGCGTCGAATGGTGATGTGGTCCTGATGCTCCTGAATAAAGCGTTGCACCCGCTTGCGGTAGTCCTGCAGATTGGCATCGGTTTGAACCAGTCCATATTTTGTATCGCCATCACCGATTTCATCTTCAAAATTGGTGTAGACATCCTCTTTGGCTGCATCGGGGTCGATAAAACGAATTAGATTTCGCAAGCGTATGCGCACATCCTCCAGCATGGGTAATGTAACCCCATCCCACCAGATGGCAGTTTGAATATCCAGTATCAGTTCCAGTTGTTTGGCGACACCGGGGATGGCTGATTTAGTTTCGAGGTCTTTGGCGATGTTAATGACTTTAATCTTATACGTTTCCTGGGTTTGCTTACTTTGCAAGATCGCCAACTGCAAATTAAGGATCAATAAATCAAAGCGTCGACAAAACTCATCATCCACATCTATCGATGGCAGACCACTCACCTTTGCCGTCAGTATTTCCACATCCTCTTCACTAATGCTTTGCCATTTTTCACGTTTGGCGAAGCTTTCTACCTCCTTGCGATGTTTCCTGATGATGAAGTTATCCAGGTTCATGCAGGCGACAACCTCTTGCAGCTGGTCTTTCAATTCATCGGTCAGTTTCTGCAAGTCCTCATTATCGGGCTGGCCAGCCTGCAATGCCGTTACCAGTTCCAGTCGTCGCTTGAAGATACGTTGCTTGAGCGGCTCCTGTACCTTTGAGTCATAGCCATCCGGGTTGGCATTGAAAAATTCAAGGTTCTGGCAGTAATCAAACACGATAAACTCTTTTTTGTGATCATCCGGGCCAAACAGGTGTTCACACAGCCGTGTACCCCGCCCGAGCATTTGCCAGAACTTGGTCTTGGAGCGAACCAGTTTGAAGAACACCAGATTGACCACTTCCGGTACATCGATACCGGTATCCAGCATATCGACCGAGACGACGATCTGGGGTGAGCTGTCCTTGACCTTAAAGTCTTCAATCAGACTTTCGGCATAATTAATGGAATAATCCACCTGCTGACAAAACTTGCCCGCCAGGTGCGGATAGTTTTTATCAAACTGTTCGACGATAAACTTTGCATGATTTTTATTTTTGGCAAAAACAATCGTTTTACCCAGCTTGTCGCCCCCTTCCACCTTGATGCCGTTTTCCATCAGGTGCATGAGCACCTTGTTGACAGTATCGATATTGAACAACCAGTCGTTGAGTGCAGGCGGGTCGATCTGTTCAATCAGTAGACCGGTCTCATCATCATAAAACCGTTCCTGTAGTTCATACTCTTCCTGCTCTTCCGGTGACAGGTCGTGATACTTGATCCCCTCACGCTGGAATTTGAGCGGCACCGAGATCGCCTTGGGCGGCACCAGAAAGCCATCCTTCACGGCCTGTTCCAGTTCATAGGCATAGGTCGGCTGGTGGTCATCCAGTTCAAACAGTTTATAGGTATTGCGATCCACCTCCCCTCGCGGCGTGGCCGTCAGGCCGAGTAACAGGGAGTCGAAGTAATCAAAGATCGCACCGTATTTCTGGTATACGGAGCGATGGGCCTCATCAATAATCACCAGATCAAAATGACCCACGCTATAGGTTTCCGTTTGATCCTTTTTGGTGCCATCGATCATGTTCAGTATTGAGGGATAGGTCGAGAACACCACCCTGGCCGCCTCGCGTTCTTCCGGTGTTGATTTTTCGATCAGGCTGACGGTGGTTAAATTAGGCGTATGTTTAACAAACTCTTTCTTGGCCTGGCTAACCAAAGAACGCCGGTCGGCAAGGAACAGAACCTTCCTCGCCCAACCGGCACGCATGAGCATATCCACCAGGGCAATGGACAAACGGGTCTTACCGGTACCGGTCGCCATGACGATGAGGCTTTTGCGTTTTCGTTTCGCACCGAAATGCTCCATGACACGGGCGGCGGCCTCCATTTGATAATAACGACCGGTAATATCTTTCTTGGGTTGTAACTGGCTCAGATCTTTACGGCCACTACGTTGATTGATATGCCACTGCAATTCATCACGGGTGGTGAAACCCTGCACCTCGCGGGGGGGATAAAAGCTATCGTCCCACAAGCGGGTTTCATAACCATTGGAGTAATAGATCAGCGGTCGCTGGCCAAAATGTTTTTCCAGACAGTCGGCATACAGCTCGGCCTGTCGTTTACCGACATTGGGATCCTTGCGGGTGCGCTTGGCCTCGACCAGACCCACCGGTTTGCCATCATTACCCCACAGCACATAATCCACATAGCCGGTGCCGGTGCGCGCACCCGATGCAGCAGGCATACAGTCCAGGACTTCATATTCCTCGACATTCTCCGCCTTCGGGTCCCAGCCTGCCTCGCGCAGCATCACGTCGATGATCAACTCACGGGTCTGGGCCTCGGTGTATTCATCGCTGCCGATGGTCTGTTCGTTTTCTACTTTGACCTGTTGCAACAGGGCCAGTTGTTCTTTCAGTTCAGCCAGTTCCGTTTCGGTCTGGCTGAGTTTTTCTTTCGCTGCTTCGGCGGCCCTGTCTTTGGCCTCAAGTTCCTGCTGGATCTTGTCCAGTTGTTGTTTGCTGAGTTGGGGTTCGTCTGCTTCAGCTTTGGGTAGCCAGGTGATCTGGAACTGTTCAGGCACAGTCCCGCCACGGGTATAGACACGGGCCAGCCAACCGAGAAAGCTATGCAAGGCGACCGTGGCCTTCAGGCTTTCCTGTGAGGAGATAGTTTGATCACCATGTACCGCCACATTGCCGAGGCGATGGATAAACTTGATGTCGTGAAACAGACCCTTTTTGATATTGCCGGCAAAGGTCGGTTCATGGATCATCGCCGCCAGGCTTTTTTCATAAGGATGTTTCAGTGCGGTGTCATTTGTGAACAACCACTTGAGGGAAAGCTCCAGGGTGCGGCGGGCATAGATAGCGGCGGCGCGGGGATCACGCAGGGCATAGCCTTCCACCTGTTGGGCATCGTCTAGCAGGAAGGCCCAATGTTCTGTTAAAAAAGAAAAGTTACTGTTGTCCTTAACCATTTTTTTCTTAGGCAACCAGCCTATTTATTTCCATCAAAAAGTATTGCGTAAAAGGGGGCTGAAGAAACAAATCATAATCATCTTCACGTTTTAAAAAAAATGCTTTTGAATATAGGTTATCATCTTTGCTTTCCTCTTCATCATCAAGGCTTAGTATAAAATCCAATCCTGTGTATAAAACTTGGAGATTGTTATCTCTTATAAACCCTTCAACATCTCTATCATAAGAGAACCCAGCCCGTCGTAACACCGTCTCCTTCCTGCAAGCTAATTTATAACAAACTATCCCACATAAGGCTTCTGGGTTATCGCTTTTAACTAATCCAGCCCTCTGATCGAAATCAGTAATTTCTGTGCCTCTAGCATTGGACTTAACCTCAATGACTGCTGAGCAATCAGTTGCGGCCAACCTCACATGACCACCTAGCTCAGTGTTTAAAGTTCCAGGCCGTCGTACAATAATATCTTGCTGTCCAATATCTCCTGCCTCAGCAGTTACCTCCCCTGTATGAACTTGAATATTTGTAACACGCTCTTTTAATACTTGTTTAAGGAATTCTTCGCGAACAGCACCAAGAACACCATTATGATTATGTCTATCGGCGGCCCCTGACTGGAGTAAAAGCAGATCATCAAGATATGAGAAAAGCTCACTACTCAATGCAATTCTCCTTTAAAGGCACGTTGGCTCAAAGCATTAAAAAGATCATTTGTCTTTTCTAGCATACCTTGATATGAGGAAGTTTTGTTTCTGCAATACTCAACTATGCTTGAGTACTTTCTTTGATCTTCAATAGGTGGAATTAATATGTTTATTGCCTGATATTCCTTGGCATTAATATTTGCCATCCCAACAATGTTTTTACACATGCTCTGTAAAGTCATTTTTCCATGCGTAGAATTTAAATATCCAGAAATATATTCTGGTGTTGCCAATGAGTTAACTTTTGAACGAACCAAATACCCAGCAAACACATATGGCGTATTTTCACGAAAAACTGCTGTCTTTCCGACAAGCTCTTTACTATTTGTTCGATTAAATAAAATATCACCGGGTTCAGCTGTATATTTTTTCAGCTCTCTCTCATCCATATCGATATACTTGAGATCATCTAACTTCCACCCACCTCCGTATGTGATGTTATTCATCCTCAAGATTGGATATTTCCCTTCTTTACCTGCTTTTGCGCTCGTACCGTAATTGACCCTTTCGAGCAAATTACCAATTTTTCCATGTTCAAAACTTTTAGGGTTATTCACCGGATCACCAAACATATCAAGAAAGACGGAGCGGAGGAGTTGGTCGGTGAGGTCAATGGCTTGCTGGCGTTTGCGGCGAATGGCATCGGCCTTGTCCAGTGCCGCGGCGATGCGTTTTTGTTCTTCTACAGTCGGGAGTAAAATTTTTGTATCTTTAATCAATCCTTGGCTAATATTTGGTTGTGCCCCTCCAGTCGCCATATTTAAGAACTCAGGCACTTTCCGTAACAGCGCATAATAAAGATATTTAGGGAAACATATTTTTTCATCTGGCTGGATATTGCAAACTGCTTGATTAGTTGCTGCGTCAATACCCAAGAACGCGAGTCGCCCCACTGTTGCCCCATACATTGCCAATAACAATGAACCTTTGGGCACTATTTTCGCGCTAGATTTCTGCAAAGCCTCTTCTGTTATTTTTTCTCCAGTATCTAAAATCAAATTCTCACGAAGCTCACCTGATTTTACCCACGGGATATTTCCATTTTCATAATAGCTTGGCATTTTCCTAGAAGGAGTACCACCACTGCCTGTTTTACAGAACTCTGATATTTTAAGTGTGCGAGCAATACTCACATCATCGCCCTCAATTCTTTCAGATCATTTTGTATCTCATATTCCAATTCTTCTAATTGACCCAGAATCACCTGTGGCGTTTCATACTCCACTTCTTCATATTCAGTTTCTTTATATCGATTAACTGAAAGGTCATATTTATTAGCCGCAATGTCATCTTTATCAACAACAAAGGCCTTGGCCTTTTTATCATCAAATCCTTTTCCGGTTTTCTGCCACTGCTTGTATTTTTCAACGATGTCGGGAATATCATTGTCAACAATCGGTTCGCGCTTATCGTCAAGGCTGAGGCCATCGGCCTGCATATCGTAGAACCAGACCTTGTCAGTGCCGCCGGAGTCGGTGCGGGTGAAGATCAGTATCGCGGTAGAGACACCGGCATAGGGTTTGAACACACCGGAGGGCATGGAGATGATGGCATCGAGCTTTTGTTCTTCCATCAGGGTTTTGCGCAATTGTTGATGCGCCTTGGATGAACCGAATAACACACCGTCAGGGACGATGCAGGCGCAGCGGCCACCGGGTTTGAGTTGTTTGAGGAACAGGCTGATGAACAACAGCTCGGTCTTTTTGGTTTTGCTGACTTGCAGCAGGTCTTTGGCGGTACCGTCGTAATCCAGCGAGCCCTTGAACGGCGGGTTGGCCAGGATCAGGGTGTAGGCATTGCGGTGGTCGGTATGGTCTTCGCTCAGGGAGTCGCGGTTCTCAATCGAGGGGTTGTCGATGCCGTGCAGGGTCATGTTCATGGCGCCGATGCGCAGCATGGAGGAATCGAAGTCGGAACCATGGAACATGTGGTGATGAAAATGCTCTTTGCCTTTTTTATTGCGCAGCATGTTCTTGTAGTGGTGTTCCAGGTATTCCGCCGCCGCCACCAGATAGCCGCAGGTGCCGCAGGCCGGGTCACAGATCACATCGGTGGGTGTGGGTGCGGTGAGTTCCACCATCATCTTGATGATATGGCGCGGGGTGCGGAACTGGCCGTTCTGCCCGGCGGTAGCGATCTTGGAGAGCATGTATTCATACAGGTCGCCCTTGGTGTCCCGATCGGCCATGGGGATGGCGTCGATCATATTGACCACCTTATCCAGCAATGCCGGGTTGGGGATGATGAACACCGCGTCTTTCATGAACCGGGTGTAGGCACTGCCCGCCTTGCCATTGAGTTGCTTGATAAAGGGGAAGACCTCATCACGGAAGACCCTGAATTTCTCCTCCGGCTCGTCATCCTTGAAATGGGACCAGCGCAGGTGTTTCTGCTTTTTCATGAAAATGGGATTCTCGATCTTCTCCCCCAGCGTATTGGCCTGCAACTCCTTGGCCGTGTGCAGCTCATCCAGCCGCTTGGCGAATAACAGATAGGTGATTTGCTCGATGACCGAGAGCGGGTTTGAAACCCCACCCGACCAAAATGTATTCCAGAGTTGATCGACTTTGTTCTTAATTTCGCCGGTGATCATGGGTTGCCTTTTAAAATTGCCTGTTATTATGTTGTATCGTTATGACACATTTTGTTTCACTTTATACCACTTGCTTTCCCTCAACCAGATTTAATAAATCCGGAAAGGCGTATCTGGTCGGTCTGCGGCCTGAGCCTGTCCTCAGGGTTTTGATCAGTTTTTCTTCTTCCAATAACTTGAGTATTTTATGTGCCGTTGGCTTGGGTATATCCGAGCGTTGACAGAAATCGCTGACACGAAAGATGGATTGTGCGAATAGTGCATCTACGACCTGGATACAGTATTGCGAATGGGTCACTTCTCTTACCCGTTCTTTCATTCTGTCATACAGAGTCATGATTTGTTCCAGGCGGCTATTGTTGACCCTGGCCTGCTCCACAATGGCCTTGAGAAAAAATTCGATCCAGCCGGTCCAGTCCTGTTGCTGTGAGAGGGAACGCAGACGGTCATAGTATTCCTCTCTATGTTCTTCCAGATAGGCCGACAGATAGAACATGGGGCTACTCAAACGCCCCTTACTATATAGAAAAAGTGGAATCAACAAACGGCCAATACGACCATTACCGTCCTTAAAGGGGTGCAGTAATTCAAATTGCGCATGGACGATTGCCGTTTGCGCCAGGGGGTCAAAATCATCTATCCCAAGATACCTTTCCCATGCCTCAAGATGGTCGTTTAACTGAATCGGATTGGGTGGCACAAAGGTGGCTTCTTCCATAGTACAGCCTGGTCGACCGATCCAGTTTTGATCCTTGCGAAACTCGCCGGGTGTTTTGTCCTGGCCACGGACACTCTTCATGAGAATGCTGTGTAATTCTCTTATCAGCGCCAGGCGGATAGGCCGCTCGGCAACCTCTTCCCTTGCCAATATCAGGGCGTGACGATAATTGATGATTTCCTGAATATCGTGGGTTTTGTTTTCATCGTATTCCTGCCCGGCTTCATGCTCCAGAACCTCTTCGACGGTGGCCTGAGTTCCTTCGATCTTGGATGAGAGCACCGCTTCTTGCGAGGTCAACGGTGAAAGCATGATGGTTGGATTGACCATGGCCTGCAGCAGACCATCGTATCTGGCCAGCCCCGCATTGGCCTCCCCCACCAGGGTAATTAGTCGGGTAAGGTCAATTCCCTTAACAGGTAATAATTCTGGTTGATAAGGCTCCATTCCTGATCCGGCATCTGTTCTTATATTGAGGGTATTACCTTGCCTATTTTTGTATCATAAATCAATAAATAAGATACACTAATTGGGTTTTCGTCTAGCCAGCTATACACAAAAGCTTTTGTGTATCATATTTTATCTATTTTGATACGTTTAGTGGTAAATATCGGGTATGGCAATGGAGAATATGCCCGTTTTTTTAATATGCTTGTTCCCGCAGTCCTTTAATGCTGTTTTTCATTTAGGGGGTAATTAGCCGAGGTGTCCGGTTTACTGCTTGTATATGTATAGTTTTTGCCAAAATCTATACATATCGGCTTTTATTTATATAGTTATCATGGTCTGCCTTTACATGCCTTGTATTAAAAGTGGATAGGGTGGGTACCCCACCCCTTTCCCCTTAAATCATTTATTGTCCCGCGCGGAGCGGTAGGGGATACCGCCTGATACGACGATCCGGTCTGTGTTAATATTTCGCCTCTTTCGGTCAACCCTTTATATAGTAAAGCAGCCTTAAACCATGCCCACGAATCAACAAGCCCCTTTTGTCCTGGTCGACGGATCATCCTATTTGTTCCGCGCCTATCACGCTATTCCCGAGTTGAATAATTCAAAAGGGGAGCCGACCAATGCGATTTATGGGGTGGTGAATATGCTGCGCCGCCTGATTGCCGATTACGGCCCGGAACATGTGGTGGTGGTGTTCGATGCCAAGGGCAAGACCTTTCGCAACGATATGTATAAGGAATACAAGGCCAACCGGCCGCCCATGCCGGAGGACCTGGCCAGCCAGATTAAACCCATCCACGAGATTGTCGAGGCCATGGGTCTGCCCCTGTTGTGTGTGCCCGGCGTGGAGGCCGATGATGTGATTGGTACCCTCGCGGCGCAGGCGACTGAACTGGGCATGGATGCAGTAGTTTCTACCGGCGATAAGGACATGGCGCAACTGGTGAATCACCATATCTCACTGGTCAACACCATGACCGACACCACCATGGACCGCGATGGGGTGGTGGAAAAATTCGGCGTACCGCCGGAACGCATTATTGATTACCTGACGCTTATCGGTGATACCGTCGATAACGTGCCCGGCGTACCCAAGGTCGGCCCGAAGACGGCGGTGAAGTGGTTGACGCAATATGACAACCTGGATGAGATCATGGCCCATGCCGATGAGATCAAGGGCAAGGTGGGCGAATACCTGCGCGACAGTCTGGAGCAATTGCCCCTGTCCCGTGAACTGGTCACTATCAAGTGTGATGTGGCACTGGATGAGGACCCCTCGACCCTCAAATCCAGACCGGCCGATAAGGAAAAATTAATCGAGCTGTTCAAGCACTTTGAATTCAAGAGCTGGTTAAAGGAATTGTTGGGTGATGGCGGTAAGGCCTCAAGCACAACAGAACCTGCTGCAAGCGCATCGCCATCGGCAGAGAAGGCGGCGTCACAAAACTACGCGACCATTTTTACGCAAGAGGAACTCGATGCATGGTTAAAGAAATTAAAGCAAGCAAAGCTGTTTGCCTTTGATCTGGAAACCACCAGCCTCGATTACATGCAGGCCGAGATCGTCGGCCTGTCGTTTGCGGTCGAGGCGGGCGAAGCGGCCTATCTGCCGGTGGCGCATGATTACATGGATGCCCCGCCGCAGCTGGATCGCGAGTCGGTGCTGGCGGCATTCAAACCTTTGCTGGAAGATCCAACACAGAAAAAACTCGGCCAGAACCTGAAATACGATATGAGTATCCTGGCGCGTTACGATATTCACATGCAGGGCATTGCCTTCGACAGTATGCTGGAATCCTATGTGCTGGACAGCGCCGCCAACCGGCACGACATGGACACCCTGGCGCTGAAGTATCTCGGTCACAAGACCATTCACTTTGAAGACATCGCCGGTAAAGGCGCCAAGCAACTGACCTTCAATCAAATTAGTCTCGACCAGGCGGCACCCTATGCGGCGGAAGATGCCGATGTGACCCTGCAATTACATGAAAGCCTCTGGCCGCGCCTGCAGGCCATTCCGAGCCTGGAAAAGGTCTTTAACGAGATCGAACTGCCCTTGTTGCCGGTGTTATCCAGCATTGAGCGCCGGGGGGTTTTAGTCGACGCCAAATTGCTCAAGCAACAAAGCAAGTCCCTGACGAAACGCCTGCTGGAACTGGAAAAAGAGGCCTATGACGTGGCGGGGCAGGAGTTTAATCTCAGCTCACCCAAACAGATCCAGGCCATCTTGTTTGAAAAACAAGGGCTGCCGGTGATTTCCAAAACCCCCAAGGGCCAGCCTTCGACGGCGGAATCCGTCTTACAGGAACTGGCCCAGGATTATCCCCTGCCGAAACTGCTGCTTGAACACCGTAGTCTCAGCAAACTCAAGTCGACCTATACCGACAAACTGCCACTGATGATCGACAAGGATACCGGCCGGGTGCATACCTCGTATCATCAGGCCGTGGCGGCCACGGGGCGGCTGTCCTCATCGGATCCGAACCTGCAAAACATCCCCATTCGCACCGAAGAGGGGCGCAAGATCCGCAAGGCCTTTATCGCCCCGCCGGGATGTAAATTGATTGCGGCGGATTATTCGCAGATCGAACTGCGCATTATGGCCCACCTTTCTGGCGATGCCGGTCTGCTCAATGCCTTTGCCAGTGGCGAAGATGTCCATCGCGCCACCGCCGCCGAGGTGTTCGGTTATGAGGCCGACAAGGTGACAGCCGAACAACGCCGTTCCGCCAAGGCGATCAACTTTGGTTTGATCTACGGCATGTCGGCCTTTGGTCTGGCCAAGCAATTGGATATCTCCCGTGGCGAGGCGCAGCAGTATGTCGATCTCTATTTTGAGCGTTACCCCGGCGTGAAGACCTATATGGAACAAACGCGGGAACTGGCCAAGGCGCAGGGTTATGTCGAAACAGTGTTTGGTCGCCGCCTGTATATTCCGGACATCAAGGCCAGCAATGCCCAGCGTCGTCAGTACGCCGAACGCACGGCCATCAATGCCCCCATGCAGGGTACGGCTGCCGACATCATTAAATTGGCGATGATCTCACTGGAGCAAAAGATCCAGACCCAACACCTGCCCATCAAGATGATCATGCAGGTGCATGATGAACTGGTGTTTGAAGTTCCCGAGGATCAAATCGATGCGGCCACTGATTTGATACGGGCAGAAATGGAACAGGCGGCCAGTTTGAAGGTGCCACTGGTGGTGGATGTGGGGGTGGGGGATAACTGGGATGAGGCCCATTAGGGTCTGTCTTGAACGGCTCTTATTAAAT
>Ga0209633_10002766_pt1 | contig 16679 bp, 7 predicted proteins | sample Cruoilmetagenom1_FD_187290 | JGI IMG/M metagenome (GOLD analysis project Ga0209633, IMG submission 187290) | Oil polluted marine microbial communities from Coal Oil Point, Santa Barbara, California, USA - Sample 1 (SPAdes) (version 2) | ecosystem: Environmental > Aquatic > Marine > Oil seeps ... | reverse complement strand
TAACATCTCCCGCATTATAAAATACCGGTTCAGAAAAATTTAAAAAGATATTTGTACCAGTAGGGTCATAAAAACCAGTAGCATTTCCTGGAACAGAATTACCTGGTAAAAATTCAGGATCAGAAGTGTCAGGTGTTGTAAATGATGCAACCGTAGTCACTTCAGAGATAAAGTTATCATTACTCTTATGAATTGCATATACATTATATTCATAACCACCATAAAGACCTGAATCTACTATAAAATTTTCTGGAGTAGAGCTATCTACATCAAAGTCACCAGATTGTAAAGTACCAGAGGCACTAGCATCATGAACTTCAGTTGATGTTGGGGCAGCCGAACTTGCCAATAATACCACATAATATCCTTTTCCTTCAGCTGTTGGAGTATAAGTTACTTCAAAACTATTATCTGTCGCAGATGCGGCATCAATAGCAAGTGTAAAAGATTTCGGTTGTAAATAATTCGCAGGTTCATAACCTGTAACTTCAGTAGTAGTATCACAAGAATAGAACAACACAATTGTTGTCAATATTCCGACTATATATTTTAATTTATTTTTCATTAATATAAGTTTTAAATTGTTAATTATTTAATCTAATGTGATATCTTGAACAAAAAGTGGTGAACATGTAGTACCACCTCTCGCTACCATACTACCAGAGCCATCAACTTGAATTAAATCATACTCAATATGCATTACTGGACTTGCTCCACTAGTATCAATTGTACCAGATCCTACTAAGAAATAATCCGGTTGTACATTACCAAGCCAAGTTGTAGTTACATATAATTGTTGTGGAATGTCTACAGTACCAGCAGCTTCATCTATTGTCAAAAAAGCTTCATGTTCAACAACTACAACTTCGTCCCAAAATGAAGAATCTTCTAACCAACCATGACCAATACCTTTTATTAATATACCTGCTTCACAAGCAAGTTCAGTTGACGTCTGACTGGCATATTGACCACAATTGTCAGTACCACTCCAAGTTCCTTCAAATGGTCTTAAAGCTTCTTCTTTTGGACAGTCATCATCAAGAATGTTAATAACATATTTAGAACCATTAGAGTCCGGTCCAGGGAAACCTAAAATTGCACCATTGCTAGCACTCATTAATGTAATCGTAATGGCTTTATTTTCTTCATTCTCAATATTGTCAATTAATCTAATTTTCAATTCATCTGAGGTATATTCACCAGCAGCGATTGTAAATTCAGTTTTATTATCAACTACTTCATAATGAGTTCCTAATATCGCATCTGGAGATGAAATATCAAACCCAACAGTAACGTTGTCATTTTGATTTACTGTAGCCAAACTGATCGTTATAACAATATCGTCTGTGTTAAATTCGTCAACTCCAATTGAACCATTTCCGAATGCTACAAAAGCATCTGTTGGAAAGTTTAAAGGATCGAAGGTAGTCTTGTCCTCATCACACGAAATCACAAAAAACGATAAAACTGCGATGTAAATTAATGATTTAAATATATTTTTCATTTTATTTTATTTTAATAATTATTTGATTAACCACCATACCCCGGGTTTTGAACCATATTTGGGTTTATATCAAGTTCATTTACTGATATAGGTGCTTGAAAATGAATATCACTAGCTGGTAAAGTTTTAAATACTGCTGGGGAACCAGAACCATCTGAAAAATGCCCGAAATCTGAACGTTGAACATCCATACCTTTTCTTTTAATGTCAGTAAATCTCATGCCTTCAAAAGCAAGTTCTAAACGTCTCTCTAAAGCTATGGCAGCTTTTAAATCATCACCAGTTTCACCGCCAGAAGCAAATCCGCTATATCTTTTTGATCTTACTGCATCTAAGGCCGCTAAAGCAGGACCATCTTGATTTAATTCTGCTAAAGCTTCAGCTTTAGTAAGCATTACTTCTGCAGCTCTTATAATTTTTGGATCAACAACACCAAGAGAAGTTGTACTTGTACTTGAGTACCATTTCATAACATGGTTGTACAATGCACCTCCAAACTCACTTGTTTCAAAATAAGCTGTTTTTCTAATATCTGTAGCATCATAAAGTTGATATAACGCAAAGTCAACAACATATTCAGATTTAATACCATTGGCAGTTTGGCTGTATGGTACGCCAACTGTAGCCCTAGAAATATCATCATTTTGTAATTTAAAAATAACACCATCTTCATTAGAATCATTCCATATTCCAACATAATTATCTCTTGAGGCAACAGTAGCAGTTACATTATTAGCTGCATCTAGGGCACCTTGCCAATTACCCATGTATAAATATACTCTGGCTAAAATACCATTTACGGCATTTTTACCCATTTGTATATTACCATTGTTGGTTGTATTGATTAAACCTGCAGCTTCAGTTAAATCAGAAACTAAATTAGCATAATACTCTGAGACTGTAATTCTCGAAGGTAAATCAGTAGGATCTGCTATAGTTACATAAGGCATTGCTAACGAAGAACCTGCATCTGTTGATTGAGTTGGAATCTTACCAAAGTATCTAACAATATCAAAATGAGCCAAGGCACGAGCTGCTAGCGCTTCACCTTTAGCATTGTTTTTAAAAGTACCATCTTCTAATGCATCTAAATTTGCAAGTATAAAATTTGCTCCTTGTACAACTTCATAAGCATCAGTCATAAAGTTTCCGAAACCAAGAGCATCATCATATGTCCAATCATGTCTAAACTGCTGGCTTAATCTACCTTCTTGACTGATAATAAGATTATCTGACATCACATCAAAACCTTGAAGCTCTCCTCCGTAATAATTACCTCTAGCATCTGTAGCTGTTGTTGGTACATCTAACATGGTAGCATACAATCCTCTTATGGCATTTGTAAAATCTCCTTCATTCTTAAATGCTTCATCTGCTGCAATTCTTGACGTAGGAAAAGTATCTAACTGATTTTCACAACTAATAAAAGTGCCAACCAGTACAATAAGTATTAATAAATGTTTTTTCATTTTTTCTATTTTTAAAATTTAACATCAACACCAAATACAATTGATGATAAAGTTGGATAACTGTTTAAACTAAACTCACCAGGAATAAGTTGTCTCGTCGGTACTGCAGTAGTATTTGATTCTGCTGACCCGATTCCAACTTCAGGATCACCTTTATACCAAGGAGTATATGTCCATAAATTGGTTCCTGAAACATAAATTTTCAATTGAGATATTGGTAAATTCTCTAAATTTTTTGAAGAAAAAGAATACCCCACTTGTAAATTTCTTAACCTTATATAATCACCTTTTTGTAAATATCTCGAACTTGTTCCATTTGCTTCAGATCTAAATGGATTATTTGATGTTGGATCAGGCAGAACATTTACATCACCAGGTTGTCTCCAATAATTCCAAGCATCAACTCTTTGATTGCTATTTGCACCGGTACCATCAGATAATAATTGTTGTTCAACAGTATTGAAAATATAATTACCACCTTTATAGTAAAGGTCAGCGTTTAAGTAAAGGCCTTTATAGGTAATACTCGTATTTATACCACCATCAAATTTTGCAAAAGGTGTTTTACCACTTAAAAATACTGCAGCACCATCGTTTGAGTTAGATACATTACCATTAGCGTCTAAAAATAGAGCCTGACCATTTGCAGGATTTACACCAACATATCTGGCTAATTTAAAAGTATGCACTTGTTCACCAACTCTAAGAGAAGTATATGTATTTTGTACTGTAGTAAGGTCATTATCATCTACAAGTTTTGTTACTTCATTATCATATAAACTCAAGCTTGCACCAATATTCCATGTAAAGTCTTCACTTCTAACAACATCTCCTCTTAATTCAAATTCAAATCCTGAATTTTCAATTTCGCCAATGTTTCTAGTAATTGATCCCCCACCTTGAGTTAAGGTTGTAGGTACGTCTAGTAATAATTCAGAAGTTGTTCTTTTATAGTAATCAACTACGCCGGTAATTCTACTATTGAACAATCCGAATTCAAGACCGGCACCTATGGTAAAACTTTCTTCCCATCCTAAGTCTGGGTCACCAAATTGTCTTCGAGCTGATGAACTTTGACCATTATATGAATTAAATCCAAATAAAGTAAGGGAAGGGTTTAATCCGATTTGATCATTTCCTGAAGTACCTGCTGAGATTCTTATTTTTAAATTATCAATGGTACCAGACATAGATTCAAAGAATTTTTCATTATGTATATTCCATGCAGCACTTGCTCCCCAAAAAATACCATATTTAGTATTGGTACCAAATTTAGAAGAACCATCTCGTCTAACCGTACCATTAAGAATATATTTATCATTATAGATATAATCTACTGCAGCGGCTAAAGAAAACAATCTATTTGTTGAATTGCCTCCAAGTATTCTTCTAGGGGCAGGTGCGGCACCTGCAGAAACGGTTGTAGGCCCGTTTACAACAAAATTCTGTGAACCAGTAGTTGCTGACTCAAAATCATTCTGTTGATATTCAGATAAAATAGTTGCGGTAACATTATGTTTCTCACTAAATAATTTATTATAAGTAACCTTATTCAGAATGGAAGATGTAAGAGAAGATGAATTAAATATATTAGTTCCTCCAGTAGGTACACCACTAAAAATAATATCTAATGCAGATCCGGCATGTAATATTCCACGATTTGTAGTTTGTGTATAATTACCATTTACACCGAAAGTATAATGTAAATTTTCATGCAATTTAATATCTGCTGTAAAAGAACCAAACCATCTGTTATCAGTATCATTATCTTCATTAGCTCTTACTTGTGCTAAAGAACTTAGACCTTGATGTGTAGGATTGTAAGTAGGTAAACCTCTTCTATTAGGAATAAAATCACCATTTGCATCTAATAAAAATACAGGTTCGTAAGGGTTAAAAGTATATCGACCACTTACTGGGTTCTGAATATTGTTACGGTCTCTTGGGTCTTGATCTTGAGACGTTGAAAAAGATAGTTTTGTTGATAAAGTTAACCAATCGCGAGCCTCGTAATCAACATTTACCCTTGCTGAAGTTCTTTCAAATGCTTTTTCAATAAGCTCTATAATACCACTATCTCTATCATTAGCTATAGACATAAAATAGCTTAATTTTTCTTCACCACCTGATACAGAAAAATTAACTGAAGATATTTGACTTTGTTTTAGTAGGTCATCACTCCAATCGTGATCATTAGCAAGCAAATCATCCCATTCACTTTGTAATATAATAGTTGAACCAGGATATTGACCAGGGTCACCAATTGCTCTTTCAAATTCTAACTTTTCCCGAGCATTCATTACTCTAAAGTTCTTTTTGATCTCGTCACCAAAACCATATCTGGATTGAAATCTAAATACAGCTTTTGCATTTTTTTTACCAGATTTGGTAGTAATTACAACTACTCCGTTAGCACCACGAGCACCATAAATAGCCGTACTAGCAGCATCTTTAAGTACACTCATCGATTGAATATCTGATGGGTTGATACCTATAATATCTTCTTCATCTACTTGCATGCCATCTAATAAATACAACGGTTCATTACCTGCATTTATTGACCCAACACCTCTAATTCGCACAAATGCGGCATTACCGGGTTTACCATTTTGGGCAACAACCTGAACTCCGGTAGCAGCACCTTGAAGTGCATTGTCAATACTAACAGAATTATTTTGTTTTTCTATTTGAACCGAACTCACTGTAGATACTGCAGATGATAGATCACCTCTTTTCTTAGTTGAATATCCGGTAACGACCACTTCGTCAAGAATATTATCAGCTTCTAACATTACATTAATAGTATCAGGTAAACCAACCTTTTTTTCTTGAGGAGACATTCCTACAAAGCTATAGACTAATATATCGCCTACATTTGCTTTGATAGAATATTTACCGTCAAAATCGGTTTCTGTTCCAGTAGTACTACCTTTAATTATTATACTAACTCCTGGTAGTGGGCCTGTTTCGTCTGAAACAGTACCAGAAATTGTTTTCTCTTGTGCAAATGTAAATTGCACAACAAACGCCAGTAATAGCGTTAAAATTCCACTAAACTTTGTCTTCATTGTATGTATTATTTGAATTAATTGTTGCCAAAAGTCTTAATAAATAGTTAAATAACCAACTTTTTAACAATAAAAAATTAAAAAAAGGTTAAATATATGTTAACTGCTTTGACAAGGGTTCTTATTTATGATGATGAAACAAGAAGAAGGTTGCGCTGAGGTTTAAAAAAATTTGTTCAAAAATCTACTAGTTATAAAATGAGTAACAATTTTGATTTATACTTTAAAAATAAATCTAATATTTGTAGTTTAATTTATCATTAATAAAAAAACCAATGTTTTTTCCTTGTTGCAAGCCTATATCAACAGCTGTTCGATAATGTATACCTCCATACATTCTACTTATAGCGGCCTCATTTGCGGCTTGTTCAAAAGAAGAGAAATTTCTAATGGGTAACCCGTATGGAATTTCGGTATCATCATGAAAAGAAAAATTCTCACCAAAAATTGTAGTTAATGCGACTGAAGCTGCACCTGAGACAACAGAATGACCACTAGTATATTCAGGAAAAGGAGGGGTTTGAAGTATGGGCTCCCAATTTTCATCAATGTGAAGGTTTATTAAGGTTTCAGGGCGAATAAGATTACTACAATATTTTTCATCCCAACAACTAATAAAAGCATCTGCTATGGCAATTGAAGTCTTAGTATATGCATACACTGCTTTTTCAAAACTGGTAGTTGTTTTTTTACAAGCAATTTTGCAAATGCCTATCCAATGGGCTCCAGGAGTTATTTTTTTTGAAGCAAACATAAAATGCCCTTTATTAATAGATACATAAGGATTGCAGTCCCAAAATTGTGCTATAGCCATTTCTTCTGATTCATCGCCTTTATTTTCAATAATCTTACTAATATCATAAACTTCTTTTAGCTCTTTATAAAAGGCGCTTTCTTTTTCTAATGAAAATTTTGGAGGTGGTAATGGTTTAAATTGAGAAGCAGAATCAATGGCAAAGGGTCTTATTTTCATCCAATGTGGTTCTATACCATCCATATAAGTTGGTGGAGTAGGACGCCATCGTGATGGATCATCATTAGTAACATTGAACTTTGGCATTGTTCTAGTTTCTTTGTAATTATCTTTATTCATCCAGTCTCTTATATGACCTGCAATTTCTAGACCATACTCTTTTGACTTCATAAATTCATTGTCATTAATGGATTTCCATGTTGTATATAAACTATCTCTATATACTTCAATCTTTTCTTGAGAAAAAATAAGGTCTTTACCAATGTCTAAATAGGCAACTAACGCAGCTATTCTAAGATTTACATTTTTTAATTTTTTTTTAACTTTAGGTAATGGAGGTAAGTCATTCAATTGGTTAGTGATAGATTTGTATTCTTTATTATTTTGATTTAAAACTTCATATGCAGCAATATTGGGGTAGGCATATATTCTACTTACAACTGGGGGTGAGAAAATATCATGAACGATAACAGCAGTTAACTGATCTACTGCGGCATGATAATCTTCTGCCGTAATTTGAATCGTCTTATCTGCTTTTTCACAAGCAGTAATTTGAAAAAGGGTAATTATTAGGATACTATATATTAAAACTCTCATTATTTAATCTAAAATGTGTTGATTTATTTAAAGTAATATGTTTTCAAACTATCATTGTTTTGTAATGTTAGCAAAAGATTTTTATTTTTTATTTTTATGATTGCCATTTTTCTAGTTTGATTTTTGTAAAGATCTAGCCCTAAATAAATAGCTTTTTTATATTGAAAATTTTCTTTTGTTGAGTCTTGATAGATTAAGTAGCCATTATTTGAATTGAAGATTCCGTGATATGTATTCAGACCATAGAAATTACCCGCAACTAATAATTGATTATCATATATTTTTAAAAATGACATAATTGGAGATAGTTGGAATGGAGTATCCAATTTAACAAATTCTTCAAAATTACCATTGTTATTAATCAAATAACCGCTTGCAAATGTATGAACTTTATAGAGGTCAGCTTTAGTAAGTTTTTCAGCACCAATTATTTTTTCTATAGGTTGATTTGCATACTCTTTATAATTGACAAACTTTTTACTAATGTAATTCATTTGTGATGATAGTTCATCTTTAGAATTTACGGGATAATAGGTTCCATCAATATTATAAGCCAAAACAGTTTCTTTTTTACCATTATTATCAAAATCTGAATGATACATATTAAGTGGAGTTTCCTTTGAGGCTTGAAATTTAATATTCAATCCCCAATTGCCCAACACGATATCTTGATCTCCGTCAGAATCAATATCATAAGTTGTAACGGTTTGCCATAAGCCATTTAGGGCTTGGTTCACTGATTTTTCTTTCAATACTCCATTTTTATTGATATATATTTTTGGAGTATCCCATTCTGTAGAAACTATTAAGTCTTTTATACCGTCATTATTCAAATCTTCCCATACGGCATCAGTAACTTTTGACTTTAATGAAAATTGTTTATCTATCAAAAACTTTCCTTTCCCATTATTATTTAAAAGAAAAGAATTTACAATGGCGCCAAAATCATTGGGGTCAGATCTATTACCAATAAAAAGATCGACATCTCCATCATTGTCATAATCATAAGCTTTTACACAGGAGCCGTTCATAAGATTATCAGGAATATTACCTTTACTCTTTACAAAATGTCTTTTACCTTCATTTATATATAACCTGTCATTTTCATCCGTACTATTTCGTTTTGAATTGATTCCGGAAACCACATAAAGATCTAAATCTTTATCATTATCTATGTCAAAGAAAATAGCATCTGTATCTTCACTTAAAGAATCGTTTTCGATTTCAGGAATCGATATTTGAGTAAATTTAACTCCATTATTTATGTAGAACTGAGCTTTCTTTCCGGATGAATTACCAATAAATATATCTTTATATCCGTTATTATTTATATCGCCTGTTGCCAATGCAGGACCAGATGTAGAAACTTTATACGGTATTAATTTTTCATGATTAAAATCATTGTAATCATCTTCACTATGAATGTAATTTATCAGTTCAGTTTTATTGAAGATCGTATTTTTTTTGGTATTATTCTGATAATTATATATTAGGTTACCAATAGTATGTTTAATATTAATTTCTTGATTTATTTCAGGATTATTAATTTTTTGAAAAGTATTATCTGGCCAAATTATTAAAAGGGAATCAATAACTGTTTCGTTTCCTAACCCGAAATGTAGTTTTGGTTCTACTGAAGAAATAAATCCTCTTGAAAGGAATAATTGTTTAGACTGTTTTTTATCTTTAGAATATAGGATTGCTTTTGTGCCTATTCCGTATCTATTATTAACTGAATAGTTAAATTTTAGTTTAATATAATTTTTTGAAACATTAGTATTATTTTCATAAATAGCGGCGTAATCATTTAAATTATTGGTTACAATATCTAAATCTCCATCTAGATCTAGATCTGCATAGATTGCTCCATTAGATAAGGTAGGGGTATTGTCAATCCATTCTCCTGTCCTTTTTACAAAGGTTTTAGAATTTCCTTCATATATATGATTTGGGGCTTTGCCTTCAGGCATTTCTTTTAGAGAATTAATAAGCCAGTCATTCTTTGACCTATTTTTTGGTTTATTTTTAAAAGAATTAGCAATAAATCGCATAAAATCAAGATTGTTGGGTCTTTTATAAATACCATTTGAAATAAATAGATCTTGATGACCATCTTGATTAAAATCAGCAATTAAAGGAGCCCAGCTCCAATCGGTTGCTGCAATATTATTATATAATCCGGTCTCTTCAAAATAATTACTGTCGGTATTCATTTGTAGCATATTTCTGGCATATTGTTTATGATACCCTTGCTCTATGAGAAAGGTTTGTATATCATAAGAGACATCTCCATCAGATTCTTTCAACACTTTTTCATTATCTGGAAGCATATCAAGTGTAATCAGGTCTTGATAACCATCACCGTTAATATCGGCGGCATCACTTCCCATTGAAAACCGACTGGTATAGGCAAAGTTACTTGCTAAACTTTCTTTAAAAGTTCCGTCTTGATTATTTAAATAATAATAGTCATCTTCATGAAAATCATTACATACATAGATGTCGTCCCAACCATCGTTGTTGAAATCAGCAATAGATGCACTTAGTCCATACCCGTTTACACCACCAAAAATATTGGATTCTTCACTTATATTATTAAATTTCTGATTATCGTTACGCAATAATACATCGCCCACTAACCCGGACCTTTTTTTTCTAATAAGTGCAGGGCCATGAGACGTTTTTGTATGAACCGCGTGATTTACTAAATAGGTATCTAAATCACCATCTTTGTCATAATCAAAAAAGTAGGCTTGGGTAGAATATCCTTTGAAATCTAAACCAAAAGCACTAGATTTTTCAGTGAATGTACCATCTCCATTATTTATAAATAATTCATTGTGTCCCTTAAAGTCTAATAAACCTGTTACCGCACAAACATAAATATCCAGTAAACCGTCATTGTTAATATCAACCATAGTAACACCTGTATTCCAATCGGAAGAGCCTTTGACACTGGCCGATGCCGTAATATCTTTAAATTTTAAGTTTCCTTCGTTTAGATATAATTTATTCTCTCCTCTATTTGAAACAAAATAGATGTCAGGTAAAGAATCATTATTAATATCTCCAATGGCAACACCACCACCATTGTAATAATATAAGTAGTTTACAATATTATATGTGGTATCATCACTTATATTATTTTTAAAATTAACCTTAGTATAGGTGTTGATTTTTTTTGAAAATAAAAGCGCGACGTCACTTTTTTTATTAATACAATCAGTTAAAAGTAACAAAACTAAAATTAAACCTAATTTTTTCATAAATACAAAGTAACAAAAAAGAAGTTCTGAAAAGAAATTAAGATGTTTTTAAATTTTAATAGTTGTCGAATACTTTTTAAGAAAAGGCATAAACTAAAAAAAGACTGGCTAAATTTTTAGACAGTCTTTTTTTTATAAAAATTATAAATTTATTGTGGTGTAGGTGACACTGGGTTGAAGTCAGATTCAAACGCAGGTACTGGCCAATACTCTAAATAACCATACTTGATAGTTGCGTTAGTATTGACATTTCCATTTTCATCTAATACTCTAGCACCAGTTCTTGAACCACTGGCAATACCATAACGTCTTGCATCATAGAATGATACGGCTCTCATTAATAGTGCCAATCGACGCTCTTTTCTTATTTCTTCTAGCGCATCAGCTTCATTCATTCCTGCCCCGACAGTAGCGGCTAATCCTGAATTTTGGAAACTTCTCACGGCATCTAAATGACCTAAACCGCCTTCTACATCTCCAGTTCTAACTTTGGCTTCTGCTAAGAATAATTGATTCTCTTCAAATGAACTAGCATAATACATAGTAACTGCTAATGGTGTTGAAGATACAATGGGTGTCTCATCATTCCAAAATTTTGAAGCACCATATTGAATCCCTCTTCCTCTTGGGTTTGGGAAATCAAAATCAGGTTCAAAATATAGATCTAATCTAGCATCTCCTGGGTTAATATCTTGAATTAAACGATCACTAGGGAAATACCAGAAACCCGTTACTTGACCAGGTAACCAATTATTGTCTATAAAAGAAGTTTCTGATTGCATGGTGAATGCATTTGAGTTCGATGAAACACCACTATTAGCCAATGAGATAACTTCAGCCCAATCGCCAGAAGTCATATCAGTCACTTTGGTATTATATACTTTGTTACGAACTCTTAAACTATTAACATTTTCCATCAAACCATCTTTACCAACAATAGAAGCTAAATAGGCTAATTGAAAATTAGAAAGACGACTATTAAAACCACTATCATCTGACACTCCGGCTAATAAGGTAGATAATTCATCTAAAGCCGAGTTAGACTCGTCAATAAGAACGCTATTAGAAACAAAATTTGCGCTAGGTTGCGAACTAGGGTTTGATAATAAACCACTATCAACAATTACACCTTGCTCATACAATGAACCAAGCTTACTATAAGCAAACGCTTTCCACCATAATGCCCAAGCTCTAAATGCCTGCTTATCAACATCACTAGCTGTTAGATTTTCTAATGCTTCAATGACGGTATTCGATTGAACGATTGTGCTATACATATCTCTCCATTCATATTGGAGTGCATTATCCGATCCGGCAGCTCGAGTATTTCTAGTAGCAATTTCACCAGGTTGAGGTCCACCTGCAGGTGGCAGAACAACTGTACCATCATCTAAAGTAACAGATTCAGTTTGGTTGATCCATCTACCTCCAAAATTACCCCAAGGCATAGCCATAACATCACCCATAGTTTCATGATAGCCATACGAGAAGAATAGCATTGGGCTTTCTGATTCAGTACCAACAGATTCAAACACATCTTCTGAGGCTAAGAAATCATATAACCCTTTAGAAAAGGTTGTTAATCCATCTACATTTGTCAATGAAGCAGTAGAAGGATTGTTATTATCCACTGGTTCAATAGTAGTATCTAATAGATTGTCTTGACAAGCAACCAAAGTTAACAAGAAGACGAAAATTCCTACATTAAATAATTTTTTCATTTTTTTCATTTTTTAAAAAGTAACATTTAATCCTAAGTTCACACTTTTAGTATTTGGATGTGTAAACTCGTCAAAACCTCTTTGAAAAGTATTACCAAATCCTCTAGCGGCTTCAGGATCTAAACCTGTAAAATCAGTAATTGTAATTAAATTTCTTCCTGATAATGTAAAATTGATTTGCTCAAAGATATCAGTTTTAATTAAGTTGTGTAATTTGAATCTCAAACTTATATCTCTAAAACGTAAGAAAGAAGCATCTTCAACAAAATGTGAAGTTGGTACGTTAGTATTATACAACGAAGTGTAATAAGATACAAATGCACCTGTCTGAGCTGTTCCCGATGGATCTTCAATAGTCACTGGTATTGCAGTCTCAGCATGTAAACCGTTGTTATATAACCATTGTTTTGCTCTGTTGTACACATCAAAACCTTGAAACCAATCAACTTGTACTGATAAGCTGACAAAGTCACTAAAATCGAAATCGTTTAAAAAAGTCATTACAAAATCAGGCTGCGTACTACCGGCAACTACTTTATCTGGGCCAATAACTACTCTACCAGTATTTTTATTAACTACATAGCCAGAGCTCGCTACCGTGAAATCTCCTTCAGTACCAGCAGCAATAATTCTATTTCCACTATTATCAACAGCGTCTAAACTTGTTATTACTGGGAAAACAGAAAATACACCAATTTCTTGCCCTTCGTCTAGCGTAAAGTTATCTTGAATAACCACTGGAAGACCATTTTCAATTCTATCTAATGTAGCTGTAGATTTAGTAAATCGCAAACCAAAATTATAATTAAATTTATCTGATTTGTATACCCCTAAGTTTAAAGAGGCTTCAATACCATCACTACTAATATCATAAGAATTACTAGATGAGCCTGCAGAACCAGTACTAGTTGCTCCACCGGCATCAAAAATCGCACCAGTTGTTTTACGATCAAAAAAGTTAATAGAACCATCAACTCTGTTAAACCAATTTCCATTACTAGGAGTGAAATTATAATCTAGACCAGCTTCAAATTCTTTTTGGATTTCAACATCTAAATCTGGGTTAGCAACAATAGAAGGAATACTTGCAATTGCCTCTGCACCAACAGTGGTGAGTTGAAAGGTAAATAAGTTTTGACTAAACAGTGGTTGAATACCAGCTTCTCCATAAGCCGCTCTCACTTTTAAGGTATTCAAAATATCTGATTCTATTAAATCAGCAATGTTAAAATAGGCATCGGCTCTTGGGAAAGTAAAATCTTTTCCATCACCAAATCTGTTTGAAAAATCCTGTCTGAACCCAACAGAAAAACCAACTAAACTTTCATAATCAAATTTTTGATTTACTAAGAAACCATAAGTTCTAAATGGAGAATTAAAAAAGCCGGCAAACGTTTTTACAATTGCTTGATTAATATTGAATGAACCGAACTCTCCTCCAGGTAAGTTAGTACCAACAACTGATGTTTGATTTAATTCTCTATCTCTCCAATCAAATGTAAAAGTAGTTGTCGATGTTATAGGTACTCCTAAATTTAAATTTTTATCAAAATCCAATGTTAAATTTGCGGATGCTAAAAAGTTTTGAAAGTATTCTTGAGAATCGATATGAGTAAAATTACCAGACAAATTTGGCGATATTGAAGAAGCTTGCCTATGGCTTGTCTGATTTTCTTGAAAGAATTTAAAATTTTGAGTATATGTGTCATACCCATATTTGACGTTAAATGCTAAAATGTCAATTGGATTATAGGTAAGATCAAAACTTGCTAGATAACGTGTAACTTCATCTAATCTTGTTTGAATATCTCTATAAAAGAATGGATTAGCCGAATTTGGATCTGTAGCATCGGGTGAAACAGTTAATGCCCCTTCCTCATTTCTATTAAAAAAATCAACATGAGGTAAATTCTGAAATACATTATTTATTAAGTTACTTGAATTAGCATTATCCGTGTTAGTACCAGTATCATTAGAACTATTTATTACATCAAATCTAGTATTAATTTTGATTTTATCGTTTACATCAAAATTTAAATTTAATCTAGCATCGTATTTAATATAGCTGCCATCAATAAGTACACTTTCTTGCTCTGTACGGTTACCTGAAACTAAATATTTAATATTTTCAGAACCACCCGATACTGACAAACCATATTTAGTATTAATGGCTGAGTCAAATAAGACATCTGTGGCATCGAAGATAGGCTCTGCATAGGGTGTGTCATTTATACCCTCTGCACCTAATGCCGTTGCACCAACAGTTCTTTCATTTACATCAACAGCTAAGTATTGAGCGTCTCCATTTAATTGAGTAACTGGAGTTCCATTTAAATCTATCATGAAACCAGAAGCATCAGTTGTATATCTATGCAAGCTAGCTCTTCTCATATCTTCGTTATCAACTACAGAAGAAAAACCAACATTACTACTAACAGATATCGAAGGCGCACCGGCTTTCCCTTTTTTTGTAATAATATTTATTACACCATTAGCTCCCTGAGCACCATAAATAGTACCAGCAGCAGCTCCAGAAATTGTCTCAACCCTCTCTACATTTGAGAAGTCAATATCTGACAATCGAGAACTTAAATTTGAGGCTCCACCAACGCTAGTTGAAGTTGTTGATACTTGAATCCCATCTATCAAGATCATTGGTTGAGATGAGTTCAAACTACCAATAGCTCTTAAAACAATATTTTGTTGCTGACCTGGTTGACCAGAAGTAGATTGAATGATAGTACCAGCAATTTTTCCCTGTAGTGCTTGATCAATAGATTGTGCACCTGCTTGCTGTAAATCCTCAGACCTTACAGAATTTACTGCAACACCTATTTTTTTTCTAGATGTTCCAGAGGCTACCCCAGTTACAATAACTTCATCAAGAAAATTGTCAGCTTGCATTAAAACATCTATTATATCAGATGCACCGACAATTCTTTCTTCACTTTTCATACCCACAAAACTGAATTTTAAAACATCACCAATGTTAGCTTTTATAGTATAGCTACCATCAAAATCAGTTTCGGAACCAGTTCCAGTACCTTTAATTATTACGCTAACTCCTGGTAACGAACCAGATTCGTCAGTTACCTTACCTGTAATAGTTTTTTCTTGGGCAAAACTAAGTTGCACAAGAAACGCAAGAAACAGCGTCAAAATTCCACTAAACTTTGTCTTCATTGTATAATTATTTGAATTAGTTGTTGCCAAAAGTCTTAAAAAATAGTTAAACGAGCAACTTTTTAACATAAAAACTACATAAAAAAAGTTAAATAAATGTTAAGTCTTTTAGCAAGATTCTTCTTTACAAAGATAAAATTTAATGAGATTTACGTCAAGTTTTAAAAAAAACTAATAATTTTTAAGTGGAATCTAGAGTTGTCAAAATCAAAAGGTAGGTTTGAAAATTTACCCAATGCATAGCTTAAATTTAGTACACCTAACTTAGTTGTAAAAGCATAGCCCAGCCCTAAACTATAAATTTGTGAAGATTGGTTTATAATTTCATTGTCAATATACCCTGCATCGGTTATTGAATAAAAATATGAGTTATTATTGGGTGTATATCTATATTCAAAAGTAAAATAACTGTAGGTTGATGAAAAAATACTCTCTTCATCAAAACCTCTAATACTGTTTACCCCTCCAATTCTAAATAGTTCATTAGTAAAAATATTATCTGATAACAATGTGCTGGTTTCATTTTGCAAGTAAATATGATTTTTAAAATTTAAGCTCCACAAATAGTTAGTTTTAAAATATATTTTTGATTGATTGAGATTATTACCATCAGCTTTTCTACTGCCAGTAAGCACTTCACCAAATATATTAAACTTGATCGGAAATAAAATTTGATTGTTTATAATTTGATATTTATAATTTATACCATAAAAAAATGTATTAAAATCACTAATGTCATTACTTATAATATTTGTTAAAAGATTGGAAGAAGTTTCAGTGTATAATGAAATACCCACAGCATTTCTTTCGTTTATCAAATAAGGGAGTAAAAATTTAGTTTTAGTATTTATAAAGGTAGAATCTTGTTTGTAAATATTAAGTGCAGCTTCAGGCGAAA
>Ga0209633_10002765_pt1 | contig 16679 bp, 18 predicted proteins | sample Cruoilmetagenom1_FD_187290 | JGI IMG/M metagenome (GOLD analysis project Ga0209633, IMG submission 187290) | Oil polluted marine microbial communities from Coal Oil Point, Santa Barbara, California, USA - Sample 1 (SPAdes) (version 2) | ecosystem: Environmental > Aquatic > Marine > Oil seeps ... | reverse complement strand
GGTGAAAACCTAGATATTTTGATTGAAAAATACCCAGAAATGCCACGCCTACATTATCAAAAAGCCCGCGTATATATGGCTTATGGTTTTGCTCTGAACGACAGAGGCAAATTTAATTTCATGCTAGGGCAGGCTGATGAGGAGCTAAAGCTCTCCCTTGAGATTGACGCAAAATTTGCGGATGCGTATGTTTTGTATGGGATAATGTATTATAATGTGGGTAATGAGGAAGCGGCACATGAAGCCTTAGATATGGCGGAAACGCTCGGCGCTGATGGGCCATGGCTATATTTAAACCGGGCAAAAAATTTTACAGCGCAGAAAGAGTTTGATAAAGCGCGGCCACTTTACCAAAAAATATATGATAGCGACACAACAAATATAAAGGCAAAAAGGACCGCCCTCATTGGCCTGCGAGATTATTATATTTGGGAGCGGAATGTCGAGATGATCGATAAATCCTATCTTGAAGAAATTGCACTAGAGCCTAGAGCTGCTGGGGCCTACACAAAATATGCTAAACGATTATTGTGCCAAAATCGCGACCTAGATAAGTCTATTGAATACTCGAAACAGGCCCTTGCTCATAATAAAGATTTTGAGGAAAGCCGTAGATGGTATGCGGCAGCGCTGTACTTGAAATGGACCGACACTGTGGATGTAAAAAACCCTGTATTTAATGAGGATTACGAAAAAGCGTTTGAAATTTATCCTTATCCTGGGAAGTATCAACAGCATAATTCATGCTTGGAAATGTCTATGGTCGCCAATATGGTCGAATGGACTCATGAATTTACGCGCAAAGATGATCCAAAAAGCATGGAACCTGCCACGAACCTTCATTAAGGGCTGAGTTTTAAGCTATGGATACATGTTGCTGTGCGCAGCATTAATATGCGTGATAATGAGGCGGCATTTACATGGGGGACACTCGCTCTATGCGTAACCACAAAGATGTCCTTTTATGCCGTATAACATATAATCGCCCTTGAGAGTTTGCCGTGTATCTTCAAAAGGGGCGAATGTTTCAAGGAGTGAAAACAGCGCACTCCATGCCGTGATAAAATATTGTAATAAAAATACGACAGTGATAAAAATGTTTAAATTTGTGCTTGCGCAATTCAATATGTCCCTATAGAGACGCGCTCCCGCAGTTCGGAAATCGAGCTCTTATTGTTGTGATTGATCATCACGCAGGTGCGGCCCCCCGGATATGATCTGTCGGGGCGACCGTATGCCAGAGCCTAAAGATGACGCGGGATGGATATAGCCAAGTGGTAAGGCAACAGTTTAGTTACTGCGAACATCGGTTCGACTCCGATTATCCTCCTTTGATGTAGCTCATCTGGATAGAGCAATAGACGTTTAATCTATATGTAGCGGGTTCGAGTCCCGCCTTCAAAACCATGGCCTGTAAAGCCAACTGCCTGTTAAATCAGGTCTCAAAAACGGCTCCTTGATGTGGGGGCGGCGTGCGGGCAGTTTATGGTTTCGGCCATAAATTGTCATAAACGCTACAAAATTGCGGCCGGGCCATAGTGTCTTGTCTGCGTATGCCATTGTGCCAAACTGGGCGGGATTAAGAACTTCGGTTCTCTTGAACTCTTGGTTCCGCGCTTTGATCTGCGCAGCGAGCCGATGGCTCCGCCAATATTTTGTCCCCGCATCAAGACGCTCATTAACTCGTGCAAAAACCCAATTGTGGGCGCGCAAACAAGAAAGGCAAATCAATCTGCAAGGCAATAGGGCTAGCAGAAATGACGAAGTAGGAGATTATTATGACTGAAGTAAGAAATGGAATTTTCACGAAAACCGTAACCGTGCGCGAAAACATGCGTGCCTTGGTGCTAAAAAACGGTAAATTTGAAGCGATTTTGACGCCGGGCCGGCATAGGCTTAGCGCGTGGAATAGCGACTATGTGATCAACGGCTTCGATCTGGTTCAACCTGTTTTTGTTAGCGATTTTGCCAAAACGATTTTTAAGGAACGTCTTGATATTGCAAAAGCGCACCTGACGGAAGTACGCACTGGCGTTTACGAGATGGCAGTATTGAGCCGTGATGGCAAGTTCTACGGTATCCAGCGTCCTGACAGTCGCTCTGTCCTATGGACGGATGCGGGGCCTTGGGACGTGGAACGGTTTGATGTCAACAAAGATATCGAGGTGCCAAAGTCTGTTTTGCGCAAAGTTGGTATTGTAAAAGCATCTGCTTAACACAGGCCTAACACCGCGCATGGCATGAGCGAGATCAAGACATTCATTGTAGAGACAGGCCAAATTGGTTTGCTCTTCATTGATAATGTGCTTGAGAAACGGCTTACGCCAGGCACATTCGGGTTTTGGAATACAGGCCGTTCGGTCAGCGTTAAACTTGTGGATATGCGCGAGCAGTCCCTTGACGTGACTGGCCAAGAGCTTCTGACCAAAGACAAGGTGACCATCCGTGTCAATGTGGCGGCAAAATACCGCGTCACTGATCCGGTGAAGGCCGTGTCCGAGGTTAAAGACTTTGCTGATAGCCTTTACAGAGCATTGCAATTTGCTTTTCGTAAGGCTTTGGGCACCAAGACACTTGATGATATTTTGTCTAGCAAAACTGTTGTCGATAGTGTCGCCGCAAAAGCTGTGCGAACAGAAATGGACGCCATTGGTATTAAAGTTGGTGAGATCGCCATTAAAGATGTGATCTTGCCAGGCGACATGCGCGAAATTCTTGGCACGGTTGTTTTGGCTGAGAAGGAAGCGCAAGCTGGCGTGGTACGCCGCCGCGAGGAAACTGCGGCGACGCGGGCCTTGCTCAATACGGCGCGGCTTATGGATGAAAATCCGGTTATGTTGCGCCTTAAGGAGCTTGATGCGCTTGAACGGATTGCCGCAAGCGTTGATACGTTGACGGTTCACAATGGTACCCAAGGTCTGCTTGGTGACATCGTGAACTTGCAGCCAACAGCAAAACCGAAAAGGCGGAAAACCGCTTAATCGGAATATAGATTGAGACGCCGGGCAGTGCCCGGCGTTTTTGTTTTGCGCTCTATATTTTGCATGGCTATTAATAGAGCTTAGAACAGATTCGGAAAACCCATAGATGTCCAAATTATATTTTAGCTACTCTGCCATGAATGCTGGTAAATCTACGCTGCTTTTGCAGGCGAGCCATAACTATAAAGAGCAGGGGATGAATACCATGCTGATGACAGCGGCTTTGGATGACCGGGCCGGTAAGGGCCATATCGCCTCACGTATCGGGCTTGACCAAAAGGCGGATATGTTTGCGGCGGGCGATAATGTTTATGACATGATTGCGGCGCGCCATAAGGAAGAGCACGTGAATTGCGTGATGATTGACGAAGCGCAATTCCTCAGCGCCGCGCAAGTCTGGCAGCTTGCGGACGCTGCGGACAAGCTCCGTATTCCGATTTTGTGTTATGGCCTTCGAACTGATTTTGCGGGCGAGTTGTTTCCGGGATCGGCTGTGCTTTTAGCTATCGCGGATACATTGCGCGAAATCCGCACTATCTGCTGGTGTGGCAGCAAAGCGTCAATGGTGCTGCGGCTAGATGAGGACGGCAATGTCATCAAGTCTGGCGCGCAGGTCGTTATCGGCGATGATGTTTATGCCTCAGTCTGCCGTAAACATTGGCAAGCGGGCGTGCCTTCTAAACCTTAAATCAACAGGCCAACGATCGCGGCGCTCATTAAATTGGCGAGGGATGCGGCCAGGACGGCTTTGAGGCCAAAGGCAGCTAGCTCGCCACGGCGCTCTGGCGCGAGAGTTCCTACGCCGCCCAGAACAATAGCGATTGAGGAAAAATTGGCAAAACCGCATAATGCAATTGTCATTACTGCTTTAGCGCGGTCGGATAATTCGCCCGCCATCGCCATGTCTTTATAACTGCCAAAGGCGATGAACTCGTTTAGGATTAGTTTCTCGCCAAATAGCCCGCCAGCTGCGACGGTTTCGCTCCATGGAATGCCGATTAAAAACATCATCGGGCTAAAAATGGCGCCCAGGATTTTTTGCATGGTCAGCTCATGAAAGACGCCAATATGCGACCAGCTATAAATCCATTCGCCAATACCGCCAAGCATACCGTTCATCAGCGCAATCAGTGAGATAAAGGCGATGAGCATAGCGCCAATAATAATCGCGAGCTTAGAGCCTTCCGTTGCGCCTACGGCCGCAGCTTCAATCACATTGGCGTGTTTGGTAGTTTTGATGTCTACATTATCTGGGCCAAAATCCTCGTCGCCTTCCTCGGAGGGGATTAGGAGTTTCGCCATTAATATCCCACCAGGCGCAGCCATGAAACTCGCTATGACTAGGTATTTCATATCGATGAGGTGGGTTTGGATAAGTACACCTTGCGCGTCAAAAGTCTGTTCGCCAGCGGCATTAAGCACGTCGATCGTTCCCATGCCGTAAAGTCCTGCTAATATAGATCCCGCAACCGTTGCCATGCCCGTGACCATAATCAAAAACAAGGTAGAGCGCGGCATGTCCTTAAGGTAAGGCCGCACGGCAAAGGGAGCGCTGTCTTGGCCCACGAAAATATTCATTGAGGCGGCAAGTGCTTCAACGCCATTCACGCCAATAACGCGGCGTAGGACAAAGCCAAGGCCCTTCATAATAAACTGCATGACGCCCAGATGGAACAATACAGTCATCAGCGCGCCTACGAAAATAATAATTGGCAAAACATGCAGAGCAAAGGTGAAGCCTACGCCTGAAAAATTATAAAGATCGCCAAATACAAAGCTGATGCCTTTGTTGGAATATCCCAAAATAGTTTCAATGCCGTCAGTAATGCTTTTAAGTGTAAATTGACCTGCTTTGGTTTTGAAAACGAATAGGGCGAGGACAAATTGTAGGGTAAGCGCCGCGCCAATAATACGTGGGTTTACCCGTTTTTTATTACTGGAAAATAAGTATCCAATGCCAAGCAGCACAATGATGCCAATAATGCCAATAAACTTATCCATGACCCTAATCCCCAAATTTTATATTTCTCTTTGTGTAGGGGAGCAGGGCAAGAAAAGCGAGCGGAATTTATAGGTTTGTGTGCAGGATTAAGGCGTGTACACCGTATAGGTAATCGATGCGCCAATTGTACCTATACCAGCGGATAAGTCGTAAACATCCCCAGGCTCGCCATTAACGATATAATAAATGGGTACGAAGGAAATTGCTTGTTCCATAATTGTACCGCGCGTACGAGCCGTGCGCCTGCCGCCATCAAAAACCTTGGTGGGGCCACCTGATATATCACCTAAATCATTGATAGCTGTAATTCTGCCAAGCCCACCAATTGATGGGTTTTGCGCTGCACTTCCCCAGCCATTAGCGCCACCGCCAGTCGTTTGCGTAAACAAAATATAGCGCATGTCAGAATAACCCAGCGAGGTGAAATCCCCCGTGGTTTCTAGGTTAGAGGCCTGGGCGTAAATATCAAATGCTGTGTTAGATGTTACAAAGAATCGCGTGAACCTGTAATATGTAGTCATATCAATATCGGTCGCGTCCCCAAGGCCAAATTCCGTTAAACTATCATTTGCGCCAAGAGTGTTGAAATCTGCTAAATTGGTGAGAGTGCCGCCAGATAGCTGGCCCTCAATACGAAGTAGTTCATTGGTACGATCACTGCCGTTGGAGGTCGCGGTAAAGCCGCTGCCAGAATATTCGGTTGTGACGCCATCTGCGCCAATTAAGTCAGGTGTTGCCGCGCCTGAGGCCGCTTGGTCAAGCACATGGAAGTCAACCACAACTGGCCCGACGCCGCCGTTTTCTTTGAAATCCGAAGCGCCAAACACGATGACAATGGCATTAGCACGCAGGAACGGGCGATCAAGCACGCTTGCGTTTGCAAGCATAGCAGCGCCGCCAGCGCCCATTAACACTGTGATTAATAATCGATTTTTCAAATTCCCCAGGCCCATAAAGCTAAGGTAGGATAGCTAGGGTTAATAATGGGTATATTTTTTGTGTTCTAACAATGCTTAAATACGCTAGAAACGGTTGAGCGCCACGGTAAACTAAGGCACATAAGGTATATGAATTTTGGACTACGTATATTCACTGCTGCCTCGCGCCTGTTTGGCCCGCCAAGCCGTACAAAAGACATGCCATTTGACCGCAGCGTTGGTGATGCGGGCGTGGCGGCTGCCTTAATTGCGCTGGGTGCAAAAATGGCCAAAGCGGACGGGGTGGTGACGCGCGGCGATATTGACGCCTTTAAAAACGTGTTCCAAGCGGACGAGAAAGCTCAAGACGGGATTTCACGGTTCTTTGACATGGCACGGCAAACCACACTTGGCTATGAAGCCTATGCAAAAATCGTGTTCCGTAAATATAAAAAACGACCTGACATCCTAGAGGATGTTTTGGATGGCTTGTTTCATATTGCGCTCGCGGACGGGATTGTCACGGGGGCAGAGATGCAATTTTTGGAAACAGTAGGCAAAATATTTCGTTTCGCCCCGCGCACCTTCGCCCGCATTCGCATCGCCCACCTTGGCCGCGCGGCAGATGACCCATATTTGATACTCGGCGTCGAAGACGATATTTGCGACGCGGCGCTTAAAAAATCCTATCGCCGCCTTGCTGCCGCCAACCATCCTGACCGCCTCGCCGCGCGCGGCCTCCCGCCCGAGCTGCAGGCCCTCGCCACCCATAAAATGGCCATCATCAACAAGGCCTATGCGCAGGTAAAAGAACTGCGAAAAAACGATCCCGTTTATGCGAAAATTGAAGGGTAGGGCTTTAGTATTAAACGGTATTTTTAAACTCTATCCGCACCATAAACCACAGTATATTTACCCTGACAGTAATCCCATCATTGGGTTTTGGGGCTGTGCTATTGTTGGATATGAATTATGAAAATGCGACTATAACCCAAACTAATGCCGATTTTGGCTGCCAAACATATACGAATAATAGTGTACTGAGTTGGCTGCTCTGGCTGCGCCTATGGGTGATGAGCGCTTGCGGTATGAGGCCTGCTAATGCGCGCCGTTCTATGCCGAAACTTTCACAGACTTTTGGACGCGCCCGCCGTCTTTCGCAGGCCCATTTTTCCCGCTGCCCATTGCCGCCTGCGCGTAACCTTGGCGCCGTGCGCGCGTTATTGCCGCGCGGGCTATCCCCAGCGCAAACCCAAGAACGCCTAGCGCGCCTATCAGTTTTGGGCCGCGTGCGGATTTACCAGCTTTGCTTTTGGGGCAGTGTTTTGCTGCGCCGCGCGGTCTTGGCCTGCTATGATCATGGCTCTTGGCGGGCACCACTGCGCTATTTGCGCGGCGGAATAATACCATCGTCCCTGCGCCCGCCCTAATTCGGCCCCGAAAATATAAAGATAAAACACGCTGCTAGGTGACTATGCGGCGGCATTGGTGCTGGGAATTAAGTCCTAACCAAAAACTCATGCTCTGCCCCTTGACGAAAGGTGTGAAAGCGCCGACATATATACACATGACACAAGGAAACACATTGCCGAATGGTAGCGGCCCCGTGCAGTCCATTTTCCGTGCTATCTTTATGATTGCGGCGACGATTGGCGGGTTTTTCATATTTATGGCATCGGCAGCATTTGCGCTGTTTGTTGCGCTTGGCCTGCTGATTTTGGGGCTCGCGGCATTTACGTTTTTTTGGCTACGGGCTAAAATTACTGGTAAGCCGTTGATGCCGCGTGCCAAAATGTGGACAGCGGGTCCGCAAGATTTTAATCCAAAGGACTTCATGGGCGGCGGGGCTGCGCGCCGCGCTCCTAATGATAATGCGCCGCGCGGGAAGCATGACGGCCCAACTATTGACGCCCATGAAACTGCTCATGGCTGGAGCGTTGACGAAGATTAAGCGTTTGGTTGACTAGATTTGGTGGAAGCTATGAGTACAGCAAAAAACAAGACGCAAAAAACGGAAAAATCACCCGAAGAGTTTTTAGGCGGCATTGCGCCTGAGCAAAAGCAAGTCGACTGTTTTAAAGTACTTGAAATGATGAAAGATGTAACGGGGCGCGCGCCAAAAATGTGGGGGCCTAGCATTATTGGTTTTGGCGATTATCACTATAAATATGACAGCGGACGTGAAGGCGATTTTTTTCGGGTAGGATTTTCGCCGCGCGCACAAAACATTACCATTTATATTATGCCTGGTTACCAAGATTTCGACGATGAGCTTTCGCGGCTTGGGAAATACAAGCTAGGTAAATCCTGCCTTTATATTAAAAAAATGGCGGATGTTGACGAAGCCGTTTTGCGCGAAATGATTGTTAAGGGGCTGGCTTTGATGGAAGAAAAATATCCCTCATGACATTTATTGATACGCCGTCCCCAAACTATGATGAGCGGACTTTACCCATAAGTCTCGTTGTTTTGCATTATACGGGCATGGAAACGGGCGCCGCGGCCCTTGCGCATATGCGTGATAAAGACGCAAAAGTCAGCGCTCATTATATGGTGGAAGAAGATGGGCGGGTTTATAAATTGGTGGATGAAAAGCGCCGGGCTTGGCATGCGGGCGTAAGTTCTTGGCACGGGGAAACCAACATAAATTCAAACTCGATTGGGATCGAAATTGTCAACGGTGGTCATGATTTTGGATTGCCCGCATTTCCTGACGTGCAAATAAAAGCGGTGATAAAACTTTGCCAAGATATTAAGGCGCGGCATGATTTGTCCGATTACGCATTTGTCGCCCATAGCGATATTGCGCCAGCTCGCAAACAAGACCCTGGCGAAAAATTTCCGTGGGATGTTTTGGCGGATAATAATGTCGGAATTTGGCCAGATATAAAGACCTGCGACAGGCGGATATTATTCGCAAAAAATGATCGCGGGCGCGGGGTTAGCGCCGTCCAAAGCGGCCTAGCCTATCTGGGCTATGATATCGAGGTAAATGGCGTCATGGATAATAAGACAGTTTTGGTGTGCGCCGCGTTTCAGCGCCGTTACCGGCCTGCGAAAATAGACGGACAAATAGACGTTCAAATGATGGAAGTTCTAAAACTGCTAGCGGAAGTGAAGAAGACTAAGATCGCCAGCCTGTGAACGCACGCTCGGGACAGCCGAGCGGAAAACATACAAAGCGGAAGATAATAAGGAGGAATAAGCGGAAGCGCGACAGTTGTGGGTTGATGTGGGGCAACCAGTGTTCCATCGCGCTTCCTGTATTTCGGATCGCCATCTTTTACAGAGGTTCAATCCGAAATAATTCAAAAATTCTATCGGTTTCGAGCAGAAACGAAAGCCTAAATACAGTTTTAGTACTTGGTGTCTATAAAAAAAAGCAGTGAATAAAATATTAATACAGTTGTCGAAGCTTGTAAAGAGCTAAGCCTTTGAATACAAATAATATTCATTTTAAATGGAAGAAGTGGTTGCGACTTTCATTATACACTTTGATGCTTTCATTGCCTGCATTTTGGTTGAGCTTGGAGGTAACTTCATGGAGGGGAACCATTTGGTCACAAGATTCGCAATAAATATGTATCTGCGCTTTGCTGCCACACGTTTGATGCACCATGCTTATAGGGCACGCATCTTTGGTAATATGGCTTTCGGCCCAAGCCGCGAGTCCTACGAGAACAGGTTTTAATTCGCGGCCAATGTCAGTTATTACATACTCAAAGCGTGCGGGCTTGGTGTGGTATTCACGTTTTTCAATCACGCCCGCAGCAATTAATTTGTCAAGGCGCGCGGATAAGATATTGCGGTTAATGCCAAGGGCGCTTTCAAGTTCGTTAAAACGGCACACACTAGCAAGGCAGCCTGATAGGATCATCAACGTCCATTTGTCGCCAACAAGGTCAAGTGCGCTGGCAAGCGCAGAATGTTCTTTTAAAAGTCTAGCAAAGCTCATGATTTTCCCACAATTTTAGCGGGATTAGCAGGCGGGTGTTGAAAAATAAAGTCTTTTCGTAATGCTATTGACCAGCTTACCTGATTACGCTTTAATTTGTTTGTCAGAGGGTCGGGCGGCCGCGAGATTTATTTCGAGGAAAGTCCGGGCTCCATTATTGCAAGATGCCGGATAACGTCCGGCGGGCGCGCAAGCGTTTAGGGAAAGTGCCACAGAAAACAAACCGCCTCATTATTGAGGTAAGGGTGAAAAGGTGCGGTAAGAGCGCACCGCCGCGTTGGTAACAAGGCGGGCAGGGTAAACCCCATCTGGAGCAAGGCCAAATAGGGACGGCATTAGGCGCGTAATAACGCTGCTGTCCGGGTAGGCCGCTTGAGGCGCTGGGTAATCAGCGCCCTAGATGAATGGTCGCCACTTAGCGTGCTAAGTACAAAACCCGGCTTATAGGCCCTCTGACATTTACTCTTACGTATTTTTAGTTTTGAATTTTAGCATTTATACCTTAACCTGAAGCGCAGGGCTTGAACAAAAACAGCCCTATAGGAATAGCCATAAAGGGGATTGCAATGAAATATATTTTTATAAGCGCGTTGGCATTGACGCTAACTGGGTGCGCCACGAACGGCGCTGGGGATACATCACCCAAAACTCAGCAAATGAAGGCCAGCACGGAAAAACCTTATACCAATGATGAAATGATGGCTCTGATGTTTAGCGCGGCTCCGCGCAATGATGCTAAAACCCTTGCGCGGATTGAAAGGGCAAAAACCTCTCCTTTGGGTGATAAAGCTAATCCGGTTAGGACTGATAGCCCGCGCGGCCAAAAAACATATTTAAGCCGTTTGAATTGCGCCAGCGGCGCTACGCCAACATTTAACCGCATGGGTAGTTTTGGCCCGGGGCCTTATGAGACGATAATTGATGGCTATAAAGTCGAATGTGCGGGCAGTGCGCCCGCAACATCAACAATTTTTATGGACATGTATTTCCCCAGTTACGCAGAAACGCAGGCTGTCAAGGGGTTTACGATTGACGCGCCATAGGTTGGGTTAAGCGTCTAGGTGTGGAGTTAGCAAGTTAGTGCGTTAGCTAGTGTTTTTACTTAGCGGATTTTTCGCGTAGGGTGCCCAAAAATCCGTCCCAGCCTTTATCGTGGCTAATGAGCATGCCAAGTGTATCGACGGACGCATCTTCAAACCCGTAATGGGTGAGCTTAACCATGGTGCCACCATGTACTTCGGAAAGTTCCCATATGACGGTTGTTTCTACGCCGGCTAAATGGTCATGGGTAAAGGTGTAAACGAGTTTCGATGGCGGCGTAGCTTCTACAACCCGGCCCCAACACATGTCGTCGCCCGCGTCATTGAGAAGCTGATAGTCACTGCCTTGCTGTAAGTCTTGTTTTGCGGGCTTAAACCATTCACCTAATTTGTCTTTTTTGGTGAGATAAGTCCAAACGTTGTCAGGGGCTGAGTCGATAAAAATTGTTTTAATCAGGTGTGTATGGGTCATGGTTTTGTCTCCGGCTGCTGAGGGTTTTCTATTGCTGATTTTAATTTGTGTAATTTTTCATCCCAGAAATGGCTGTAATGAGACAGCCAATCTTCGAGGGTTTTTAATGAGTGCGGACGCAAGATATTGATGCGCTCGCGGCCAGATGCTCTGACTGCAATTATCTCGCCGTCTTGCAAGATCCGTAAATGTTTGGCGACAGCAGGGCGGGTCATCTCGAAATGATCGGCCACTTGGCCAACGCTTAAAGGGTGCTTCGCAAGCATGCCAATAATGGCTCTGCGGGTCGGGTCGGCAATGGCGCGAAATATAGCTTGTTCACTCATAGGATACCTTTTGGTTTCCTATTTACATAAAACCTTTTGGTTTTATGTCAAGCGGTTTGTTTGCGCCTTGAAGAACTTAGCCAAATTAGCGCGGCTAGGCTAAATGTGGCAACGGGCAATAAAACCTTAGCGATGCCGTGCCAGCCATATGCATTTAATGTAGCGCCTGACAGGAGCGCGGCGGCGGCAACGAAGCTAAATAAGATGAAATCGTGTGTGCCTTGGACTTTATTCTTTTCTGAGGCGGAGTACGTCTCGCCTAGCAGCGCGGTTGAGCCGATAAAGCCAAAGTTCCAGCCTACGCCTAGCAAAATCAGGGATGTCCAAAAATTCCACAGCTCAAGCCCTGCAAGCGCTACGCCTGCGCACAGAAGCAGCAAGGCAAGCCCCGCGCCAATGACTAATGGCTTGCCAAATTTAACGATGAGCAGGCCTGTGAAAAAGCTGGGCGCAAACATCGCCATCACATGATAGGATATGCCATCGATGGCTTGGCCTTCGCTAAATCCGTGATGATGGGTCATGGCGAGCGGCGCGCCTGTCATCATAAAAGTCATCAGGCCATATGATGAAATAGCGCACAAGAGCGCAACAATAAATGTCGGGTTTTTCATGATCGTAGGCAAAGAGCGTTCAGCTGAGCCCTGCGCGGCATTAGTAGCTGTTACAGTGGTGACTGGCTTTAGAAAATATAGAATAATAATGCCGATAGATAGCAGCCCTACAATTGCGATAAACGCACCAACGTGCGGGGTTGCCGCAAATAAATCTTTGGTGAAAATGGCTGTTTTCGGGCCGATGATGGCGGCGAGAACACCGCCCGTTAGCACCCATGATATGGCGCGTGCCTTGAATTTGTCGCTGCCCTGATCGGCGGCGGCGAACCTGTATTGCTGTACGAACGCACCCGAACCGCCTAGCAGTAAAAAGCCTGCGCAAAACAGCCAAAAATGCGTATTGAAAATAGCAATGCTGGCGAGGCAAGCGCCCAACATACCAATGGCTGCGCCGATAATAAAACCTGTGCGCCGCCCAAAAGTTTTGGTCAGCATGGCGACGGGAAGCGCAAATAATGCCGCGCCAACACTGTATCCCGCAACGGGCAGTGTCGCCAGCCCAATATTTTGCGGCATAAGCTGCGCGCCAACGATCGCCCCAAGGGCAATGGCAATCGGCCCAACCGCGCCGTTAAAGGCTTGGGCGAGGGACAAGACAATGGCATTGCGAACGCCGCTGTTTTTTAGCTGAGGGGAAGTTTGTATCATGGGCCCGCTATAGGCGGCAGGTCGTCGATTGTCATGGAGAAAAAATAAAGGGGTAAACACAATTTGTTTACATGTTCATGCCATGTTCTGAAACTAAACCGTTGGGACATGTAAAAACTGGCAATTATACTTAATAAAATGCTAAATTGGCATTGTATCCCATAATTTCCCATGATATCCCATATGTATCAATTTGATGCTTCGGGGGACATTAGTCCATGTTTTTGTCACGCTTTACCAATGCGCTTGATAGCAAGGGGCGGGTTTCCGTACCTGCTGAATTTCGCGCGGTCGTATCTGGTAGTGATTTTGACGGGATTATTGTTTGGCCAAGTTTTGACGGTGCGTATCTTGAAGGCGGCGGCATTGCATTGTTGCAAAAATATCTGGGTTTGCTTGAGAATATGGATCCGTACGATGATGTGCGCATTGCTTTTGAGCGCACGATATTTGCGGAAAGTAAGCGCCTTGCCTTTGATGCTAATGGGCGCGTCTCATTGCCTAAAGATTTGGCGGCCCGTGCGGCGCTAGGCGGACAAGTGGACTTTGTTGGCCTTGGTCACCGTTTTGAAATTTGGAACCCTGCGCAATACGAAGCGCAGTCTATTAACGCCCGGGCGCTGGCGAAAGAAAATAGGCATCGGTTAAGGCTTGGCGGACGTGCCGGCTTTGGGGGCGAGACATGAGTCACGTCCCCGTTTTGTTGAGCGAAGTGCTGGATGCGCTAGCGCCAAAAGACGGCGAAACATATATTGACGCTACATTTGGCGCAGGCGGGTATTCGGCTGCCATTTTAGCGGAAGCAAATTGCCAGCTCGTTGGTCTTGACCGTGATCCGAATGTTTTGCCGCATGTCGAAAGGCTCAGGGCTCAATTTGGAGAGCGATTTAGTTTTGTGCAGACTGAGTTTTCGAAATTGGACACGGCAGTTGGCGATGAAAAAGTTGATGGCGTTGTTCTTGATATCGGCGTTTCCTCAATGCAGCTTGATGAGGGCGCGCGCGGGTTTTCATTTATGCGCGATGGCCCGCTTGATATGCGCATGTCTGGTGCGGGGCCTAGCGCCGCGGATGCAGTTAATCATTTAGATCATGGTGATCTGATACAAATTTTCAAGGTTTACGGGGAAGAGCGGCGCGCACGTAGGTGCGCGGATTTCATTGCGCGCGCGCGAGAAAGCGCGCCAATTAATACCACATTAGCGCTGGCTGATATAATTTCGTCCGCGCTGGGGCGTTCTGGAAAAAATCACCCTGCGACCCGTGTGTTTCAGGCTTTACGGATTTATATCAATGACGAGCTGGGTGAGTTATATCGCGCGCTATTAGCGGCGGAGCGTACGCTAAAGCCAGGTGGGCGCTTGGTTATTGTTAGTTTTCATTCTCTTGAGGACCGGATTGCTAAATCGTTTTTGCGCGCACGTAGCGGCGAGAAAGCAGGGGGGTCGCGCCATTTGCCGCCGCAAGCGGTCAGCGCAGATTTGCCATCATTTATACTCAAGCGGCGCTCGTCTGTGTCAGCGTCAAAGGGCGAGCTGTCAGCAAACCCAAGGGCGCGGTCTGCGCGCCTTCGGTCTGGGGTGCGCACAAAAGCTGCCGTATGGCCAGCGGATAGCGAGCAAATTTTGCCGCATGCGCCAAGTCTTAGTGCATTGCGCGGGGTGGCTGCATGATGCGGCACGGTGCAAATTCACGCCGCATAGGCCGTGCGGGCTGGGTGTTTATGATGCTCTTGGGCGTTGGGTTGATCGTTGTGCTATATACGATAAAAACACGGGCAATGCAGTCCCGCGCCATGGTGGGTAGCCTAGAGCACACCTTGTCGCAAGAGCAAGCGGCTGTGCAAATACTTGAGGCCGAAATTGCGTATTTGAAAAGCCCTGAACGCATGCGCAAGCTAGCGCGCGAGCATCTTGGTCTTGAGCCCGTGAGCGCCAAGCGGACAATAAGTCTTGAAGAAGCTGCAGCAAGCCTTCCTAAGCGCAGTGGCGCAAAGGGTGGTACGCCATGACCGAGCGCCGTACAGCCGCCGTTCCAAAAATGGAAAGTCGCCGTTCTATTTTGGCGGGGACGCCAACCCTTAGCGTTCCTGACGATGAATACCGCTCAATCCGCCGTGCGCGCGTGCGGATATTTATGGGCGTAGCCGTTTTTAGTTTGGTCTTCTTTTTGTTGGTGGCGCGCCTTGCCGAGGTTTCTATGTTTCGTGCGCCGCGCATTTTCACAGGCATGGTCACCAATGAAGCGCCGCACCGCGCGGATATCGTCGATCGTAATGGGGAGTTGTTGGCGACTAGTCTTGAGACGTATTCGCTTTATGCTGACCCGCGTCAAGTTTGGGACGCGGTTGCGTCCACAGAAGCGATTACGTCCGTATTGCCAGATCTTGATGCTGCAGTTGTTGAGGAGCGTCTTACATCAGGTAAGTCGTTCGTATGGATAAAGCGCAGCTTAACCCCCAAGGAAAGACAAGCCGTTTTTGGGCTGGGTCTACCAGAGCTTAGTTTTAGGATTGAACCTCGCCGTGTATATCCGCGCGGGCGCCTAGCCGCTCATGTTCTGGGGTTTACCGATGTTGATATGAACGGCACTGCAGGCGCAGAAAAGGCTTTTAACGCTGCATTGTTGGCGGAGAATGCAAAAGCCGTGCGGCTATCATTGGATATGCGCGTGCAGTTTGTTTTGGATGAAGAGCTACGCAAGGGCATGGAGAAATATGAAGCGCTTACGGCGAGCGGTGTTGTGATCAACGTTAAAACTGGTGAAATTTTAGCTATGGTGTCATTGCCTGACTATGATCCAAACCTTGTCTCTGACGCCATGCCCGAACAGCTCCTTAATCGTGCCTCAATGCAGCCTTATGAGCTTGGTTCAACGTTTAAGCCCATCACTATGGCCTTAGCTTTGGAGGCTGGTGTGGTCGAGCAAGGTGAGATGATACCAGTGCAAAACAAATTAGTCGTAAGAACAAAATCTGTGAAGGATGATCACCCGAGCAATGTGCCGTTGGGAATATATGACGTGTTGGCGCAATCATCAAATCGTGGTGCGGCCATACTTGCTTTGCGCGCAGGGCCTGACGCGCAGCGGGCCATGCTACGAAACCTTGGCCTTTTTGACCGGGTGCCGTTTGAGCTAAAAGAAAGCGCCGCGCCGCTAGTTGCGCGTGAATGGCAAGACATCACTACGGTGACAGTGTCTTATGGGCACGGTATTTCCGTTACGCCATTGGCGCTCAGCGTAGCATTGTCGAGCCTTCTAAATGGCGGGGAGTATGTTCAGCCTACTTTGGAAAAACGCGCGAGCGGTGAAATTTCCACGGGGCGTCGCGTAGTTTCTCGCGCAACGTCGGCAGAGCTTGTTAATATGATGCGATATGTGGTGACAGATGGTACAGGCCGAAATGCGGCTGTGCCAGGCTATGAAATTATGGGTAAAACGGGCACGGCGGAGAAGCTGATTAATGGCCAATATGCTAAGAAACGATTGGTCACATCATTTGTTGCAGGTTTCCCAAAACGTGATCCCAATTATTTGGTGTTCGTGGTTTATGATGAGCCCAAGGCATATGAAGGCAGTTATGGCTACGCTACGGCGGGCTGGAATTCAGCTAAAACGGCGGGGGCAGTCGTCGAACGCAGCGCGCCGATTTTGGGCGTAAAGCGTATTGTTAAATCGGTGCAGGCTGGGCAATTACAGGCGGGGGGCGGACGATGAAACTT
>Ga0209633_10002764_pt1 | contig 16681 bp, 14 predicted proteins | sample Cruoilmetagenom1_FD_187290 | JGI IMG/M metagenome (GOLD analysis project Ga0209633, IMG submission 187290) | Oil polluted marine microbial communities from Coal Oil Point, Santa Barbara, California, USA - Sample 1 (SPAdes) (version 2) | ecosystem: Environmental > Aquatic > Marine > Oil seeps ... | reverse complement strand
TGGCTGATCCGAGAGAGCAAAACCACAGGAATAGCGAGCTATTTCGTGGGTTTTGAGAGTGAGGTATCAGCCAAAGATGGGCTGAAGCTGAGATGCGAAAATGTGAAGTTATTTTTGCGCGAGCCCTTAGGGCCCTGAGCACGGTGAGGTCGTTCCGGAAGCCGGCCTTTTCGGCCTTTTGCCAAACGATCAGGAACGGCCGGTGCTTTACGATCCGCCGGCTTCGGATATCCGAAGCCGGACTTGACGGATTCGTAATCAGTTCCGCAGTGTACACCCTCCACGGATGGCTGCCAATCGGCCCTTGCATCCCCCTGTTTTGCGCAAAAAAAAATGTCATGAAAAAACTAAACATTTCCGATCATGGTGCGATAACTGTGTTAAGCCGCTCCTGAACCCATGCACCCTGATGTTCCTTTAAAAACGCGGCAAAGAGAGTTGAATCAATGACGGTGACAATTTTTGGCACGATTTAACAACATTTGACTCCAATGGCGCTCATTTTAATTCTTAATGCATGTAATAAAAGATTCATTTTGTTAAAAATACTAAAATATGAGTAGGTTACGATATAATATACAATTAATTGGGAAATGGCATACTATCTGCAATTCTTCAATTTCAACAAAGCTAACAAAGGAGGCGAAACAACGTTTCACGATTTTCTGGGGGAATTTTTAACCAACATTAATTAACTTTTAGGAGGATTCACATGCTTAGCAAATTGAGAAAAACGAACAACAAAGGTTTCACACTGATCGAATTGATGATCGTCATCGCCATCATTGGTATCCTGGCGGCCATCGCCATCCCCAACTTCATCTCTTATCGTAACAAGAGTTTCTGCTCTTCTGCCGAGAGTGATGCCGCTTCCATTGCGGCTGGTCTATCAGATTATTTTGCTATTCCGACGATTACTTTGGTGCCCAACCAGGGTCCACTATCAGTCGTTAGTTTGGCACGCGCCGGGATGCTTACTGCATCGGTAACCATGAGCGGCACCAATGCCGGGACCATTGGCGATGACAACGATCCCAATAATGGCATTACCATTACCGTCGACGATAACAGCGGCAGATGCCCCCAGGACTACCAATTGGGAATGACTTCAGCAGATAGCCCCACTGGCTACTGGGATGGGGCTAACGCTTATATTAAGGTATTGAATAACTAATGTCATCCGGTTAATATAATCCAATAACCTCTGAAATTGAATGCAAGGTCTGGATGATTTCACGATCATCCAGACCTTGCTTATTCGCAAATGAGTGAAAGCATTGCATGACTCACTTACTAACCGGTTTTTAGTATTTGGTTTCCTGTCGTTTATCATTCTCGCTGTCTACGCCAACACCTTTTACGCCTCATGGCACCTTGACGACCGCCCCAATATCGTCGAAAATTACTATCTCCATCTTGATTCACTCCAGCCTCAAAAACTGATCCAAACCTTATTCACCAATCCCAAGAATCCCGATCAGTTCAATACGCGGTTGTACCGTCCGGTAGCATGTTTCACTTTTGCTTTGAACTGGTATTTCGGACAGGACAACGTGATCGGCTATCACCTCGTCAACTCGGCCATTCATGTTTTAACCGCGGTTTTCCTGTTCCTCTTCATCTTGTCTTTGTTTGATACGCCTAATCTATCAAACAAGTCCCGGGGAAATCCAATCTTCATCGCCTTTCTGGCCACTCTTCTATGGGCGCTCAATCCCATACAAACCCAGGCTGTCACTTATATTGTTCAGCGCATGGCTCAATTGGCCGCCCTCTTTTACCTCATGGGATTGTATACGTACGTCAAGGCCAGGTTAAGCCATGGGATGGGCAAACAAGTGGTCTGGTTTTTATCCTTGGTCGGTTTTTACCTGCTTGCTGTGTATTCCAAACCCAATGCGGCCATGCTGCCCATGGCGATCGTCCTGGTTGAAATAGCATTTTTCCAAAACCTTGCCGATGCGAAGACAAGGAAGAAAGTTGTCCTATCCGTTTTTATCCTTGCCGTGTTGTTTTTGTTGTCTGGATCTGTTCTCTTTTTAGGAGACGACCCGTTCTCTCTATTAGACCTTTATGATAAGCGCTCGTTTACTGTCTTGGAAAGATTGCTGACCCAACCACGGGTAGTTTTGTTTTATCTTTCCCAGATCTTTTTTCCTCTGCCGGATCGGTTCTCGATTGCCCATGATGTTGTCTTATCATCCTCGCTGTTTACCCCCTGGACAACCCTGCCCTGCATATTGATTATCGCTTTGTTGATCGGGATCGGTGTGTTAATGATTGGAAAATGGCCGATCCTTTCCTTTTCAATCTTGTTTTTCTTTTTTAACCATGTCATTGAATCCAGCATCATCGGTCTGGAACTGATCTTTGAGCACCGCAATTACCTGCCTTCCTTTTTTCTGTTTCTGCCGGCGGCCTGTCTGCTGGACGGTCTATTGCGAAGGTATAAAACTACAAATAAAGTACCTTATGCAGCAACCGGTTGTTTTATTTTATCTCTGGTTGTTTTTTTCTGCGTCAGTACATTTATCCGTAACCATGTCTGGAAAGACGATGTCGGCCTGTGGTTGGATGCGGTGTCAAAGGCGCCTAAACATTCCCGGGCTATGCATAATCTTGCCGTCAATCTGGCCTGGGGAGATTCCAGCCGACATCCCAAGCGCTATGATATGGCCCTGAAGCTTTTTGAAGACGCCCTGGAAAAGCATTTGCCGTCAAAGCATGTAAAGGCGGATATATACGGTAATATGGCGCTGATCTATTTCTATCGAAAAAATAATCCGCACAAAGCGTTTCAGTACTTTGACAAGGCCTTGAACGTTTACCCAGATTACCATAAAATCCGGCGGGATTTTGTAGAAGCGTTGGTTGTCAACAGAGATTTTGAATCGGCCCTTGAGCAGGTAGATATACTGATCTCAAGAAACCGTGAAAATGGACGGGACCTTAATCTTAAAGGCCATATATTGCTATGGCAAAAACAATATAAAGATGCCTTAGCCTGTTTTAAAAAAGCTTATCCACTGATGGCCGACAAATCCAGTGTGTTGCTAAACAGCGCTGTTGCCATGAGCTTGGCCGGATCCTATCCAAATGCTGAAAAAGTCTTGCTTGAAGCGATCAAGCAATTTCCTGCTGAGATTCCTTTTTACTTTACCATCATTGAAAATAGCCTGAGAGCCAATGCGGAAGATCAGGCCTTTACCTTCGCACAGGAGTTGTTGAAGATCTATACGATTCGAGAAATCAACAACGCTATTGATACCTATACGGACAATCCGAAATTTGCTCCAATCAATGCAGGCCCAATACGGCGGGTTTTTATAAAAGTTGAGACAAAAACTGCTGATGGCAATTAACATGTGAACGAACTTTCAGTACGTGTTCGGAACACTTCACTGAGTATGGTATATGCAACACTGCAAAAAAAAAACAAATAGCCAGCCGATCAAAACACTTCCATTCGTATACTATTACCTTCCGTTTTTTTTAATTGCGCTGGTTGGCTTGGGAAGCAGCATCTATCTGGCGGCATCTCACTACCGGGTTCATACTGATCCAACCTATTCAAGCTTTTGTGCCGTTTCCCGGGCGTTTAACTGCGATACGGTCTCCTCCAGCCACTTTGCCGTTGTACTCAATGTCCCCCTGGCCATATGGGGGGTGATCGGCTATTTACTGGTGTTGGCCTTACTGATCTTGGCGGGTCGTCAACAGGCCCCAAAAAAACGATTATGGCCTTCGCTGTTCTGGATATCGATTGTATACAGCACCGGTAGCCTCATCCTTGCCGGCATCTCCACCCTGTTAATCCACAGTTATTGCCTCATATGCATCCTGACCTACCTGGTGAATTTCTCACTGGTGTACTATGCGTGGTTTGTGGATCGACGTTTCGAAAATGCGGGATTGTTTATGGGGATCGTTTTGGATATGAAACTATTGTGGTCTTTAAGAAAGGTCACCATCCCTTCCGTTGCCGCGATCCTCCTGCTTGCCGGCAGCCTGATAGCGGGGATGCCGCCATACTGGCAAATGGAACCACCGCCCTTGAGCGATTCGTTGCCTCGGGGGGTTACCGAAGAGGGCCATCCCTGGATCGGGGCAGAAAACCCGACGCTGACCATTAATGAATTTTCTGATTATATGTGCTTTCAATGCAAGAAAATGCATTTCTTTCTTCGAGAACTGGTCCGGACACACCCAAATCAAATACGCTTGGTTCATCGACATTTTCCCATGGATCATGATTTTAATCCGCTGGTAACCGAACCGTTCCATTCCGGATCGGGAAAAATGGCAATATTAGCTCTTTATGCGCAGGCCAAAGATCAATTTTGGAAGCTCAATGATTTTTTGTTTAATCTTGCAGCCCAAAAAAAAGATTTCAACACACGGTCCATCGCCGAACAGATGGGCATCACCAGTGGCGAGTTGGTTGCGGCATTGAACAGTCGGTATTTAAGGCTGCGCTTAAAGCATGATATTGCCATGGGAATTGATTTTGGCCTTACCGGTACACCTGGTTTCATCATCGACGACAATGTCTATACGGGCAATATCCCGGCTGATATTTTGAGGAAATATATCAAATAGGCCGTATTCAATTGATTTACAATTGTTGAGCGCACAAAGGAGTGCCTTGATTTGAAGAAAAAACGAACGTGCACGGTGTTAGCGCACTTCTTTTCAGACCCCACGTATCATCCCCATTTGAATAACCGGCATGCAGCGGCTTTTTTCTTACTATGTGTGATTGTTTTTTTAATCTATTCTAACACATATAGCTGTTCGTGGCATTTTGATGACTATCAGAATATCATTGGCAATTCCAGGTTGCATATTGATCAGCTGAACCTCGGCTCCATCAAGGATTTGGCATTCGCCCATCCGAATAGCGATCGATTGTATCGCCCTATACCCATGATATCCTTTGCCTTGAATTGGTATATGGGCAAAGATCAGGTATGGGGTTACCACCTGGTCAATACCATTATTCATTTTATCAATGCCTGCCTACTATTTCTGACGATACAACTATTGATGAAAACACCGGTAGGAAAAGAACGTCAGTTTAAAAACAATTATTTCATTGCTTTACTCGCGGCTTTAATTTGGGCCGTCCACCCCATCCAGACCCAGGCTGTTACCTATATCGTCCAGCGAATGGCATCGCTGGCGACGCTGTTTTACTTGTTGAGCATTTATCTATATCTGAAATTCCGGTTGCCTGCCTCCAGGGAATTTAAAATTTTTCTTGCAGGGGGGTGCGTATTAAGTTTTTTGGCCAGCATCCTTTCAAAAGAAAATGCCTTGATGCTTCCATTTTCGATTCTTCTGGTTGAGTTTGTATTCTTTCGCGATTTCAAGAATGTAATTTCACTGAAACTGAAACAGAAGAAAATTTCTTTTATTTCTGTAGCTATCGGCCTTTCAGTTCTATTTATATTGGGTGTCTATTTTTCTTTTGAACCGATTGTTCATTTAATCGAAAAAAGCTATTCGCAAAGACCGTTTACACTGTTAGAAAGATTAATGACCGAACCCCGGATACTAGTTTTCTATTTATCTCTTATTCTTTATCCATTGCAAAGCCGCCTTTCGATTGGGCATATCATACCGACTTCAAATTCTCTGTTTGATCCGATAACGACCTTAGTCAGCGCGGTATTTATAATTGTTCTCATTGGTTATTCCATATTTCAATTAAAGCGCCAGCCCTATTTTTCTTTTGGTGTGTTATTTTATTTTATCAATCATATCATCGAATCATCGTTTTTGGGTTTAGAGTTGGTCTATGAACACCGAAATTATCTACCCACACTTTTTTTATTTATACCAATTGCAGCTGTTTTTTTTAACTTTATCAACTACTATTATAATCGAAATGTTGAATTATTTTATTTCTTGATTCCGGTAGGTGTGATATTGATCTATTCAATCGGATCGACGACTTATTCTAGAAATTTTGACTGGCATTCTGAAAAAACACTCTGGGAAAATGTGTTGGTTAAATATCCTGAATCTACACGTGCATGGCACAATCTTGCTTATGGATACTATGGAAAAATCGGGGATTATAACACAGCATTAAAATTGTACGCAAAAGCCCTCTCTTTAGATTGGAGTAACAATAGTAAAACATTTCGAAAAGCCATAACTCTAAACAATGTTGCCGGAATATATTATGCTTATGGCATGGATCGAAAAGCTATTGAGTTTTGGGATAGCGCAATAAAAGCATATCCATCCAATATCAAAGCAATGTTTGGTAAAGCGGAAGCACAAATTGCGTTAGGTGAATTTGATAATGCACTGCAGACTTTGAATAGTATACCAACAAAGCAACCGATGCTCAAATGTCTCAATCTGAGAGCATTGGTTTTTTATCATCAAGATAAGTATCATAAGGCTATTGAAGATAGTAGATATGCATTGCAGCTGGCGCCACTAAATGCTGACAGTTTAATCTGTATAGGTTCCGCCTATGCAAAAATTGGCCAATTTGAAAAATCAAGATTCTTCTTGAAAACGGCACATTCCGTGACGGGAAATGATGTAAAAGTTTCGATCATGCTCTTGGAAGATGCAATCAGAATGTCTGATAGCAGGGAAACAGAAAAATATTTATCGATTATCACGAACTCAGATAAAAAGGATCATATTCTATCAATTTTACGCGCATCTAAAAGATATGATCAAATTCCATTGAATTTGGAGATTATCATTCCAGAATTGGTTAAACAAAAATATTTAAATGCGGATAATTGGATTAAATCTATGGAAAGTTTGGTCGGCATTCCTGGTATTACTGATGGAATACAGAATTAATGCATTGTCGTAAGAAAAGTAAATTTTATTAAATTTTGTCTATTCTGTTGGTTTGTTCGTATAAGTATCTGTTCTGATGCGATAAGTAAACGTCTTTAAATGATGGTCAAATGTTAACCATTTCGTGCTTGAGATGAAAAATTATTTTTTCAATAAAGCCTTAATTACTATTCACTTCTTTATTTTTGTCAGCATTATAATAATGTCTTTCGTTCCGCCTTTTTTGCGTGATGAATTGACCCACCATCTTGCCATCCCCAAGCTTTGGATAAAAAATGGAAATATTGATCCAATTCCATACCTTGTTCCTTCATTTTACCCGATGAACATAGATTTATTGTATGTGTTCCCTATATATTTCAATAACACGACCATCCCAAAAATCATTCATTATAGCTTTGGGTTGGGTACAGCTTGGTTGATTTATAAATTTATTAAAAAGTATACAAAACATGATTACGCATTGCTGGGAACCATAATTTTTCTATCTACGCCAATTGTGGTTAAACTATCAATCAGTGCCTACGTTGATCTGGGTTTGATGTTTTTTTCATGGGCTTCATTATATCACTTGCTTGCCTGGTCTCGTTGCCCACAATCGCCAAAGCATTTTGTTTTTTCTGCAATATTTTGCGGACTAAGTTTAGGGACTAAATATAATGGGATAATCGTATTGTTATTACTGACACTATTTGTCCCTATTGTTTACATCCGTTCCGCTTCTCGAAATCATTTCGATTCGATGAAAGCTATCGGCTATCCGATCCTTTTCTTCATCGCTGCTATGACGATTTTTTCACCATGGATGATCAGAAATTACCACTTCACTGGGAATCCGATTTACCCACTTTTTCGCAACTATATCGGCAATCAAACGGAACAAATCGCCGTTTCAAGAATGTCCATGAAACCATGGCTACAAAGAAAGTTGATCTATCGGGAATCCGCATTGGAAACATCCCTCATTCCTATACGCATTTTTTTCCAGGGGAAAGATGATAACCCAAAGTTTTTTGATGGTAAACTTAACCCCATGCTATGCCTGTTTCCTATTCTGTTGTTTGTCATACGTAGAGGACTGGACAAAAATCAGAGCTTAGAACTATATCTGCTATCTGCGTATTCTATATTATTTTTATTGTATGCCGGTTTCATGGTTGATATGCGAATACGATACATTGCGCCGATCCTACCACCCCTTGTGGTGCTGACAACACTCGGGATAAGAGAGGCGTTGGGATGGGTTGATGGAGTAGGCCGAAAGCGAATAAAGATCCTTGGTCACTGGGTGATCGTAGGGGGCGTTTTCTGCTTATTTTTTATGAACGTTCAGTACATCGCCACTCTTTTCAAATCGGTGAACCCTTTACCTTACATTTTCGGTGAGACTACCCGAGAATCCTATTTAAGCAACAAGCTGGCGGAATATCCTGCCATCGCGTTCGTCAATACTATTCAGGATGATAATATCAACATTCTGGCTTTATTCCTTGGAAAACGTCTATATTATTTTAATCAACCTGTGAAATTCGGGACGCAGGACTTTGCCAGCATGGTAGACGAGGCAACAGATGACCGAAGCCTCGCCATGCATTTGAAAAACAAAGGTTTTACCCATTTTATAGTCGGTATTCAGCATTTCAAAGCATGGTCCAACCAGGTCTTTGACGATAACCAGAAAAAGATTGTCTTCCATTGGTGGCGAGAGGATTGTCAATTGCTGTTTACAAAAAACGGATACGCTGTTTTCAAATTGATTAATCAAGAGGAACCCTGATTGTCTTTTTTGCACTGGGGTGACATCGATTAACTTGGACTCTACATGCGCTGAGGTCGTGATATGTGTGGTTTGATCGCTTTGCAATAAACAGAAACGTATTGGTTACAACATGATTTAAAAAAGGCTCCCCGTGATAATTCCGCTCAAGCAAAAACTTGTCTTGATCATCGGGTTATGGGTACTAATCTGGATTGGATATAGCAGCAGTCTGACAGCATCCTGGCACATGGATGATATTTCCAACATCGTCAGAAACGAAAAAATCCATCTGTCGCAGTTTGATTTGGATTCTATGATCGATACTTTTTTTGCCGGTGCGACCGGAAAATTGTATCGGCCTATACCGATGGCTTCCTTCGCTTTGAATTGGTACTACAGCGGTGCCGGCGTTCTTGGCTTCCACCTTGTTAATATTTTTGTCCATTGCCTTAATGGCCTTTTATTATTTGTCGTTGTGCTGAGTCTGCTCCAAACACCACGCCTGTCTGGCATTTACAGCGACTCTGAGATGCATTGGATTGCCTTGTTGGCTTCGCTTTTCTGGGCCTTGAACCCGGTGCAGACCCAGGCCGTCACCTACATCGTTCAGCGGATGGCGTCAATGGCGGCGCTGTTTTATTTAGCTGGCATCTATCTATATCTGCGCTACAAAAATACCGCTTTTGTTGGTTCAAGAATCGCGTTTCTGGGCGCCACCGTCGCATCCTACCTTTTGGCCATTCTCTCTAAAGAGAACGCAGCTCTTTTTCCTATCTCTATTTACCTGATCGAAACCATTTTTTTTGCTGCCAACGAAACGCTTCAAAAAAAAAGAAAACAATGGATAGTGCCGGTCACACTGGTGCTGTTCACGCTTGTGTTAGGGATCTTGTTTTTCGTGATGGAACGCGGCAACCCACTCCAGTTTATCGAAAACCTGTATGCCAACAGGCCATTTAGTGCCCTTCAACGACTCTTGACCGAACCGCGTGTATTGCTTTTTTACCTTAGTCTGCTTTTTGTTCCAGTTCCCGCAAGACTTTCGTTGTGCCATGATATTACGGTCTCGAATACGCTATTTGAACCATGGACGACCTTGCCAGCCATATTCGCTGTTTTTTTCATGGTCAGTTTGTGTTTCGCTTACTACAGGAAAAAACCGCTGATCACTTTTGCCTGCTTGTTCTTTTTTCTCAATCATGGTGTTGAATCAACGATCCTTCCTTTGGAACTGGTGTTCGAGCATCGCAATTATCTGCCATCGTTCTTCATTTTCCTTCCGATTGCGAGCTTTGTAATCAGATTGTACCGCCGTCCGTTGTTTTCCAATTCATATGGTCATTATCTGTCGGTTGGGACGGTTTGTCTTATCATCTGCCTGTTATGCAACTGGACATTTGCCAGGAATATGGCGTGGCAATCGGAAAGATCACTTTGGGAAGAGGAAATTTCAAAAAACCCGCAACTCGCCAGACCTTATCATAATTTGGCATGGGGATATTACCAGTCACGTGGGCAATACGAGGAGGCGCTGACCCTATACAAAAAAGCGCTGACGATGAAACATCACAGCACCTTTGAAGTGGCCAGCACACTGAACAATATGGGGCGCGTTTATTATCTGACGGAGGACTATGATCAAGCGCTTCACTTTTTCGAAAAATCGATCCACGAACACCCGCAACCAAAAATTGCCGAATACCAGATTGTGATGACATTGATCCAGCTTTATCGTTGGCAAGACGCGTTAAAAATTATCGATTCAGCGATACAGATTAACGAATTCGATCCGTTTTATTACAAACTGAAAGGAATCGTTCAATCGAAGTTAGGCAATGATGCCGGCGCCGCAACCGCTTTGCGTAGAAGCTTGATACAGAATCCAGATGCAGTCGACACTCGGGCCCATTTAAGCCTTGTTCTCAGCCGTGCGGGCCGCTTTGAGGAAGCGATCGATATCCTTTCCGAAAATGGTGTGAACGGAACAACAAACCCACACGTGTTAGTGGTACTATCCAAAATTGAGAAACAGAAAGGCAATCTTCAGATGTCGAATGAATATCTTAATCGGCTCATTCGGCATCAAGGTATTGAAAAGTTCCGAGAATTGTTGTTATCTTGGCGAAAAGACAATTTGTCGCTAAACATTGACTACGATTATTATTTAACGCAGAGCATTGAAATGGGAAAAAAGTAAGGTAGTATTCATCTTACAGAATTCTTTAAACCTCAGTGTATCAATCAGAGAAAAATCGCAATGTATAAAAACAGGAAAATATGCGCTGTTATTCCAGCACACAACGAGGAGACCCAAATTCAAAAAGTCATCCACACGATGCCGGATTATGTGGATGAAATTGTTGTCATTGACGATGCCAGCGATGACCAGACTGTCGCGGTGGTCAGGGCGGAGATGGAAACTGCCAAAAATCTGCACATGGTCAATCATTCATCGAATCAAGGTGTCGGCGGTGCCATTGCATCAGGTTACAAATGGGCAAGAGATCATGAGATGGATGTGACGGCAGTCATGGCCGGCGATGGCCAGATGGACCCCGATGACCTTGACAGAATCATCGACCCGGTAGTCAATGGTGATGTTGATTATTCAAAAGGGAATCGTCTCTTTTTTGGCGATGCCTGGAATATGATTCCCCACTATCGCTATCTGGGGAATTCCTTTTTATCATTAATCACCAAGATTTCATCCGGTTATTGGCATCTGGCCGATTCTCAGAGCGGTTATACTGCCATATCACTCAACGCGTTGAAACGAATCGACCCGGACACGATTTACAAATATTACGGTATGCCCAACGATCTGTTGATCAAACTAAATCAGCATGATTTCAGCGTCTGTGATGTCAACATCAAGCCGGTTTACCATATCGGGGAGAAATCGGGGATCCGGCTGTCCAAGGTGATTCCCCGGATATCATGGCTATTGTTTAAGGGCTTCTGGAAACGTCTGTTCTTTAAATATGTCATCCGCGACTTCCATCCACTCGTTTTTTTCTATAGCCTGTCATTCTTCCTGTTTATTGTCAGTGTGCCACTGGCCATTCGGCTGTTCGTCATCTGGATTACCAAGGGCGATATCCCGGACATGAATGCCTTGGCCCTTTTTTTTACGCTAATTAGTGGCCTGCAGACCGCGTTTTTCGGCATGTGGTTTGACATGGAATACAATAAGAAAAACCAGAAATGATAACTTTCCAGCATTATTTTAACTTGCAAACAACTATGCCTTTCGTCTGTCTTGCCCTATGAAACACAAGTGGCATTTACACACCATATACATCTCGCTTTTATTTTTGCTATTGGCATTATATAAAAACCACTTCTTAGTCATACCGGAAGTTCATTCCACGCTAAAGGTCATCATATCGTTTGTTTTACTCTTTATCGGCTTCGTCCTTAGTGCGATTTCGCAACAACGATTTCTAACAAAAGGCAGTTTTCATATTTCCATTCTCCAATCGATCGCGATGGTGGGCTTGAATATATTCACCAAGTATATTCCCGGAAAAGTCATGACTGTAATGGGCAAGGCCCTGCACCTGTCCGAGACCAAAGGCTATCCAGTATTGCCGCTATCCGTTTTGTTCCTGAAAATTCAAATCATCACGTTGTGGTGTGGTATGATGCTTGCTATTTTTGGCTTGTTCTTTCATCATGCGATGATCCGATTCAGTTGGATCGGTCTGTCACTTTTTTGTATTTTATCGATCGTTATTTTTTCCCAATCCATGAATGACCTGTGTACGCGTATGCTTGCGAAGGTGTTGCGAAAACCATTGGCGCTACCGAATATTTCCATCGGCGATACGATTCGGAGCATTCATTGGTTTGCAGGCACTTGGTTGTTATGGGGGTTTGCATTTTATTTTTTAGTTGGCGGACTCTCTGAAAACTATATTTCGTTACCCATCATTTTCTGCTTTCCATTTGCAGGAACAATTGGTATCATTGCTTTGTTCTCGCCCGGAGGAATCGGTATCAGGGAAAGCATCATTGTCGGATACCTTACCAGTCTCAATGTTGATCTTCCCATAGCGATCACTCTTTCAGCCGTATCCAGGATTTGGTTTCTCATTGGTGAGTGCTTTATTTTCATGTTGGGATATTGGTGCCGAAAATATTATGAGAAATCGAAACATGCCTGAGCGTGACTACACGGGGTCGATGTATAACCAATTGGTCCACGCCGTGTCTCAACACTACACCACTTATTCAATACTGGACTATTACGAGGCCCAGAACAAAGGGACAATCGACAACCGATATATGATCATGCGGCACGACGTGGATGCTGATATTAACAACGCGCTCTCAATGGCCAAAATTGACGCAGCCCACGGCATTCGTTCCACTTTTTACTTTCGAATGAAACCTACTATTTTTATACCAAAGATAATAAAAGATATCGAATTGTTAGGCCATGAAATCGGTTACCATTATGAGGTGTTGTCGGATGCTAAGGGCGACTGGCAAAAAGCACGCAGATTGTTCATGCAGAATCTGGACGTGTTGAGAAAAATAGCTTGTGTCAAGACGGCATGCATGCATGGACGTTCTCTTTCCAGGTTTAACAACCTGGACTTTTTCAGACGATGGCGGTTGCAATCATTTGGTTTGGTTGCCGAACCTTACCTGTCTATCGACTATTCGGATAAATACTATTTCACAGATACAGGCCTGTGCTGGGATAATCAGCGATTCAACATCCGAGACATCGTTCGTTCCAAGGGCAGCGGGGGAGTCAGGGATACGAATACATTGATTGGTTTCCTCAAATCAACGGTCCCACAGAAAGCCGCTTTGTTGACGCACACGAATAACTGGGTTGATGATTTTATGCTCTGGAGCATTTACAAAACAACCTTTGCTGTGCTGAATCCAGTCAAAGCCTTGAGAAAGAAAGTGCTCTTTAAAAGAAAACGGAGTGAGCGTTCAACATGATCGTCACACGGTTCATGAAAACGGAAGACGCCCCAAATATTCGATCCTACGTCGAATCAAATGAAAGCGCGACGATTTACCATACACTGGACTGGAAGGAGATCATTGAATCTACCTACAGGTATGCATTGCGGGTCATCGTCTGCATGATAGACAACCGCGTAGCCGGCGTGTTACCGCTAGCTCAGTTTAGAAATTATCGAGGACAAAAAAAAATCGTTGGTCTCCCCTTCAGCCATTTCGTGCAACCGTTGTACAGCTCTATAGAAGCATTGAATGCCCTTCTCAGTTTTGCAGAAACAACCGCACAAAAAAGAAATGCCGGATATCTCGAGATCAAAAGCAATATCGGCGGTCGGCGTAATTGGCACACAATAAGTACCTACATGCTGTCTGAACTTAATCTGAATAGAAATATAAAGGACATCCATAAGAGCTTAAAACCAAGCGTCCGACGCAATATAAAAAAGGCAAAAGCATATGGTGTCTCTGTTCGGATTGAAAACAACCGTTGCGCCTTCAACAATTTTTATGACCTAATGATCGAAACACGACATCGTCAGGGATCACCCCCATACGCTCGTTTGTTCTTCGAAAACCTTTTTAAATATCTATCCCCATCTAAAAGAAAACTTTTCATAGCTTATCATGGAACGCAACCGATTGCCGGAATAATCATGCTTGTGCATGGAAAACGGACCATATATGCTTACGGCGCATCCCGTAGCGATAAAAATCTGCTTCAGCTGCGTCCAAATGATCTGTTATTTTGGAAATCCATTGAGGATGCCCATCACAGCGGTTTCGATGTTTATGATTTCGGTATAACCCATATAGATCATAGCAGTTTGTTGCGTTTTAAATCCCAATGGGGACCCGTCAATCACAAGCTTTTCTATTCTTATTATTTATGCAGATCCAAAACGATACCTCGCATTAATCGATCGGGAACTTTCGGCAGAATTTCATCAACGGTTTTACGCAGACTGCCTGTACCCGTTTTTAAGATAGCGGGCCCTATGCTACTTAGATTTCTAGGCTAAGATGAATTCCATACTTAAAGCTACTGCTTTACAATTACAGTCCTTTTTAACCGGATTTGATAATACGGTGAAGTCAAGGCCGTTGATGTTTCCAACTTCCGCCCATTATCCGGTGTTCATTTTGGGTGCACCACGTTCAGGCTCAACACTACTTTATCAACTGTTGTTGAGATCTTTCGAGGCCGGTTATATCTCAAATTTAATGGCCTTGGTTCCATTGAAAATGGTGACGATAGCTAAAATTTTACGGAGCTATTACTCGGTGGCGTCGATTAAAACAAGCCACTTCGGTTACGTTGGCGGTCTATTTTCACCCAGTGAAGCGGGAGCCGTCCAACGGTTTTGGTTTGATAATGATTTAAGCCCTGAAGAGGCCGACTGGGTTCGAAATACTTTCGTATTATTATCACAAATAATTAGCGGACCGATAATCACAAAGAATCTGTTCAACACCTTCAGGTTGAACCGTATTCGTTCCATATTGCCTGAGGCCAGATTTATTCATATCCGAAGAGATCCTTTGTTTAATGCGCAATCTTTGCTGAACGCACGCCAAAAAATAAATGGTTCAGAGAATATCTGGTGGAGCATCAAGCCTGAGGGATATATGCGGACGCTTGATCAGGCCCCAGAATTTCAAGTGCTCTGGCAAATTAAGGAAACGGAAAAAATCGTTCATGATTTTTTTCGCATTGGCCAACCAGACCATTTCAACATTGGATATGAAGATATATGCAACGATGCGTATTCCACGCTTGAAAAAATTGGTGTTTGGCTGGAAACCCAACTGAAAAAACCAATTCCCGTAGAAAAACTTATGTTTAGAAATAAAATTAATATAAGCATGGAAAAATGGAGAAAAATTCAAAAAATACATTCGATGATGGAAGGATAGGAAAACGGAGTGATAGGAGTGTAACCTTTAATAAAAAATATCTGTGAAGAGATGGTGCACCAGATGACCAGACGGTCGACAATGTACGATAAAGATCAATTTCGTTTGAGAAATTACGCCAATGACAATCCAGTAATCAAGGTTCTGATGAAAAATTTCATCAATAAAATTGATGCTTCGCTTCATGGTATTCATGGTCAACAACTTTTCGGCTTGGATGCAGGGTGTGGTGAAGGACACATGCTATCGGTTTTAACACGTATGGGAGCTATTGAAAAAATGGCGGCCGTGGATATTCGGATGGATCATCTGACGTATGCAAAAAAATTCGGACCGGCGTTTAACTATATGCGCGGAGATCTGTACATGCTAGGGTTCAAAGATCATGTTTTTGACTTCATCATCTGTACGGAAGTGCTAGAGCACTTACCCGATCCCGCATTAGCGATGAAAGAGTTCAGCCGTGTGGCTAAACCTGAAGCGCACTTTATTGTATCTGTTCCCTTTGAACCCTTTTTTACATGGGGAAACATTGTGCGGGGGAAATACTGGGAAAGAGGGGGACGGACACCCTATCATTGCAATTTCTGGAAAAAAACGGAATTTAAAAAATTTATTGCATCCTATATTGATATTTGCTCATGTTACAGTTTTATGACTTTTCCCTGGTTATTGTTTTATGGAAAATTTCAATTCTAAAAGCCCATATTTTCGTATCCTGGATGCATCCTTTGACCGACGCTGCTGAGGGACTCCGTGTATTAAAACTTTCTATGGTATCTACTTGACTCAACCATCCCCTACATCTTGTGGTCATAAAATATCGAATTTGTCTTCCATCGAGGGACCATTAATCATTTTCAATGTTGCTCGCGGGTAGGGATCAATCATTAGTGCCTGCTGTGCAAGACGGTAAAAAAGCTTCCCGCGAGAATGAGACTTTCGCCGGTTAAATCGAAACGTGTATTCGTCCAGGTAGTAATCGAGATGAGACTTACGTGCAGCGCCCTGATAAGTACCGAGTAACCATCTTTTGAGAAGAGCTGCAATCATATGAGGAAGTTTTAAGTCGTTGCTTGCCCACACTTCGCGGGAATAGCCGGTAGCCTCCGTGTGTGTGTAGCCACTCCAATCATCAGTGATAATATGACTTCCACGTGCGACTGTTTGTGTGAGGAAAGATTCCAA